>Ga0182238_1000085_pt1 | contig 33066 bp, 35 predicted proteins | sample hydfrates6_PW_90_FD_132439 | JGI IMG/M metagenome (GOLD analysis project Ga0182238, IMG submission 132439) | Subsurface microbial communities from deep shales in Texas, USA - hydraulic fracturing test 6_PW_90 | ecosystem: Environmental > Aquatic > Deep subsurface > Shale gas/oil reservoir >... | reverse complement strand
GTCCTGCGCAGGCGCTCATCATTTATGGTGAGAAAACCACGGTCGATGCCGCGCTCAGGCGGGTCGAGGAAGACGAAATGTTCTACGCCCGCTCCGGCGGCGGCCTGTCGCTTTCCGGCGGGGAACCGTTCATGCAGCCCGAGTACGCCACGGCCCTGCTGCGCGAGGCACGCCGCCGCTACGTGGATACCGCGGTGGAAACCTGCGGTGCCGCGAAGTATGATGATTTCAAGGAGGCGCTCGCCTACGTCAACACGCTCATGTACGACGTGAAATCCATGAATCCCGAAAAGCATAAGGAATACACCGGCCTTTCCAACGAGCGGATTCTGGAGAATCTCCAGCGCATCCGGGCCGACTATCCCAATCTTCCCATCAGGGTCCGCACACCGGTCATCCCCGGCTTCAACGACACCGAAGCGGACATCAAAGCCGTCATCGATTTTCTTTCCGACCTCCCCGGCAGGAAAGTCGAGTACGAACTCCTTGAGTACCATCGCATGGGTCAGCCCAAGTACGAAAGCACAGGTCGTGAATACCCCCTTCCCTCCGACCTGAAACTCGACCCCGAAGTCTTCAACCGTCTCAAAAATCAGGTGGAAGCCTACAACGGCTAAACGAGTCATACCTCTCCTGCGGTGGTGGAAACGTCCGGACCTCTTGGTTCGGACGTTTCCTTTTTGGATTCCCCGCTGCTGCCCTTACCGTCTTCAAACAGCCGAAGTGGTGGGTAGCGAGACTGAAGTCGGGGTGTCTTTTGACCGCTTGCGCCGCCTGTGGCAAACAGGGTCTCCACGCAATTGTTTCAGTAAAGGAGCCAAGCATGTCCGAAACGCTTCACGTCGGGTTGATACAGATGGAGATCAGCCGGGAAACCGGTCGCAATGTGGATTTGTTCGAGGAAAAGGCGAAAGCCCTCTGCAACGACCCGCGAAGGCCGCACCTCATTGTGGGTGTGGAGTTCGGCATTGCGCCTGAGACCGTCGAGGATCCGGATGGTCCGGCCATGCGGCGTCTCGGACGGCTTGCCGCGGAGCTTGGCGTCTGGCTCGTGCCGGGCAGCCTGAAGCTGGCCGAGCCGGGGGGCGGATTCAGCAACGCCGCGCCCGTGTTCGATCCTTCCGGCAACGTGGCGGGAATCTACAGGAAAATGGTTCCGTGGGATACGGATCTGGAGAAGGGCACCGTCCCGGGCAGCGACTACCACGTGTTCGACATCGCCGAGCCGGAAGTCCGCTTCGGTCTTCAGATCTGCTTCGATGCCGACTTCCCGGAAATCAGCCGCACGCTGACCCTCATGGGAGCCGAGGTGCTCATCCAGCTTTCCATGGACCCGGACAGCATCCCGCCCAGCTATCAGCACATCAAGTACGCCCGGGCCATCGAGAATCAGGCCTACTACATCTACATGAACGGCGCATGCGACTACGGACATTACCATCTGGCGGGCGGCTCCCTCGTGGTTTCCCCCGAAGGTGACTGTCTGTTCGAAGCCGGGGAGCGACCCACCTCCACCATCGTCAGTCTTGATCTGAACCGGCTGCGGCACTGCCGGCAGCACGGCAGCTGGGATCAGGTCGCGCAGCTGAAGGCTATGTACGATTACGCTCCGGCGCAGCCTCTTGCCGGACGCGAGCCTGAAAGCGATGTCTTTGACAGGCCTCCGTTCAGGGAGTCCGACGGGGATTAGCCTGTGTCGCTGTCCTGCGGCCTGAAGCGGCCGTTGAGCATGGAATGGATGACTACGGGACTGAGCAGGCAGGTGGCGGCGCAGACGATGACCATGGCGCTGAAGAGTTCTTCGGATACGGCCCACTCGCCGAGGCGCATGCCGCGCTCCATGACGACCATGGTGATCTCGGCGCGGGGAACCATGCTCGCGCCGAGCAGGGCGCCGGTGGGCAGATCCCGCAGCGCCCAGGCGGGGCCGCCCGCCGTGAGCACTTTGAGTATCACGGCGGCCGCGAGCAGCACGAGCCCGAGCTGAACGGAAACGCCCAACACCGCGGGGTCGATCTCAAGCCCTATGTTGATGAAGAAAAACGGGCTGAAGAAGTCGTAGATGGGAAGGAAGGGGGCTTCGTCCTTGACCGCTTCCGGGTCCCGGCTGAAAAGAAGCCCTGCGAAGAAGGCCCCGATGGCGAGGGAGAACCCCAGCAGCCCGGCAAGCGAGGCGATGATGAAGCCGAGGCCGGTGATGGAGAGCATGTATCCTTCATCCGGCTCGAAGCTTCTGAGAAATTTCGAAACTCTCGGTTCGAGATATTTGCTGAAACAGACGCAGAAGACAACGAACGCGCTGAATTTTATCGCGAACCATCCTGCGGTGATGCCTGCATTCATCAAGATGTGGCCGTGTGATGCTCCGTCGTGCAGGGCCGGAAGGAGAGTGAAGAGCAGGGCCATGAGCACAACGGCACAGATGTCGTCGAATTCCGCAAGGTCCAGAAGCAGGTTGCCCTGACGTGTCTTGAGCGCGCCGCACTGCTCCCAGACCTGAATGGAGACTCCGACGCTCGTGGCGGTGAAGGCCACGGCCACCACCAACGAAGGAATCCATGAAAGGCCAAGGAGGTGGTGTGACACGAGAAAGCCGCCCGTGGCGCACCCGGCGATGTTCACGATGGAAATGATCCCGGCTGATCTGAACTGCTCGATCAAGCCGGATAGTTTGGATTCCAGCCCCACCCGGAACAGCAGCGTTACCAACCCCACCTTGCCCAGAAACGAGAAGAGCGCGCCATGTCCCTGGGGCAGCAGCCCGCCGTGCTCCTGCATCAGCCTGAGGGCGAAGCCGAGCAGCAGGTAGCCAACCAACGGCGGGACCAGCGTCTTGGAAAGCGCCTGCCTCATGAACATGGTCAGCACGAGAATGGCTCCCGTGACCAGCACCATGAGCGAGAGGTTGTCCATCAGCTCATGCATGTCGAAAATCCTGTCGTCTTCATGGTCGCAAAGGCGAGCGGGAACCAGTTCCGCATTACTATTCCTTCTTGCGCTCGAAGCTTATGCCCCTGCCGTGGCCCACGAAAAGGTAGCAGATGCCCAGCGCCGCAAGGACAGAGCCGAGGGCGAATATCTCCAATGGATCCAGTTGCTTGAAATCCAAAACAATGACCTTCCGCGCGGCGGCCATGACGGCGGTGTCCAACACCAACCGAACGTGGATGATGTCGCTCTCCAGATACATGACGATGTTCGCGAATATTTCGATGGCGATGAGCACGGCCATGAACGCGCCGAAGGTTGCGAGGATGTCGTTGATGTTGAGCAGGAAGTGAGGAGGAGTGGAGAGCTTGGTGTAGAGCACCCAAAGCACGTCCAGGATGCCCCAGAGGATGACGAAGACCATCAGGAAGGCAAGAGCCTTGACGGCATACCGGATGATCCGATGCAAAAAATCTATTTGGGGATCATCGGACCCCATCAGGTGGCAGTCCTGTTTGGACCCCGGCGTGGTCTCGGGACGGTCCCTGTCGCAGGAAGGTTCGTTCATGCTCGGTCCTTGTTTTTTGCGTGCATGTTGATGCCTTGAGAGGCTTTACCTATTCTCAGGAATATAGAACATGATCGGCACAATTTTCAAGATGCAGGGATCGGCGTTAGTTGCGGAGGCGGTATCGACACTCGCAAGGCTTTGACTTCCATGCCCGCCTGAAATGAAAAATCCCCCGCAGCGTCGAGGCTGCGGGGGATCCGGGTAGTTCTTTTGGAAACCGTGTATCAGCGGCGGCCTTCGTCAAGCTGGCGCATGATCCCGTTGAGTTCTTCGGCCAGCTCGGCAACATTTTCGATGGACTCGACGGAGCGGTTGACGTTCTCGAATGTTTCGCTGGCCACGCGGTTCACGTCGGTGGTGTTGCGGGTGATTTCCTCGCTTGCGGCGGACTGTTGTTCCGCGGCGGTGGCGATGGACTGAATCCTGTCGGCGGTGTCGGTGACGATCCGCACGATCTGGTTCAGGGACTCGCCCGCTTCGCTGGTCAGCCCGGTGCTCTTGGACACGGCCTGCGCCACCTTGTCTATGGCCACCATGTTGGAGCTTGCGCCGGTCTGGATGCCGGTGACCGAGTCGCCGACCTCCTTGGTGGCCTGCATGGTTTTCTCGGCCAGCTTGCGGACTTCGTCCGCGACCACGGCAAAACCGCGACCGGCGTCACCGGCACGAGCGGCCTCGATGGCTGCGTTCAGGGCCAGCAGGTTGGTCTGGTCGGCAATGTCGGTGATAACGCTCATGATCTGGCCGATCTCGTCCACCCGGCGTCCGAGGTCGTCGAAGGCGGTCTTCATGGAGTCCACCTGCGTGCTGACCTCTGCGGTGGCCTCCACCACCTGATGCACTATCTGCGAGCCTTCCTGCGCCTTGGAGCGCGCGGAATCGGCTTCCTCGACCGCGTTGGTGGCGTTGCTCGCCACCTCGGAGACCGTGGCGTTCATCTCTTCCATGGCGCTGGCGGTCTCTTGAACCCGGTCGCGCTGCAGGCTGGCCCCGGAGCTGATCTCCTTGACCTGCCCGGAGAGGTTGCCGGATTCCGTGTGCAGTTGTTCGGCTATTTCCGTGGCCTTGCGGGCAACTTCGGTCATTTCGGTCATCAGGGTCGTGACACGGGCGCTTTCGCCGTCGGCCTGCTCGCGGGCGCGTTCGGCGCTTTCGGCTTGTTCTCTGGCACGCTCGGCCTGTTCCGTGGCTTCCGCCATGCTGACCTTGAGGTTGGCTGCCATCTCCTGCAGCGCTTCGACCATCACCCGGATTTCGCCGTGGAAGTTCTCGGCCTTCACCTTGGCCTCATAGTCGCCGGAGGCGAGGCGGCGCGTGAATTCAGTGGCCTCACCGAGGGGTTTGAGGATGGCCCTGAGCAGCAACAGGCTCAGGATGAGCATGATTGCGGCCACGCAGGACGCCACAATGAGAACAGTCCAGCGTGCGGTGGAGAGTTCGGCCTCGAACGATGTGACACAGTGCGCGTACTGGGTGTCCTTCTGCTTGACCAGCGTCCCGAAGTACTTGCGGGACTTCTGGGCAAGGGGGGTGGCGGAGCGACCGTAGTCAGGATACTTGGTATAGCGTTCGGACTTCGGCAGATCGCGCAGGGCGCGGGCGAAGCGGCGCCCGTCCTCCACGAAGCCCAGTGCGGCAGTGCGGGCCTTTTCGATGAGTCCGCGCTCTTCCTGATTAATTGCGGAATCTTCCAAGATTTTGAAATTCTTTTCGATTCGTTCGATTCGTTTGTCGAGCTTGCCAAGGTCCTTGTCGATGTCGCTGCCCAGCATGATGTTGCGGGTCAGGCGGCTGACGTAGTTCATGTCGCGGGTGATGGCCAGCGAAGCAACCTGCCCGTCCAACGCCTCGCGCTTCATGCTCTTGAAGCGGCCTTCGATTTCCACGAGCGTCGCCGAGGAGAGGATCAGTATCCCGATAATGGACAGGATACAGAAGCCGATGACCCCCACGAGTTTGAATTTGAGAGTTTTCATTTTATCGAACACGATAGGATTTCCCCCTTACATGGTCCCTCACCCGGTACAAACCGGCTGTTGGTGTTTGAAACAGCCCGGGATAAAGCAAGAAAAGTTCCACGAAGGCAAGAACAACTTATATATTCCAATGGTCTGTATTGACTGAATGTTTTATTTGAGGTGCCCGAATCATCTCAGGGAAAGGGCTGGGGAAGTGAAAACTTCGGTTTGCGTGGTGCATAGCCGGGTATGCAGCGTAAGATGCAAAAAGCCGACCCGAGAGTCTCGGATCGGCACTTTGCGAACGGAAAGAGTGGGTTAAAAACCGAGTGAGGCCAGTAGCGAGCGAAGGGTCTTTTCGATCTGCGGGGTCTCGGGAATGCCGAGCACGTTGCCACTGGTCATCTGGCGTTTTGCAAGGCCGTCGAGCGGGGGGATGCTGATACGCCTTTCGGGCAGTTCCGGGAGTTCCGGCAGATCGCCGCCGGTGTATCGGTTAACGGCCAGCACCTGATTGGTCAGGCCGAGGTCCGAGGCCATGCGACTGACGTCGGCAGCCACCCTGAAGCTGCGAAAGCTCGGCTCGCTCACGACCACGAGACCGTCTACGTGCGTGACCGTTCCGCGTCCGAGGTGTTCCACACCTGCTTCGAGATCCACCAGCACGCAGTCTTCGCTGTCCATGACGAGGTTTGCAAGAAGCGCCTTGAGCAGAGCATTGGCGTCGCAGGCGCAGCCGCCGCCCGCATTCGTAAGCGCTCCCATGACCAGCAGCCGCTTGCGCCCCGGTTCGATGCCGGGTGTCGGTTCGTCGCAAAGCGGTACGTCCACGGCAAGGGTTTCCGGCAGATCGCCGACCTCGGGGTTCAGATTCAGGAAGCCGCCTTCGTGGATTCGCTCCCTGACCAGATCCTGCCGGGCGATGATGGGTTCGGGCAGGGCGGCCTCGTCAAGACCGGATGCCTGCCCTAGAGACAGGGCCGTGTCGGCGTCTATCATCCAGACATTCTTTCCCTGACGGGCCAGCATGTCGGCCATCCATGCGGTGAGCGAGGTCTTTCCCACGCCGCCTTTTCCTGCGAAAGCGAGCTTCATTCGGGGTGCTCCGGTGGTGAAAACGGGGGCGGAAAGGCCCGCCCCCGGTAGAGTGCTATTCGCTCAGGCCAAGGGCCTTGCGCTTGCTTTTGATGCGTTCGTCGAACAGTTCCGCGGTCTTGACCGGGTCCGGTTCAATGACGAACGAGGCACCCACCAGATCTTCAAGCCCCGAGGTGGCGATGTTGGTCACGGTCTCGGAGCCGAGGATGTTCGGCGGATGGCCCAGGTGCGTGTAAATACCGCTGGCCACGGCGTACAGGCCGATGGCGGCGGCCTTTTCCGAATACCATTCGGGCGAGGACGCGCCCACGGGCAGGTCGCTGATGTCCACGCCTATCTCGTTGGCGAGCGCGGCGCACAGTTGCAGGATGCGGGAGTTGTCCACGCAGGAGCCGTAGTGCAGAACCGGCGGGATGCCGAGCGAGCCGCAGACCTTCTTGAGGCCGGGGCCGGCCATCTCGATGGCTTCGGGCACCAGCAGTCCGGCCTTGCCTGCCGCGGTGGTCACGCAGCCGGTTGCCAGCACGAGGATATCTTTCTTGATGAGTTCCTTGGCGAGCCCCACGTTCATGGAGTCCTGCTGGAACTTGGGGTTGTTGCAGCCCACGATGCCGACGGCGCCGCGAATGTCGCCCGCCTTGATGGCGTCCACCAGCGGGGTCAGGCTGCCGCCGAGGGCGCCGATGACGGCCTCGTTGGAGAAGCCGGTCATGAGCTTCACGGGCTCGCACGGGATGTCCACGCGGGAGGCATCGCGTTCGGCGTAGGCCTTGATGGCCAGCCGCACGATGTCGCGCGCCTGTTCCATGGCGTTGTGCGGGTGGATATCGTAATGGATAGCGCCGGTGAAGCGGGCCTTTTGAGCGGTGTCGATGAAGCGGGTGTGGTAGCAGCCTGCGATCTGCACGAGGCTCGGCATGATGCACTGGTAGTCCACCACCACGGCTTCCACTGCGCCGGTGAGCAGGGCCAGCTCGGTCATGAGGTGGTTGCCCGCCATGGGAATGCCCTGACGCATGAGCAGCTCGTTGCCGGTGCAGCAGAGCCCCGCCACGTTGATGCCCTTGGCGCCGAGCGCCTCGGCTTCCTTGATGAGTTCGGGCTCGCGTGCGGCGGCAAGAACCATCTCGGAGACCACCGGGTTGTGGCCATGCACCAGCAGGTTGACCTTGTCTTCCTTGATGACGCCGAGGTTGGCCTCGGACATGGAAGGCGTGGGCGTTCCGAAGATCACGTCGGAAAGCTCCGTGCCGATCATGGAACCGGCCCAGCCGTCGGAGAGCGAGGTGCGGGACGCGTGCACCATGGTGTTGGGCGCGTCGTTGTCGCAGCCCATGTGCGTGCGGTGCATCATCTCGGCGATTTCGCGGTCTACGCCGCGCGGGGTCATGCCGAGCCTGTCCCAGATCTGGCGGCGTTTTTCAGGCACACGGCTCAGGAACGCTACCTGCTTCTTGCGGCTGCCGAAGTCGCCGAAGAAAACTTCGACCGCGTCGCGGGCAACGTCCATGATTTCGCGGCCTTCGGTCTCCACACCGACTTCCGCGGCAATGGCGCGCAGTTTGTTTTCATCGGAAATGGAGTAATCCTTGGTGTCGCCTTCTACGATGGCTTCGAGCACTTCAATGAGGTCGCGGCCGTGGTCGGAATGCCCGGCCGAGCCGCCCGCGATGAAGCGTCCGAAGTTGCGTGCGACAATGACGTCGGCGTCCGCGCCGCAGACGCCGCGCGGTGCCTTGGGAGTGATCTTGCACGGCCCCATGGTACAGATTCGGCAACTGACGCCGAGTTCGCAGAATTTACAGTGGGGCGTCTGCTGCTGGAGCCGTTCGTGAACCGTTTCGATTCCTTCGGCCCGGGCCTTTTTCATCATGGCCTGCGCATCTTCCCAGATGGACAGTTCTTCTACCGGACGAGGTTCCTTTGCCATACCTCTTACCTCCCGATGGGTTGGGCGTTATGTCATCTACGGCGCGAGGCTGAGAGCCTCGGAGTTTACTGTAGACAATTCCGGCACAAGTTTTTGTCGGATATCCGACATTGCAGGTATAAAATCCGAAAAAGTTCTTCCGCGGGCCGGCGCGTCATGCTTCGACTCTGGCGCGGAGACCTTCCGGATCCGGCAGCAACCATTTCGAGCGGCCAATTTTTTCAATGAGTCCGTCGCGGACGAGGTTGTTGATAAGCGTGGAAACGGTTTGGCGCGTAGCGCCGAGGAGTTGGGAGAGTTGTTCGACAGTGAGCCCGGTTTCGATCTCGATGGCTCCGTCGTCGTGCGCGGTGCCGTCCTCGGCCTCCTTGAGCAGAAAGTCCACGAGACGGGTGTTGATGTCGCGAAATACGAGGCCGTCGATGACCGAGAACGAGTTTTTCAGGATGTGGCCGAGCACGCGGACCATGGTGCGGTTGAACAGCGGGATCTGCGCCATGCAGTTTTTCACGGAGTTCACGTCAGTGGTCAGCAGCACGGTGTCTTCCAGCGCCTGCACGTAACAGTCGGCGTGGGTTGAGTAGAGGTCGCCGGGATTGAGGATACCGAGGGTGAATTCCTTGTCCTCGTAGCCAAGGTAGATGCGGACCCGCCCCGATGAGATGATGAAGACCAGATCCTCCTCCTCGTCGGGACGAAAGACGATACTGCCTTTGCGGACCCGCCGCTCCCGGAAGTTTTGGCGCAGGTCTTCGAGTTCGGGACGTTGCAGTTCGTCGAGAAGGTTGATGCCGGAAAACTTCATGCTGTTGACTCCATCGTGACAGGGTCGGGAAAAGTACCACGCCCCCACAAAACTGTCCACGCACCTGCCCATTCGCACGGTCCGGACCGGATCATTCCTCCAGCTTGCTCTTGATCTGCTCGAATTCCTCGTGGTCGATTTCGCCTCTGGCGTATCGTTCCTTGAGGATATCCAGCGAGGTCTTTTCCTTCCTGTCCCGGCCAGCGGATCCGCGCATGGTCATCCAGATGATCAAGCCAATGGCGGCTACAAGCAGGATCATACCGAAGCCGCCAAAGGGCATGCCGCCCATGTGGCCGGAATAGCCTCCGCCCGAACCGGGGGTGTGCCCCATGCAGCCCGATGTGAGAATGGCCGCAAAAACGGCGATAATAAGTGTACGAAGTGTCATGATTCCTCCTTTCGCGTGAGCATAGCACTTTGCAAAGCGTGCAACAATGCTCGCGAACCATTTCGCGTAAAGAAGCGAGGGAGGAAAGGGGTGTCGGAGGCTTACCGGACGCTGACGAATCGGCAGTCCATGCTGCCGTCATCGGCCACGGTAATATGGGCGAGAGAGCCGGATTCTCCAAGGCTGCCGGGATTGCAGAGCCTTAGTCCGTTCCGTACAGACCAGTCGCGGGCGTGAGTGTGCCCGTAGCAGACGAGGTCACAGTCCGGTGCAAAGGCTTCGGCTACTTTTTCGGGTACCTGCGGACGGGGTCCCCAGCCGTGCGTCATGCCCACGGTGAGGCCGCCGATGTCGATGGTCTGCATGGGCTGGAGCCGGTCCACGAGTGCCGGGTCCCAGTCGCAGTTGCCGCGCACGCAGTGGAATTGCGGATGCTGCAGAAAGTACGACCAGACCGAAGGACTGGTGATGTCGCCGCAATGAAGAAGCGCGTCGGCCGGTTCCAGCCAACGCGCGTACACTTCATCCAGCCAGGCCGGAGGCGCGCCCATATGCGTGTCGGAGATGACGGCTATGAGCATCGCTACTCGGCGACTTGCTTGGCTCGCAGACGCAGGTAGGCGTCCTTGAAGGCCTGATAGGGGTCGATGGCACCCTGCTTGAGAGTGTCGTACTGATCCAGATTGAGCGAAAGATAGTTGACGCGGCCGAATGCAAAGTAGCCAATGGCCTGCCAGAAGTTCAGCACGTAGGTATCCACGGAGACGAAGTAGTCTCCGGCAAAGCCTGCGGTGTCGCGAACGGTGCTGGGGCCCATGATCGGCCACACGAGGTAGGGGCCGTTGCCGATGCCCCAGTGGCCGAGGGTCTGGCCGAAGTCTTCTTTCCCGTCAGCAATTTCCGGGCGAGCTTTCTTGTGCGCAGAGGCCGGATCGCCCAGGCCACCGACACCGAAGACGGTATTGACCATGAACCGGGACATGTTCAGACCGGCACCCTGAAATTTGCCCTGCAACAGGCAGTTCACGAACCGGACCGGGAAAAGCAGATTGTGGAAGAAGTTGCGGAAATTCAGGCGCAGTTTTTCCGGAACCACGTAACCGTAGCCCTTGGCGATAGGCTTGAACAGGCCGTAATAGAGGCTGTCGTTGAACTGGAACCAGAAGCGGTTCCAACCTTCGAACGGATCCGAGGCCAAGTCCTTGGCAGCGGGCTGGTCCATGGAGGCGGCGCTGTCGTCCTCTACGAGGTTTCCGGAGTCGTCCCAGATGTCTTCCTTGAAGTTGTACTGGGCCAACTGCTCCGAAGGGCAGGTGGGCCCGGAAGCGAGAGCCGTGGATGCGGCGAAAAGAACGATGGCGAATGCCAGAATGAATTGCAGGCGCATGGTTAGTTTCCGTTTTCGGCTCGTTGAGCGGCTTCAAGCTCCTTGGCTTTCTGCCGGAGCTTTTCGATCAGGGTCTGCGCGTCGCCGTCATGCAGAATCTCGGCGAACTGGGTGCGGTAGTTCTTCACCAGGCTGATGCCTTCGGCGATGATATCGTAAACCATCCACACGCCATTCATTTTTACCAGCCTGTAGTTTACGGAGATTTTCTTGTCCTTGTCAATCACCTCGGTGATGACCATGGCCTTGTCTCCGCGAACCATTTCCTTGACGTAATTGATCTTCTGTCCGGAGTATCCTTCAAGCTTGGGAAGGTAGTTGAGCTCAAGCACTTTCCGGAAGACCTTGGTCAGCTCGTCGCGGGTGTTATCATCCATTTCCAACCAAGGACGCCCCACGGCCATCATCGCCAGGTATTTGTAATCGAAGTACTTGTCGGAAAGTTTGGAGATGTCCTCAAGCGCAGCCTCGCGCTTGTCGTTGTCCTGCAGGCGGCCGTCCTTCAGCAGTTCGACAATCTCGCCGACACCCTCTTCGACACGCTTTCGCGGCGATTCGGCGGCAAGGGCCGAGGCGCTGAATCCCAGAAGGAGAAGAGCCGTCACAATGGTGGAAAAAAGAGTCTTGCGCATATCTATACCTTCCCGAATGCAAATTTGCTTATGAGGTCTTCAAGGTCGATGGCCGGTTCGGTGTCGAACAGGAATTCGCCCGGTTTCATGGCGCTGCCGAGGCCCGGAGTGATCTTGATGTATTTGTCGCCGATGAGACCGCTGGTTTTTACCGAGGCGATGGAGTCGTCGGTGACGGTGACATCCTCGTGGATTTTCATGTTCACGTCCGCCACGCCGTCCTTCTGATTGAGAGTAATGGAACTGACGTAGCCTATTTTCACGCCGTACATCTGCACGGGAGCGTTGTCCTTCAGGCCGGAAACGTCGGTGAAGCTGGCTTTGAGGGTCCAGTGGTTGTCGCTGAAGATGCCCACGTTGCCGAGTTTCACGCTCATGTAGATCATGGCGAGAAGCCCGACGAAGACGAAAATGCCGACGGCCGTTTCCTTGCTGTATTTCTTCATGTTGCTCATTGTGTCGGAACCTGTCCTTTAGTCCAGCAGCCTGCTGCAGTCGATCTTGAGTTTGGATGGGTCCAGCGCCGGCATGGTCAGGCGTGGGGTGGTGCGTTCTTCAGGCAACCGATCGAGGAACCGTCTGAGGTACACGTCCTCGCTGGCGTCCAGTTCCTCGACGGAACCTTGGAACAGGCAGCGTCCGTCGCCCAGAAGCACCACGTGGTCCGCAATGGCCCGCATGCTTGCCAGATCGTGACTGACCACGATCATGGTCATGTCGAAGTGCGACATCATTTCCAGCAGCAGATGGTCCAGTTCCGCGGAAAGAATCGGGTCCAGCCCGGAAGTGGGCTCGTCGCAGAAAAGAACCTGCGGGTCCATGACCAACGCCCGCGCAAGTCCCGCGCGTTTGCGCATTCCGCCGGAAAGCTCCGTGGGGTATTTTGCGTCGGTGCCCTCCAGCCCCACGAGCTGGAGCTTGTTACGCACGATCTCCAGTATCTCCGGGTCCTTCAGCCTCGTGTGCTCGCGAAGGGGCAGGGCGAGGTTGTCGGCAATGGTCAGGGAGCCGAGCAGGGCGCCGTCCTGAAACAGCACCCCCATGCGCTGCTTGAAGCAGCGGGCCGCCTTGCCGGAGAGCGAGTGCACCTCGTGATCACCCACGAAGACGCGTCCTTCAATGGGATCGTGCAGCCGCAGGATGTGTTTTATAAGGGTGGACTTGCCGCAGCCGGAGCCGCCGACGACCACCGTCACCTTGCCTGCGGGCATCTGCAGATCAAGATCCGACGCCACGGGGACTCCACCGTAGCCGATGCTCAGATTCTGGGTGCGTATTCCCGGTGCTTTCGTCATATCGCCTTCCCTCCTACCACAGTATCGAAGTGAGAATGTAGTCGGAGGCAAGCGTCACGACACAGGCCTTGACCACCGCTGAAGTGGTGGACTGGCTGACGCCTTCGGGCCCCACGTGCCCTTTGCGGGTGTGGGTGAAATATCCTTCGAAACAGCAGATGGTGCAGACGATGCAGGCGAAGACGAGAGACTTGATGAGTCCGCCTTCGATGTCGCTCCAGCTGAGAGACTCCTGCACGCGCGACCAGTAGACGCCTTCATTGGCCCCGAGCAGCTTGACGCCGGTGAGCCAGCCGCCGGAGATGGCGATGAGATTGAAGAAGGTGGTCAGGATGGGGAAACTGATGATGCACGCCGCCATCTTGGGCGCCACGAGGTAGCGCATGGGGTTGATGTCCATGATGGTCAGCGCATCGATCTGTTCGGAGATGCGCATGACGCCGATCTCGGCGGTCATGGCGGAGCCTGCGCGTCCGGCGAGCATGATGGCCGTCAGCACGGGCGCGAGTTCGCGCACCATGGAAAGGCCGACCCCTGCGCCGAGAAAGCCGTCGGCACCAAAGATGGACAGGGCAAAATAGAGCTGCATGCCCATGACCATACCCGCGAAACCGCCGATGAGGGCGATAACGCTAATGGATTGCACGCCGATGAAGTAGATTTGACGGATGATCTTGGCAAACTGCCCCCATCCGGCAAAGACAAGACGCAGGGAATCCAGGAAGAAGATGGCAAGCGCGCCCAATTCTCCCACAAACCCCAGGAACGCCGCGCCGAGCGTGGCGAACGGGGCGGAAATTCCCCTCACAGCTTGTGACATTGCTTTCCCCGATGACGGAACCTTGGACGCCGCCAGTCCCCAACAGCGCGCCCGGCCGGAATCCGTCTGCTTGGCTTAGCGACTATTACAGAATTCATTCACGCTTCGCAAGCTCGGTATTGAAAATGTGACCAATGCCGCCGGACGTATTGAAAAAACATGTCCAACCACTGCCAAATAGCCTAAGCTGGAAAAAATTGGAGTATGCAATCCGCTGCAAAAGCCCCTGTGCCAAGGAGGTGGAGCATGAAAAAGTGGTTTGCTGCGGCAGTGATCCTGCTCTGTTTTGCGACGTCGTCCGGTGCCGCGGAAAGGGAGAGTCTGCTCTTTCTGACACAGGATTTCCCGCCGTTCACCTATGCAGTGGACGGGGTGCCGTCAGGGCCGGGGGTGGAGATCGTGAAGACAGTCTGCACCGAGCAGGGGGTGGATTGCGATGTTCGTATTCTGCCTTGGCCCCGGGCGCAGATGCTCTTGCGGCGCGGTCAAGCCGACGCGCTGTTCTTCATAGGCAAAACCTACGAGCGTGCTCGCTGGATGCGTTTTTCCAGTGCCGTCGTGCGGACCGAGTACGGGTTCTTTCAGCGCAAGGACAGCCCGCTGGCCATGCAGGAGTCGGGACCGCAGGCTCTTAAAGGCAAGGTTGTGGGCGTCTATGGCCCTTCCAACACCTCCAATACGCTGGACCTTCTCTGCCGCGAACTGGACGGGGATTTCTTCATAGACATGACCCCGGACGACGAGGAAGCTTTCAAGAAACTTGCGTGGGGCCGGATCGACGCCGTCTTCTCCAATCGGGATGTAGGTGTGGCCCTCATGGGCAAGCTGCATCTGGGCAATCTGGAGTACGCCGCGAAGTACGAGGACGTTGACTACTACATCGGCTATACCCGCAGCCCCGAAAGGGCTGTCACCGTCGATCGGTTCGACAGGGCGCTCGGAGCCATGATCGAGAGCGGACGTGTGGAAGCCATTCTTAAACGCTTTTTCCTGCAGTAGCCCGCGCCGGGCCATCGGCAACGCCTACTTCTTGCCGTTCTTGCGAACCCACCACTCAGGGTCGGGGCCGAGGAACCACCAGTCCTTGTGGTCGGTGCGGGCGATGGTCTCGGCCAGCTCCTGCCCCCACTTGGTGCGCACGCGCTGTACCGCAAGCTCCAGCCACTGGGTGGCGTAGCGGTTGCCCATGTCCGCCTCTTCCTTGAGGTTCAGGATGAAGTCAAGCTGGTCCGCGTCCTGCGCAAGCTGGGCCTCAAGCGTCTGAACCGCCTCAAGCTCCTCCCACATGGGGAGCAACTCGTCGGCGAGGCCGGTCCCGGCCGTGGCATGTTCCAACGCCATGGTGCGAGTGGAGCTGTTGTAGATGCGGTTGACGTAGTTGAAGTCACCGGTTCTGGCCTCGTGCAGGTCGTGGAAGAGACACAAAAGGGTGGTGCGGGCTTCGTCGGCATCTGCCATTCGCGCCAGCACGTAGCCGATGACCGCCGTGCGAAACGAATGTTCCGCCACGTTCTCCGAGCCGGAGCCAAGGAACTGGTAGCCGGTTCTGGGCGTTTTGCGAAGCATGCCGCATTCAAAGAGAAAATCCGCTATCCGCGTCACGCGGTCGCGAACCGGCGCCGCGCCGCCCTGTGCGTTGGTGTCGTCGTGTTTCATGCGGACTGCATACGCCTCGCGCCCTGCAAGTTCAAGGAAATGTGAATTGGCGGCCCATGGACCGCCGCGCGACGGTGTGCTACTTGGCACCATGCGCGCAATTCTGAAGAGCATAATGCCCGGCGCGGGCGGCATGGGCGAGGATGCGGCGGCCCGTCATCTGGAGTCCGAGGGGGTTCGGGTGCTGGAACGCAACTGGCGTCACGGGCGGCTGGAGCTTGATCTGATCTGCCGCGACGGGGACACTCTCGTGTTCGTGGAGGTCAAGACGCGCGGGCGCGGCTCGCGCGGCTGCGCCTCGCAGGCCCTGAGCCGTGAGAAGTGTTCCCGGCTTGTCAGGGCTGCCTCGCATTATCTTTCCGCCAGCGACCAGTGGGAGGTGCCGTGTCGGTTCGATCTGGCCGCGGTCTCCGAAGGGGCCGATGGTCTTGAAATCACGCTGTACCGCGACGTTATCGACGCCGCTGATTACGCCTGAAAACCGGGAAAATTGCCGCTTCCGTCCTGCGGCTCCCGGTGGTAGAAGAACCCCCGATCCCACAGGACGGTACCAGCCATGAACGAATCGAACGAATTTCCTTCCCCCGGCCTGTACGTGGTGGCCACGCCGCTGGGCAACGACGGAGACCTCTCGCCGAGGGCGGCAGCGGTTCTTTCCGCCGCCTCCCTGATACTGGCGGAGGACACCCGACGCACCGGACTGCTGCTTCAGCGCTGCGGCGTGGAGCGGTCCGGCGACATGACCAGTTTTCACGAACACAACGAGGCGACCAAGACCGCCATGGTGCTTGCCCGCATCGAGGCGGGCGAGGCCGTGGCCCTTGTCTCCGATGCCGGGACGCCGCTCATGTCCGACCCCGGATTCCGGCTGGTGCGCGGCTGTCGCGACGCCGGGCTGCCCGTGCGGCCCGTGCCCGGCCCCAGCGCACCCGTGACTGCGCTCTCCGCCTGCGGGCTGCCGCCCATCCCCTACGCCTTTCTCGGCTTTCCGCCGCGCAAGGAAGGACAGGCGACTAAATTTTTTCAGGCATATCGCGACACGGGCGCCACGCTGGTGTTCTTTGAGCGCAAGACCCGGCTGGAGGCATCCCTATCCGCAGCCTTCAAGGCGCTTGGCGACCGTCCGTACTGCATCGCCCGTGAGCTGACCAAGGATTACGAGGAGTACCTGTACGGTGCCCTCGCTTCCCCGGATGCGGCGCATTTCGAGATTCGGGGCGAGGTGACGGTGGTCATCGGCCCACCCGAAGAGGGAGCCGTGAGCGAAGCCGACGAGGCCGACCGCGTGCTGGCGCAGGAGGCCGAGGCCGGGGGCAAGCCCAAGGAGGTCGCCCGACGTGCCGCGGCGCGGTTGAGCGGCTGGACCGCCAAACAGCTTTATGCAAGGATGCGTACGCAATGACTTTCGAGCGCTTGGCGAAACGCGCCGTGGAGGGCAGGGCGCTGGCCGATGCGGATATCGAAGCCGTGGCCCTGTGCCCGGACGAGCGCATCACGGAGTTGATGCAGGCCGCGCAATCCGTGCGGTACCACTTCTTCGGCAACCGGATGCATGTCTGCGCCATCGTCAACGCCCGCAGCGGACGGTGTCCCGAGAACTGTTCGTTTTGCGCCCAGTCCGCGCATCATGACACCGGCTGTGACGAATACCCCTTGCTGGATCCCGGTGAAGTGGGCCGCGCGGCTCATGAAGCCAGACGCGGCGGTGCGAGCCGCTTCGGGGTGGTCATCAGCGGCACGGGGCTGCGCGAGGGGGAGCTGGACGAATTTTCCCGCTGCCTGAGGGCGGCGGCCGAGGCAGGGGTCACGCCTGACGCGTCCCCGGGCATAGTGAGCCGGGGCGTGCTTCGTGAGCTGAAACGTGCGGGAATGGCCGGATACCATCATAATCTGGAGACGTCGGCCTCGTATTTTCCCAGCATCTGCTCCACGCACGACTACGAAGAGGACGTGCAGGCCGTACGGGATGCGTTGGAGGAAGGGCTTTTCGTGTGCTCCGGCGGCATTTTCGGACTTGGGGAGAGCTGGGAGCACCGCGCCGAGCTGGCGTTGACGCTTGCGGAACTGGGGGTGCCCTCGGTTCCCGTGAATTTTCTGACGCCGGTGCCCGGCACCCCGCTGGAGGGGCGTTCCGTGATGACGCCTTCGGAGGCGCTGAGGACGCTGGCATTGCTGCGGTTTCTGCTTCCGGACAGGCAGCTGCGGCTTTGCGGCGGACGTCCCGCAGTGTTTGGTCCGGAGAGTGCGGCCAAGCCTTTCGGGGCGGGCATTACCGGAGTGATGACCGGAGATTATCTGACAACACCGGGCGAAGGTCCGGAAGAGGACCTTGAACGCATCCGCGCGGCCGGGCTGGATCCCGTCGGCGCAGAACAACCGGAGATCCGCAATGGCTGAAGGCATCCAACGTTTGAGTCTCATCGTATGGACGGCGATCATGGCATCGGCCATCGCCGTTGGCGCGTACCTCATCGTCCCCATCGGGCCGGTGCCGATCTCCATGCAGCCGCTGTTCGTGTTTCTGGCGGGCATGATCCTCGGTCCCCGGTACGGCATGGCTGCCGTGGGGCTTTACATTCTGGCGGGCATCGCCGGGATGCCGGTCTTCAGCGGCGGCGGCGCGGGGATCGGCTACGCGTTGGGGCCGACGGGCGGGTATCTGGTCGGATTCCTGTTGTCACCGCTTTTTACAGGACGGGTACGGGATGAACAAGGTGGCTTCGGTTGGATTTCCGGCTTGTTCTGGGGGCTTTGCGCCATGCTGGTCATTTACGGTATCGGCTCGGTGTGGCTGAAGATGTCCCTTGATCTTACGTGGGGCAAGACGCTTACCGTGGGAGTCATTCCCTTTGCTCCGTGGGACGAGCTCAAGGTGGTGGCGGCGATTTTGATTTCGCGCTATCTTCAGAGAATCAGCCTGCTTCCCGGCTGATCCGGCAAGTATTTTGGAGGGAACGGCCATCGGACTCGGCAGCACGGATAGCCTCATGCGGGAGGGCAAGGCACAGGCCTTCATGCGTACGTTCGTGCGTTGCTGGCTGGGCGGTGCCTGCTTCAACACCCGCGGCATGCAGAATATAGGCATGACCTATGCGATGATGCCCGGCCTGCGCGCCATCCATCCGGATTCCGCCGCGTACCGCAGGGCCCTTCGCCGCTATGTGCGACATCATCAGTCGCATCCGTTCTGGCTTCCCTGTCTGGCCGGCATCTACCTGCATCTGGAACAGAACATCCATGATGGGCGGTTCCCGGAAAAGATGTTCTACAAAGTGCGCGATACCACAAGCTATACGCTCTCGGCACTGGGCGACTCGGTTTTCGCCGGGAGTCTGCTCGTGTTCTGGGCGCTGGCGACCACGGCCATGCTTCTGGCAGGGCTGCACGTCGCGCCTTTCGTACTCGGGCTGGTTCTCTTCGCCGGCTTGCAGGGGTTCCGTGCCTTGACGTTTTTGGCGGGACTGCGCAACGGCCTGCAGTTTCTGGAGCGGCTCAGACGTTGGGATCTCATCAACTGGGGCGCGAGGCTGAAATACGCCAACGCCGCGCTTCTGGTTGTAATATGGGCACAGATATGGCCGCAGCCCATGGTTTGGTGGCAATGGGTGCTCGGGGTGTCCGCGCTGACTCTGTTCGGTCGATTCGTCAACACCGGGCTTGTTTCCCGGGTGTTTGCGGCAGCGGCGTTTCTGCTGATGATCGAGCTGTTGCCGGAAATAGGCTTGACGGCGCAACGCATCATGTCCGTGATGCCCGGAATGTGATACAAGATAAGTCGAACGGCTTTCAAAGCCGCGCAAGGACAGATATATATGGTCAAGAATGAATCCGAACCCGGCGGCAACGGGGATACGCAGACGCGGGAGGTCGTGGTCAGCAGCCCCAACGGGCTCCATGCAAGGCCCGCGGGCAAGCTGGCTCAGGCCGCCCAGAAGTTCAGTGCGTCGGTGAGCATCGCTTCCGGCGAGCAGGTGGTTGACGCCAAGAGTATTCTCGACATACTCACACTTGCCGTCGGAGAAGGAACCACTCTGGAACTCAGGGCCAGCGGCGATGACGCGCCGCAGGCGCTGGACAGGCTGGAGCGGCTCTTCGAGAACCGCTTCCGCGAGGAGTAGATGGGAAAGTGAACGGCAAGACTATCAGCGGTATCTCCGTGGCGACCGGCATTGCCATCGGCAAGGCCGTGTTCGTCAACCGCAGCCACAAGGCGCACCTGCCGCGCAACACCGTGCCCGCCTCCAGCATCGAAGGCGAGGTGGAACGGTTGCATGCGGCCTTCGAGACCGTGCGTCAGGAAATGCAGGCCGTTCGTGAAAAGGTTCCCGCAGAACTTCAGGACTACGCCCTGCTCATCGATACGCATCTCATGATGCTGGGCGACCCCAAGCTTTCCAACACCGCGGCGGAATACATCCGCACCCTCGGCCTCAACGCCGAATGGGCGCTGGAAAAGTCCGTGGCCGATCAGGAAGCGGCCTTCGGCGCCGTGGAAGACCCCTACATCCGCGAGCGGATGCAGGACGTGCATGTGGTGGCCGACCGCGTTCAGTCGCGACTCATCGGCAAAGGCGCGGACAACGCTGCTGTACAGGGACGCGTCATCATCCTCGCACACGACCTTTCTCCGGCGGATATCGCCGAACTGGAAGTGAACAGGATCATGGCCTTTGCCACGGTGCAGGGCGGCAAAACCTCGCACACGGGCATCATGGCCCGCACGCTGGGCATCCCCGCGCTGGTGGGCGTGAATCGGCTTGAAGAGGTGATCAGCGACGGTGATCTGATCGTGGTGGACGGTCTTCAGGGCCGAATCGTGGTCAATCCCAGCGAAGAAGAGCTGACCGACTACAACGAGCGGGCCGCGCAGTTCGAGGAATACACGAGGCAGACGCGCCTTCAGTGCCAGCTTCCGGCCGAGACCTTCGACGGGTTCAAAGTGGACGTGCACGCCAACATCGAGCTGGTGGAAGAAGTCGCGGCAGTGCTGGACAGCGGCGGCGAGGGCATCGGCCTGTACCGTACGGAGTACGCCTACATCAGCCGGTCCGACCTGCCGAGCGAGGAGGAGCTTTACCAGAAGTACGCGGATCTGGCCTCCATCATGAAGCCGCGCAAGGTCATCTTCCGCAGTCTCGACCTCGGATCCGACAAGTTCATGAGCAGTTTCGGGATGCTGGACGAAGCCAACCCGGCCATGGGGCTGCGGGCCATCCGCTTCTGCCTCAAGCATCCGAGAATTTTCAAGACGCAGCTGCGGGCGATCCTGCGCGCCTCGGCGCACGGCAACGTGGCGCTGATGTTTCCGATGATCTCGGGCATCAAGGAAGTGCGTCAGGCCAAGGCATGGCTGGCGCAGGCCAAGGCGGAACTCCGGCGCGAAGGCGTGGAGTACGATCCGGACATGCCCGTGGGAATTATGATTGAGCTGCCTTCTGCCGTGATGATCGCGGACCTGTTGGCTCAGGAAGTGGATTTCTTCAGCATCGGCACCAACGACCTCATTCAGTACAGCATCGGCGTGGACCGTACCAACAGCCATGTTTCGTACCTGTACCAGCCGCTGCACCCGGCCACGCTGCGCGCCATCAAGCTGGTGGTGGACGCCGCCCACGAGGCGGGCATTGCGGTGAGCCTTTGCGGCGAGGTCGCCTCCGATCCCTACTGCGTGCCGCTGCTCATGGGCATGGGCATCGACTCCATTTCCTTGACGCCGCAAGCCATACCGGGCATCAAGCGCGTCATCCGTCAGACCCGGATGCGCGAGTGCCGGGAACTGCTGCGCAAGGTGCTGGAATGCCGCACCGTCGGGCGCATCAACTCGCTGGTCATGGAGACCATTTTCAAACAGTATCCGGAAGAATTGACCTTTTTCGCATCGCTTCTGGAAAACGACGAACTTCCGCATTAGAGACATATATGGGAAAGAAAAAGAAGAAACCCGCTGCAAACGTCATCGGGCAGAACAAGCAGGCCCGGCGCCTGTACGAATTCATGGATACCTTCGAGGCCGGAATCGCCCTGCAGGGCAGTGAAGTGAAGTCTCTGCGCGAGGGGCGAGTGAGCTTCAAGGACGGATACGTGCGCTTTCGCGACGGGGAAGCGTGGCTCGTGGGCGTGCACATTGCTCCGTACGAGAACACCTCCCTCTTTGACCGCCCCGACCCCGAGCGTCCGCGCAGGCTGCTTTTGCACAAGCGTGAAATCGACATGCTCCAGTCCCGGGCGGATCAGAAAGGACTTACCGTGATTCCCGTGAAGATGTATTTTTCGCGGGGCAAGGTGAAGTTGCAGATCGCCCTCGGCAAGGGCAAGAACGTGCACTCCAAGAAGGAAGACCTGAAGCAGCGCGACATTGCACGGGATACCGCCCGTCAGCTCGCCGCGTATAAATAGCGGCAGGTTCGATTTTTCAATACGGCTTTTGGACCCAGGATGCAGGGGCCGCCCTTTCGGGCGGCCCCTTTCCTGTAGGTCTAAGGGGGGGAGGGATGAATATGGCCGATGGTTCGGTCGGCCTTTATTGCGTGACAGCCCGGAGGTTCGCAGAGCGAATCGTCGCCTGAGGGGGCAGAGCGACGATTAGGAGTGAGGGGGCACTTGCGTTGACGCTCTTCCGGCTCTGTCTTGCCGCTATGGTTCAGGGGAGGTGCCTTTCTCCTGGTCCCGGGCCCATCCGGCATGGGCCCGGTCCGAGAGGAGGTGTGCCAGTATTGCTGTCACATAAAGGATAGAGGCAATGCTTTTCTGCTTCTCACCCTGATCTGTAGTGAGACTTAAGCATGTGCCGTGCCAAAGTGTAACCACCTGAAATGTATGAATGTGGTGAAGAGTGTGCAATGCAGCTTGTGCAATGTTCGGCAATTTGTGCGTTGCACAAGTTGCACAAGTGCGCATTATCCGAATACGGCGTACAGGACGGCCACGAAGGCGATGCTGGTGGCGCGAAGGGTCTGGTTGACCACGATGAGCCGGGCGGCCATGCGGGGACGGAATATCCCGGCATAGTAGGGAAACTGGTGCCGGAAGGCGCGCATGGGTGAGGAGAGGACATTGCCCGTGAGCAGGGCGAGGACCACGGTGTGGGTAGTAAGGGAAGCGTCCTGAAGCAGGGCGCTGGCCGCGGCGAGTCCCACGGTGAATTCTCCTGCCACGTGGAAGGCCACGATGCCGACCGCCTCCGTGGGCAGCCATGACAGGAGCCCCACATTGTCCGACATGAACTGCTGGAGCGAGGCAAAGATGCCGTAATGCCGCAGCAGGAAGAACAGAATGTAGATGGGTACGGTGAAATAGAGAATTTTTGGCAGCCGCTTGCGGAACCGCTTGAGTGTTTTCTGCAGGGGATTGCCGCGATTGTCCGGGGCTTCGTCTAGCCTGCACGGTACGCATCCTTCGGGGACAGGGGGTAGCAGGAAGCGGCCCATCAGCACGATGGTGCCGGTGCGCAGCACGGCGGCACTGGCGGTGATGCCCACGTAAACCACGGCCGCGGAACCGATGAAGGGCGCGGCGATGAAGAAAATGGTGGGCAGGTGCAGAAAATACGTGGGCAGGCTGTTGAACAGGTTGGAAAGCAACAGTTCCCGATCGGAGATGGTCTGCTTCTCGTGAGCCTCGGCAAGCATGGTGTTGGCGGTCACGCCGGAGAAGAAGGCCAGCGAGAAGCTGGCTGCGGACACGTCCTTGAGCCGGGCGCGGCGGGCCAGCGGTTCGGCGAACCGTGCCACATGCCGCGTCCAGTTCAGGGACTCAATGAGATTGCCGATGAACAGGCCGACGCTGATGAAGAACACCAGCCGCATAAGCGGCCAGAAAAGCCCGTTCCACAGAACCGGCCACGAGAGCAGTGAATCCATTTAGCGTTTCGGCCTTTTGATTTTCCTGAGCTTGGCCGCTTCGTCGTCATCCATGTGCAGGGTGTGTTTTTCCGTGGGGAAATGGCAGTGCCGCACATCGTCGCAGTAGCGCTTGAGGGTCTCGGCGCAGAGTTCGCCCAGTTCGCCGTAACGGCGCACGAACTTGGGAGTGAAGCGGTCGAACATGCCCAGCACGTCATGATAGACGAGAATCTGGCCGTCGGTCACGGCTCCGGCGCCGATGCCGATGGTCGGCACGCTGAGGGCTTCGGTGATGAGCTGTGCGGCTTCTTCGGGGACGGCTTCCAGCACGATGGCGAAGACTCCCGCCTCTTCAAGGGCCAGTGCGTCGTCCAGCATGGACTTGACCGCTTCGGCGGTTTTGCCCTGCGCCTTGAATCCGCCAAAACGCGCCACGTGCTGGGGAGTGAGGCCGATGTGGCCGAGGACCGGAATGCCCGCATCCACGATGGCCTTGACCTGCGGAGCCACGCCCACGCCACCTTCGAGCTTGACGGCCTTGGCGCGTCCTTCGGAAAGAAAGCGTCCGGCGTTGGCAAGAGCCTGCTCTGTGCTCAGATTGTAGGAAAGAAACGGCATGTCGCCCACGAGCAGGGCCCGCTTCACGCCGCGGCTGGCTGCGCGGGTGTGGTGCAGCATCTCGTCCATGGTGACGGAGAGCGTATCCTCGTGCCCGAGCATGACCATGGCGAGCGAGTCGCCCACGAGAACCAGGTCGGCCCCGCTTTGGTCCGCAATGGTGCCGGAGCAGTAGTCGTAAGCGGTAATGCAGGCTATGGGGCTTTCGCCCTTGCGCGCACGGATGTCGGGAGCGGTCACCGGACGTTCCTGCCCGGTCTTGGGAGCGGTTTGGGTGCTCATCCTTGTCTCCTTGACGTGTCGGTCAGTCTTTCAGTTCGCAGACGCCGGATACCACGCGGTTCCGGCCCTGTTCCTTGGCGCGGTAGAGATTTTCATCGGCCGCACTGAGTGTTTGATGCAAAGAGCCGGAAATGTCCAGACAAAGTCCGGTGCTGATGGTCACGGATATATTTCCGCCTGAAGCATGTGCCGGCGACTGCTCCAAGGTGCGGCGGAACCCGTCAAACAGCAGGACGGGGTCGTGCCCCGGGCCGTGGCGCAAAAGCACTGCAAACTCCTCGCCGCCGAAACGGGCCGTCAGGGCTTCGCCTTCGGGGAACGCGGTATCCAGCAGGGTGGCCACGTTGGAGATTACCGCGTCACCGGTATCGTGCCCATAGGTATCGTTTACCTTTTTGAAATGGTCAATGTCGAGCATGGCGAGACTAAGACTCTCTCCGGCCTGTTGCGCCCGGTGAATGAACGCTTGCGCGCTTTCAAAGAAGCAGCGTCTGTTCGCCAGCTTGGTAAGGGGATCCCGGTAGGACAGTTCGCGGATGGTTTCGATCTGCTGAAGCATGTCCAGTGAGTGCTGCACGCGGCAATAGAATTCTTCAGCGATGAAAGGTTTCTTGAGAAAATCGTTAGCGCCGAGTTTGATGAAACGTGCGGAGAGCATTTCATCCCTTTCGGAGGAAAGACCGATGATCGCCAGTCGGTCTTTCGGGAAATTCTCCCGGATGCGTCTGGTCAGCTCGAATCCGTCCATGGATGGCATGTTGAAGTCCGTGAGCACCAGTTTGATGTCAGGGACTTCATCCATGGTTCGCAGGGCGGCCTTGCCGTCGGCAGCGGTGAGAACCTCGTAACGGTGCGCCTGGAGCAACTTGCGAATCTTGGTGAGGGCGGTCGGAGAATCATCCACCACGAGGACGCGGGTGTCGGGATTGCTGCGGATGCGGCGAATGGTGTCGAGCACCGTATCGATGGCTTTGGGATTTTCCTTGAGAACGTAGTCCGCCACGCCAAGCGCTGCAATGCGGTGGCGTGATTCGTTTGAAAAGGTGGCGGTAAAGACGAGGGCCGGGAGCCCTTTTTCCGTCACGTAGCGGGCCATGTCGCCTTCATCCGCATCGGGAAGCGACAGGCCGTGAAGAACAGCGAGATAGTCGTCGCTTCGGGCTTCAATAAGCGAAATGGCCTCGGCCATGCTTGTGGCCCAGTCCACGCTCAGGTCGAGTTCTTCCTCAATCCTGTCGCGAACCATCTGTCCGAAAAAACGGCTGTCTTCAACAAGCAATATGGTGTGTCTGTCCATGGCTGAATCTCCGGGATGCACGGATATGAATCTTAGCACCCTGGCGCAAAAAGGAAAACCGCCGCTTCCGTGAATCGGATGCGGCGGCCGAAAACGTCGGTTGTAGGCGAAGGTCCTAGGCGCTGGCCAGGTCCTGAAGAACCCAGACAACGCGTCCCACAGTGCGTTCATCCATTTCGTCAGCGGGAATGGTCAGGTCGCTGTACTGCTCGTTGACAGCCTTGAGCACGAACTGTCCGTCCTGAAGGAATACGCGACGGATCAAAAGTCCCTGATGCGGGAAGTGCACGGCGCAAAGGTCGCCGTCGGGATGCTGGGTCTGCTCGCGGTCAATGCCTACGAAGGCGCCGCGCTGGATCACCGGCTCCATGCTTGCACTGTCCACTTTGCAGACCTGCAGCTTGGGGCGGAAGTATGTTTCGGGGATGGCCAGCTCTTCCTGCGGCTGCGGAGCCCAGGTGGAGGCGGACTTGTCGAGTCCGGCCATAGTGGAAACGGGCACTACGCGAGCACGTGCGTTGTTGCGACCATACGGGGCCGGGGATTCGCGCAGGACAACGTCCGCGGATATCTTGGCCTTGTTCGGGTTCAGGTACACCGGCTCGACTCCGTCCGAAAGCCAGTCCGGTGCAAGGCCGTGGCTGCGATACAGCTTTAAGAACCACTCGGCAGGGATGGAGCAGCGGCGTTTGGCGTCGGAGATGCTTGACTGGCGAACATCAAGCACTTCCGCCAGCTGGACCTGGGTGCGGGCGCCAGTGGCCTTCTTGATGCGTTCAAGCGACTCGTCGAACCATTTTTGTTGCCCCTCGTCACAACGTTTCTTCAACTTCGGCATATGACGTCTCTCCGGTTTTGATCATGAATATACCATAACAGGTACATTCGAGGGTTATAAATGTAACCCCAGTTCTGTCCTCAGGTGAAGTAGTAAAATGAAGAAGCGAGTTCGGGACAGGGACTTAAGCCGGGAGCTTTTCCCGGTGCTTTGTCTGGGGGATTCCCTTAGAAGGTTTGGGGGGATTATCAATTTTTGTCAATAGGAAATTTTGCTATTTAAAGCCGAACCCGGTGAAAATCACCGGGTTATCGGCATTTGAAACAAAATGTCCAATGAATTCTTTTCGAATGAAAAGACCTTCTATTGGAAGAACTTGAGGAAGGGTGATTCGGGGGTCATGATGAACTTGGACCCGCCCTTGAGGGAATTGCGGTATGCTGTAAGGCTTCTCTGGAAATCATAGAATTCCGGAGATTGGCCCATGGAGTCGGCGTAGATCTTGGTTGCCTTGGCGTCGCCCTGACCGCGAACTTCCTCGGCGGTGCGTTTCGCTTCCGCCAGCAGGATGGTGCGTTCCTTGTCGGCCTTGGCCTTGATCTTGTCTGCGGCCTCGCGTCCTTCGGAGCGGTACTGCTTGGCCTGACGCTCACGTTCCGCCTTCATGCGGCCGTAGATGGCGCGCTGGTTCTCGGTGGGCAGGTCCGTGCGCTTGATGCGAACGTCCACAACCTCGATGCCGTAGGGATCAAGCAGTTCCTTACTCTTGGCGGTGACCTTTTCCATGATCTCCGGACGCTTGAGGGAGACGATCTCGATGAGCTTGTAGCGACCGAGTTCGACGCGCAGCTGCGAGCGGATGATGTCGTCAAGGCGCGCCTGTGCGGCCGGGACGTTCTGGACGGTGCGGTAGAACTGAAGCGGATTGACAATCCTCCACTTGGAGTAGGAGTTGATGTCCATGTACTTCTTGTCTTCGGTGGTGAATTCCTCGGGCTTGGCGTCATAGTCGAGAATCCGGGAATCCACGTACACGACGTTCTGCACGAACGGCAGCTTGAAGTGCAGTCCGGGGCCGAGCGAGTCGTCGGAGACCGGCTTACCGAGCTGAAGCACGATGGCACGCTGAGTCTGGTCCACCGTGAACAGGCTCTGGGTAAGGACGGCTACGCCGATGAATATGACTGCCAGTAACAGGATGGCTTTCTTCTGCATGAAACTGAGCCTCGCTTACTGGGTTTTGTTCGTTGTTTTTCCGCCACCGGGCTTCACCCGTTCAAGCGGCAGATACGGCAGGGACTGCTTCAGCGCCTCGTTGGAAAGGATGACCTTGTCCGCGTCGGGATGGGCCAGCACTTCTTCCATGGTCTCAAGGTAGAGACGGGTGCGGGTCACGTCCTTTGCCTTGCGGTATTCGCGAAGCACGGAGAGGAAGCGGGATGCATCACCCTCGGACTTGCGGACCTTGGCTTCGCGGTATGCTTCCGCAGCGTTGATGATGCGAGCTGCCTGACCTCGTGCCTTGGGCAGGATATCGTTGCGGTAGGCCTCGGCTTCGTTGATGAAGCGGCTCTTGTCCTCGCGGGCACTGGCAACGTCCTTGAACGCGTCCACGACGGCGTCCGGCGGATGCACGTTCTGCATCTGCACGTTTTCTACGCGGATACCGGTGCTGTAGAGGTCGAGGATTTCCTGCATCAGCTGGCGGGTGGCCACCTGAATTTCCTGCTTGCCCGTTGTCAGGGCGCGGTCGATGTTGCTCTTGCCGATGACTTCGCGCATGGCGGCCTGCGCCGCGTTCTTGATCGTGCCTTCCTGATCGAACACATTGAACAGGTAGTTCCGTGCGTTCTTGATCTGGTATTGGACGATGAACTGCACGCTGACGATGTTCTCATCGCCTGTGAGCATCAGCGATTCGTCCGTGACCTTTCTGGTCTGGCCCTGCTGAAAGGGTACCGAACGGCTGCGATTGATCGAACGGAAACCGAATTCCATGCGGCGGACGCGTTCCACGTTCAGCGTGACGGCGCTTTCCACCGGGTATGGAATATGGTAATGCGGTCCGGGCGACGTCATGGTCTGGTATTCACCAAAACGTTTCACCACGCCCACTTCGCCGGGTTCGACGATGTATACGCCCGAGATGAGCCAGAGTATGACCACCGCAAGCAACACAAGCTTCCAACCGGGAAAGCGTATGCGCTTGAACTTCTCGAACTGCTGGTTGAAATCTTCAAATCCGGGAGGTGTGGATGAACCACCGCCTCTGCGCCCCTGTTGCTGCTTTTGCAGTTTATCCCAGTCCCAATTCATAATAGCCCCTGTTTAGGCACAAAGCCGTGCCGGGTCAAGATATACCGAAAAAAACCGCCGTTTCTGGAGAGCGATCAATGAAAAAAATAACCAATGAGATATTTCGAGCATACGACATTCGGGGAGTGGTGGACAAGGACTTCGACGAGGAATGGGTGGAGCGTCTTGGTAGGGCCTGCGGAGCCTATTTTCTGTCGCGCGGCCTGAACCGGGCCGTGGTCGGCCATGACTGCCGCCACAGCTCGCCCGCTTACCAGAGAGCGCTTTCCGAAGGGCTGGCCTCCACGGGCGTTGACGTCATCCAGCTTGACCTAGTGGCCACGCCGGTCTTCTATTTTGCGGTAAAGCACCTCGGTCTCGAAGCCGGGGTTATGATTACCGCCAGCCACAATCCGCCGGAATACAACGGGTTCAAAGTGTGGGCCGGGGAAACCACCATCCACTCCGAAGAGGTCCAGAAGATATACCACGCCATGAGGGACGGGGAGTTCCCGCAGGGCGACGGCATCATCAGCCGCCATGACATCCTGCCCGCGTATCGCGAGGACCTTCTTTCGCGGGTGACACTGGAACGGCCGCTCAAGATCGTCGTGGACGGCGGCAACGGCACCAGCGGCGACTTCACTGCCGACATCCTTGAGGCCGCCGGAGCCGAAGTGGTGCGCCTGTACTGCGAGCCTGACGGCGATTTCCCGAATCATCATCCCGATCCGGTGATCGAACAATACGTTGAAGATCTGAAGGCCCGCGTCGTGGAGGAGGGCGCCGATTTCGGCGTCGGGCTGGATGGCGACGGCGACCGCATCGGCGCGGTGGACGAGACCGGCCAGCTGCTCTACGGCGACCAGCTTCTTGCCATTTACGCCCGGGACCTGCTTGCGCAGTCGCCCGGCGAAACCGTTGTGGCTGACGTGAAATGCAGCCATCTGCTTTTCAGCGATGTGGAGGCCCACGGTGGCAAATCCGTCATGTGCATCACCGGCCATTCCATCGTTAAGGCGCGCATGAAGGAGCTGGGCGCGGCGCTCGGCGGCGAAATGAGCGGCCACATGTTCTTTTCCAAGGGATATTACGGATTCGATGACGCCACCTACGGTGCCTTGCTGCTGGCTTCCATCATGAGCCGGACGCAAAAGCCGCTTTCCGGGATGCTGGCCGATTGGCCCGAGACGCACAATACCCCTGAAATCCGTGTGGACTGTCCCGAGTCCGCCAAATTTGAGGTGGTGCGCCGGGCTCAGGAATTTTTCCGCAAGGACCACGAGGTGATCGACATGGACGGCGCGCGTGTGCAGTTCGGCGACGGATGGGGGCTTGTCCGGGCCTCCAACACGCAGGGCGCGTTGGTGATGCGGTTTGAAGCCGAAAGCGCCCAGCGTCTTGCAGCGATCCGCGAGACCATGGAAAAACCCATTCGCCAGTGGGTGGATGAGCTGAGCGCCTGACGCCGTGTACATGCTGTCCTGGTGCGGCTTCTACAGGAAGTTGCGTGCCGCCATACTCCGCCGCGGAGTGCACGTGGAGGGCTCATGTCGCGCCTGCGGCCGCTGCTGCCGAAAGATCGTGCTCATGGATCACGGCCGCTGGCTGCATCGCGAGCGCGATTTCGAACGGCTCAAGCGCGAGGAATCGCATTACGAGCGCTTCCGCATTACCGGTCGCACGGACGACGGGATGCTCACGTTCACCTGCGATCTGCTTGGCGAGGACAATCTGTGCTCCGTGCATGACACGAGGCCGGATTTGTGCAAGACCTATCCTGCAAAGCTGTTATACTATCGCGGCGGCATCCTGCTGGATGACTGCGGCTACCGCTACGTGGAGTGGACATTCCGCGACGCATGGGACAGCCTTCTGGGCAGGAAGCGAATCTTCGACAACGTGCTGCGGCGGGAACTGGACAAACAGGACGAGAACGGAACCGACTCATGAAGAAATACCTCATCGCTGGGATTGCGCTGCTGCTGGCCGTCGGCGGCGGCATCTACTGGGCCACCTCCTCCGGCGGGGACCGGATCAAGATCATCAGCACCGATACCGTCACCCGGGGCGACGTGCGCAAGACGCTCGAAGCAACCGGCATCATCAAGGCGCAGGTAGGCGCCATGGTCAAAGTGGGAGCCCGCTCCACCGGCGAACTCGTGGAAGTGCGCGTCAAGGTTGGCGACGAGGTGGAAAAGGATGAACTGCTGGCAGTGGTGGACGACCGCGAACTGGAATCCCAGTTGCGGGAGGCACAAGCCCGCTACAAGCTCGCCAGAGCCAGGTACGACTACGCCCGCAAGAACCTTCCGCGTCGCGAACGGCTCGTGAAAAAGAACCTCGAACCGCAGGACACGCTCGATCAGGCCCTGCAGGACATGAAGGTTTCCAAGTACGAAATGGAAGCGGCGCAGGCCAAGCTTGAGACACTGCGCATTCAGCAGTCCTACACCCGCATCAAGAGCCCCATCGACGGCGTCGTGAGTCAGGTTGCCGCGCAGGAAGGGGAGACCATCGTCTCCGGCCTCAACGTGTCCAATCTCGTGACCGTTCTTGCCCCGGAAAAGCTGGAGATGTGGATCTACGTGGACGAAACCGACGTGGGACGCGTAGTCAAGGACCTGCCGGTGGAATTCTCCGTGGACGCCTATCCCGACAGGGTCTTCATGGGCAGTATCGACCGCGTCTACCCCGAGCCGGAGATTCGCGATAACATCGTCTACTATCGCGCGCTGGTGAAGGTGGAACCGCAGGAGGCACGCCTGCTTCGGCCTGAAATGACCACCCAGTGCCGCATCATCGTCGAAACCGTCGAGAACGTGCTTACCATCCCGAATACGGCCCTCAAATGGGTCGGCGGCAAGCAGCGCGTTTTCCGCGTGATTCCCGGACAGGAGCAACCGGAGGAAATGCAGCCAGACCTCGGCCTTCAGGGACTGGAACGCAGCGAAGTGCTCTCCGGCCTCGAAGAAGGCGACGAAGTGGCCACGCAACTCGTGCTGCCGAAGAGCCCGGAAGACGAAGAGGGCATGTAGATGCAGCCCGCCATCAGTCTTCGCAACATAGTGCGCACCTTCTCGCAGGGCGGCGACAGCGCAGGCCCCGGCATTGAGGTGCTCAAGGACATTTCCATAGACATTGGCCGGGGCGAGTTCACCGCCCTTCAGGGAACCTCCGGCTCCGGCAAGTCCACGCTGCTGCACATCATCGGCTTGCTGGATCGCCCAACCTCCGGCACCTATGAGCTTATGGGCCGCGACACCTCGGGGCTGGACGACGACGAGCAGTCCGATCTGCGCAACCGTACCCTCGGCTTCATATTTCAGAGCTTCTACCTGATACCCTATGCAACTGCGCTGGAAAACGTGACCCTGCCGGGACTCTACTCCGGCAGGCCGCAAACCGAGTTGCACGAACGGGCCGAATACCTGCTGGAACGCGTCGGGCTCGCCGACCGTATGAGCTTTCGCCCCAACCGGCTCTCGGGCGGTCAGCAACAGCGCGTCGCCATGGCCCGAGCCCTGCTCAACGAACCCGATGTTATCCTCGCCGACGAACCCACCGGGCAGCTCGACTCCGGAACCAGCGCCGAAATCATGAACCTTTTTCACGACGTGCACGAAAGCGGCAAGACCATCGTCCTCGTCACCCACGACGAAGAAGTCGCCAAAACCGCACAGCGAATCATTCACCTCACCGACGGACGCATGGACTGACACGCCTGGCCGTTGCCCCTTGTCTCTTAATCTGTGGCACGCCCCATCAAGCCACGCAGCTATCGACTTTATTTATCCCTCTGTCTTGTGTCGGATAGATGGACGTGCTAACTGCAGGGCAAAAGCGTTTTATGGGGGAAGTTTTCTGTGTCATGGATCTTTTAAAAGAGGAGGAGGGTGCTGATGTACCGGATCGAACAGAGCGTATCGTGGGCCGGAGGAGCTATTCTGGCGTGTACCGCATCGCTGCTTGCCGTAACATGGTTTCTCCATTCGTCGCCATGGCTGCTGTGGGTAGGAATTCTTTTGCCGATAGCACTGTACCTGCGTTACGCCACCAACCAGTACCTTGAAATCAATCCGGCCGACAAAACCATCACCAGACCCAGACTTCTCTTTTTCAGGGAAACCGTCCCCGATGAAACCATGACTACCAAAACCGAAATCGTCACCGAAGACGGACACAATGCCTATCTCGTTCACGTCGAAGGAAGCTTCGGAAAAATCACCGCCAAGCTGCCCGGATACGAGAGCTACGTCACCATGCTCTACTCGAAAATGGCAGGCGACCTCGGCCTCGCATAAGGCGGCGCCATCAACCTCGCACGGAAAAGCCCCGTCCAAGGACGGGGCTTTTCTTATGCCTCCGGCGGGCCCTTCAGGCAGACCAAAGGGGCGGGCCCCCTTTGGAATCCCTGGGTTGTCAGCGGGGTTGCAGCTGCCGGGTTCATGCGGTCGCACAATGCGCGTCCCAGCTGCAACCCC
>Ga0182238_1000084_pt1 | contig 33132 bp, 26 predicted proteins | sample hydfrates6_PW_90_FD_132439 | JGI IMG/M metagenome (GOLD analysis project Ga0182238, IMG submission 132439) | Subsurface microbial communities from deep shales in Texas, USA - hydraulic fracturing test 6_PW_90 | ecosystem: Environmental > Aquatic > Deep subsurface > Shale gas/oil reservoir >... | reverse complement strand
TTTGTCAGCTGAATGGCATGAAATTTCTAAAGATATTAATGAAGAAAGGATGAATAAATAACAAATCGGATTAAGGATTTTAAAATACTACTTCTGAATTTGCAAAAGAAGGTTAAAGTTTCTTGTGTTTAGATGAATTTAGATTAAGTAAATTAAAAAATTATGTCTCCCATAAGATTATATTAAAATATAAGATATAAGTTTTGGGTTAAAAAAATTCCCCCTGGTCTGCCAGGGGGAATTTTAGTCATTAACTAAAATGGGGTAAATTAACATCTTAAATATAAATGGTGCCGAGGGCGGGATTCGAACCCGCACGGTCTATTAGACCACTAGCCCCTCAAGCTAGCGCGTCTGCCAGTTCCGCCACCTCGGCATCACAATTATAAATTATACCATAAAAATTTACTTTGTCAATAAAATTTAGCAAATAAGTTCGATAGGTGAAAAAATAAAATTTAGACTTTTTAAATTAGTGTAAAAATAGATAAAGAAATTAGTTTCATGCAGGAATTGAACCTATAACCACGAATATTATGAATATAAGGGAATAGGGAGGCAATAACATTGGCAGAAAAAAATACACAAGACAATCAAAAATCAAAAAAGAAGCATAAATGGATAGGAGTTTTTCTGATAGCTCTACTCTTATTATTTATTGGACTGGCAGGTTATTATTTAGAACGAGATTTAGAGCCGGTACCAGATAATCAGATTGAGGAAAATGAAGTGATGGAGCAAAGTGAAGATAGTTCTGATGGAGAAACTGCTGTGAATGGTGAAGAAGAAAGCCAGATAACTGAAGAAACATCTACTATTGAAGAAAGCACAGATAGTGCTGAAACAACAGAAACTGGAGCAGAAACTAAAGAAGTTACAGAAAAAGAAGTTACAGAAAGTAAAGACACAGCTGCTAGTTCAGATATTGAAACAGAAAGAAATGAGACAGCTGCAGAACAATCGGCAGAAGTAAGTGAACAATCAGCTGATAAGACTAAAAGTGATGCTCCTCCTGCAGTAGAGGAAGATAAAAGTATGTCTGTGGATTCTGATCAAGAAGATATTGGTGAAAACTACAGTGAGGCAGAATCTGAAAGTGATACAGCAAATATAACTGATTCCGAAAAAACATCTGTTGAAGAGATTGAAAGCGATATTGCAAATGGTGGTTCAGATGTTTTAGATGAGTCAGATGAGGTAACTCAAAAAGAAGAAATAGTTCAAAAAGAAGAAGAGATAAAAACTGAGATTGAAGAAAGAGAAACTGAGGATAATGCAGCAGAAGATAGTTCAGTGGAGACAAAAGAACAAACATTAACTGGTGACCAGAGTCAGAAAACTACTTCGAAAACAGATAATTCTGGCCAGACAGATATTGAGCCAGAAAGTAATGATACTGTTGAAGATGAACAGGCAGAGGTAACTGATGAACCTGAGATGAAAAAGGATATCGCTCAGGAAAGCGAAGAACAGGTAGAAAACGAAGAACAGTTACAGGGAGAAGAAAAGCAAGTAGAAGGAAAAGCCGAAAAGAGAGAGGAACAGGTAAAAGATGAGACTCAGAATGACTTTGCCCAGGAATTAGAAGATCCAACTCTACTGGAACGGATTTTATCTATTCTGGGATTATCGGATAGTGACTTTAATCAGGATCTAAATATATTATTTGTTGGGCTTGATAGTGAAGAAAATGTAGCAATAGGTAGTGTAGAAGCTGATTCAATAATGCTTGCTAAGTTAAGACCAGAATTAAATCAGCTGCAGGTAGAACATATTGATGAAGACACTATCTATCAGGGGCAGTTATTAAGAAAATATCATAATGGTGATATTTCACTGGCTGTGGAAGAAATTACCGAAACTGAAATTGATTATTATGTTTATCTTAAATACCAGGGATTTGAGAAGGTAATAGACGAATTAGGTGGAGTGCAAATAACACTGGAGGAAGAATTAATAGTACCTGGTCTGGGACTTAATTTAAAAAAAGGAGATAATCTATTATCTGGAAAAGAAGCATTAAATTTTGTTCGCTGGAGTAGTTCTGGTTCAATGGCTAGATTTGAAAGACAGAAATTATTAATTAATTCTGTACTCTCAAAGCTAAAATCTAATAACATACTATTTAATGTTAAAGAACTTTATAATACAATAGTTGAAAGTTACAATTCTATAGAAACAGATATCAACCCTGTGCTGGCAGCAGAAATATTTAATTATGTTAGAGAAAATGATGAATTAAAGTTAGAGTTTATTGAATAGAATAGAAAAATTAATCTTTTGTTAAAAAATTATCTACAGTCGATTTTTTAAGTATTTAGTAGTATATTTAACATATAATAATTTAATTACTTATAACAGTCTATATTGAATTTTGACTTAAAGTGCCTTTTTATATATACTAGTTATTGCTGATGCGGTAATTATGCTTTTAAATTACTGCTGAGGGGCGAATAGCTCAGTTGGGAGAGCACCTGCCTTACAAGCAGGGGGTCACAGGTTCGAGCCCTGTTTCGCCCACCATTTTTATTTGCAAATATAATATAAAGAAGTTGTGTTAGGTCTTATTTTTGACTTACTACATCTTACTTCTTAAACGCGGAGGTGTAGCGTAGCGGTTTAACGCGCCGGCCTGTCAAGCCGGAGATCGCGGGTTCAAATCCCGTCTCCTCCGCCATTTTGGTGGGATAGCTCAGTCGGTAGAGCAGTGGATTGAAAATCCACGTGTCGACAGTTCGATTCTGTCTCCCACCACCATTTTTTGCGGGAATAGCTCAGTGGTAGAGCATCACGTTGCCAACGTGAGGGTCGCGAGTTCAAATCTCGTTTCCCGCTCCATTTTTATTTGCAGCCTGGGCGGCATAGCCAAGTGGTAAGGCAGAGGACTGCAAATCCTTTATTCGGCGGTTCAAATCCGTCTGCCGCCTCCAATTCATTATTGTTGATATAACAGTAATTATAGGTGTTATTTAAATTATTATTTTTTTTATTTAATTGACAAAAGGTGCCGTATTGGTGCCATTTTATTATTTTAAAAGTATTAAATAAGAGTTTATTAACAATTTAAATAATTTAAAATATTTATCTTGACAAATTTAAAAACCATTGATATAATACAAAATGTCGTAAGTTAAATATTACATATTTGCCGGGGTGGCGGAATTGGCAGACGCATCGGACTTAAAATCCGGTGGGAATTTATTCCCGTGTCGGTTCGAGCCCGACCTCCGGCACCATTTTTTTGCTTGCACATTTTTTTTAATAGTGAGTTGAAAGTGCTAGCTTAATATTTTAAGTTGGTATAGCTCAGTTGGTCAGAGCGCTACGTTGACATCGTAGAGGCCAGTGGTTCGAATCCACTTACCAACACCAACACCATTTTTATTATTTGCCGGGGTGGCGGAATTGGCAGACGCATCGGACTTAAAATCCGGTGGGAATTTATTCCCGTGTCGGTTCGAGCCCGACCTCCGGCACCATTTTTGATGATTTGACCACTTTCGGTGGTCTTTTTTTTATTTAACTACTTTATTATGATAATAATCACTTGACTTTTTTCGAAATAAAAACTATAATAAAAGAAATGAAATAATTAAATGCCCTGATAGGGAAGAGTAAATTTTTCTGCTAGTTAAAAGAGAAGTGTGCCGGCGGCTGAAAGCACATAACTTGTCAGTAAATTGAAAACCACCCTGGAGCAGGTAGGAGGAATTAAGTATTTTTATCCGGTTAAGCCGTTATCTTATTGAGTGAATAATAATTTTAACTATTCTCATTTATTTTAGAATACTTATAATTATTATTAACTAGAGTGGAACCGCGCAATCCGTCGTCTCTATAATGAGATGAGGGATTTTTTTATTAGCCAGGAAATTATACCTAATGGTTTGTTGTGGATAATATTTATAGTTTTATAATTTCCGCAATCAACAAAATTTAACCTTACTGTATTACAGATTGTCCGAAGGACATTTTGTTCATTTTATAAAAGATTATTAGTCTTATAGGGAGGAAATTAAATGGAAAAAGTTAAAGTAACACTGCCAGATGGTTCTGTCAAGGAATATGATGCTGGAACAACAGTAGAAGATGCTGCTTATTCTATCGGAAGTGGTTTAGGAAGAGATGCCATAGCTGGTGTTGTCGATGGTAAAGAAGTAGATGCCTCTTATCCAATCGAAAAAGATGTGGAGCTTTCTATTATTACTATCGATAGTGATGATGCTCTGGACATTATTCGTCATACCACCTCACATGTTATGGCACAGGCGGTAAAGAGACTCTATGATGAGGTGCAGGTGGCAATAGGGCCTACAATTGAAGAGGGTTTTTATTATGATTTTAATTTAGAGGAAAATTTTAATGAAAATTCTTTAGCAGAAATTGAAGCTGAAATGGAAAAAATTATTAAGGAAGATATAGAAATAGAAAGAAAAGAACTTCCGCGTAAAGAAGCTATTGAATTAATGGAAAAGAGAAATGAAAAATATAAACTGGAATTAATTGAGGAACTGGATGATGAGATGATCAGCCTTTATTTTCAGGGAGATTATGTAGATCTCTGTCGGGGTCCGCACCTTCCTTCTACTGGTTATATAAAGGCTTTTAAACTATTGAATGTAGCTGGAGCTTACTGGCGCGGTGATGAAAATAATGAAATGCTGCAGAGGATTTATGGTACTGCTTTTGCCAGCGAAAAAGATTTAGAAAAATATCTACATCGAGTGGAAGAAGCAAAAAAACGTGACCACAGAAAACTTGGTAAGGAACTTGATCTTTTCAGTATGCAGGATGAAGGAAGAGGTTTTCCCTTTTTCCATCCGAAAGGGATGGCTCTCAGAAACGAATTGATTGATTTTTGGAAAGAAGAGCACCGTAAAGCCGGATATGAAGAAATCAAAACTCCAATTATTTTAGACGAATCCCTCTGGCATCAATCAGGACACTGGGACCACTATCAGGATAATATGTATTTTACCGAAATTGATGGAGAAACTCATGCTGTTAAACCAATGAACTGTCCTGGTGGAATTTTAGTTTACAAAGACTCGATGCACAGCTATCGTGAGCTACCAATTAGAATGGCTGAACTGGGACTGGTACATCGTCATGAAATGTCAGGTGCCCTTCACGGACTAATGAGGGTTAGAAGCTTTACTCAGGATGATGCTCATATTTACTGTCTCCCGACTCAAATTGAAGAGGAATTAAGTGGGGTTATTAAACTGGTTGATAAAATTTATAGTGCCTTTGGATTTAACTACAATGTAGAATTAAGTACCAAACCCGAAAAAGCAATGGGAGATGAGGCACTCTGGGATAAGGCAACTGATGCCCTGCGTAATGCTGTAGAGAAAAATGGTCTGGATTATGAGGTCAACGAAGGTGATGGAGCTTTTTATGGTCCTAAAATTGATTTTCATTTAGAAGATAGTCTCGGCAGAACCTGGCAGTGTGGAACAATTCAGCTTGATTTTCAGATGCCGGAACGCTTTGATTTAAGCTATATTGGTCAGGATGGAGATGAGCACAGACCGGTAATGATTCATCGAGCAATTTATGGTAGTATTGAGCGTTTTATTGGAATTTTAATTGAACACTTTGCAGGCGCTTTTCCAACCTGGATGGCTCCGGTACAGGTAGAAATTATTCCCGTTTCTGATGATCAAATTGATTATGCACTTAAAGTTAAAGAAGCTATAAAAGAAGAAAATATTAGAGTTGAGGTTGACAGCCGTTCAGAACAGGTAGGTTACAAGATCAGAGATGCTCAGGTTAAACAGGTACCATATATGTTAATTGTAGGTGGACGTGAAGAAGAAAATGGAACCGTATCTGTTCGCGATAGACGCGAAGGTGACTTAGGAACAAGTAAGCTCTCTGAATTTAAGTCGAAAATTTTAAAAGAAATTGAAGATAAAGTAATTAATACTGAAGATACAATTGATTAATTTATTATCCTCTCCAGTTTTAATGCCGGAGAGGATTTTTTCTGCAGATTTCTTGACACTATCAGCACCCTGTGCTATACTAATTAAGGAAAAGAAAGTAGAAGCACCTGTTTCTCACCAGTCTTAAACTGGTTAATATCAGTTTCTCGTTTTGAATTTCAATTTCTGCGGGAAAAGTAGACTTATCTTTAGGGATAGTCTATCTTTAGCTGATTACTGTATTTAACGGGTGGTTTCTACCACTCGTTTTTTTGTTTATATTGGTTTTTTTATATCACTCAGGAGGTGCATAAATATCGTTAATGATTTAAGAATTAATGATCGCATTAGAGCAAGAGAGGTTCGTCTGATCGATCAAGAAGGAGAGCAAATTGGTATCAAGTCGCTGGATGATGCATTGGATAGAGCCGCAGAACAGGGTCTGGACTTAGTAGAAGTTGCTCCACAGGCTAATCCACCTGTATGCAGAATTATGGATTATGGTAAGTACAAATATGAGCAGGCTAAAAAGGAAAAAGAAGCCAAAAAGAACCAGAACGTAATGAATGTTAAAGAGGTTCAGATGGGTGTTAAAATTGAAGATCATGATTTTAATGTTAAATTAAAGCAGGCGCGTAGATTTCTCAATGACAAGGATAAAGTTAAGGTAAGAATCCGCTTTAGAGGAAGAGAAATGATGCATAAAGAATTAGGATATGATCTGATGGATCGCCTAATTGAACAGACTAAAGATATTGGTAAGGTAGAAAGCAAACCTAAAATGGAAGGTAGAAATATGATGATGTTTCTAACTCCCGAAAGTGATAAACAGTAGTCAATTAAACAACTTAGAATTCACTTTAATTACTGGTTTAATTACCGGGTTATATTAGAAAGTATTTTTGATTATTACAGTATTAGGAGGTTAAATCATGCCAAAGCAAAAAACACACAAAGGTATAGCTAAAAGAGTTAAAGTTACAGGTAAAGGTAAGCTTAAGCATCATAAAGGATTTCACAGTCATATTTTAACCAAGAAATCCGGTAATAGAAAAAGACAGTTACGCAAAGCTAAATTATTAAGTAAATCATATCAAAAACGCTACAAAAAATTATTACATGGATAAAACAGCAGTAATAAAATAAGATAAAAAATAATATATGTTAAAATTTTGGAAGGAGTGTCATTTAAGATGCCACGTGTAAAAAGAGGAAATAAGGCGCGCAAGCGCAGAAAAAAAGTTTTAAAGATGGCTAAGGGATATTTTGGATCCCGCAGTAAATTATATCGTCCTGCAAATCAGGCAGTAATGAAGTCTCTACATTATGCATATAGAGATAGAAGAAATAAAAAGAGAGAATTTAGAAAGCTCTGGATTACAAGAATCAATGCAGCAGCTAGAAATGAAGGTCTTTCTTACAGCCGTTTCATTAATGGTTTAAGACAGGCTGATGTAGAAATTGACCGTAAAATGTTAGCTGACTTAGCAGTTAATGATTCTGATGGATTTGCTGATTTAGTAGAACTGGCAAAAGAAAAGTTAGGAAACTAAGTAAATGAATATAATCAGCAGTTCTCAAAATGATAAAGTTAAATATCTAAATAAGCTTTACCGGAGCAGAAATAGACGTAAGCAGGGTGTCTTTATTCTGGAAGGCAAAAGACTTATTGAGGCTGCATTGGCAGGAGGAGCAGATTTTAAACAGGTCTTTCTCACTCCTGTTTTTTTTAAATCAGCTGAAAATGATAATCTGCTGGCTGATTTAAAATTAAAGGCTGAAATTATTTATATTGAAGAAGATCTTTTAAAAAAAACAGCTTCCACAGTCAATCCTCAGGGAATTCTGGCTGTAGTAAATGAATCTGTTTTTAGGGGTGATGATTTCTATCAGCAGACCAAAAAAATACTACTTCTAGATAGGATTCAGGATCCCGGAAACATGGGGACTATGATCAGAACAGCTGCTGCGGCTGGTTTTGATGGTATTATTGCTCTTAAGGGGTCAGTAGATATTTTTAATCAAAAAGTTATTAGAGCCACCATGGGTGGAATTTTTTCTATAGTGATCAGACAGAGGTTGAGTCAGGAAGATTTTCTGGCTGAAATCAGAAATGAGGCAGCAGGTTATGAACTGCTGGCTGCAGATACTCAGGCTGAAGAATATCATTTTGAGCATCAGTATCAGGATAAATTAATTTTAATGATCGGTAATGAAGCAAATGGTCTTGAGCAGCAATTATTAGAATCTGCCACCTCAAAAATAAAAATTCCACTGGCTGGAGAAATTGAATCTTTAAATGCAGCAGTTGCAGCATCTGTAATTTCTTTTGAAATACTTTCCCAGCAGTTGAAAAAGAATGATTTAAACTGATATTGTTATTAATTTTGGCTCTCTGACAAATGTTGTGAAATCTAAATAGCACCGATTGAATCATGTTGTCTCTTTAATTTTTTTAATTTAATTTTAGAGCAGTAATTTTTTCTTGTGAGAATATTTTTTCTATGGTATACTTAAAAAAGAATATCATATTTAATGGCTGAGAAGGAGAGAGTAACTAAAAATGATACTGAAAGAGATTAACTGCAGCAGCTGAAAGCAGTTAAATTATCAAATTTGGTGAAGTTCACTCTGGAGCTGAGGGCTGAATTAAGTAGGTTTTTCCGGAAGCTAATGGCTTTCGTTAACAAAAGAAAGTGATTCCACAATTATGTGGGATAATCAGGGTGGTAACACGGTATCTCGTCCCTTTAGGGCGGGATTTTTTGTATTTTTAGAATAAAAAATTTAACATACATATAATATGGAGGTGTTAGTTTTGGATCTACTAGATGATCTAAAAAAAATTGAAAATGAAGCAGAAGAAGAATTAAAAGAAGTTGAAAGTCTTGATCAATTAGAAGAACTGAGAATAAAGTATTTAGGTAAAAAAGGGGCTGTCCAGTCGGTTTTTTCCAAAATGGGAAAAATTAAGCCAGAACAGCGTCCTGTGGTGGGAAAAGAAGCAAATATATTAAAAAATAAAATTCAGAACTGGCTGGGTGAACATCAAGAAAGGCTGGAAAAGAAGGCTGCTCAAAAACGTTTTGAAGCAGAAAAAATTGATGTTACTCTTCCTGGCGGTAAAGTAGAAGCAGGTCGTTCTCATCCATTATCTTTAGTAACTAAAGAAATGGAAGATATTTTTATTGGCCTGGGTTTTGAGATTGCCGAGGGACCCGAAGTAGAAAGTGAATATTACAACTTTGAAGCTCTAAATATTCCAGCTCACCATCCGGCTCGTGATCTTCAGGATACTTTATATATTGATGACCATTATTTACTGCGGACTCATACATCACCGGTCCAGGTAAGAACTATGGAAGCCCAGGAGCCGCCGGTTAGAATAATTGCCCCGGGCAGAGTTTATCGTTCTGATGAGCTGGATGCATCCCATTCTCCAATTTTCCATCAGACAGAAGGTTTAGTTATTGACAAAGGTATTTCTTTTAGTGATTTAAAGGGATCAATTGAGTTAATTGTAGAAGCTTTATTTGGAAAAGATAGGGATGTAAGATTCCGTCCCAGCTATTTTCCTTTTACAGAACCCAGTGCTGAGGTTGATGTTTCCTGTATTGTCTGTGGAGGAGAAGGATGTCCTCTATGCTCTAGAACCGGCTGGCTGGAGATTATGGGTGCGGGTATGGTTCATCCAAATGTACTGGAAATGTCCGGTTATAATAAGAATGTTTACAGTGGTTTTGCTTTTGGAGTTGGACTGGATCGTCTGGCCTTATTAAAATATGGCATTGATGATATTAGAGTGCTTTACGAAAATGATAAACGCTTTTTACATCAGTTTTAAAAAATTATAATAATTTTAAACCTGAATTTTAAATGGGTTCTTAATTTTAAAAAAATGCAGACTCGATGAGCTGCTAGTTTTGATAAAAAGAAAGGATGATAAATTTGCAGATATCGTATAACTGGTTAAAAAAATATATTGATATTAATTTTACTCCTGCCGATCTTTCGGAAAAGCTGACAATGGCTGGTCTGGAAGTTGAAGGAGTTGATTACTTAGGAGAAGGTTTAGATGATATAATTATTGCCAGGATTGAAAAAATAAAAGAACATCCTGATGCAGATAAACTTGTGATCTGTATGGTTAAAACTGGATCAGATACGGAGCTGATTCCAGTTGTTACAGGAGCTCCCAATGTTGAAGCAGGACAGATGGTTCCATTTGCGGAAGTAGGAGCAGTTCTTCCTGGTGGAATGCAGATTGAAGAGGTTAAATTACGTGGAGAACTTTCTCGGGGAATGATCTGTTCTAAAGATGAACTGGGGCTGCAGGAAGAAAGAGCAGCAGGAATTATGGTCTTAGATGACGATGCTCCTCTGGGCGGCAGTTTTATCAAATATAAGCGTCTGGATGACTATATATTTAAACTGGATTTAACTCCAAACTATGCCCGCTGTCTGGGAATGATTGGTGTAGCCCGCGAAATAAAGTCATTATATGCACAGGAAAAAACTTTAAATACACCTCCAATATCATTTGAGGAAGCTGAAGAACTGGGAGATATTAATGATTATGTGGAAGTAGAAATTGAGGACCCAGATTTATGTCCTCGCTATACTGCGCGTCTGGTTAAAAATGTTCAGATCAAAGAATCACCGGAGTGGATACAGCGCCGACTTAAAGCAGCAGGGATTAGACCGATCAATAATGTAGTTGATATTTCTAATTTTGTTTTAATGGAATATAATCAGCCGCTTCATACTTTTGATTTTAATAAAATTAAAGATGGTAAAATTATTGTACGCAGAGCAAAGGCAGAAGAAAAAATGTTAACCCTGGATGAGGAAGAAAGAATATTAGATGATGAAATGCTTGTTATTTCTGATCCGGAAAAAGCAGTAGCAGTTGGTGGGGTTATGGGTGGAGCAAATACTGAAGTAACTGAAGAAACTACTGATGTTTTAATTGAATCTGCCTACTTTAATCCGGTCAGCATTCGTAAAACTGCTAAAAAATTAGGAATGCACTCCGACTCTTCCCACAGATTTGAAAGAGGAGTGGATATTGAAAAGGTGATAGAGGCCAACAACCGGGCCTGTCAGATGCTGGCTAAATGTGATGGAGCCAGAGTAGTTCCTGGTGTAATTGATAATTATCCCTTAAAATTTGAACCAGCTGTGATTACTCTGACTGCTGAAAGAGTAAATGAGCTTTTGGGAATTGAATTAGAAGCTGCAGAAGTTAAAGAAAGTCTTGAACGGCTGGGTTTTACAGTTGAGAAAACTACCGGCGAGGGAGAGTTTGAGGTAACTGTTCCTTCTTTTAGAACTGATGTGGAACAGGGAGCGGATTTAGTAGAAGAAATCGCCAGAGTTTATGGCTATAATAAAATTCCTTCGACCAGACCGATTTCCAAACAGCGAGGTAAAAGATCTCCCAGGCAGAAATTTGAAGCAAAAGTTAAAAAATTGCTGCAGGCAGGTGGGCTTGATGAAGTAATTACCTATAGTCTGCAGGATAAAAAGAGTTATCAGGACTTAAATTTAACTCAATTTGAAGACTATGCAAAATTTGTCAGCATTAAGAATCCATTGAGTGAAGCATTTGGAATTTTAAGAACTACTCTACTGCCGGGAATAATTGAGGTTCTATCTTCTAATGCCCGCCGTCAGGGTTCAGAAATGGCTGTCTTTGAGACTGGAACAGTTTTTAGAAATAAAGGTCTCAGCAGTCGGCCTGAAGAGCTAAATAAACTTGGAGGGGGAATTTTTGGGCAGAATAATAACCTCTGGCAGCAGGGAGCTCCTAACTTCTTTGCCTTAAAAGGTGTGCTAGAAATGTTATTTAACAGAGTCCAGCTTGATAAGTACAGCTTTATCGCTGATAATGATAATCGAGATTTTCTGCATCCAGGCCGCAGAGCTGAGATCAAGTATGATCAAACTCAGACTTTTGGCTTTATTGGAGAAATTCATCCAGAACTTGCAGATCAGAATAATTTACCGGCTGGAACAACTGTGTTTGAGCTTGATCTGGATTTCTTGTTTGAAATCACTGCAGAAAAATCTTATCAATACCATAAATTAGTTAAATATCCTGTACTGGCAAGAGATCTGGCAATTGTAATGGCTGAGGATATTGCAGTTGGTGATATTCATCAGGCAATCAGAGCAAAAGGTGGCTCAATGCTTAAAGGACTGGAGCTTTTTGATATATATCAGGGAGATCAGATTGAGGACGGTTATCAGAGTGCCGCTTTTGAATTAAAATTCCAGGCAGAGGATAGAACTTTAACTGATCAGGAGGTAAATGAGCGTTTTAATCAGATAGTAAATCATCTCAAAGAAGAATATTCTGCGGAAATTAGAGGAAATTAAATTTTTAGGCAGGACTTTCGACTTTTGTAATGAATATAATAAAGTAGACTACTATAGTTGGAGATGTTGCTAATGATAGAGGAAAAAAATCAAGCTAAGAAAAAATTTAAATTGAATATTCTGGGAGATCAATTTACTGTGACTGGAGATTTCAGTGAGGAGTATATAAATAAACTGGCTGATCATGTAGAAAAAACAGGTCAAGAGATTAAAAATGCTTATCCTAAATTGCCTTTTAGACGTTTAGCTCATTTGACAATGATTAATCTGGCTGATGAATATTTCAAACTGCGCAGTCAGTGTGTTGATTTAAGTAAAGAAAAAGAAAGACTTAAAGAGGCAAATCAGAGCTTACATCAGGAGTTAAAAAAACTGCGTCAGGAGAATGAGGAATTAAATACTCTACTCGAGGAGGTAGACTAATTGGATATCATAAATTTCCTCGATCTTATAATTTTAGTAATTCTACTCTTTTTTGCCTTTAATGGGTTTAGAAGAGGATTTATAGATCAGATAAGTACAATTCTGGGACTGCTGGCTGCATTATTTGTAGCAGTCAGGCAGTATCAGTATTTTACCCAGTTTTTAGAGCCTTATCTAGATTTATCTATTTCCCTACTGCAGTTTATTTCTTTTGCAGTAATCTTTATTGTAGTAAATATTGTGATCCATGTTTTAGGCATTACACTCAAAAAAATTGTGGATTCTATTTTTCTGCAGCCAGTAGATCGAGCATTAGGTTTTTTGTTAGGCTTAGTAAAAGGTGGAATTATTATTTATTTGTTAGTTTTAATTCTGGTCCAGATTCCCTATCAAAAAATAAATGATGTCTTAAATAATTCATTTCTGGCAAGCAGAATTATCGAAGCATCACCATTAATACAATCAAAGATTGAAGAAATTTTTCGGCCATGAGATATTCATGGCCTTTTGGCGTCTTAAATTAAATTAAAGATCTGAATAGAAAGAGGTGTTACAATGCAGGAAATGAGCAATAAAGAAATTGCTAAAATCCTGGCGGAATTTGCTGATTTAATGGCAATTAAAGGTGAAAATGATTTTAAAATTAGAGCCTATACAAACGCTGCTCGTAAAATCGAATCCTATCCTGAAGATATTTTTGAGCTGGCAGAAGAAGATAAACTTAAAGAAATAAAAGGTATTGGCAGTGGTATTGCTGAGTCAATTACAGAACTGCTGCAGAATGGAATTATAGAAGAAATGGAAGCAGTTAAGGCTGAACTTCCGCCTGGTGTTATAGAAATGACCGATATTCAGGGACTGGGACCAAAGACTGCTCACCGCTTTTATTATGAACTGGAAATTGTAGATTTAATATCACTGGAGAAAGCTCTTAAAGAGGGTAGAGTTCAGGAACTTAAAGGTTTTGGTAAAAAATCAGAAGAAAAATTATTAAAAGCTTTAAAAAATCACGAAAAATATGTAGATAAAATTAATCTGGCTCAGGCTTTAAAAACTGCTGGAGAGATAATAGAAACAATTAAAACTGAACTTGAGCCTGATTTTTTTGAAGAAATTGAAATCTGCGGCAGCAGCAGAAGAGCAAAAGAACTGACTGGAGACCTGGATATTTTGATAGCTACAGCAAAACCAGAGAAACTTTCTCAAAAGCTAAAAAATTTAAATTTTACAGCTGAGGTTATTGGGGCCGGAGCGACTAAAGTCAGTATTAGAACTGAGCAGGGAGTTCAGACAGATTTTCGACTTGTGACTAAGGAAGAATTTCCGTCTGCTCTTCATTATTTTACCGGTTCTAAGGCTCATAATGTAAGGATGAGGCAGCTGGCCAAAGAACATAATTTAAAATTAAGTGAATACGGTCTTTTCAGAGATGATGACAGCAAAGAAAAAATTGAATCTGAGGCAGATATTTTTAAAATTCTGGGCCTGGAGTATATTATTCCTGAACTAAGAGAAGATCAGGGAGAGATAGAAGCTGCTCAGAAAGGAGAACTGCCGGATAGTATTAAATTAGAAGATATAAACGGTGATCTGCATCTTCATTCACGTTACAGTGATGGTGCCTTTTCAATTCGTGAAATGGCAGAGGCGGCTAAAGAACGAGGTTATAAATATATTGCAGTGACTGATCATTCTCAGTCTTTAGCAGTAGCCAGTGGGATGTCAATAGAAGAGTTAAAAAAACAGCTCCAGGAAATTGATGAGCTAAATCGGGATTTTGAAGATTTCTGGATTTTTAAAGGTGTAGAGGTTGATATTCTTAAAAATGGTGATTTAGATTTTGCAGATGAGTTATTACAGGACTTAGATTTTGTTATTGCTTCTGTACACAGTTATTTTAATCTGGAGGAAGCGGAAATGACAGAGCGAATTATCAGGGCAGTTAAAAATCCTCATGTTAAACTGCTGGGACATCCCAGAGGTAGGATGCTTGGAGGAAGAGAGGCCTATGCTGTGAATCTAGAAAAAGTAATTAAAGCTGCTGCAGATAATAATACTGTCCTGGAAATCAATGCTTCTCCCCAGAGACTTGATCTGGATGCAGAATGGGCTCGTAAAGTTAAAAAAGCCGGGGCTAAGATTTCGATCAATACCGATGCCCATCATTATAAGGAGTACAGTGATATGGAGCTTGGAGTCGCAACTGCCCGCCGCGGCTGGCTGGAAAAAGAAGATGTAATTAATACTTTTTCTGTAAGTGAACTGAATGATTTTTTTGAATCAAAAAAGTAGTAACAGGTTATATTGATTCAGAAAACTGATTAATTTTAAGAAAGTGTTTTGATTAAGCTGTAATTAAAAGTGCAATAAAATTAAATTCCGGAGGTATTTAAGTTGAGAGAACACAGTCTGGAAGTATTAGAATACAAAAAAATAATAAAGATGACTGCTGAGAGAGCAGCAACTAAAATAGGAAAAGAAATTGTAAATAATTTAGAGCCTGTAAGTAACAGTGATTATATTGAGCAGAGGCTGTCCGAAGTTACCGCCTTAAAATCAATGATAGCTGAGTTTTCTACTCCTCCTTTTGGTGGAGTAAGGGATATCAGGGATGATTTAAAAAAAGCAGCCAAAGGCTCAGTGCTCTCCACAGATGCTGTCAGCAGGGTCAGGAGCACCCTCAGAGGGGTTTCTGAATTAAAACGTTATCTGGATGATATAGAATCTAATCTGGACCCCCGAATTATAGAACGAGAATATCAAATAATTTATGATTTATGTGCGGATTTACAGAGCAGACCCGCTCTGGCCCGGGAGATTGACCGCTGTATTAATGAATATGGTGAGGTTGCAGATGATGCAAGTGCGAAATTAAAGTCTCTGCGTTCAAAAATGGATTCTATAGAAAATTCTATTCGAGATAAACTGGACTCAATTGTAAAAAGTAAACACTATGAGGATATGCTGCAGGAAAATATTGTGACCAGAAGAGAAAATAGGTATGTTGTGCCTGTAAAACAGGAACAGCGCAACAATTTTGAGGGGATTGTACACGGACAGTCTGCCAGTGGTTTAACTCTATTTATGGAGCCAATGTCAGTGGTCAGATTAAACAATGAACTGAGAGAGGTTAGGGCTAAAGAGAGCGCAGAAATTCAGCGCATCCTACAGATGCTTAGTTCAAAAATAGCTCAGGCTGAAGAAATAATTAAAGGAGATTTAATGATTATCAGCAGGCTGGATAGTATTGCAGCTGCTGCCAGGTTCAGTCTTGATTTTGAATGTAATGCACCTGAGATTAATGACCAGGGACTGATAGAATTAAATCAGGCCCGACATCCTCTCTTAAAAGAAGATCCGGTACCAATTGACCTTAAACTGGGAGATGATATTTCGACTCTGGTAATTACAGGTCCCAACACTGGTGGAAAGACAGTGGCTTTAAAAACTGTGGGTTTATTAACTTTGATGACTCAGAGTGGTCTGCATATTCCGGCCGCAGCTAATTCTACGGCAGCAGTTTTTAAAAATATATTTGCAGATATTGGGGATGAACAGAGTATTGAACAGAGTTTAAGTACATTTTCTTCTCATATGCATCGGATTAGAGAATTTCTGGCAGAATCAGATAATTCAACTTTAGTTCTGATGGATGAGCTTGGAGTTGGTACAGACCCGGAAGAGGGTGCTGCTTTAGGAATTTCAATTCTGGAAAAACTGCAGCAGAAAAATGCAGTTACCATTGCTACTACTCATTATAGTCAGCTAAAAAGTTATGCTTATACTACGGATGAGGTAGAAAATGCTTCGGTTGAATTTGATCTTGAAACTTTAAAACCAACCTATAAATTAATTATGGGAGTTCCAGGTGGCTCCAATGCTTTTGAGATTGCTCTCAGGCTGGGAATACCAGGAGAAATTATTGATCGCGCTAGAACCCTTTTGAGTGATGAAGAAATTAAAGTTGAAGATATTATTAATGAGTTAAATCAGGAAAGAAATCGCTATCAAAAATTACGGCAGGAAATGGAAGAATTCCGCAATCACGAAAAAGAATTAAAAGAAAAATATGAGAAAATGATTAAGGAACAGCAGCAGAAACACGAAGAAGAGATGAAGGCTGCTCGAGAAGAGGCAGAAGCTATTGTTGAAGAAACGAAAAAAGAGGCTCAAAGAATTATTTCTAATTTAAAACAACAAGATTTTACTAAGCGCTCAGAAGTTGATCGAGCCCAGACTTCTGCCAATCAAAATTTAAAAGAATTAAGTCAGATTTTAGAATCTGAAAAGAATAACGAGAAAGAAAAAGTATCTGCAGATGACTTTGAGGTTGGAGACCAGGTAAGAGTGCGCAGTATTGGCCGTAAGGGTGAGATTACTTCCCTTGATCGGGATAAAAAAGAAGCCCAGATCCAGGCTGGAATTATGCAGGTTACTGCCTCTCTAGCTGATCTGGTCAAAGTTGATATACCGGAGGAGAATGAAGAAAAACAGCTTAAAAATTACAGAGTGCAGAAATCACAGCATGTATCTCCAAAACTTGATCTCCGGGGAGAAAGATATGATGCAGCTCAACATAAGGTTGATAAATACCTGGATGATGCTTTTCTGGCCGGCTTAAATGAAGTAGAGATTGTTCACGGTAAGGGAACAGGAGCTCTGCGCCAGGCTGTAGAAGAAATTTTAGAAAAAAATTCTCATGTTAAGGATTACCGACTGGGAAGACAAAAAGAAGGTGGAATGGGAGTTACAATAGTAAAGGTTCAGTAAATAGTGAGTTTGATTTAAAATAATTAGTAGATTTTTAATCAAAATATTTGAAATGTAAAAAGGGATTTCTCCATTTATAAGTGGAAAAATCCCTTTAATTTATTTTTATTTAATTTTTATTTAAAATGTATCATTAAAGAACTATTATCTTTTAGTTTAGTCATTACCAAAGATATCGAATAGACTTCTGATAGAATCATCTGACTCCTCAGAACTGTCATCTGAATTAGATTCTGTATCAGCAGCATCTTCAGTCAACGGCTGACTTGCAGGATGTAAATTGCAAATTCTATTTGGTTTAGTTTCATAGCGAGGATTACCATTTCTCTGTACCTTGGGAATTCCATATTCATGATCTATCTGCTGTACAGGTTCTCCAGCTTCAATTGTATAAGTTCCTCTTACCAGATCTTCAGATCTCTTACTGGAGTTAAACTCTCTAAATGATTTTTGAGTTGGCCCGATTCTAATCCCTGAACCAGAAATGTAATGCCTTTCTTCAACCTGATCAGCAGGACAATTAGCAGTTGCCAGCAGACCACTTTCTCGATCAATACGGACAGTTTCTACTGGTCCGTGGAGACTTTCCCTCTTAGTTGGTTCAGTACCCTCTTTATAAGGCAGTACATCAATCCTTGGTGAATATTGGTTGGAAAGTAATCCTGTATAAGGATCAACATCAACTTCTATCACATTATCTGGCATCTGAAAATTGATAACTGGCATATCTTTGACTGCCTCTCTCATATAGTCACCCCAGATTTGGGCTGCTTCTCCACTACCAACTGTTTTAACATCATATTCCATTGAGCGGTTGGTATCCTCACCAATCCAGACACTTGTTGCAATCTGAGAAGTAAAACCTACAAACCAGGCGTCAGTATAGTCATTTGTTGTACCAGTTTTTCCACCCACATCGCGGTTCATCTGGGCTCTGCGACCGGTTCCATTGTCAACAACACTTTTTAACATAGAAGTGATTAAATAACTATCATCTTCTGACATAACCATTTTACTTTCCGGCTGGGCTTCATAAATTAAATTATCGTGTTTATCATAAACCTCAGTTATAGCATGTGGTTCAGTATAAATACCTTTATTTGCAAAAACACTGTAAGCAGAAGCCATTTCTATTGGAGTAACTCCCCGGTTTAAACCTCCAAGGGCAAGTGAATAATGATCATCAAGTCCATCATCTTGAGTAAAGGTCGAAATACCAAGGCGCTCTGTAAAATTAATTACGTTTTTAACTCCAACATCCTGAATTAATTTTACTGCAGCTACATTGACCGAATTAGTCAGAGCAGTATTTAAATTAATCAAACCTCTGTAGCGGTCCCCATAATTTCGGGGCCAGATACTTAATTTATCACCCTTACCGGTTTCTGAAGCAAGCATTGGTAAATCATTGATTACAGTACCTGTTGTATAATCACCTTCTATTAAGGCAGTAGAGTAGACAAAAGGTTTAAACGCAGAACCCGGCTGTCTTACAGCCTGGTAGGCTCGATTAAATTGATCGGTTCCTCGGCCCCCAACCATCGCTCTAATCGCACCACTATTAACATCTAAACTAACCAGTGAGAGCTGAGGTTGTAAATTTTCGCTCTGATTACTCTGAAATGAAGGAATAAACCCATTTTCAATCTTATTATTTATAGTCTGCTCAGCTAAATTCTGCATTTCTGAATTCAAGGTGGTATGTACTTTTAAGCCACCACTGTAGACCATAGAAGCTCCAAAACGATTAATCAGCTGATCCCTGACATAAAGCGCAAAATAATGGGCTGAATTATTTTTGCTTTCTTCTACAGTGTCCAGATTTAATTCGGCATTTTTTGCCTGATCTCTTTCAGCTTCAGTAATATATCCCAGTTCATACATCCTATCTAAAACTACATTTCTTCTTCTAATTGCACGTTCTGGATAACGAAGGGGAGTATAATTATTTGGAGACTGCGGTAAACCAGCAATTAATGCTGATTCTGCCAGAGTCAAATTTTCTACACTTTTACCAAAATACTGCAGAGAAGCTGTTTCAACTCCATAAGCACTGTGCCCTAAAAAGATTTCATTTAAATACATTTCTAAAATTTCTGATTTGGTATATAAGCGTTCAAACTGGATGGCCAGATATGCTTCCTGAATTTTTCGCAGATAGTTTTTATCTAAAGTCAAAAAAGCATTTCTTGCCAGCTGCTGAGTTATTGTACTTGCACCCTGATCAAGCAGATCTCCCTTCAGAATATTATTTACCATTGCCCTACCAATTCCCCAGAAATCAATACCGTGGTGTACATAGAATTTAGTATCTTCAATAGCTACAATTGCATTTTTTAGATCTTCCGGCATTTTTTCCAGGGGAACATAAACTCTATTTTCTTTAAATAATTTTGTTAAAAGTTCACCGTCAGCATCATAAATTAAAGTTGCTTCACTTGAACCTTTATAATCTGTAATATCAGGAGTATCCTGAATTATCCAGGTGACAGCACCCAGGATAGCGCCTGTTCCCAGGGCAAAAATTAATAAAAAAGATATTAAAAAGATTGCCTTAGTTTTTTTCTTCATTAGTTAACCTCCCGTCAATAAAATATTATAACATAAAACAGCTGTTTATGGTAGCCCTTGTTAGTAATTAATCTATCTGTTATAATTAAATGACAAAGGATACAGGAGGTGAAGTACCTGTTGCCTACAGCAAGGGACAGGTGTTTTTTATGGAAATTAAGGAACAGATAAAGATATTAAAAAGAGGGGTAAGTGATCTTATCTCTGAGGAAGATTTAAAAGACAAATTGGTTGAAGCAGAAAAAGAAGGAAGACCGTTAAAGGTTAAGCTCGGGCTTGATCCATCAGCCCCGGATATTCATTTGGGACATACAGTGGTACTTCGTAAGTTAAAGCAGTTTCAGGATTTGGGGCACGAAGTTTATTTAATTATTGGCGATTTTACCGGAATGATCGGAGATCCAACCGGTAAATCTGAGACCAGAAATCAGCTGACTAAAGAAGAAGTTTTAGAAAATGCCCGTACATATGAAGAACAGTTTTCTAAAGTGCTGGATCCAGAAAAAACCAATGTTGTTTTTAATGGAGACTGGTTAAATGAGATGGACTTTGCTGATGTTTTAGAACTATCAGCTCACTATACAGTTGCAAGAATGCTGGAGCGTGATGATTTTTCCAAGCGCTACAGTGCCGGTAAGCCAATTGGAATTCACGAATTTTTCTATCCTCTAATGCAGGGTTATGATTCGGTAGCAATCGAAGCCGATGTGGAATTGGGGGGAACTGACCAGCGTTTTAACCTTTTAGTAGGACGTAAATTACAGCAGGAATACGGTCAGGAGCCTCAGGTTGTACTGATGATGCCTCTTTTAGAAGGTTTAGATGGTGTCAATAAGATGAGTAAGAGTTTGGATAATTATATTGGGGTTTACGATGAACCTGCTGATATGTTTGGTAAGGTAATGTCAATTCCTGATGATATGATTATTCGTTATTTTGAACTTTTAACTGATGTTTCAATTGAGCGTCTTAACGAAATGAAGGAAAAGCTCAGCCGGGATGATTTTAACCCAATGGAGTTAAAAAAGGAGCTGGCCCGGGAGATAGTTACAGAATATCACGACGAAGAAGCTGCTGTTAAAGCCCGTCAGGAATTTGAAAGTGTCTTCTCTAAGGGGAACCTGCCTGAAGATATTCCTGTAATTGAAATTGCGGAAGCAGATTTAGAAGATGGTGAACTCTGGATTGTGAAACTGGTAGCTGCAACTGGATTAGTTGATTCCAACAGTCAGGCCCGCCGGATGATCAAACAGGGTGCTGTTACAATAGATGATCAGAAGTATGAAAAAATTAATCTGGATATTGAAGTTGAAGATGAGATGATTATTCAGATTGGTAAACGCCGCTTCGCTAAAATTAAATTAGTTTAGATAGCAGCTGAAATTTATTTTTCTGCTTACTTTTAATTATAAATATTTTAAGAATCTAAAAATCAAATTGAACTCCAAATCAATTTTTAATAAACTAAGATTCATATTTGCATCTAAATCAGCTTACCTTCCCGAAGGAACGTCCTGTTCCTCGGTCAGCTCAGAGCATCCGTGCTCTTCGAGCTGATTTAGCTTTAATATTCATCAAGTTTATTTTATAAAAATTGTTAAAGTCATTAAATTTGATTTTTAGATTTGAAAATTATATTTTTAAAAGCAGAAAAATAAATTCATCTTTAATAACTAATTGAATTTCAACTTCAGCAGTTATTAGGAGAAAAATATATATTTTAAAAACAAGGAACAGGATAAATTTTTACTTTCTCTTAGATATTTTAAATCGAAACAGCTTTGAATAGAATTAATTATGAAATAGATTGTTCGATGTCTCACTGAACCTTCTTTTATAGACGCATGGACGGTTCAGCATTTGCACAGCGGTGCGTCAAACTGAGCTTTTTAAATAGTTTTGAGTTTAATAAAAGCGAAGGAGTTAGAACAATCCATAATTAATTCTCAATGAAAAGCGTTGTGGAGATTAATATCTGAGAGAAAGAAATAAATTTAATAGAGAGGAAGGTTTAGATGATTAAAAGTGGAGATGAAATAAGACAGGCTTATCTTGATTTTTTTAAGTCAAAGGGACATCTGATTTTAGATAGTGCACCTCTGGTTCCTAAAAATGATCCAAGTCTGTTGTGGATAAATGCAGGGATGGCTCCCTTTAAGCCATATTTTGACGGCAGTCTTGAGCCACCTAAAAAACGTATTGCTACCAGTCAGAAGTGTATCCGTACAAATGATATAGAAAATGTGGGTAAAACGGCACGTCATCATACCTATTTTGAAATGCTTGGGAACTTTTCTTTTGGTGATTACTTTAAAGAAGAAGCAATCATCTGGGGATGGGAATTTGTGACTGAAGTTCTGGAGCTTGATCCTGATAAATTATGGATTACAATTTATGAGGAAGACGAAGAAGCTTTTAAAATTTGGCATGACCAGGTTGGTCTGCCGGAAGCAAGAATAGTCAGAATGGGTAAAAAAGAAAATTTCTGGCAGATTGGAACTGGTCCCTGTGGTCCCTGTTCGGAGATTCATTATGACCGCGGTGTAGAAGCTGGAGATAGTGAAGAAGATGTACTCGGTGGTGAGGGTGACAGATATTTAGAAATCTGGAACCTGGTATTTACTCAGTACAATTATACTGAGGCGGGAGAATACAAAGAATTACCAAATAAAAATATAGATACCGGAATGGGACTTGAGAGAGTAGCTTCGATTCTGCAGGAGACTGAAACCAACTTTGAAACAGATTTAATTAAACCGATTATCGATCAGGTAGTAGAAATGACAGGAATTCCCTATCAAAAAGATGAGGAAAGTATAACTGCCTATCGAGTAATTGCTGATCACATTCGCTCAGCTTCTGTTGCTATTTCAGATGGAGCTCTGCCTGCCAATGAAGGACGAGGTTATGTAATCCGTCGTTTGATTAGAAGAGCAGCTCGCTATGGCCGCAAACTTGGATTTAAAGAACCATTTTTATATAAATTAGTAGAAAAAACCGCTGAGATTGTTAAAGGTGTTGCCCCTGATCTTAAAAAACAGCTGGCCCATGTTAAAAATGTGCTCAAATCTGAGGAAGAGAGTTTCTTAAAAACCTTAGAGCAGGGTTTAAATATTTTAGAAGAGATGCTGGCTGAGCTTGAGGCAGAAAATAAAGAAGTGCTGACAGGTAAAGATGCTTTCCGACTGTATGATACCTATGGTTTTCCCCTTGATCTGACCGAAGATATTGCAGCTGAGGCTGGAATTAAGGTTGATGAAGAAGGTTTTGAAAAAGAAATGGCTGCTCAGCGCCAAAGAGCCAGAGAAGCCAGAGAAGAAACCTCTTTTAGCAGTGGAGAAGTAGAAAAATTGTACGCAGAATTTAAAACTCAGATTGAAGAAGATAACTTTACCGGCTACCACTCCCTTAAAGAAAAGACTGAGGTTGTTGGTCTGCTTAAAGATAATAAAAAGGTTGAAAAGCTTAAGGCAGGAGAAAGTGGAGAGATTATTCTTACTAAAACTCCCTTTTACGCAGAGAGTGGAGGCCAGCTTGGAGATCAGGGTGTAATCAAAACTGATGATTTTGAGGCTGAAGTTCGAGATACAGTTAAAAAATCTGAAGTTTTTGTGCACCAGGTAGAAGCCAAATCAGGAACAGTAGAAAACGGGACTCAGGTAGAAGCAGTTGTCTATCACAACCGTCGTCAGGCGACTGCCCGTCATCACTCAGCAACTCATCTAGTCCATAAAGCCTTAAAAGAAGTTTTAGGAGAACATGTAAATCAGTCAGGTTCGCTGGTAGCTCCAGACAGACTGCGTTTCGACTTTACTCATTTTTCTGCACTGACAGCAGAAGAGCTGGAAGAGATTGAAAGCAGAGTTAACCAGGCTGTGATGGAAAATTATCCGGTTCAAACTGAAGTAAAAGCTATTGATGAAGCAAAAGAAATGGGAGCAACTGCTCTTTTTGGTGAAAAATACGGAGAAGAAGTTAGAGTTGTTAAAATGGGTGACTTTAGTTTAGAACTCTGTGGTGGAACCCATGTTGAGGCCACAGGTGATATTGGAGCTTTCAAAATTGTTTCTGAAAGCGGAATTGCTGCTGGAGTAAGAAGAATAGAAGCTGTAACCGGAGAATATGCTCTGGATTATTTTAATACTAAGCTTGATCTTTTAAACAAAACAGCAGCTGAATTAAAGACTGAGCCCGATAATCTATTAAATAGGGTACAACAGCTGCAGGATGAACAGAAAAAATTAGAAAAAGAACTGGAAAACTTAAAGCAAAAACTTGCCGGTTCTAAAAAAGATGAGTTAATTGATCAGCTGCAGCAGATTGAAGGTATAAATGTCCTGACAGCAGAGCTTGATGACCTTGACAATTCAGCCTTAAGAAATTTAAATGATCAGTTAAAAGATAAGGTTGATTCGGCTGTGATTGTGCTGGCCAGTAAAGGAGATAACAAAGTTATTTTTGTTGCTTCTGTAACTGAAGATCTGATTAAACAAGGATTTAAAGCTGGAGATATTATTTCAAAAGTAGCCAGAATTGCCGGTGGTGGTGGAGGAGGACGTCCTGATATGGCCCAGGCAGGAGGTTCAAAACCAGAAAAAACTGCTGAAGCACTTGCAGAAGTTGAAAAAATAGTTAAAGAAACTGTAAAATAAGATATTTGAATTATTATCAGCAAAAATTACTAATAAAAGCAGGACTTTTTAGCTGGTTGCAGAACTAATAATATAAGGCAAACTTAAATACAGGATGTGATAAAAATGGCCGCAGAAGATTTTAGTGACAAAACAATGCGCTTTAAAATTAGCAAAGAAGAGTTAAGCGAAGCAGCCTTTGTTTTAAATAAGGTTTCTAAAGCTTTGGAGGAAAAGGGATATAATCCAATTAATCAAATTGTTGGATATTTACTTTCTGGAGATCCTGCTTATATTACCAGTTATAAAGATGCCAGAACAATGATTAGAACAATTGATAGAGATGAAATTATTGAGGAACTGCTTCGAAGCTATCTAGATAATTAAGTAGCTTATTTAGTGCTGTAAAATTAAATTAAGATATTTTTGATTAAGATTAGTGGACATCTGGTATAGATGTCTGCTCTTTTTTTGTCTTATAAGTAAAAATATGTAGAAAACAGAGCGAGGAAAACAATAAATGTCTTGTTATTATTCTTTTTTATATGTAAGATTTAATTGATAAAAAATTTAAAAAAGCTAAAAAGTGTAAACTAAAGCTTGAAAAATGCAAAACTTTAGCAAAGCAAATATATTATTTAAAATCAAAATCAGGAGGAATAATGATGAGATATGCAGTAATTGGAACAGGTTCTCGTTCAGCAATGTACTATGAAGCACTGGTGGAAAATGATAAAATCTCAGCAGAAAATGAACTTGTTGCTCTGCTAGATTTAAATCAAAGTAGAATGGATTATGTAAACAAAAAGTTGGATATGGATTTACCTACATATAAGCCATATCAATTTGAAGAAATGTTGGAAAAAGAGAAAATTGAGGGGATTGTAGTCACAACAAAAGATTCACACCACCATGAATATATTATTAAGGGACTAAAAAATGACTTAAAAGTAATTACAGAAAAACCAATGACAACTAATGAAGTTAAAAATCAGGCTATAATTGATACAATGGAAGAAACAGGGAATGATTTGACAGTTACCTTTAACTATCGTTATTCTCCTTACCGGTCAAAGGTAAAAGAATTGCTGCAGGATGGTGTAATTGGTGAGGTAACAATGGTAGAGTTCCACTGGTATTTAGATACTACACATGGAGCTGATTATTATCGACGCTGGCATGGAGAAAAAAGAAATTCTGGTTCTCTCTGGGTCCACAAAGCTACCCATCACTTTGACTTAGTAAATTGGTGGCTTGATTCTGCACCAGAAGAAGTTTTTGCTTTTGGAAGCAAGCGATTTTATAAGCCGGAGACATTTCAGTATCGAATGAGGTGTAAAGACTGTGATGTTAAAGATCAATGCAAATTTGAACTTGATATGAGTTCTTCAGATAAACTAACTGCTTTATATCTTGAGGCAGAAAATGAAGATGGTTACTTTAGAGATCGCTGTGTTTTCTCACCCGAAATTAATATTTGGGATACCAGGGCCTTAACTGTTAAATATGCCAATAATGCTCTGATGAGTTATTCTCTAAATAACTATGCTCCTTATGAGGGTTATAAAGTTGCTTTTATAGGAACCAAAGGTAGAATTGAACAGGATGTTGTTGAAGCTTCCTATATTAGCGGCCATGACGGTGAGCTTGAAAGACAAACCCCTGATAATAATATTCGTTTGGAAGTTTTCCCATTATTTGAAGAATCTTATACAATTGATGTCGAAGTAGAAGCAGGTGGTCATGGTGGAGGGGATAAGCGTTTATTAGAAGATATCTTCCTAGAAAACCCAGAAGCTGATCCTTTAGACCGTAAAGCTGGAGGTTATGATGGGGCAATGTCTATTTTGACTGGAATTGCTGCCAGAAGATCAACTGAAAAAGAAAAATCAATTAAAATTAAAAATCTTGTTGAATTCCCTTCAAATTTAAGTAATAAAAATTAAAATAACTAATAAATTTAATAAAATTAAACTCCCTATTAATGAATTAAGGCTCTCGATTATCTTTCGGAGCCTTAATTTATTTAGAAAACTATTGTCAGTTATTTGATCTTATAACTTCTTACTTTTCTGTATTCGAGTGGTGATAGATCTGTAAATTCTTTAAAAATTCTACCAAAATGGGTTATATTATTAAAACCAACCCGACCAGATATCTCAGTTACAGAAAGACTTGTCTGCTGCAGTAGTTTACTAGCTTCTTTAATCCGAACATTATTTTTATATTCAACAAAATTAAAACCTGTAACTTCTTTAAAAGCTCTACTTAAATAGGCTGAGCTGTAGTTAAACTTATTTGCCAGCATTTTAAGACTTAATTTTTTATGATAATTATCATTAATATAGGCAGCTACACGAGATATATTTTTATGTTTTTGATCAGGATACTTCAAATTTTGAGCAGCTGATTTATTGGAAATCCTTTTTATAAAAATTAAAAGTTCAGCAATCATTAATTTAAGATAAAATAAATTAGCATCTTTATCCTTTTTCTCTTTTTCTGCAGTTAATTTAAAAAGATGTTCCTCAAGCCAGAGCTGTTGTTCAGGGTTTAAGCTTAATACATTCTGTTGATTAAAAATAGCAAATAGTTTTAAGCTGTTCATTTCTGATTTGAAATTTGCAAAAAGCTCCTCATTAAATTGAATCAAGATGCGTTCATGTTCCGGTTTCTTTTTATCAATTGTAACTGTTTTATGTAAAATATTCTTATTTATTAATACTAAATCTCCTTTTTTAACATGGTAACTACGCTGGTTAATAAAATAATTTCTTTCCCCATTTAAGAGATAATATATTTCATATTGGTTATGATAATGACGCTGGTCCATATTAAAAGGGTCAGTATTTCTTTTTACATGGGTTATAGTAGGATAATTCATTTTATTCCTCCAACAAATTATTTAAAAAATTAAGTAATTGACTCAGAATAAAGTCCATAAATTTGCTTATTTCTTAAAATGATTATATAATATTTTATTGAAGAAAGAAAATTGGAGGAAAAAGATTTGAGAATTTTAGGCCTTGATTATGGGAATAAGAGAGTGGGAGTTGCAGTTAGTGATGAGATGGGCTGGACAGCTCAACCAATTGCTACTCTTTCGATGCATGGGCATCAAGAAATTTTAACAGAAATAAAAAAATATATTAAAAAATATAAGATAGAAGAAATCATTGTAGGAATGCCTTATAATATGGATGGTTCCATAGGTAAAAGGGCCGAGATAACTCAGTCTTTCATTAATTTTTTGCAGAATAATTTGGAGCTGCCAATTAAAATTCAGGATGAGCGCTTAACAACCAGCCAGGCAGAAAATATTTTGCTGGAAGCCGATGTTAGCCGATCAGGTCGTAAAAAAGTGATAGATAAACTGGCTGCTTCTTTAATTTTGCAGTCTTATCTTGATTCTAAATAATTATATTCTGAACCAGGTTCAAAACCGCGATTTTGAACCTGGTTCAGAAGAAATATTTCACAAAAATAGAAAGGAGTTTTAAAATGAGTGATGGTAAGTTTTGGATTGACGAAGAAAAAAAAGAATTGGTTTTATCAGATACTACAGGTGAAAGCAGATTTTTTATTGAAGAAGATCTAGTAATTGATGGTGTTAAGTATTTAATTATAGTTGATGCCAGAGCTGATGAAGATGCAGATGCAACAGTTATTAAGATATTAAATGAGGGTGAAGAAGAAATAATTATGCCGGTTGAGGAAAAAGAAGAATTTGAAAAAGTACAGGCAGCCTATATTGAAAGTATGGAAGAATCGGAATAATTAGCTTTTAATTTGCAAATTTGTCTCTATGATAAGCCAAAATAAATTTACCGAAAGGAATTAGATTAATTTGAAAAGAGTAGCTATTGTATTTTTAATCTTTGTCATAATACTCAGCTTTTCGCTGAGGGCTTGTTCTTTGATGGAGCCAATAAATCAACTTGATCCAGTAGATATTATGGTAGAGATTGAGCCAGGGATGAGTGGTAAGGCAATTGCCAGGCTGCTGGAAAAAGAAGGAGTAATCAAGTCATCTACAGTTTTTTATTTACTACTTCGTTTTAAAGAAATTAATGATTTAAAATCTGGCTATTATCGCTTTTCCACTTCAGCTACTCCCTTAGAAATAATTGACAAACTCCGTCAGGGTGAAGAAGAAACTTTTAAAGTAACTATTCCGGAAGGTTTTACATTAGATGAAATTTTAGCTCGCTATTCAAACTTAAGTTTTCCAGAATATGATAGAGAGATTCTGGCAGAATACATTGATTTATATCTAGGAAAATTAAACTTAGATTTTGGATTTGAGGATAAAAAAGTAGATAATGAGATTTATTTTCCAGCAGAAGGATTTATAGTCCCTACAACCTATAGTTTTCCACTCAGTTTTGATGAGGAAGATATAGCAGCAGCTTTAATTAATTATTTTACGGAGAAAAGACTGCCATTTTTAAAAAAAGCAGCAGCCAGAAGTGAATTTTCAGCTTATGAGATTTTGATTATCGCTTCTTTAATAGAAGAAGAAGGTAAATTAGAATCTGAAAATAGGATAATTGCTTCTGTGATTTATAATAGACTTGAAGCGGGAATGCCGTTACAGCTTGATGCAACTGTTCAGTATGCACTAGAGGAGAGAACCGAAAGAGTTCTATACTCTGATTTAGAGATCGATTCTCCTTATAACACTTATGGTGTTAATGCACTGCCACCTACTCCAATTGCTAGTCCTGGTGATAAGGCAGTAGAAGCAGCAGCTGATCCAGCAGATACAGATTATTTATTCTATTTTGCTCGTGAGGACGGAAGCCATGTTTTTACTAAAGACTATGAGCAGCACCTACAAAAACAGAGAGAGTTAAATTAGCTATGAAACTAACTGATATAAATAGAAAATTTTCGCAAAATAAATATATTGATTCTGAATTAAAAGAAGTAGAAAAACAGTGTAAAAGTAAACATATTCCATTGATAGATCGTGATGCAGCCGCTCTTTTAACAATACAGTTGAAACTTAAAAAACCCAAAAGAGTTTTAGAAATAGGGACAGCTTATGGATTCTCTACTCTTTTAATGGCAAAAAATAGTCCTCAAAAGACAAAGATTACCACAATTGAACTTGATATTGAGAGGGCGATTCGAGCTCGGGATAATTTTGCTAAATATAATTACTCGCAAAAAATTGATCTTAAAATTGGTGATGCTTTTGATATTTTATTGTATTTAAAAGCTGATTATGATTTTATATTTTTAGATGCTGCCAAAGGGCAGTATCTTTATCTTTTTGAGTATCTCTTTGAGCTTTTAGCTCCAGGAGGTCTTTTGATTGCTGATAATGTTTTATATAAAGGAAAAGTATTAAAAGAAACTGAAGTAAATCATAAAATTAGAACAATGGTTATTAATTTAAAAAAATATTTAAAGTTAGTTATGAACCATCCCCAACTTGAAACAACAATAGTTACTGCAGGTGATGGGATGGCCATAAGCAGGAGGAAGGATATAAATGGATAAAGTCGAACTACTGGCACCGGCAGGAAGTTTAGAAAAATTAAAAACTGCAATTTTCTTTGGTGCTGATGCTGTATATTGTGGAGGTTTAAATTTTGGTTTAAGAGCTGGTGCCGATAATTTTACAGTTCAGGAGCTTAAAGAGGGAATAGATTTTGCCCATCAGCGGGACAAAAAGGTATATATGACCTTAAATATGATTCCTCATAACAAGGAGTTGGATCAACTTCCAGAATATATAGAAAAGATCAAAGAATTGGATTTAGATGCCTTAATAATCTCTGATCCAGGTGTATTTGCCTTTGTTAAAAAAGAAATGCCAGAGATGGAAATTCACATTAGTACCCAGGCAAATAATGTTAATTGGGCTTCTGCACTTTTTTGGGCAGAACAGGGAGCTGAACGAATTATACTGGCAAGAGAGTTGAGTAAAGAAGAAATTAAAGAAATTGCTCAAAAAACTGATGGGGAAGTGGAACTAGAATATTTTGTTCACGGAGCAATGTGTATCTCCTATTCTGGGCGCTGTCTTTTGAGTAATTATTTTGTTGGTCGTGATGCTAATAAAGGGGACTGTGCTCAATCCTGTCGCTGGAAGTACCACCTGGTAGAAGAAAAAAGACCGGGAGAATATTATCCAATTGAAGAAAATGACCAGGGAACATTTATTATGAACTCCAGAGATTTAAATCTGGCTGAAGAAATTGGCGAATTAATTGAACTCGGTCTAAGTAGTTTAAAAGTTGAAGGAAGAATGAAAAGCGTTCACTATGCTGCAACAGTAATCAATACTTACAGACAATTAATTGATCAATATTACGAGAATACTGCTGATTTCAAAGCAGATCCAGAACTACTGGCAGAGCTTAGAAAAATAAGTCATCGTGATTATACCAAAGGATTTTATTATGGCAAACCAGGTTCTGAAGGTCAGCGTTATGAGAGTTCTTCCTATTTGAGAACTTACGATTTCATGGGAGTTGTAAAGGGTTATGACTCTGAAAATAAAGAAGCTTTAATAGAAGTAAGAAATAAGATATTTAAAGGTGATGACTTAGAATTTATTGTTCCAGGGCAAAAGACATTTACAATAAAAGCTGAGTATTTAATTAATGAAGAGGGAGAAGAAATTGAGGCTGCTCCTCACCCTAAACAATTAATTAAAATTCCGCTTAATAGGGAAATCCCAGCTGGTTCTTTATTAAGAAGGGAAAAATAAAGATAAGAAAATAGCGATATCAAAATAGTAAAGATAAATAGCAAGTTTAAGCTAAAATTAGGGTGGTAAAAAGAAAATGAATAAAGAGAATTTAAATAATACATTAAAATTAAGATATAAAGTTGATCCAACAGAGATTAATTTTATTGATATGATTATTAAAGCTTATGAGGGAATTGGTAAGGTCAATGTTGATCATGACAATCCTGGTGAAATCTGGATTGATGTAACAGCAGGAACTAAAAAGGAAGTTAAAGAGGTAATGGCAGATCTATCCCAGCAATTCAAAGTTGAGCTGATTTCCGAAGAAATGTAAAAAAAGAACATTTGACAATCTACCTCTAATTGTTTATTATTAAGTTGATAATCACAAATAATTATTAATAAGTCTATAAGCAGTAAGTTAATTTAAGCAAATGTTTTTTAGTTTAGCAAAGGAGGAAGATTATATTTTACATTTAACTATCAGTTTACAACAGGGAGGTAATTTACGATGCTGAGTAGAACTAAGATAATAATCTCGGTAATGTTACTCCTCATAATGGTGTCTTTTGTCAATCTCGAAGAAGCTAAAGCTCTTGAGATAGCTGAGTTTGGAAGTAGAGTGATGCGCAGAGGTGATGAGGGAATAGATGTAGCTTTATTACAGCAAAAGTTAAAGCAATTAAATTATTATAATGGAAGTATAGATGGTCTCTATGGTGGAGCTACTGTAGAGGCAGTCAAAAAGTTTCAGCAGGCCAATGGTCTCAAAGCAGATGGAGTTTTTGGCGAAAGTTCTTTTAATGTTTTTCCTGATTCTAAAGTTAATTTAGAATATAACATAACTAGAGATGATATAATTTTACTTGCAAGAATTATTCATGGAGAAGCAAGAGGAGAAGACTTTAAAGGTAAGGTAGCAGTTGGTTCTGTAATTCTAAATAGAATTGAAAGTAGTCAATTTCCAAATACAATTAGAGATGTTATCTTACAGAAAGGCCAGTTTAGTAGTCTAATGGATGGGCAAGCTAATTATTATCCTGGCGAAGAAGAACTGCAGGCTGCTCGAGCGGCACTACTTGGTTATGACCCGACTTTAGGTTCAATTTATTTTTATAACCCAGATATAGCGACAAACACTGCCTGGATTTCCAGAAGGAATTTTGTTAAGCGAATTGGCGGCCATGTATTTTTAAGATAAGAAGTTTAGATTTTATCTATGCTTAAAAATATCGTCAATTAATAAAACTTAAAGTAACGAGTTGACAGAATTTCTGATTTTGACCATAAAAATATATAAATTAAAACATAAAACAAATAATAGTTTTAAAAAAGAAATAGCACCGATTAGGGTGCTATTTTTTTAGAGATCGATATCCAATTTTTGTTATTTGGGTAAAAAATTATTTTTCTTCTTTAAGCTCAACCATATTTTCCATGCACTCACCACAGATTGTTCTACCTTTATATTCGATAGTGTCATCTGCACTGCCGCAGAAAATACATGCTGGTTCATATTTTTTCAAAATAATTTTCTCTTCGTCAACAAATATTTCCATTGGGTCTTTTTTATTGATATTCATTGTTTTTCTGAGCTCGATTGGAATTACCATTCTACCCAAATCGTCAATTTTACGGACAATACCAGTAGATTTCATGTTAATTCTCCTTTCTTAACAATTTTCGACAAATTATTCTTATTTATTACATTATATAATTA
>Ga0182238_1000083_pt1 | contig 33679 bp, 39 predicted proteins | sample hydfrates6_PW_90_FD_132439 | JGI IMG/M metagenome (GOLD analysis project Ga0182238, IMG submission 132439) | Subsurface microbial communities from deep shales in Texas, USA - hydraulic fracturing test 6_PW_90 | ecosystem: Environmental > Aquatic > Deep subsurface > Shale gas/oil reservoir >... | reverse complement strand
TTTCATTACCGATTTTAGAGAAAACGTTATTTGTTTTGCCTAGCAAGGATTCTATTAAAACTTATGGAATTGAATTGGAGGGTCAATGATGGGTGAAGATTATATATTCAAATTTGATAAGGAAGATGTAGAAGAATGGATAGGTAGAGAAATTACTAATGATGAGTATGAGGAGTTTTTGGATGAGTGTAGAAAATTATTTGATGAAGCTTTAGACCAAGTAACTGATGATTTTAAAAGAACTTATAAGGAAATATTTTGAATTGGAGGAAAAAATTATGAAAAGAGCATGGATAATTTCAAAGAGGCTAATGGTACCAATTGAGGAGAAAATAACAGATAGTGAAGACGTTGGTATATCAAAATTTGTTCTGGATAATGATGGTGTTAAAGAAGAAATAGAAATAGGTGACTATAAGATAATGTATTCTACTGGATTGAAGGATGTTAATGATCGCGAGATATATGAGGGAGATATTGTCAGAATAAAACATCGTGATTATGACAAAGAAAATCATAATGATGTTGATCCAGAAAATGTATATCAGGTTTACTACAAACCAGAGGAGAAGGCGTTTTTTATTGGAGATGTGAATTTAACGCATTCAACGGTACTAAATTATGAAGTTATTGGGAATATATACGAAAATCCAGAACTGATTTAACGAAGGAAGTGTTTGTATGGGTAGTTGGACATACAGTTCCGATTCTGTTGAAATCGACGCTGGTTCAATAACTACATCTACATCAGAAGGATATATTGATACTGATTTAGATAGCGGTACAAGTATATCGCAGTCTACAAATCAACAAATTTTTCACTGCCCCAATTGTGGTAATGCGTATGTTACTCAAATAGACAGTAGCTTAGATATGTATTGGAAAGACGAAAATTGTCGCATATTGATTGGTGCAATAGAATGCTGGTCATGCGGCAGTAGAATTAAAATACCTTCTGTAAAAAATAATCTTACACTTAACGAACTGATTAATATATACATGGCAGATTCTACTTCTATTAAGTTCTCGAAAAAGTTTGATGACTTGACATGATGTTCTGTCCATTTTGCGAAGAATTTGTTGATACCAATGTATTTTCAAAAAGAGAAACGAATATTGTCAATGACGATATTAAAATTACTTTAACAGTTGACGTTGCTTTTTGCAAACAATGCGGACACGAACTGTTTGATCCTAGACTAGAAGATAAAAGCCTCAAGTTTCTGTACAGCATTGTTCAGATTTATTGCGGTGTGTGGGAACAAGGCATAATTGAACCTGGTTAGTTATCTCTAAATTGAATTCTTTACATTGGAGTGTCTATAGTGTCAGAAAAGTTTAGAAAAGACGGTATTGTGCATGATTACATGGCTTTCAATGATCTTCTCAATGTTTCTTTTACCGGTTCATTTGATGGTGCGTACGGTAAACCTATCTGCAGCACAACAATAATAAGAATGTCTAAAGACGATAAACCTGTTGGTTTCACGATATCAGGTTTTAAGCGTGGATATGAAGACAATGTTCTTGTAAAAGCCACAAAAAGCAACGACTTTCCGTACGATAAAGATGAGTACATGCAGTTGTTGGATGAACTGTACGACTATTACTTTGCAGGACAGTCTGAAGATAAAGATAAACTCATTGATGAGTTACGTCGTGAAATAGCATATCTTCGCAACGAAGTTGCGTTGTACAGTAGAGCATTTCGCCTGCTGCGCGGGTGTGATATGGACGAAGTTATCAGTTACATAGCAAATGTCGATCTGGCAACAACCCTTTTCAATGACCTCTGGGAGAACGGGTTCATGAAAGAATACCTGGACAGATTAGAATGATGGGTTTAATGCTTGCGCTGGGAGCGGCGATAGGATCAATTCTTACGTGGTTCCTTATGAAAGACTTTGACAAAGACAAATGGAAATGAAAGACAGTGGGTTAATCCCCACTGTTTTTTTAAAACATACCCGCAATAACGCTAGCTTTTTTAAAAATTCAATCGCGTAAACGCTAGCTCTTCGAGCCATTCTCCGTGCTGTAAAATCCGTCAGCGTTGAATTTTATACCAAAGCTACCATACTCTCTTTCCATAAAAGCACCGCAACGTTCACAAATAACTTCTTCATATTCCCCCATCTTTCTTAACACTGTCTGTTTATTTCCACATTCAGGACAAACAAATGTGTACATTGGCATATTATCGCCTCCGGAATTAGATATAACTGGAGTATATTTTTTCTGCTAGACGTGCATATAAACGAAGGGCTTCATGTGTTATAATCGACTTGTTTATAAATGTTACCTTAGAGATTAGTCTTAGAGCCAGTTCCTAAACTAAATTGAAGTTACACAGGGGGTGAAACTTACGTGAAGTCGATTGTAGTTACCAATCAGAAAGGCGGGGTAGCCAAGACGACTATTTGTACCAATCTTGCTGTTGGAATAATTAGGTACAAACCGGACACAAAGATATTGATGGTCGATATCGATCCCCAGGGTTCGCTTACATACCATTTTGTGAAGCAGCGAGATGAGCCTGAGATCATTTCGAAGATCTTTGGTGTCGATGATTATACAAGAAGCGATATAATCTATCGCACTAGATACAAGAACATCGATATTATACCATCGGATATCAAGCTGAGTGGGAAGGAATTCATTGCTGGACAGATCATAGATGGCCATAGAAGACTCTCAGGATACCTCGAAAAGGTTAGAGGGGCATATGATCTTGCCATTATAGATACGCCTCCTTCTCTTGGGTTCTTCTCAGTGAACGCTCTCATGGCAGCTACTCATGTAGTTATACCGTTTGTTCCGGAGAAGCTTTCTATCATAGGACTCAACGACATGCTGGCGACAATTAAGAAGATGACAGAGAGAACCAAGCGAGAAATAAAGGTTATAGGTATCATGCCTGTCATCGTTGATTTCAGATACAAGTCGCATAAGCAGATCATAAAGAAACTCAAGTCAGAGTTCCCTGACTATTACCGTGAAGATCTGATGGTCAATACGAATGCTCCTCTTAAGGATGCTTCAACCAGAAGGAAGTCTATTTATGAATATGATTTCCGTGCAAAGAGCTACAAGCAATTCTCGTATGTATCCAAAGCAGTTTATGATGAGGTGCTTGGCGATGCCGCAGAAGAAGCGTAAGAAGAAAAAGAAAGAAAAAGATATTTATGAGGACGATCCTCTCAATGATATACGAGACAGGAATATATCAAAGGACCTAGATGATATATTTGATATCGCATTTAGAAATTCTACAGATAGCGCACATCCCCCAAAAACCGATACTGCGGAAACCGATCATCCTCCGCAGAACGATCAACCCCCGAAAACCGATCAACGTGATGAAGACAGCACTAATAAAGAAAAAGATAAGCATCCTCCGAAAAGCGACCAACCTCCGTTAACCGATCAAGTATCGGAAACCGAACAACGTGCGAAAACCGATCAACAAAAAACCGATCATCCTCCGAAAAGCGATCATCCTCCGAAAACCGATCAATCTGCGCTAACCGACCATCCTGCGGAAACCGATCCTTCGGAAACCGATCATCCTCCGAAAAGTGATACTGCGGATAGCGCACAATGTGCGGAAAAAGATTCTGCGGATAGCGCACAATGTGCGGATACCGATCATCCTGCGGATACCGACCATCCTGCGGGTACCGCACAAGAGGAGCAGAAGTTGTCTGCTGATGAGAGATTTAAAAGGTTTAGATATGACGTTGTTGACAAAATGGTGCGTTCTGATATAGGAAAGGTATCGGTTAAACTTCTCTTAGTAATGATGAATACGTTCAAAAGCGATGTTGAGCGAATTAGTTTGAACCAAATAGCAAAGGATTACGGTATGAGAAGAAATTCTCTATCAAACGCATTAAAAGAACTTTATGAATTAAATTTAATTGATATTTATCAGAATCCAGATAGGCTGTTTACTGTTCGTCTCACTTGTTGTGCGGAAACCGATCAAGAGGGTAATGGTTTGTATGTAGTTAAAGATTTTATATATAAAGATAATAAACAACAAACCAACAATCCTGCGAAAACCGATCAACCTCGTAAAGGCAACAGAATAAAAGATGCTGTTCTTGAACAAAATGTCGAGAAAATTGTTGCTCCTTTATATTTTGTTGGAGTAATACACAAAGAACAAAAAGGCTACAATCTCACGCCAAAACTTTCGACTCTAATATATCGTTATGCTGAATGGAAAAAGGTTGACGACGTAATATTAGCAGCTACAATTATGAGTCATCGCAAGAATATTAACAGGCCTGTACTATATTTGTCTCAGATGTTGAGTAAATTCGATAAATCAGCCATTGCAGAAGCAGATATAAATGAAGCAAAAGAAATAGAGAAAGACACTAGGTTCTTATTGAGTGGTGATTTTGAGGAACCATCAAAGGCAGAATTGATAAATTACGTTTCAAAAATAAAGAAGTTCATTGGCGATGAAACATATATTGATATTTCGTCGGCTACAAGAAAAGACATCGAGAAGTATCTAATGAAAAAGCAAGAAGAATTTTTGAATGTTGTTGATTATATCAAGCATCGAATTATCGATTATGTGCAAAAAATATCGGACGCCTAAGCGCCCGAATATCAAGAGAGTTAATGGAACATTAGTCGTTAATATTATAGCACAGGGAGGGTTTCATATGGATTATGATTTAGAGAATGCAGTCATGAGAAATTCGGTGCTGTTCAACAATAAAATACAGCAAAGGATTCTCAATGCAAGGCTAACTGTTGGAGCATACAGTTTATTGCATTGGCTGTACATACACACTGAGGGTACAGGCATGACTATATCATTGAGCAAAATAAGCGATGAGATATGCATAAGCAGAAAGACGCTTTCCAAGGGGCTGAAACTGCTTGTGGATAACCACATTTTGGATTGCTATATGAACGAGGACGGGCAATACCATGTGGAATTTGTCCGCGTTGGTTTGGATGACGAGTAGAATATTTTAAAACCCGAGCACATTTCGCCCGGGATTCCCATGACATCATGATTCCTGTGATGTTTCTATTATACCACAGTTGGAGGTATATACAATGAGCAAGTTCAAGCCTGCAAAACCTTACAGTGGATTCTGGAATAAGCTGACGACATTTCTCACAAAGTCAGCGGGTGAAAACGATAAAATTTTCAGGGAAGCCGTTATCAACCTGAGTATTATGATAGGCGTCAGGAGAATGGGAGAGTTAGTTGATAGGTTCGAGCATTTGTTTGACATAGACGATAAGGATTTAATGAAGAAACATATCGTTTCGTTGACTGTCAAGAGCATTGTTGAAGGCATATATGGCATGAAACGCATACCGGATAATCTCAAACCAGTTGCCAAGTGGCTGTACGCTGTTTATCTGCATATGTATGAGAGGGACAAGTTTCTCTCAGACAGAGACTACACGGATATTTCTCAATACAGGGACGATATTATGAAGGACCAGCTGAGCGTTCAGGACTGGCATTTACTCGACGCTATTTTTCAAAACGACTACGACAAGTCCATGAGTGTCATGGATGTGTTTTTGCGTATCTGTGCAAAGGAAGAAGAAGTTTACGTTAATCCGGCTTCGGATATATTTGATGATGCTTCAAAAGACAGCATTGCGCACACCCTGTATTACCTGTCAGAGCAGAGCGGTAACTACGAATACTTTAATGTCATAAAGGAATCGTTTGGCGTTGATAGTATCAGCGATATTGAGGTTACAGATGACATGGTCAAGTATTTCCAAGCCCGAAGAACAGACGATGGATATGACGTTCCAAAGTCGTTCTTTCAAAGGGCGCTGGCTGCGGTTGCGTATACGGATTATCTTATAACCAAGTTGCAGAAGCAGGAAGAACATATGGAGAAGATAGCGCATCAGGCGAACGAAACAATTGCATTTCTAGGAAATTCCAGAAAAATTCTTATTGATGAAATCGATCGATTGAGAAAGCACATCATGGACACGGGAAACAAATTTTTGGAGAAAGACAGGAAGATATATTCGCTCACCAGGAAACTGGCCAACCAGTCGGGAGAAAACGCCTCGTATTTGCGTCAGGAGCTCTCTGAATTGCAGGACACGATAAAAACCTTCAGGAGGAGAACGAAGCGCTTAGAACACAAAATAAGCAGGTAATTGATGATTTAGATAGATTGAGGGAAAGGACACATGAGAAGGGTGAATTTCAGCCATTCGAACAGCCCATTAGGATCAACTATTTTGGCGTTCAGGACATAGGGGGAAAGCTGGCAAGCTTTAACGTCCACGTCAATGTGTTGAGTCCGTTCGATCCGCCAAAGGATTTGCCTCAAGCAGAAGAAAACTTTATCAACGTTCGCAGGGCTTCTCATTCCGTGTGGAATTACTTAACGTCCAAGAACATCAGGCCGGTGATTCTCACCACGGACAATGTCGATTTGCTAACTGAGCAGATACTGCAGTATCTGAACAGCTGTTAAAACCTGGGAGGTTTATTATGAGAAAAATTGTTTTGTTCTTGCTAGTTGCTTTAATAGCAACGGTTTCTTTTGGTTTTGAGTTTAGAGGCATTCCCTGGAAATCAAGCGTGGATGATGTACTGGAACAGATAGATGAACTTCTTTACACGGAATCCGGTTCAGCGAGAGGACATACCTGGGCGTTGTTGTATGAAAATGTGTTGGGACATAAGGCACTTATGGGATACGGTTTTTTGGACGAGGAGTTCAGCCACGTGATATTCATGTTGGAAGGAACAATAGGCGGAGAAGATGCCGCTTACGAAATGTTTTTGAGTTTAAAAGAAGAAGTTACGAAAAAATATGGCGATCCGTTTTACGAAGACGAAGGATGGGAAAGCAGTTACTACAAAGGTGTTTACAGTGGAGAGTACAGCACATATGATCTACTCATCGCATGGGATATTATGTCACCATTGGCGTTCTGGGTCATCTGCGAAGAAGGAGTGGACAGAACGGAACTGGTTTCTGAATTGATATCTGATTTGCAGAGAGGCGGAAATTACTGGGACGCCATGAAGAAGATGGGAGACAACACAATCATATTGCTTCAGGCATCAGACAAAGGAGATTCTATGACGTCTCAGATCATGCTGAGCTATGCTCATGCCTCTTCTTTTGGCGAGTATATGTTAAGAACTCAAGAACCATCTGCCGACACAGACAGTACATTCTAAAGAAAAAACCGGGCTGATCACTCGCCCGGTTCTCTTTTCCACATGCCTAATTCCATGTCCTCAGCCCAGTGTTGGGCTTTTTTAAACTCTTCCATGAAGAACGGATCGAAGTCGTATTTGAGGTAAGCCTCAGAGAAGCCATTCAATATGAGCATGGAATTGAAATGTACGAACGCAGCTTTTTTGTAGTAAATCCACACGTAACACAGCAACCTTCCATAGTATCCCCGTTTCTCTTCGCCGAAGGTTAGCCATATCGTTCTGCCTTCGTACAAAACGGTCTTTGTAAATGCAGACGCTTCGGGCCCGTAAAACTCAACATCTTTGTTTGGATGTACCGTTTCCGGCGTGTCGACGCCTATCAATCTTAATGTTTCTGTACCGTCGTCCGTAATAACCTTGATTGTGTCTCCATCAACAACTCTTAAAACCGTAGCCACCGTGCTCTCTTCAATTGAGTTCCATATGATGGTGTCGTGGTTGTAATACACTCTGTATGACAGGCTGGGAAGGTATATTTCCGCTGGCCTGAACGCAAGCAGTGTAGCTGTAAGTAAAACAATAAGTGCAACAATAACAAAACATCTTTTCACAATATCGCCTCTCTTATATTATAAGGTTAGATAATATATATATCACAGTTCTGCCTCTTCTATCTCGCTGTTGTAATTTTTGTAAACAATGGTTTTGTCCATTTCAATTGCAGTATTTTCTTCCATACTTTCAATGACATTAAATAACTTTGAAAAACCTTCAATGACATCGCTGCGAATGTTGAATGAGTATGTTGTTTTTCTGTCGTAGTAGGTTTCTAGTTGGCCTTCAACGGTTCTATATTGTTTGCCCATATTCATAAAGGGCGTATCATACTTTTTGCCGTTTAATACTCTCGCATAATCTGCTGCGGTGTTTTTGAAGAACATCAGCATCATATCGTCGAGAGAACCGTACTGGAGGTTGTATTTGTCTTTTTCCATAAAAAACGCGTGGTATTCATCTTCCGCTTCAAAGATCATCGCAAGTTTGTTTACATATCCATTAAAACGCTCGTTTATAACTTCATTACGATCACGGGTTATGTTGAGTGTTATGCCATCATTCACACTTGGGCTGTCGTCCCTTTTTATGTAAAACACAACAGGCATATCGTACGGTTCTATCGTAACGTTATACATTTGGACGTCTTCAGTAACGTGATTGTAGCCAAATGATATTTTTTGATTTTTAATGTTTTCTACATCTATTTTCATTGTTTCACCCCATCTTTATTATATCATATGATATAATATAAATAGGAGGTAGATAATGTGCGAGATGTTTACGTATACGATGAAGAAAATGAGATCTGGAAACTCGGGTACGGGATTTCCGGACTGGAGAAGGGAAACGTTTTTGGTATTGCCAGGGATGGCAAGCCACACGTGGATGATGAGGGTTACACGGCTTACAGGGTGCTGAGCGATCCGTATCTACTTTCCAGCAACACAGACAGGATGTATTGCGTGGATGTTCAGCCTCTAGAGGAAATCGAATTCAAGGAAGAAAAAATAGAAGGGAGAGATATCGATGGAACAGGAGATGACACCGATAAAGAGCGAGAGGGTAAAGAAGAAACAACAAAAGATGAGGAGAGCTTACGACAAGAACGTAACGATACAGAACCTTCGACACAAGCTGACGGAGATACTGAGAGAACTGGAGATTGAACATGAACATTTTGAAAACGTGGCTGCTTTCATAGATGAAGCGTTGGAGTTCTCAGATTTGTTTTACCGCAAGCAAAAAGACTATGGTTCAAAAAACATATCGAAATTTGGTGAACTGGGTGTACTGGTTCGAAGCAACGACAAAATTGAGCGTCTCAACACCATTATCATGTCCGGCGATGCCAACAACGAGCCACTTGAGGACACATGGAAGGATCTTTGCATATATTCAATGATCGGATATCTCCTTTCAACGAACCAATGGAACGATAATGCGGACACCGCTAATAGCTGTCTTGGTCAAGAAAATGATGGCGCCGCGCGCGCAAGCAATAAGGGATCGAGATGGGTCGATTTGGTCCATCGATATAAAACTTCGGACGAAGATAGCAAATAGCGATGTCCAGCTATACGGAGGGTTACTTTGGTTGGTGAAAAGGCGGTCGAAATGGTACAATATAATCATGTTCAAATACAGGCCCAGAGGACAATTTATACAGGTTCCCGAAACGGTGGTCGCATTTCTGGTGGAAATCAGACCTGCGCTGCTGTCGAAAATATACCTGTACCTGTACAACAACTCCATTGGAGCGGGCAGGACCAAGACGGAGTATCTGTCAGGGCGCAAACTGTCAGAGAACCTGAACGTGAAGAAAACCCAGACCTACGATATGCTCAGAGAGTTGCAGAAAATGGGAGCCATAAATGTTGCTCATCAACGCAGAGGGTTGGGCACTGTCTATGAAATACTTCTGCCTTTCAAATATTCAAACATGTGGTACTTTACCACGGCCGCAGAGTGTTCCTACCTGTGGCAAAAGAGCGAAAAACCCATACCGAAACGATACGACCAGAGTACACTCTTCCGTTATTGACAGTTATTTCTACATTGCACAACAATTTAATAGCGGAGGTTGCGAATTATGGAAATAAGAGAGATCGAAACCTACGATCAGTTCACTTCATTTCTGGACGATCTTTCCAAAACCTATACAAAAGGTGTGATTAACCAATCTTACAGACGAGCCAGCGAGAAACATCCAGAGTTGTTCAAGAAGTTCGACGCCTATGGGGAAAAGTTGGACAAGATCATGAAGGAAATCATAGCGTCGGTCAACGAAGACGGTTTTGTTGACGATGCTCCCACCGAAGATGACTCTGCAGATGACCAGATAGATCTTTTTAACTAATTTTTAACATATCAAATTGAAGCAACATAGCATGAGTTTTCGGGCATTTATCGCTCGTATTGCCTTTTGCAAACCTAACACAATACTATAAACACAGAGCGTTAACGTAACTACCTAACCCCTAGGCAATTGTCAATATGTTCTGTTATTTCTACCAGTGACAGACATTTTTAGAGGAGGTAAGCTATGCGATTCAAGATAAAAGATCTGGTAGCGGAAGTACGCAAGAAGCGCAAATACAAGCCGGTGATCGTAGAAGACATAGCCAATTTGTTGTTCGACGCATTTATAGACCAGCTGGCCGAAGGCAACGAGTTCTTCGAGCGAGGCTTCATGAAGATATATGTCGAGCCGAAGTTAACGTCCAGCGGTGTGCGAATAATGCCGAAAATCAAATTGAGCAGAAAGTACAGAAACTTTATCGTCAAAAAATATCTGGAGGAGGCATATCCCGTTGGCTCGCAGAAAGAGAATAATCAATCAGACGAACAATGATTCAGAACAGGACGAACACAATGAATTTTACAGGGCTTCTGTCATAAGAAAGGACACCGTACTGGATATACAGGTGTTTGGAGAAATACCTCATCAGGATGATCCGGACGTGATAGAGCTTATCGATCTTATTGAAACAACGGAAGCAGACAGGCTCGTTATAACGGTGATGTCATATGGAGGTTCTATGTATTCGTCTCTGGCCATATACAGTGCCCTTCAATCTCGCAAGGAAGATATGGAGATTATAACTATAGCCAATGGTATGGTAGCTTCCGGCGCTTATTACATATACATGGCGGGCACGAAGCGTTATGTGTATCCCTTCGCCATGATGCTTATTCACGACGCGTCTATGGATACGGGGTTTAGGTCCATAGCCAATATCGGTGAGGTAACCAAGGGAATAGAGAAGCTGTCCGACAAGATAATGGAGGAAACGGTTACTGATTACGTATCAGAGCATGAGAAGAATGCTATAAAAGCAGGAAGGGATCTTTATATATCGGCAGACGAAGCGGTCGAAAGGGGCATATCCCATGAGATTATAAGTCCCAGCAATGCACAGGAAGAACTAGAACAGCTTGTTGAGCAGTGCAAGGAAGAAGAGGAAGGCGACAATGAGGATGAGTAATTCTATTGACCATAAAGCCTTTGATAAATTAACCGTTAAGGAATTTCTTTACCACGCTATGTATGTTAAAGGAACAGAAGAATGGGAAGTCGTAACCGTTCTTGATGCAACCATCGGCGAGTTTGAAAAGGGTTTTGGTTCGTTGACTATAAAAGAATTTCTGGATATGGTCGCAACCAAAAAGAACAAAAAAATAAGAGACCTGACGTTGAAAGAGCTTTTCAACGACATTGTTTTTGTTGTTGATCACGAAGGAGATATGAACAAGTTGTCACTGACAACAGGAGACGATCAAGATGATTGACATACAGGGCAAACGCTTTGAAGACCTGACTGTGGAAGAGTTCATATATCACATGGTTTATATTCCAGATAAAAAAGAAATACGAAGTGAAATGTCATTCGAAAGTTTAAAACTGGAACATTTCCTTTCCACGGTTGTAACAAAGAGGGATCATTTTCCAGAGAAGACAACTATGAAAGAGTTCTTTGAAGACATAATCTATTGCGCAAATATAACGGACGATAACGAACAAATCCTCAGAACAGGCAATGATAAGGAAGGTGAAAACTGATGAAAAAAGAATACGAGGAACTTATGGATCAGATAACGGAGCAAGAAGCAGAACAGATGCTGAGCAACATGCCCATAAACAACGCGAGGCTGTTATCCGCAGTTCTAGGAATACTGGAAGAAAAGGGAGTAATTACCAGAGAAGAAGTTGATAAAAGATTTGACGAGATCATTGAAGAAGAGAAAAAAATTATTGAGGAATATACCAAAAAACACAACGGAGGTGTGGAAATTGAAGAATAAGACAGTTGTTGTTGACAAGAATGGTAATGAAAGAGAACTGGTAGCGAAGGTTATAAAGGAAGAGTACATTGTCAAGAACGATGATGGTCAATTGACCACACTTGATGAAGGATTAGTCAAAAAAGTCTATACAAAAAGAGTTCCGGATAACGAGAACAAAGGACGTGTGAAAACGAGCGTATCGATTTCAAGCAAGAAGAGAGAACAAGAAACAATAGAAAAGAGAGTGCAAAAACTGGAAAATGCTGTAGGTTCAATGATAGACAGACTAACAGAAATCATTTCTTTACTGGATTGAAGGGATAAACCTTGAGTTATATAGATACAGTACTGGACGGTCTTCCCGGTATAGATACAGATGAGGCCAGGAAGAAACTGTCCAACAGGAGCGGTTACAGAACCACTGGAGGATTCACGCTTGAGGGACTCAGGGGCGATGCTCTCGCCCTGTCCCTTGCTTTTTCTAAGAATTATGAAATATTTTTGGATAAATTAAGAAGCGCTTCGCTTACGTCTGAGTGGCTGGAGAGGGAGATACTGAGATTACACCGTTCATTTGTGGATTACTATGCCGTTAACGAATGGGTTCCTCAAGCCAGAGCTCTGGGCGATAGACACGATCATTACGATGTGCTGACTGTCTCAAAAGCCAGCAAGTACAACGGTTTTGATTACGCAGGTGTCATTGTTCAGAACCCGGATAAAGGCAGTCAAAAAGACATAGACAGGGTGCAATCCAGCGGAGCTGTATACACGGACAACTACGTAAGGGATTATGCGCTGGACTTTATCTGTTCAACAAAGGGCGACCCCGTTGTGGATATCATATTCCCCACATCAACGGATCTATCCATGCTTGCGTTTTGCACTATCTTTCCGCTGGGAGCTGGCCTGCGTGCCATACATGTGGTGAATGGTTCTTACGAGTTCGACATACAACCATCTCATTTCTGGTATGCGGGTATCAATGTGGTTACGTTTCCAAAAATAACAGCAGATGCTGTGCGGCTTGTATTTTCTGTGCCAAATTCAAGTATAGACGAGAAGGTTATATATCTTTCGGATATACTGGCGTTCAACGCGACATTCTCTGAGCAGCTGATTGTTGAATTTTCTGAACCGCAGAGAACGGTAACCATAACGGATCCGTACCCTTACAGACCGGCGATATACAAACCTGAATTTGTGTGGTGGGATGAATGAACAGTTTAGATAGATTGTATGGCCAGTACGTTGATTTGAAAGATTTGCTGAATAACGGAGTAGAGCAACAGCCAAGGATACTGGACACGGACCTTGTCGATGACAAATGGTACATACAGATGGTTAACAGGGCACTGGAACAGGCAGAGAGAACCGGAAATCTTGTTGACATGCTGAGAACGCCATCTGCTAATATGGATCTTCTAACCAGAATGGTAGCTGAATCCAATAGGTCGCTTTATGATGAAACGTCCGCAGGAACCTTTGATTTTTTCCAGAAAAAGATGTTCCATTATTCATTTGATTACCTTCCTTTCCCTCACGAGCTTGAAACGAATTGCTATATAGATACGGTGGCAAACAAAATGGTTCTGCCGGGAGCGGAAAAGTCCATTGGTGTTGCGCTGGATGGTGCGAACACAGACGATCCTTCAGCTGTGGTACAGCAAAACGGCAACACGGTTAAAATAACCAATCTTTACAAGGATAGTTCAACGCTCTCGTTTAACATTCAGCCAAATGGTGATTACAATGTGGCTCAGTTTCAGATCGTGACAAATGGATTGAACGGCGAGGTTGTTTCTGTTAAGGACGAGGACGACATGGAATTGCTTACCTCATCCATAACACTTTCTTCAATGCGTATCGTTAGACTGTACCTGCCCTATTCAAGCAGTGTTTTAAATGTGAAGGTCAATTTGAGACCAACAGGCAGCAGTAATTCAGGCTGCGTTGTGCGCAATGTTTATCTTGGCAGGAGAAAGTATGAACAGAGCGGATCCATGGAATTAGGAATGGAAGCCAGCGGAGATCTTGAAGTGACTTTGGGGTTTGACGGAGAAGGTTCTGTGAGCTTATCTACAATAACAGACGGAACGTATGAGTCGAGTTTCAGCGTGTACAGCGATAGGCCTGTTTATCTGTCGTGTGATGAATCTTTCAGGCTCATGTTCAGCATAAATGCAGGAGAAAATTCCACTCCAACAATAAAATATTTATCCATAAACGCGAAGGCGGGGATACCAGATGTCTTACTATGATATACGATACCAAAAAGGTCTTGAGGCTTATTATAAACGAGTAAAACAGCTTGGCGGAAGCAATGCTTTTGAAAAGTATATAGAGATGTACACCAAGCTGAAACCAATAGCGCCATTTACCAAATCTGCTTTTATGGACATACTGGGTGTGGATAGAGATGGCAGGGTTGGCAGCCGATTGTTGAATGGTTTTGCCACAGCTGTTTATATGGATTCAAAGGTTACCAGCGCCATGTTAAGGCAGTTAATTCGATCCATATGGTATTCGGGCACCGTGAAGGATATCACCAGAGACTTTCTGGTATCTGCAATAGCTCATATGAACGATTCCCAAAGGAAAGTGCATGGCGAATATATTGAGATACCCTTTGTTCCTTACCTTAACTCAACGGTGGCAACGGGATACTCCACGCCAAATTTTTCTACGGTCAAGATAGATGTTCGAAAAGTCTGCGATTACGATGTGCGCATAGGAGCATATGATGGCAATGTTGAACGCGGAGGCATACAGGGTGTTGTAGATGGTACTGGAATAACAATTGTGTCTGAATACAACATGACCGGCCAGAACATCACGCTCGAGATTACCCCAAGGGAAAACGCCAATCTTATGGTACTGGAATTCAATGATGATATAGAACATATAATCACTGTAGACGGGCAAACCGTGGTTGTAGCAGGAGCGTGTGTGCTCAAAGATAACTTCTCTGACCCGTTCAAGATACAGATAAGGACGCTGGATTACAAACGCATGGGCAACAAACAGTATATAACATCCATAAAAAAGTTGTCATTTTATGACGCTTCCATAGACGATTCTCAACTGGGTGTTGTATCAACATGCGAAACCGAGCCGTTAAAGACGGATGTTGTCAAGAGAGGTATATATTCTGGCGACGGAAATGTTCTGTTTGATGTAAAACAGGGCGAATGGAAGCGACTGGGAACGGTCGTCATGGACACCGTTCACGCCAAACCGCTGGAGTTGTCTAAAGATTCAAAGAGTTTTGTTGTTCAGGCAACATCATCGTTCTCACCGGTAACGGACCTTGACGATCCCGTTGATTACTCCAAACTGGCGATATATGGTAAGTACGATGAAACGAAGGGCTACCAGACGGGATATGTTAATGCGGATGGATACAAATGGTCCTACGCTTATCTCACAGATATGCCGGATAATGCGGACGGCGTTTACGATCTGTTTGGTCAGGAAGTAGAGGAGATCGATGAGAACAATATCTATCTGCTTAAGTGGAGCGATACCAAGCCAAATGTCAATATATATTCTCATATAGCACCACCGGAAAATATAGATGAAAGTGGCGTTGAAATACCATTGCATGTTCAGAAGACCCTGAGTTTTTCAGATTATGATGTGAATGATTTCACACCAGATTACAACTTTGACATGCCACTGCAAAAACCAGTGGTTTACGCAACAAAAACGGTTGGTGAATACGAACAGACAGACAGCGGTTTCAGCTTCAGTCTGGATACTGCCGTGAAACAGGGATATGTGAGCACAAGAAGTTTCACTGGCATTGTGTCTTTGAAAGACGAAGAAGGATACGAGGTCCTTGGACCGGATAAAGTAAATGTTGGCGAGCCAATTAAGGAGGATCCAAATGAGAGCGTATATCCCCTTATAAATGTTGTTTATGACGGTTCGCTGGAAGGCAAGACAATAACAGCCCATATATATGACATAACCGATTTCAATTCAAGGACGGTAGACAGTGAAGGCATAGGCTTTAACGTTGACTTTGAAAACTATCAGGCAGGGGTTAAGATACTCGCTGTTTCAGGAACACCAAGAGAAATAACAACGACCATTGACGGACAGGAATTTGACGATGTCTTTGATGAACCGAAGGCAGGGTCACACAGAATTGTTGTGTCATCTGATGACAGCTTCGAATGTAATGCATTGCTGGTTATACCGTTTAACCCAAGCTACCTGTATTCAGATGAAATAAACTACGAGCCAGGGTATGTGATAGATGATGTAGGCGATGATTCGGGCAGCTTTGACACAAGTTTATACAGCTACATGCAGGATGGCTCTGAGGTAGAAACGGTTACTGAAGGATCGTTCAAGGTTAATATAATAGGAACCGTTTCACAGAGCAGCAAAATAACATTTGAACGTGGTTCGAGCGACGAAGGTGTCATGGTTTACTCCAAGGACGGACACAGCATTGGTGGCGTTAGATTGACGCTGCAGACCAATGAAGATGGATTTCAGCCGGTAGTTACAGTACCGAGACTAAAATACACCCTGAGGTGGTAACGTGAAGATATTGAGATTTGTTCTCCTTATTTTAATTGTTTTGCTTATATGTGTTATAGCAAGCGGTATAGATATAGATAAAGCTTTGAGGAACACCGGCATGGTCATGATAGAATACACGGCTCTTGCCACGGATACTCGTGATGGAACATCGTTCACATTCGACGGGATGATAACAGGCTCAGCGTTTTGCGTGAGAACGAAAAAGATCAACGATAAGCTTTACGAATCTGTGTTTATAACCAACTATCATGTGGTGGACGATTATGTGGGAAGGGATATAGACAAGAAAAAAATAGATAAATATTTGATACATGTGTCATCGGACAATTATACTACAGCAAGTCGTTACGAAACGGAATTCACTTCATTTTCAACTCCAACCATATATTCAGGCGTAGATTTTCAGAACGGTTTGGACGAGTCGGCAAGCCATACAGCCGTTGTTATGAAAACAAACAAAATTGCAGATGTGGCAGCGTTGAAAGTACAGCTTCCTTTTTATATCGAACCACTTGCTTTTGCAAAAGATGTGGAAATCGGAGAAACGATATACTGTTATTCTGCAGCAGAGAGTATTCCCTTTTACTTAACAAAAGGAATTGTGGGGCAGAAGGGTCTCGATCTGGCTTCTACATGGATAAACCTGTTGAGATTCAATGCGGATATTTCCAATGGTTCATCAGGATCCGCGTTGCTCAACGAGAAAACGGAAGTTATTGGAATGACCAGAGGATCAATAATAGATGGATATTTGGGGACTATGATACCAGGGCAGTATCTCGGAGTGGACGGAGAGGATATCATTGCCTGGTTGATTGTTGAAGGAATATTAGGAGGATCAAAATGAACTGGTACCAGAACATGCCCTCAAAGGGCAGAAAGATAAGTCACACCAGACAGCAGGCGCTTTACAATACGATGGTATATGACCTTGAATTTCTTGATAATAACGTGCGTGACGTTTCCACGTATTTCACGGACGGCATGGTTATAGGCTGTCTGGTCAAAGAAACAGAGACAGGTTTTGAGATAGAACCGGGCGCTGTTGGTTATAAAGGCAAAATTCTTCCCCTTTCTGGAACCTATGAACTTAGCGTACCGGTTGATAATTATATATGCTATACAGGCGATGTGACTGTTGTTGATGAACCTGAAGGAACCGTTATCGCAAAGAAAACAGAGACTGGTTTTGATTATAGCTGCAGGGAGTTCAACGTGCCGGATGTTTACGCAAGGCTGGCAATTATCAATACCATGAAAGACATAGATGCTGTCAGAGCTGATTTTGTTTATATAAAGAGCACTGAGGGGCTTTATGTTAGAAACCAGCGTGCCGTTCCCAGTATGAATACCATTCATTCTGGCGACAGGATTATATTCAACAGTATGGATGAGATGCCCATTAATTCAACGCGCATATATAAATCAAAAGATTATGGAATAACTATGGTTGGTGGCATAGCGCTGGTAAATTCCATACAACCATTTAGATTTAGGATATATCTCAATGGCAATGCTGTGGGAGAAGCAGCTTTTTCGTCTACAGCAGAGAGCCATTACGAACCTTGCAGGTTGATAGCCCCCATGAGATTGAACGATGGATACAACAGGATAACGTTGAGCTACGTGCCAGAAGAAGAGATAGAGGTCACAGTTAAATCATCGGCTATACTCGGAGGTTGATTCAATGAGATACGGAGACATACTTGACGCAAAGGAAATCAAAGAGGAACTTAAACAGTTGCATTCCAAAATGCAACAGATAGATAATGATGTTGATGAACTCTCACAAAAATTTGTGGACTGCCTTATATTCGGAGCCGAATGCGAAATAACTGATAGTGGTGTTGTGGTCAGTTCTGGCGGGGCTGTGTTAAATGGCAGTAGCTTTCCCATACCACAGCAAAACGTTGGGAGCATAACCACGAACCAGTATGTTATATTGAATAACCCTCGATCAGGTGAATGCACGGTAACGGACAGTCCCGGATTTAGAGCAGTGATAGCGCAATACACGGGAAGTTCATTTGATTACTCGGTTAGAGAAAAGAACAGTGGCATTTCGCTGGAATCATCTGCAGACGACCCTTCTGACCAGGAAGAGGGCCTTCTTTCCAAAGACAGCAACACTGGACAGCTGTTTGTGGTTGACAGCAACACGGTTTATAGGGAAAAGCAGAGTGTGGTGCTGGGTTTCATGGGCAGATCAATGAGTATGCCCACTGAACAGACGGAGGTTTTTTCCGTTCCGGTGTATATTACCTATGGCTGTCAGGTAACGGTCAGGGCTTATGTTGACACAGCAGCAACCTACAACCTTATTCTCTATGACGGAGATACTCTTATTGCCGAGACAGGAAGCACCACACTGGCTTCGGCAGACATTTTGAGCCTGAGCGTGAACGAAGATCAGGGACACAGGTTGTACAGGGTTCTTATTGAATCCTCGGCTGCTTATAATCTAAATTCTATGGACATTCTGGCGGTGATTGAATGAAAATATCTAAATATACAGCCGGGCGTAAGGTAGAACTGAGTTCTGCAGAAACGAGAGATTTTTTCAATAACTACAAACGTGAAGTCAACGCGCTTGAGGATATAGTTAACAAACTTTCTGATGCTCTCACAGATGGCGTGGTTATAGGATTCAGCCTTTCTATAGATGGAAACGATGATCTTGTAATTGGCTCGGGCATTTTTATAGACCACGACGGTATAACATTTTACGAATCCCACACGTATTCTATGTACGTTCAATCAGGAAATTATGTGGTGATGGACAGGCAGGGAAACGTTAGCGTTTCTCCCACCAAAACAGATGTTGTGCTTGGATATTACGACGGTTCGAGTTTTAGCTACGATTGCAGGAGCAAGTATCTTAACATCGACAGAGAGCCTTCAGAACCGTCAACGAAACTGGACGTTCAGATAGCGGAAGAAACGACAGGTTTTGACAGTTCAACGGATATAGGATATGCAACACTAGACAAGAAATTCTACATATTTACGGGCGACTGGGATCCAGTGCTGCTTTCCAATGTGATAGGAGGGCTTTGATATGGCAACAACATTAAATAGTGTATCGATAGGCTTTGTTCCCGATACGACAAAACTCAGCGATGTAAGCGTGGGTTTCAGAACAAAATTAGGTATCGTCCCCATACTACACTCCACACAGGTTGGCTGGAGAACAAAGGACGAGCTCGGAAACGCCGAGTTGCAGGAACTTTCTCTTGGGTTCAGAGCACAGGATATAGGAACGCTTTTGACCGCAGGATTGACAGCGCAACTATCACACGAAAGGCTTCTGTCTCAGTTTGATGATATCAACGTGATAAGGGATTCCACATATGCCCCAGATAACGCGATTATCATAGCCGGTTTTAGGGAAGAGAGTGCAAACACAGTAACCATAAGCGTAAATGGCGTTGATCAGGAGAGCTTTGATGTGGACAAAGACCTCAGGATGTATGTGAAATCCGTCAGTCTTTCAGGCGATATCGCTGTTATATCTATCAGTGGTGATTGCTACATAAGCGATTGCACACTGATTTTGAGGTGATTAGATGGCAACCAATCTTGAAGATAGAGTAACGATTTTGGAAAGCAAGGTAAGTTCTTTGGAAAACTCTGTGTCAAATCTCAGCACGCTGATTCAATCTATACCAAGCGTAACGGAACTGAGACAGATATTGAATGAGTTTGGATCTGATCTAAACAGTTACGAAGGGAAACTCACAGAGTTGGAAAACACACTGAATGCACATCTGGCAGGTGAATGAGTTTGACACTTAGTTATACGGTAGATGGCGGTTCTGTCACATCGCTTGACCTGGGAAACATATTTCAGGGCTCAAATGAAACCAAGCAGATTACCGTTACCAATGACGGCGACGGTATACAGAATCTTTACTTAACAGCGACAGATGGAGATCAGGAAACATCAGCGAAGAAAACGGTACTTGGTGGTAATGAGCTGGCAGAAAACGTTGCTGATTCATGTGTGTTCGGTTCTTTAGATGGAAGAAGCTGGTATCAGCTGGCGGGGCTTAACAAGAAGCTGCTGCTTTCGTCGGATCTGAGCAACGGTGAATCGGTAGATTTTTATGTGAAGGTCAGCATACCGGCAGGTTCGAAGCTTGACGCCCAATCACTGGCATTGGCTTTCCTGTCTGAATAAAAAAGACAACATATATTATACCGTCCCTTTTGGGGCGGTTTTTTGTTTTCCTCTTTCAGTTGTTATTTCTAACCTGAGACCAAAACACTATTGAAGGAGGAATATTTAATATGTTAGGAGAAATTATTTTTGGAGTCGTAGCGGCTATTTTTGTTGTTGGAATGCTGCTTACAAACAAATTCGACAGAGACGTGATAGACAACATAATCAAGTATCTCGGATTCGGAGAAAAGGGCATTGACACACTGAAAAACGTTGTAGATTCCATTGTTGAAGGACTAGAACAGAGAAAACAGAACGGCGAACTAACTGCTGAACAGTGCAAACAGATAGCTCTTGAACTGGCTAAAGAAGAAAGAGATAAGCTGGAGATAGAGATCAGCGACGAAATATTAAATCTTATTGTCGAAGGCGCTGTCTTCGGTGTAAACTTGTTTCTCGGAAACAACGAAGATACCAAAGAGCCTGAAGAGTAATCCAATAGAACTGCTCGAACTAACCGCTGCGCTCTCTAAAAGCAAGAACGATTTTTTAAGATCTTTGAAAAAGACCATGGATAGCGGCGAAGTGAAAATGGGTCTGCTGGCCACCACAATATTCACAGTAATGGTAAACATAAAATCCTTCGTGCGTCTGGGTACATATAGTTTTGATACAGACAAATTTAGTTTTGATTCCACGATGGTTGTTTTATACAGGTTGTTCGGAGACAAGGCGCAAAAATGGTATGTAGGAGCTGGCGTGGGAACGGATCTTTCGTTGAATGTGGACCTTGCTATCCAGTTAATTCAAAGCGATAAAGCTGATCTTTACGGTCATCTGGGAGCATATGTTTCTCCTGATGATAAAGGATTTTACGTGGGCGTTGGCGTAGAGTTCTAACAGTATAGTAATATAATCGGCTCTAAAAGCGTATTACGGCGGTTGAATACCGCCGTTTTTTGTTATATCTAGTTTGAGACCAATGGAAAGGGGTTGCATTATGACAAAAGCTGTTGCGGATACAAGCGCTCTCCTTCTAGATCTCCACACTTTCGATTCTTACGAACAAATCCTCGTTCCCCACGAGGTACTGGTAGAACTGGATAAATTCAAAGACGAGAAAAGTAAAAGAGGCAGCAAGGCACGATGTGCTTTAAGGCATATACTCGAGAATCTGGACAGGTTTATTCCTGTCGAGCCCCTTCATCTTTATGCCGATGATGCTGTTATATCTATAGGTGCGCAGGAGGAAGCTACTGTCGTTTCTGCAGACGTTGCCCTTGTATTGCGTGCAAGGAGCAGAAATCTTGAAATTGACTTTCAGGAAGCTTCCGATGAAGAGGAACTTGAAGACACGTTCTTTGAGACTTATTCGACGGATGTAGATGCAGTCAATGGTAGTTTTGGTATTCTGCATACGAACAGATCGGATCGTCTGGTTTACTACTGGAACGGACATATAAGTTACGTGAAAGAGCATGTGCTCAAGCCGGGTAGAAGGATAATAGCTCCTCAGGACGCCAGACAGACATGCTTTATTCATTCGATCTTTGATAAGAATATAAGATTCGTCGCAGCTACAGGCATACCTGGCTCAGGTAAAACGTATCTTGCGCTTGCTTCGGCATTGCAATTAGTTCAGCGAGGGGAATATGACAAGATTATTCTCACCGTTCCCTCTGAACATATAGGCGGCAAGGACAGATACGGATATGCTCCGGGCGATATAGAGGACAAGATGTACAACTTTTCACGTGGAATACTGGATAATTTCCAGTCAATTATGCCCGATGACGTGCGTATGGATCTTAAATTTTTGAAAAGTAATTACGACTTTATAGACGTACAGCCACTTTATCTGGTCAGAGGACGCAACCTAGACAGGTCTATAGTAATCTTGGACGAGGGACAGAATACAGATCTTTACACCATGCGTGTGCTGGCCACCCGTATAACCGATCAGTCGAAACTGGTTGTTTGCGGGGATATTTATCAGTCGGATGTGCGTTATAGATGTCAGATAGGGTTGAAACAAGCAATAGAACGATTTCGAAGTTTAAAATGCGAACAGCCCGTATTTGCACACATTAACCTTAACCATTCTAAGCGGGGTGACTTCAGTGGACTCGCATGGAAACTACTCCAATAATGAACAGCGAGATGATCACATTCATCAGAACAAAAATGAAATTGAAGAACTGAGAAAATTAGTAACATCTAATTGTAGAAACATCAAAGATATTCGGAGCGCGATAAAGGAACTGAACGAATCAAATAAAACGCTTACCGATGCTGTCTTGAAGGTGCAAAGCAAGGTTATAGAGGTAGACAAGCACCAGCGCAACGGTCTTAAAGATGAGATCGTTGGCAAGTTGCTTGAGTCTATAAACAATATTATAAATGGCCAGAGCAGCACTATTCAGGACGCTTTCAGCAATACATTCAAAAGTAAATCTGACAATTTGAAATATAATGCTTACGAAAAAGGTAGTGTAGAGAAAACAAAACGCACCAAGTGGACAACTATCGGTAAGATTATAAGAGATATCATTGCCCCCGGTGCGATTTTGTGGTTAATTATAGATAAACTGGTGTTGTAAGTTGACTTATTTTACTGCTTTTGTGTAACCTTTTCTTTAGGTTTAGGATCGTTAAACCAGAATAATCTGTTTTTCTCTTTGAGAATCTCTATGTATTGCTTACTGTTAACGTAATAGGTACCTTTTGGTCCTCTCTCTTCGTAGGATAGTTTATTATGTCTTATGTCATACATTACAGATTCCTTGTTTTTGAATCCGCCGAGTACAACAGCTTCTGATACTGTTAGCATATCGCCCTGATAGGCTCTGAGTCGCAGCATAGCAAGATCAATTGTGAATTCGAGAATGCTGTGCCATTTGTATAGAACATTGTATGTCTTTCGGTACGAGGATGGTATGATAGACCCTTCAGTAATGAGTTCATCGTAATCGTGTTGCAATTGATCGACGAGATATTTCTTTTGTTCTAGTTTATCATAACCTTCGTTTGGTTTGACATAATTAATGTTGCCTCTAGCGATATTCCATACGAAATACATATTGTTAAAAAATTCGTTTTCTGCTTCAAACGAGTAGTCTTTAATATTGACACCTATTTTTTTATATAGTGGAATCATGGAATTCAAAAAGTGGTCGAGCAGAAACTTCCTGAATCCTTCATAACTCTCATCAGTAAGCATTGACACATTGAATACTGTCTTTCCCATAAAATCAACCCCCTTAGTACGAGATGTTGTTTATATTATATCATGTAATAAACGTAAGACAAACGTTTAACAGGGGGTAATATTACGAATAAGTTACAATATATTTTGATATAAATTTGTAAATATATATTACTGCATATTCATATTATCTTGTGAAAATATTTTGTTCAACTCTTGGACCTTTTCAGATAATTGAGATAGGAATCCTTGTTTTTGCATTTGCTGTGCATCAAGGTATGTTTGCACTTTCTTAAGTAGTTCATTAAATTGCATCTGCAAATCGTTAAGCTTATTTCTTAATTCACTATTTTCTTTCTGTAATTGTTCATTGCTTTTCTCGGGCATATTATTATCTCCTTTATTATGGTATTCCTACTGTTCCCTCTATATATCTCCAGTTACCATTGCTGTCTTTATACCATAGATAGGTGTCTTTTAGAGCAAGCGAACCATTTGGTAAATCGCTTGCAGCAGACAGTGAATTTGACACCTTTATGGGATTATCAAAATCAAAATATCCATCAAGCGATCCGCTTGTTACAGGTTCAAAAGATAGATAACCGAGCGCACTGTTCCTGAAATAAAGTTTGGATCTATCACTGTCTACAATCATTTCAATCTTGTTGTCACTAGAGTTTGGAGATTCAGCAGATAACCTTGTGACTTCATTAACATGATCAACATACACAGTATTAGCATGATAACCGTTAGGGCATATGTATCCGGCGTGGCTATAACTTCCTGATACACCAAAATCCTGTATTCTATAGTCTGAATTTTTAAATTGCACACTATTAACAGTAGAATCGCCAATTATTAATGTACCCTGAACTTCAAAATTGTCACCATCCCATGCCATATATGAATCTCCGCTACCTACTAAAGACATCCTCCATGTGTTATCAACATTGATTAGGAATAGGTCTGCAATCTGCATTAAATTGTCTGTATCATGTTCATATCTGTAATATTGATATGTCCCAGGGTTGCTGATCTTAATTTCGTAACGGTGGTCCTGTGGATACTTTTGAAATTCCTCCTGGTCAAGCATATCCCAATTATAACCATCATTAGATCCAGATAGGATCCATGCATCCCAATTCTCCGCTTCAGTAAAAATTGTAAATTTTCTTACAATAAAGCTAGTGGCTTTCTTTGGATAATTAAGTTTTATTTGAATCCATTGTCCATCTGTATCAAACCAAAAAGATGCTGTTTCATTTCTATTAAAAACTTTATAATTATCACTATAACTATTATAAGACGATACAACATAAGGAGCTGGCGTGGTATTGGATGTCATATCAGGATGTAGGAAAGTATATGTTTTACTTCCCAAATAAAATCCGGTATCCATAAAGTTAGTTGCTCCTAATTTTATAGATGCCGTTGGTCCCATTTCAATGCCACATTCGAAACCATCCTCTCCAATTTCAGTTCCTATCTTTATTTCATCTTCTGTTTGTATAAGAATACTTCCTTCAGTTAACCTTATTCCACGTTTGAAACCACCAAATACTGCATCATTTACACCTATTTTTATGCCATAATCATGCCATATTTTACCAATGTGCATTCCATAAGCATTAGCAGCATCTGGATCAGACATACCTTCTGTGAACATTGATTGTTCATCAAAATATAACCCGGCAATTTTTGCTGTACCGTTTGTATTTATTTCAAATATCCTTTCATATTCATTATCTTCATGAAAAGGATCTATGCTTTTATCTGCTTCTTTTAAACCAGCAATGCCATTTTCATCTAAATATACACCTGTTAACGTTGAAGTACCTGGTATTCCAGCAAACAATTTACCAGTGGCAATAGATGTTCCATTAATTGTCGTTGAACCTCTCCACTCATCCAACCAATCGAACTCAGAAGATTCTATTGTAACAATAACTCTTGTCTCATAGACAACTGTTTCATACGTTCCCTTTACAGTGAATACAACGTCTGTTTTGGGCGCTGACCATCCAACACCATCAAGTGAAATTGTCATTAATGTAGTGCTGACTATTTGATTCAATGTATCTGGATAATAAATTTCCCATGAGACACCGGTGGTTATCTCCGTTGTACCCTCCATAAGAGATGGTGTGAAAGTTATGCTAGATGGAGTATAACTAGTACCGTCATAATCAACGTAGTAACTGCTTGCACTGCATTTTGCATAGATTGCGTCTTCGCCTATTTGACCATCCTGAACGGTATAGATTGTTACTGTATCTGTTGCGATTACAATATTGGAAGAATCTCTTGAGCTGACCCTGTATGTATAAACATTGCCAACTGTAAAGTTATTGGGGTCCACAGACAGCGTGCTTGTCGTTCCCGTTACTGTTGAAAATGTTCCATCATTGGTTTTTCTCTCCCAGAGATAATTATCCGGAGTATGATTTTTAGGTGTCGCTGTCAGGTTAAACGATGATGTTGGAGTGGATAGACTGCCATCAGGCGAATATTTTATAGCCTGATGTTCTGCATCCAAGTACACAGCTTCGGAATCCTCGCCAGGCTGTCCTGCTATTGATTTGGTTATAGAAAATGTTTTATCTACGGAATAAAGACCCTCTAAATTTATTGTAAAAACAACGCTTGCCGAGTTAATACCTGTGTCAAAAGAATCAATGTAAACGGTATCTGCGTCTTTTTTAACAGCTGTACAACCGTCTCCTGTAACAGTATCTACACTAAATTGCCCGGTCGATGGTCCTGAAGCTACCGGCGTTAGTATATTTATTCCCTTGTAGGCAATAATATTTGTTTTTGCCTTACCCTCGGATCCAAGCTCACCGGATATTGGAGTCTCCTGATAATCACAAAGAACAGAATGTGACTCGTTGTCTAAAAGTACTGTATAGGCATCTTCACCGTCGACTCCGGGATCTCCCTGTTTGGTTTTAGAAATGTTCATTATACCCGTTAAATCAGTATTTGTTTGATCTTCAAAGACAACGGAAAATGTATCGTTTGATCCGCTGTAATTTGTTATTCTTACCGTTGCACCGTATGGAATATCCGTGCTATTCGATATAACCGAATTACCTGTTGTTCCGTCATGATCGTAAACAACAGTCATATTAGAGAATGTTGCACGAAATACATTATTTGTATTATCTAACGTAGAACCGTAATATCTATCTACTTTTGTGTAAAGAGGATCGTAGGACTGTATGTTTCCAAGATGATCAGCCGGCACGGAAACATTTGAATTGCTCAATATAATTGAGGATGTATTTGAAGCTGAATTCAACACACTAACCGTTATACTATCTACCTTAACGCCGTCCACATACATATCAACGACGGTATTGGAATCTATAGGTTGTCCTGATCCAACATTTATTGGTGAAGAATATGTGGTAGAACCTATCTTCCACGTTGGTGTTATCTCACTAACGGTGTCTCCGTTGACTTTGTAACCTGTCATTACGACCGAGGATGTACTGTAATCTCCTGTATCAGGTTCGTATTCAATAACCTGGGGGTCAGCGATACCATAGTAATAAACGGCATTTACGCCCTGCTTAGCTTTGGATATACTGTATGTTTTTGAAATAGTATCATCTTGACTATCTGTTAGGGTTATGGTAAATGAATCAACTGAATTATCGCAACCTGATATTCTCAAATCGTTGCCGTAATTTACTGAAGAGCCATCGGTTATGGATGTCCAGCTACCATCGTATTTTTCCAAGACGATTCCTTTACCGGATGGAATACTTACAGTAAATGTATTTCCGGAGTTATCCAGTGTATCGCCTTCATATCTATTTATGGTGGTCTGCGTTGTTGACCAATCGCTAACAATACCTGATGAGGTGCTTGGCACGATAGTGTATGGATTTGATAAAACCATCTGGTGTTTATTTTCTGATTCATTTAGTATTGTTACGGTTACCCTGTCCAGAATGGTAGTTCCTATGTACATATTGAATGTTTCAGTTGAAGTTATATCTGTTCCAGGGGTTAACGGTAGGGTGATGGGATTTCCGCCACTATCTTCCCAATCAACAGAAGCTTCCTCAGGGTCACCATCGCCAACTATTCTGTAGCCTGTTAAATTTACTGTATCTGTGCTATATGTATCGTTGTTTGGATTGTATGAAATAACCGGATTGTCTGCTTCACCGTAGTAATAAACGGCGTCTACTCCGGGAACAACTGTAGCCAGCGTGAATTGTTTAGCTCCTATTTCTTCAGTCATACCGGCGTCGTTATACACGTGAATAGTTACCGTCGTTGAAGAGATACTGGTATCATAGCTGTCAATATAGACTTTATTTGTTTCTGTACTGTCAACTACAGCGCTCACACCAGAAACGGAGTCAACTGAAAGATAATATTCTGACTTGGATATCTCCTGTGTGCCTCTGTAAAGATGTATATATGTATATGCATCGTTCAGCGCATTTGTTTCCAAGGAACCGTCTTTTTTGAGCGGTATGTTCACGTGTTCGTTGGATAGGATTATGTTGTAGGCATCAGAACCGTTGTAAGTGGCAACTACGGTCATTGAATCATTTAGAGTAATCGCGTTGCCATTATTTTTGGTACCGCTTACCTCACACTTAATAATAACTTCGTCTGTATCGTTGCTTGAAAAAACGCTGTCGCTTATAGTCCTACTGTCTCCAGTTCCCGAAACACCGGTAAGCGAGCCTGAAAATGTGCTTCCACCATCCACACTGTATGTCCATGTGTAACCTGGATCGTTGATATTCTGTATATCACACGCAATATTCGTACTTGGTATACCAATAGAGTTGTTATCCTGATCGAATTTGAATACAAGACCATTGGTTGAAAATAGGCTCATAGACGGCGCAGAATAGCCCTCACGCAGTTTATTTATGTGCATGAAGGTATTTATATTAATATCGTTTTTTAGAGTGAACTCAATGGAAAATGAAGACATATTTGGATCCAGTTCGGTTACAGTCAGCGTATTTCCCGGATCTACATCGTTAGAACCTTCTGAAAGTGCAACAGAATCATATTCTGCCGTAACGCCTGCGGGTATGTCTATGGTAACCATTTCGTCGTTGAGTTTGTCTGCTCCTCTGTAAACATCCACAGACGTGCTTATAGAATCGATGTTCATATAGCCCGCTTCATTTGCAGGAACACTTGCCGTCTGATTGCTCAATATGATGGAATATTTGTTGGATGATGAGCTAAGGACGCTTATTGTGGTCGAATCAACGATATCACCCGAACTTTGACTGAGAGAAGCGTAAACGGTAACTGAATCCTGGGAATTCACCGTGATTGTATGGCTGTTAGAAGCAGAAGCCGACCAGTTTGTTTTGTCCGTGCTCCAATAAAATGACTCTGTTTGAGCATCCCCGGAACCCGTTCTGGAATATCCATTTATTGTTATATTCGTTGAATCAGCGCCGTCGTATGTGTCTTCGTCAGGATTATATGTTACGACATTCTTATCGGTTGTTATCCAGTAATACGTAGACAGGGTCCCTTGAGAAGAATAACCTATGGATCCATAGGCAGTGTACGTTTTACCGTTGGTGTAGGTCATTTCACATTTTATTGTAACAGGACTTGTTATGTAACTTGTATTGTGTGTGTATCCCTGCGATGTTGATTGAAGCGTATCATCTGCATACCATGCAAATGTGCAGTCTTCTGTAACATCTGCATCATCTGCGTTTCGTATCAATTTAGGGGTGAAATTTATAGATGATGGTGTATTAGTATCTGTTTCATTATTGTGGTAAACAAACGGACTTTGAGGATCTATTTGTGCAGTATAACCACTTATTGCATTTTGTGTTAAATTATCTAAATCCTCCCATTTTATTGACCCCTCCGAAAATTTAATGTCTCCATTTTCATAGACTAACTTATCGCCAAAGTTAGCATACGGATTGTTGAGTTCATCAAAACCAATATAGACTTTATCCAGTAACACCCAGCTGTCTTCAGGTGTTTCCCTGGCATATTTTTCTGTCCTTAACTGCTGATTGGTTTTACTTAGATATAGATCGTATCTTTCTGTTGCAAGTGATGGATCGGCATCATTGTATTCTGTGGTTATCAGCTGACTGGAATTTATTTCGAATCCACCGATTTCAGCTACGCTGGAATTGCCGTCGTGAAGGATTTTAAACACTTCTATATTGTCTTTATAGCCCTTTATTCCTTCCTGATCTATCTTAACACCGCTTAAATTATCGCCTGTGTCCTTATGACCGGCAAATAATTTTGGTGTTAATATGTAATCCCCCTGGATTTCAGTCATATTATTCCAGTTACCAATCCAGCCGAGGTCCTTATCATACAGTTCTACGGCTATAACAAGCGATAGCATTAGATCTCCAAATTGTACTGTCAATGTCAAATGTCTGGTAACGCCAATGCTTTCTATAAGCGTTTCAATTTCAGATTGGTTGAATGTATATGTTGCCACACCATCAGGTTCAGAGGTAACAGTCCTGCTGGTCAACAATTCATGATCAATGACAAAATCTATACCACTTTGTTTGTACACATAGCCGTTGTGCTCAATCCAAAAATCTATAGATGTAGCAGATGGATCTGGCGAAAAACTGTATGTTCCGCTGTTTCTTTCATACTCAAACCTGACCTTTTTTGTACTTGCATTAAGATTCAATATACTGGAACCCATAGGGATTTTATGTAAATTTATTCTTCTTGTTATGGTCGTAGTTCCGATTGTAATGTCGAGGTCAATATAGCTATCATCAGGAACTGAGTTGGGAACGCTTGTTATTTTTATTCTATCTTTTTCTGGGGAAATAGTATACTGAATATCTGCATGTGATTTTGTAACAGATATATTCGATATGGCATTTGGTATTTCTCCGATATAGCCCTTAAGGGAACTAAAGGCATTTTTTGTATCGACAAACATACCAGAATCGTCTCTTGGAATAATAATATTATCGTTAGGGATAACGCAGTATACAATATCGTCGCCGGCCGTTATGTTGTATATTCTCATAGAATCCGTTATGCCATCAGAAGTGCATTCTACCGTTGCGTAGGCATCAGTTCCGCCTACCAAAAGGCTACCATCAACCACAATGGTTTTTTCTGTCGATGTTTGAACCGTCGAACCATCGTAATTGACGTACCATTCATATGTATCGCCGGTACTATAACACTCGAGTGTTATTGTTTCTGGAGTTATAGTGGTTTCTTCGTGAACAAATACATAATCTGATTGTGAAATTATCCTGCAAACCTTTGAATCTGCATTGGTTTCTGTATATGAAATGTTTACATATTTAACTATATTTATTGAATCTTTTGTGGCTGTGCATTTATAAGTTGCCGGGGCATTTTGCATTGTAGTATCTATTGTAATTTGATTATCGGTTATTTCGTATATTGTTTCGCTAGCTCGTACTTTTTCCCAAGTATAGGTTACAATGGTATTTGAAACTGGTGTGCCATCACTATAATAGAGTTGAGGCTCAACTATAATCTGTTCTGGTGTTCTTGTACCATTATTATTTATTACATCAGGAGTAGTTGATGTATGTAGGATAAAATCATATCCCTTAGCATCATTACTGAGAGCGTCCCATGCTATCTCACCATCTCTAATATTTAAACCGGTTGAATCCATCCACATTACCTTGTTTCCATCTGTATCAACCAGCATGTAAATACCGCCGATAGACTTGAAACCGTTAAAAGTACCGCCATCGGGATTAGAAAGTTCCTTACCAATTTCTATTCTATCGCCTTCTGAATTATTTGGATCGGCAAATATTTCAAGTTTTCCTGTATCAAGATTGAGTTTGGTAGTTGGAGTTGATCCATTTTGCAAAATACCAGTTGTAACTGTACCAAGAGCATTTATATTCTCCGTTACAATACTGCTTGCGTCTATACGCGTAGAAGGCGTACTATCATCATTTATGGCTGTAATAAGAAGCGTTCCGTCTCTTATTTCAACAGTATCGGAATCCATTACGATTTTTTCGCCTGTCATGGTTATGGATGAGCTTGGTAGTGGGTTCCCCGCCTCATCTATAGCTCTCACATACATTGATATTGCGTCTGGCGATAAATGAATTCCTGATGTATTGTGTGTTGGAACTGCTGAACAGTTTATTCTAAATTCATCCAGAGCTGTGCCTATACTGATAGAAGCTTCCGAGCCGCTTGTCGAGTTTGCCAATATTGCGATCCAATTCCAACCTGATTTGGTCGTGTCTGTGTCTTCGCCATTAATATATGAATTTGCGGGCAACACGAGAGTTTCAGGCGTTGGTGTGTAAAGCTGAGTTGACATTAACAACGTGTGATCTGAATCGCTGTATCCTGAAGAGAAGGTGCTTGCGGTGTCTATAAAACTTACGGTATTTGCTTCAACATTGAGTAGTTGGTTCAAGTCCGTGGTATATGTGGATTTATAAATAGCCTTTAACCACTTATCCTCATTAGTTATAAACTGGTTCAGTTTGCGAGGTGGTATGATGGTTGTTTTTATTGTCCATATAAAATTTGTTATGGTGTTTGATTCGTCTATCTCAAAATTTGCTACAGTAACATCTTCAGCCTTGAGGGTATAAGGTTGCCAGTTACCGTCGTAAATGTAATCTTCTACATATGCATACAATCCTTGCTTTTCAGATGAATAGATGAGATTTACGGTTCCACTAGTATAATCAGAGTTGTACACAACACTGGTTGTTGTTGGTAACTCATAATATACATAATCTTTAGATAGATATGGGTAACTTAGAGAACCAACAGGTGAATAGTTTATTGTTCCTGTTGTAAGCGAATGGGTGCCTATAAATGTTATGCCTTCTAATGTACTTACCCTATTTTCAAAAACAGACAAAGATGCCTCGTCTGCTTTAAGGTCGAGTATGGACGCTGAACTCTGATAGTCTAAAACGCCTGTTACAGCTATATACTCAAGAGTGGTTTCGTTTATCTCAAAACTATCCGGCTGATGTTTAAACGAGGCAATTATATAAAAATCATCTATTGAAAGACTGTCGGGAAATTCCACTAGATTTGTGCCGTTGTCATAATACCAAATTCCGTTGTTCTGGGTTATAATTGCCAATCTGGAAAATGATGACCCGTTATCAATACTCAAGTTGGATTTGCTAACAGCAACGTAGAGCGCATCGTTATACCATGTTCCATTTAGTTTGTTGGATGAAATTAAGTTGGTGTCTGATTCTGGGATATATGTGTCTATATTAGGCAAAATTATCTTTGGAATATCTATTTGTACATCTCCGCTAGAGAGACCTGTTAGGCTTATTTTTCCATTATCGGGGTCGTTCAGTAGAAGTTCTCCAATAAGATATGGATTTGCGCCAAGTGTAGTTATTTGACCAGCTGTAAGTTCTATATTTTCAGCGTTTTGTTGTATCATAGAGTATAAAGTTAGTGATTCGTCTATATTGGATACACCTGTTTTTGCAATAACGTTGTTTAGTTCATCCTCCAGCGCGAGTGCGCGTTCAAGTAAACTAGCTATATTTGTCTTTTCTACCCTTACAAACCAGTCCCATGAGTCCTCGTCGATAGCATTTGTGTCTGGGGAGTGTTCAAATCTTGCAAGCACAACGAGCTTTTCGTCAAACCCGTTTGGCATTTCATAAAGCCCATTAGGCGTATCATAATACCATGTGTCATCTATATAGGACGCAACAAACAT
>Ga0182238_1000082_pt1 | contig 33787 bp, 22 predicted proteins | sample hydfrates6_PW_90_FD_132439 | JGI IMG/M metagenome (GOLD analysis project Ga0182238, IMG submission 132439) | Subsurface microbial communities from deep shales in Texas, USA - hydraulic fracturing test 6_PW_90 | ecosystem: Environmental > Aquatic > Deep subsurface > Shale gas/oil reservoir >... | reverse complement strand
GAGCTGATCAATGGCTTTAAGGATTATTTCCTTTCTCATGATCAGGAAATTTACGAAAATCCTTCTCCAGGAAACAAAGAAGGGGGAATTACTACCTTAGAAGAAAAATCCTTAGGCTGTACTCAAAAAGGTGGTACAGGTATTGTTAATGATGTCTTTTTCTATGGAGATCAGGTTACCGGTAAAGGCCTAAATCTTTTAGAAAGCCCGGGCAATGACCTGGTGGCAACAACAGCTTTAGCAATTTCTGGTGCCCACATGGTATTATTTACAACCGGAAGAGGAACTCCCTTTGGCGGCCCGGTGCCAACTGTAAAGGTTTCTACCAATAACAGACTATACAATCAAAAGCGGAACTGGATTGATTTTAATGCAGGAGAATTACTGGAAGGTAGAGATATGGACTCTCTAGCTGCTGAGTTTTTTGATTACCTAATTGATCTTGCTTCTAAAAAAACAAAGACTAAAAATGAGATTAATGATTATCGAGAAATTGCAATTTTCAAAGATGGAGTTACACTTTAATTATTCTGTCAGAACAGGTTTCTCTCGGGCTGAATTTAATAATATTTGACCGGAGAAACCTTTTTTCCTTTAGTTTTGGAAAATGTTTTCCGAAATTAGAGTCTTTCCAGATAATGACTTGACTAAAAATTTTAATAAATACAGCTTTGAGCTGAAGATATTAATTGAGAGGTGTAGAAAATGAAGATAGTTTTAATTGGTTCCACCGGCCATACTAAATATGTGGTTAACGGCTTAAAAGATAATTATGAAGATGAAATAGTTGCAATTGCACCGGGTTCAGAGGGAGAAAGTGTTGAAGACCTCTATCAGAAATTAAAACTGGACTATTATCTAAAAAAATATGATGACTACATAAAAATGCTGGATGAGCTGAAGCCTGATGTTGCTGCTGTTGCCTGTCATTTTGGCGATCATGCTCGGGCTGCAGTTGAAGTTTTAAAAAGAAATATTGATCTATTTGTTGAAAAACCGATTGCTACCACACTGGCAGAGCTGGCAGAAGTAAAGAGTGCCTATGAGAAGAGTGACTCCAAACTGGCAGCAATGTTTGGAATCCGCTATAAACCCTGGTTTTTAACTGCTTATAAATATATTAAAGTGGGTGCAGTTGGGGAAGTACGACTGATGAATGCTCAGAAATCTTATCGACTCGGCCAGCGCGAAGACTTTTATAAAAAGCGCGAAACTTATGGGGGTACTATTCCCTGGGTCGGCAGTCACGCAATTGACTGGATGCAGTGGTTGAGTGGCAAGGATTTTAAATCAGTCTATGCCTCACATTCTACTATTGCCAATCAAAATCACGGCGAATTGGAAGTTTCGGCACTCTGCCATTTTGATTTTGAGGATCAGGCTGCAGGTTCAGTTAATATTGACTATTTAAGGCCACAGAATGCAACCAGCCATGATGATGATCGGATTAGAATTGCTGGAGATAAGGGAGTTATCGAGGTTTTAAAAGAAAAAGTATATTTAATCAATGATGAAATTGAAGGAAACAGAGAACTGCCTTTAGTTAAGAAAAAAGAAATTTTTGCTGATTTTCTGGACTGGGTCAAAGGTAATGGTGACTGTATGATTACAGCGGAAGAATCATTTAGAGTTACTGAAGCGGCTCTGCAGGCCAGACGCTCGGCAGATCAGAAAAAGTTAATTCAATTTTAGGCAGTTATAAGGGAGGCTTAAATGTTAAAATCTAATTTTGAAATAGAAGTCAAAAGACCGGAATTTCCAGAGCGGGAGTTTGATCTAAAAGAATTTGGTGGTGTGGCAGATGGAGAATTTGATAATACTGAAGTTTTTGCAGAGGCAATCTCCAGCTGTCATCAGGCTGGTGGAGGAACAATTGTCGTGCCAGCAGGCGAGTGGTTTACAGGACCTATTCACTTTAAAAGCAATGTTCATCTGAAATTAGAAAAGGGAGCAGTAATTTCATTCAGTGATGACTTTGAAGATTATCTGCCGGTAGTTTTTACCCGCTGGGAGGGAAATGAATGCTACAATTATTCTCCTCTGATTTATGCTCAGGACTGTGAAAATATAGCGATTACCGGCAAAGGGAAATTAGTTGGTAATGGAGCTAAGTGGTGGCCCTGGAAGCAGACCCAGCATGCTGCAGCTAAAGAACTATATGATGCAGAATATAACGGAATTGCGGTAAAAGATAGAATTTTTGGTAGAGAAGAAGGATTAAGACCACAGTTTATTCAGCCTATTAATTCTAAAAATATTTTGATTGAAGGAATTACAATTATCGATGGTCCAATGTGGACTATCCATCCTGTTTACTGTGAGAATACAATTATTAGAGATCTAAAAATTATTACCGATGGTCCAAATACAGATGGAATCAACCCTGACTCCTGCAAAAATATGCTGATTGAAGACTGCGATTTTGAAACCGGTGATGACTGTATTGCTATCAAATCAGGAATTAATGAAGACGGCAGAAGAGTAAATAAACCGACTGAAAATCTTTTGATTCGAAACTGTAAGGCCAAAGAAGGTCACGGTGGAGTAGTAATCGGCAGTGAGATGTCAGGTGGAGTTAAAAATGTTCATGTTCACGACTGTGTCTTTAATGGTGGAGAAAGAGGAGTTCGCTTGAAATCAATGCGCGGCCGCGGTGGCTGTGTAGAAAATCTGCTTTTTGAAGATATCGAGATCAACAATCTGCGGGATCAGGGAATTATTTTAAATATGTATTATGATGCAACTACAGTTGAGCCGAGGAGTGAGATGCCGCCTTTATTCAGAAATATAACTGTGCGCAATATTAAAGGTGAAAATATTGCTCAGCCTGTTGTTTTACGAGGCTTACCGGAAAAGAAAATGAAGGATATAACTCTGGAAAATATTGAATTAAGCGGTAAGGAAGGTCTAAGCGGCAGTAACTTAGATGGTCTATACTTAAAAAATATTAAACTCAAAGTTGAAGCTGAAGATCAGTTTAAGTTTAAAAATGTGAGTAATTTAAATATCGAAAAAAGCAGCTGTCAGAAAAACAAATAGATATTATTATAATAAAAAAACTGAGGTGTAAAAGATGGCAGGAAATAACTTTGATTTTTCTCCTGATTCCTATTTAGAAAAATTATATCAAAATAATCAGCCTGAATTTGAGTTTGCAGCCGAAAGTGAAGTAGAATGGAAACTTTGGCGGGAAAAGCTTAAATTAAAAATAGCTGAATTAATTGGTGGACTTCCCGGGGGAAATGCGGTGAGCTCAAATCCTGGCCAGGGAGTCGGTAATTTATCAGTAGAAACAGGTGCCGTAGAAATCTTAGCAGAAAAGAGTTTTAAAGATTATAAAAGGCTTAGAATTGTCTATCAGGTTAAAGACTATCTTAAAATTCCTGCCTATTTATTAATTCCAGCTTCTAAAGAGAAAAAGACTCAGAAAAAATTTCCCGCAGTAATCATTGCCCACGGCCACGGTAATGGTAGCCGGGAAACAGTTGGCTTAAATGGTGCCGGAGAGAACTTAGATAGCCCAAGCTGTCATAATAATCTGGCTCTTGACTTTGTTAGGGCGGGCTATCTAGTTATTATTCCGGAGCTGCTTGGTTTTGGAGACAGGCGTTTAAAAGATGATTATCAGAAAGATCCTGAGCTGAAAGCTAACCCCACAGCAAACTCCTGTTATCGAATCAGCAGCCACTTATTATTATCAGGAGAGAGCATTTTAAAATACAGACTCTGGGATCTTATTTCAGCTGTTGAGCTGCTGGAAAAAAGGAAGGATATTCTCAATCGTCAAATAAGTATGGTAGGCTTTTCAGGAGGTGCTCCAGCTACAATTTTAGCAGCACTTTTTGAAAACAAAATTAAGGCGGCAGCAATTAGCGGCTATACTTCATATTATGAGGACAGTATTCTGGCCCAAAGACACTGTCTGGATAACTATCTGCCCGGGATTTTAAATTATACTGAACTTCCAACAATGATTTCTGCCATTGCACCTAAGCCCCTTTTAATCCAGGCAGCAGAAAATGACAGTTTATTTCCACTTCAATCAGCTCAAAAGGCCTATCAGGAGATAAAAAAAGTTTATAGATTTTTAAATTTAGAAGAGCGACTGGAAATTAATATTTTAGAGAAAGCAGAGCATTCAGTTTCAGCTGCTCCAATAATAGATTTTTTTAGGAGTTTGAATTAAAAGAGAGCAGTGAAGTTCAAAACTAAATTTTTAATTTGAAGTTAACAAGGAGAATTTGATGTCACAAAATATAAAGAGAAAAATTTCAGAAATAAAATATCAGGAACTGATTAAATTTTTTCTGCCTCTGGCTGTGATGCCGATTATTATTGGGGTTTCTCACAATGCGGTTAATGCCAGTCTGGCCAGACTTCCTTTCCCGGAAATTACTCTGGCAGTTTATGCAGTTTCTAAGAGTATTACCAATATTATTAAATCCCCGATCCATATGTCAAGACAGACTGTGACCTCCCTGGTCGATGACCAGAGCAGTTTTAAATTTGTCAGCTCATTTATCTTTGAACTCGGAGTCTTATATTTTTTAATGATTGCCTCTCTGGGCTATACTCCCCTCGGAGAAATTGTCTTTAAAAAAATTATTGGGCTAAAAGATCCACAGGAGATTAAATTTGCCTATCAGGCCTTAAGTATTATGGCCTTTATACCACTTGTGGAGTCAATCAGAAATATAATGCAGGGTCTGGCAATCAGCCTTAAAAAAACCGAGCTGATTACACCGGGAGTAGTAGTTCGCATTATCAGCATCTCCTTAATTCTGCTCTGGGTGACTGTAAATCAGGCTGTCGCCGGGGTGACTGCTGCCAGTGGTGTCTGGTTTGCTGGAATAGCAATTGAGATGATCTTTATTACTTTTGCCTTAAGATATACATTTGGCAGTTTTAGGGGAAAAAATGGAGTTCTTGCCAGTCTGCCGAATAATGTAACAAAAAAGGTTAATTTAAAGAGAATAATTAAATTTTTTATTCCAATCGCAGTGATGGCTTTTCTGGCTCGTTTTGTGCAGCCGGTTGTTCAGAGTGGAATTGTCAGGAGCAGTATTGGTACTCATGATCTGGCTGCCTATGGTGTCAGCTGGACTCTGGTAATGATTTTTGTGGGTCCCTTAGATCAACTTCATCAGTGTTCACTTGTTTATGCTCGTGAACTAAATAATCACAACTGGCAGCGAATTTTAAAATTTTCTCTGGCGGTAGGGACAATGGTAAGTTTCATTCTGGCGGTGCTTGCTTTTACCCAAATTGGAGATTTTGTTTTAATTAAATTGATTTCCGTATCACCGGCGATAAGCTCGATTGTCAAAAAAGTAATAGTGGCTTTTATTCTCTTTCCGATTATTAGAGCTTTTAGAGAAACTTTCTGGGGAGTGATGATGCAGCGGCAGACTACCAATATCATCGCAGCTGCCAAAATTGTTGGGCTTGTATTTGTAGTTTTAGTCTTTTTAATTTTAGCTCTGACAGTGGAAATCAATGCTGCCATAATTGCTGCTTTAGCTCTAACCGCAGGTGAGGCTGCTGATGCACTAACAATTAGTTTTTTTATAATCAAAAATAATGTTTTAGAAAAAATATATGCTGAAAATCATTAAAGTTTAAATTATCGGCTTGAAATTTATTGGAGGAGGAAAAAATGCGAAAAGATCAGCTTCAAATAGAAGATAAAATGCTCGATGTCTATTCGTTAAATACGGTCGTGGTTGGGTCCGGAGCTGCAGGCTTAAATGCAGCTGACAGATTATATAATTTTGGCCAGAAAGATATAGCTATTGTAACTGAAGGAATAAACATGGGGACTTCCCGCAATACAGGTTCAGACAAGCAGACCTATTATAAATTAACTCTGGGAGGAAAAGAGCAGGACTCAGTTTTTGAAATGGCAGAAACCCTATTTTCAGGTGGCTCAATGGATGGCGATCTGGCTCTGGTAGAGGCTGCATTATCACCGCGCTCCTTTTACCATCTGGTGGATATTGGGGTTCCTTTTCCCCACAATCGTTTCGGGGAGTATGTAGGCTATAAAACTGACCATGACCCCCGCAAAAGAGCAACTTCGGCTGGTCCCTTAACCTCCCGCTATATGACAGAAAAGTTGGAAAAAAAGGTTAAAAATAAGGGGATTCAAATCTTTGATAATTATCAGATAATAGCAGTTTTAACTGATCAAAAGCAGGAAAACGCTGTCGGCCTTTTAACTCTGAATAAAAATCAGCTGGAAAATGAAGAAAAGCGCTATACTCTCTTTAATACTACCAATATAGTTTATGCCACAGGTGGTCCAGCTGGACTTTATGCTACTTCAGTTTATCCGGGTTCTCAAACTGGTGCATCAGGGCTTGCCTTTGAGGCCGGGGTGCAGGGGAAAAACTTAACCGAGTGGCAGTACGGAATTGCTTCAACAAAATTTCGCTGGAACCTCTCCGGGACCTATCAGCAGGTTTTACCAGTTTATATCTCAACCGATCAGGAGGGAAATGACAGGCGAGAGTTTTTAAATGAATATTTTGCTGATCCCGGGAAGATGCTGGATGCAATTTTTCTCAAAGGTTATCAGTGGCCCTTTGACCCCCGGAAGGTTGAAGATTTTGGCTCATCTCTAATCGATATCTTAGTTTATAATGAAACTGTTGTTAAAGGAAGAAGAGTCTGGCTTGATTACCGTCAGAATCCTAAATTTGCATCTGAAAATGGAAATCTAAACTTTTCTAAGCTGGGTGAAGAGGCCTATCAGTATTTAGAAAATTCTGAAGCCCTATTTGGAACTCCAATTGAGAGGCTTAAAAAAATGAACCAGCCGGCAATTGATCTTTATGCTGACAATGGTATTGATTTGACCAGTGAAATGCTGGAAATTGCAGTTTGCGCTCAGCACAACAACGGAGGTCTTGAGGGTAATATCTGGTGGGAGAGTAATCTTGCTCACTTTTTCCCGGTCGGAGAGGTAAATGGAAGTCATGGAGTCTATCGACCCGGAGGAACTGCCCTTAATTCAGGCCAGGTGGGGAGTACCCGAGCCGCACAATTTATAGCTGCCCGTTATCAAAAAGAGCCAGCTGAGCTAGATGTGTTTGCAGCTCAGGCTTCCTCTCAAATCGAAAAGAAATTAAAGCTGGGGGAGAAATTCATTCAATCGATTAAAGAATCTAAGGCAAATATTATAGAGATCAGAGAAAAGTTGGGTGAGAGAATGAGTAAAGCTGGAGCTCATATTCGAAATCTTGCTGCAATCGAAGCCGCTCTTAAGGAAACAGAGTCTGAATTAGATCAGCTGGGAGAAATCAGCAGTCTAAATTCTATTCGTGATTTAAGTCTGGCTTTTCAAAATTATGATCTGCTTTTAGCCCAATTAGTTTATTTAACTGCCTTTAAGGATTATATTCAGCTTGGGGGTAAAAGTCGCGGCTCCTACCTGGTTCAGGATGAAGAAGGAGAGCTGCCATTAGAGAGCTTAAGCGAAGATTTTAGATTCAGCCTGGAAGATGGTGCCTTAAGTAAAAAGATCCAGCGCTTAAGATACAGAGGTGACCATTTTGAATTCAGCTGGCAGGATGTCAGAGAGATTCCTGAAGATAATAACTGGTTTGAAACAGTCTGGAATAAATATCTCAACGACGAGGTTATAAAATAATATTGCTGGAGGTAATAAAATGCTTTGTAAAGCAGAAACTCTGGAGCAGGAGCTTAGTTTTGAGAGGTTACTGAAAAGAGAAGACCAGGGAATGAACTGGCCCCATTTTCATAATGCTTATGAAATATATTATCTGCAGGATGGAAGCCGCGGCTATGATTTTAAAGATAAGAGTTTTAATGTTAAAAAAGGAGATTTAATTCTGATCAAAGAAGGGGTTAAACATCAGACTTTTGTCAGGGATAAATCTTATTTTAATCGCTTTCTAGTTAAATTCAAGGCTGACTCACTGGGGCAATTCGGTGGGAAAGAGGCTGATTTACTTTCTAATTTTAAGAAAGATTATTATCACCTGCGGCTTGAAATTAATGACAGAATGATGATCGAAAATATTTTTGCCAGAATGGAAATGGAAAGTAAGAAGAATGATTTTGGCAGGAAAATTTATTTAAAACTTTTAATTTCTGAGCTCTTAATTTTAATCAACCGCTATCTAAAATCAAAAAACAATCAGGAGAGCAGAGATCACTATCATCTAAAAATAATGGAAATAATGAAATTCATTGAAGATAATTTTTCTCAAAACTTTTCTCTCAACCAGCTGGCAGCAAAGTTTTCTTACAGCAGCAGTTATTTGAGTACTCTATTTAAAGAAAAAACTGGTTATACAGTAACAGAATATATTAATAGTGTCAGAATTAAAGAGGCTCAAAATCTCCTCTTAAAAAATAAATATAATGTCAGTCAGGTTGCAGAAAAGGTTGGCTATAATAATTTAATTCATTTCGGCAGGAATTTTAAAGATAGAACCGGGCTTTCACCAAGTGATTACCGAAAAGCATATAAATAGATTTCAGATCAACAGGTCAGAGATGGCCTGTTTTTTTAATAATTATATGAAAATTTAAACAGTTCACCTAAAAATATGTTTAAGTTTAGAAAGTATCAAAAAATATGTTTAGATTAAATCAGCTTAAGCTGGTAAAATTATATTTGTAATTGTTTATAAATTTAAAATCTTTTCACTTAACGGAAAACGTTAAACCTTAACTAGGGGGTGAAAATTAATCAGCCAAACTGACTCAGAATTAAATTAAAATTACAAATAGGGGGAAATTAAGCAAATGAATTCTAAAATTACTTTTAGTATTATCTTAACTTTATTAATTACATTTTTGATTACACCTGTACTGGCCGCCGAAATGATAGAAGTAGAGAGTGATTGGGAAGCAAGTGTATTTGGTAATGTTGGTGGGGACAATAAAATTACTGCTGAAAACTTTGCCATTCAGGAACTTGCAGACGGCAGGATTAAAATGATGAGTGCCAATAATCGGGGTAAAATTGAAAGTTCATCTGAAGGAATAGCCTATTACTTTAAAAAGATGAAGCAGGGAGACAATTTTAAAATGACTGTTCAGGCTGAAGTGGAATCTTTTGATATGAACAATCAGGTTTCTTTTGGAATAATGCTTAGAGATAAAGTTCTATATAATGAAAATAATAAAGAGGATATCGGGTATGCACTGGCAGTTGGACCCTTAAATGCAACTAAAGATACTCCAACTACAGCTTTTTATAGAACTGCAGAAGGTCAAAAAAAGCTGGGAGAATTGGTAAATGGTGCAGTTCCTGCGCCTGAACTCAGCTATCAGGTTGAGCTGAAAAAATCAGGAAATACATACTGGCTTAAATTTGGTGAGGAAGAACCGGTAGTAATAGAAGATTTTAATGGTTTTGAAGGAGAAGATCTATTCGCCGGTTTATATACTTCCAGAAATACCACTGTTTATTACAGTGATTTGAACTTTGAAGAGATTAAAGAAGTTTCGGAACTGAAAACTGATACTTCAGATTTTAAAACAGACTATTTATTAGAAGAAGATTTTGAGCTTGAGGGACTAAAAGTTACTGCAGAATTTGCAGACGGCAGCAGTAAAAAGTTGAGCCAGGAAGATTATATAGTAACTGGCTTTGACAGCTCTGAGGCCGGTGAAAATACAATTACAATTCATTATGGTGGAGCTGAAAAAGAACTTAAGCTAAATATCAATGAGTTAAGTGCTACAGCTTTAGAGATTAAATATTATCCTGCTAAAACAGACTATTATTTAGGAGATAATTTTGATCCTGAAGGTCTTACAGTAATAGCAGAGTATAATGACGGCTACAGAAGAGAAACACTTGCAGCAGCTGATTATACAGTTGAAGCTGCAGGAGAAGAAATTACAGCAGCTGATTTTGTCTTTGAAGCTGCAGGAGAAAAGAAAATTTCTGTAATCTATAATGAAAATTCAGAGATCAAAACTGATTTTACAGTTGAGGTCAGTGATGCAGCTCTCGCAGAACTGGAAATTAAAAATAAGCCAGCAAAAATTCTATATTTTCCTGGTGAAGAGTTAAAATTAGACGGTCTTTCTGTTTATGCCAATTATGCTGATGGTAATTCTATCAGATTAATGCGAGATCAGTACCAGGTCTCAGGTTTTGATAGTGAGACAGCTGGAAATAAAAAGTTAGTAATCGAATATAAAGATCAAAAAACTGAAATGGATTATCGAGTTAAAGAAAAAGAACTTGAAGGTCTAAAAATTGTTGAATATCCTCAAACAACTATTGGTCTTGCTGAGAATTTTGCTGAAGAAGGAATTAAGATCGCCAGGGTTTATGACAATGGAGATCAGGAAATTCTAGACGCAGATGAATATAGAATCAATGCCTCAAAAATTGATAATCAGCAGCCGGGGATTTATACAGTTAGAGTAATTCCTGAATCTGATCAAGTAGACTCTATTACCTTTGATGTGACTGTCAGAGAAGCAAAAGACTACAGCTGGAATGCAATTAACTTTGGTCAGTCTGCTTCTGATGATGATACTTTTATTAATGTCAAAGAAGATTTAGTAGAAGTTGCCTCAATTAATGGTGGAGGAAAAGTTGCAACTGATCACGATGGAATCGCCTATTACTACACAGTACTTGATGCTGAAGATAACTTTGAGCTTTCAGCAGATGTGAAGGTAATTGAATATGCCAAAGATCCTCATGACGGTCAGGAAGCTTTTGGAATTATGGCTCGTGATGCAATTGGTGAAGATGGTGACACCGGTGTATTTGCTTCCAACATAGCTGGAGTAGGTGGCTATAGTGGTGGTAGTAAAGATCCAAATGGAACTCAGCTTTTCTACAGAACAGGAGTAGAATCTCCAGACGGAAAAGGAAGTAATGGGGATCAGGGGATTATGATTGAAGAGCTTAAGCCAACTCCTGATAATACACATCCAGCCGAGGAATATCGCTTAACTCTGGCAAAAACAAATAGTGGTTATGTAGGCCGCTTAAATGGCGAAAAGGAAGAAATTTTATTTGAGCCAGAATTATTAGAAGTTCAAAATGATAAGATCTATCTTGGTTTCTTTGGAGCCAGAATAGGTCATATAGAAGTTAGTAATATTGATTTAAAGGTGTCTAATGCAGAAACTGATGCACCTCAGGTTATACCACCTGCTGAACCGGTAGAACCTGAAATCAATCTCTTATCTTTAACTGAAACCGCTGTTAAAGATTACCAGTTAATCACTGAAGCAAATGTAGCTGGAACATTAACTGTAAAACAGGGTAAAGAAATAATTGCAGTTGATCAGAAAGTAGAGGCAGGAAAAGAGTTTAAATTAAATTCAGAGCTGAAAGCAAATGCTCAAAATGACTTTACTTTAATCTTCTTACCTGATGATACTCAAAAACTGACTGATTATGACCGGATTATTGAAAACTTTACTATTGAGATGAAGACCTTCAGGGTCGGTAAAGATATTTATGTTGCTCCAGAAGGAAGTGCCGCTGGAGATGGTAGTCAGGAAAATCCACTTGATCTGGATACAGCAGCTGCTTATTCACAGCCGGGACAGAAAATAGTAATGCTTGCCGGCCATTATCTGAGAGATCAAAAATTAGAAATCAAAGAGTATAATGATGGTACTCCAGATAATTATAAGTATTTAATTGCAGCAGAGGATGCAGAAGTGGTAATTGACTTTGATAAGAAGACTGAAGGAATTATTCTCAGTGGAGATTACTGGCATATCAAGGGAATTGATGTTACCAATTCTGCAGCCAATGAAAAGGGTATGGTAATCGGTGGAAATCATAATATTGTAGAAGAAAGTAAATTCTATAATAATGGTAATACTGGCCTCCAGATCAGCAGAACCGATATTACCGAAGATGATAAAGATAAATGGCCATCCCATAACCTGATTCTAAACTCAACTGCCTTTGATAATGTGGATCCATCCAACAATAATGCTGATGGTTTTGCAGCTAAATTAACTTCCGGTGAGGGTAATGTATTTAAAGGCTGTATTGCCCATAATAATATTGATGATGGCTGGGATCTATATACAAAAGTTGGTACTGGAGCAATTGGAAAAGTTGTAATTGAAGATTCGGTTGCTTATAATAATGGTACCTTAACAGATGGAACTGAAGGAAGTGGAGATAAAAATGGGTTTAAACTTGGTGGAGAAGGAGTACATGTTCCTCATCTAATTAAAAATAGTATTGCTTTTGGTAATGGAGCTGTAGGTTTTGCCAGCAACAGTAACCCGGGAGTAAGAGCTGTAAATAATATTTCCTTTAATAACCAGGGTGGAAATATTGTCTTTACAACTTATGATGGCATCGAAGAGGACTTTGTAATTGAAGAATTCGTTTCCCTTGCCACCAAAGAGATTGAAGCTGACAGCTATCCTGAAGCAGAAGCTTCTAATCATAACTTCTTCTATAATGGAGAAAATTCTACTAATGTTAATGATGTAGAAATTTCTGAGGCGAATTTTGAAAGCTTAGAAATTGAATTACCATTGACCCGAAATGAAGATGGAAGTATAAAAATAGGAGATTTTTTAGAATTCACTTCTCCAATTTTTAAGTAAATAAGATCATATTTATAAGCAAGCAGAGGGGCCTTTTATCCGGGTCTTTCTGCTTTTTTCTCGTTTATATCAAAAAAAGTAGAAAAACAAATACTTATAACAATAAATGTCTTGTTATTCCTCTTATTTTTATATAAACTACTATTAAATACAAATATCGCAGGAGGTAATTATGTTAGCTAATTTTATATTCAGTCTCAGTGTTGCTTTACCAATCTTTTTGATTATGTTGAGTGGTTTTATTTTGAAGAGGAAAAATATAATTAAGCAGGATTTTATTAATGCTGCTAATTTTATAGTTTTTTACATAGCCTTACCTTTAAAACTTTTTAATAGTGTATCACAGAGCTCAGTTGCAGATAACTTTAACTTAAAGTTTATCAGTTTTGCAATTATCGGTACAACTTTAAGTGTAATTATTATTTATATTTATTCTAAATTTATTGTTAAAGAAGAGAGTAAAGTAGGAGCATTTATCCATGGAACCTTTCGGGGGAATTTTGTCTATGTAGGTTTTTCTCTTTTAGAGAATGTGACAGGGGTGGTTGGTCCTTTAGCTTCTCTGGTAGTTGCTTTTGTAGTTCCAATTTATAATGTGCTGGCAGTACTGGTTTTAGTGCTGAGTAATCCTGATAATAAATCTAAAAATCAGTTTAAAAATTCTCTTAAAAACATTGTGACTAATCCCTTTATTATTGCTATTGCTCTGGGAATCATAGCTTCTTTATTAGAATTCAGATTTCCAACACTGCTGCAGAACACAGCTAATTACTTTGATGTTTTAGCTACTCCGCTGGCCCTGCTGACAATTGGAGCCACTTTTAAAGTTGATAAATTATTTGTTGATATCAGACCTGCAGTTGCTGCTACAATTTTTAAACTGATTATTAACCCGGCAGCAGCAGTTCTGGCAGCCTTTGCTTTTGGACTTGGAAATCAGGAAATATTTTTAATTTATATTTTATTTGGAGTTCCAACTTCCATTTCTTCGGCAATCATCACTGCAGCTATGGGAGGAGACGAGAATCTGGCAGCTTCAATAGTTATGATGACTACCCTGGGCTCTGTTTTTTCTCTAACCCTGTTTGTTTTTATTTTTAGAGCGATGGGGATTGTTTAAAAGTTGATATCCAGCTTTTTAGAAAGATAAATAGAAATGGCCCCTCCGATAAAAGTAATGGCAAGTAAGAGAATATCACTTGTTCGAGTAGGTATAGGTAAAAATAATTGATAAATTAAAATTATAAAGGGAATGAGTAAAATCTCAACCCCACTGATAAAGAGAAATCTTTCGATAAGGTTTCTCTTTTCTGCTCCTTTCTCATAATAATAAAATGAGTAAATGAAAAATCCCATCCATGAAATTGCCACAATCAAAAATAGAGGAATACCTGTAAAAACTTTAATAAACTGTGGAACCCCTCCACCTTCCCTATATCCAGACTGCAGCATGGTTATTTTAATTAAATTAAATATTTGAGTCGCAAAGATAAAGCTTAAAATGTTGCTGATAATAGTTAAAATAAAAGAAATTGTCTTTCTGTAAATTAATTTCATTTAAAACTCCTCATTTCTTTAGTAGTTACTATAATAATATAATTATAATTAAAATAATGCAAGAATTTAAGAATTATTTTCAAAATTATCACATTTTTTAAAGGATTATTTTAATTACTGGAGAAGTTAATAAATAACATAATATAGAAATGTATTCATTATTTTAATTTTTATAAATAAGGGGAGTGGGTTTATGCTGAAAAAAAGTCTTGTTGTTTTGTTATTATTAGTATCAGCTTTTTTTCTTTTAACAGGTTGTGATCAGCTCTATTTTAAAGACTATGAGGCTTCAGGGACGGTAAAGGATAGTAGTGGAGCAGGAATTGAAAGTGCATCAATCAATTTTAGTGATGGTTCTTCAGTGAAAACGCAGGCAGATGGAAGTTGGAAGCAGACAGGACTTAATGGTGATATAGAAATTACTCCGAAAAAATCTGGTTATACTTTTTCACCGAGCAGTTTTCACCTGTCTCAATTAGATGAGAATAAAGATAGTATTCTTTTTACCGCGAACTCTAACGGAACTGATTCCGGTGATGATTCCGATAATTCAGGTGGAGATGATGGTTCTGATGAAAATAGTGATGATTCTGATGGTACTGAAGATAATTTATTTGTTTTATCAGGTAAAATTAAAAATGAATCAGGAGAGAGCATATCTGATGTAATCATTCATTTTAATAGTGGTGAATTTTCATCAGTTACGACAGCTGAAGATGGCAGTTGGGAAAAAGAAGATTTAACCGGTAGAGTAGAGGTAAAGGCTGAAAAGTATGGATATACTTTTGAACCTCCAACGAGAAGTCTTGAAACATCTGATGAGAATGTTAATTTCACAGCACTATCAACTGAAAATTTCTATATTGTTTCTGGTAAAGTTGCTGATGAAAAAGGTAATGGAATAGAAAATGCAAAAATAACATTTAATAATGGCAAATTTTCTTCTGTTATGACAGATGCAGATGGAAATTGGGAAAAATCAGATCTTTTTGGTAAAGTTGAAATTAAAGCAGAAAAATTTAATTATACTTTTGAACCAGCAACAATACCTGTAGAAACTACAGATGATAATGTTAATTTCACAGCAATAGCAGAAGAACAACCCTATACAGTCAGTGGGACTATAACTAATGAGGAAAATATTCCAATTCCAGATGTAGTAATTAACTTTAATGATGGAACTTCTGTTAATACTGATTATAATGGATATTGGGAAAAAACTGGTTTAACTGGAGAAGTAGTTGTGACTCCAGAACTTGATGACTGGCAGTTTAGTCCAGCCAATAAGACTGTATATGAAGAAAATGACATAACAAATTTTACAGCTCAACCTGCTGATAATTATGAATATTACACTTTATCAGGTGTAGTAGAAGATAATAATGGTGCCAATATTCACATTGAAATTAGAAGAGCTTCAGATAACACTCTAATAGCAAATGCAATAACTAATGATGAAGGTAACTGGACATCTACAAGTGTCTGGGGAACTGTAATAGTTACTCCTCAGGTTACTGGATCAATTTCAGGTTTTACACCTGAAAATGACAGATTTTCAGGACCAGAAACAGAAGTTAACTTCAGAGCAGACTATTAAAATAATTGATTAGTTAAATAAGAAAGCGGCTAAAACTCTTAATAGAGTCAGGCCGCTTTTTTTCTGCTTAATTTTTATTCATCTATCCCATTTCAACCTCAACTTTAACTTTATCTTTAGTAAAATCTTTTAGTGTCTGTCCTTCGATTTCCTTACCATCAACTAAAATTTTCTTAACTCCCTTATTTACATTATCAAAGTTTCTAATTTCAATCTCAAATTCAGTACCTCTAAATTTACGCTGAACTTTAAATCCATCCCAGTCAGCTGGGATACAGGGGTCAATTTTTAGGCCTTCAAACTCCGGTCTGATTCCTAAAATCCACTGGCTTATAGCTACAAAGTTCCAGGCAGCTGTTCCTGTCAGCCAGGAGTTTTTAGCCTCACCAAAAGTGGCTGCATCTTTTCCGGCAATCATCTGAGAATAAACATAGGGCTCAGTCCGGTGCAGCTCACTTATTTCTTCTCTGTAAGCAGGAGCAATTTTACTATAATATTCAAAAGCCCGTTTTCCATTACCAACAATTGTTTCGGCAATCATAATCCAGGGATTGTTGTGGCAGAAGACTGCACCATTTTCTTTATATCCCGGTGGATAAGAACTTACTTCACCCAAATTAAGCTGATATTCCTTGATTGTTGGATTTAAAATCATTAGACCGTGGTCAGAATTTAATCTCTGGTTAACTGAAGTGAGTGTTTTTTCAGCAAAACCATCTTCCAGTCCAATTCCTCCCATAATGCAGAAACCCTGAGGCTCAATAAATATTTCTGCGTATTCATTTTCTTTTGAGCCAACCTTATTACTGTAATAGTCATAAGCTCTTAAGAACCAATCATCATCACGGCCATATTTATTTACTGCTTCTTTCATTTCAGCAAGAGCTTCTTCTGCCTTGGCTGCCAGTTTTTCTTTGTTCATTTTTTTGGCCAGCTGGATAAAATCTGGGCCTGTGGTTAAAAACATTCCTGCAATCATAACTGATTCAGCCGGACTGTTATCTTTGTTGCTTACAGTCTGAAAAGATTCTCCTGGTTTTTCAGAAAAAGCACTTAAGTTTAAGCAGTCATTCCAGTCTGCATGACCGATTAAAGGTAAATTATGGGGACCTAAATTATTGACAACATGCATAAAAGAAGCTTCCAGGTGATCAAAAATAACAGCATCTTTCCCACTGTTAAAAGGAACTTCTTCCGTCAGGATAGAATAGTCTCCAGTTTCTTTGATATATGCTGCCACTGCAAAGATTAACCAGAGGGGATCATCATTAAAGCCGCTGCCTATTTTGTCGTTACCTTTTTTGGTTAAAGGTTGATACTGATGGTAGGCACTGCCGTCCTCAAACTGAGTTGCTGCCAGATCTTTGATTCTCTGCTTTACTCGCTCGGGAATCATGTGAGCTGAACCCAGCAGATCCTGGTTAGAATCTCTAAAACCAATTCCGCGGCTGATACCTGATTCAAAATAGGAGGCAGAGCGGGCAAGATTATAGGTGACCATATTCTGATACTGATTCCAGGTGTTGACCATTCTTTCTAATTTAGAATCTGGATGCTCAATCGAAAAAGAAGAGAGTAGCTTATCCCAGTGGTTTTTGAGTTCTGTAAAGGCTTTTTCTACTTTGGCTGAACTATTATACTTTGTCATTAATTTTTTAGCCTTTTCTTTATTAATTACTCTAGGTTTTTCCCACTTCTGATCATTATCATTTTCAACATATCCAAGCTGGAAGATAAATTCTTTTTCTTCACCGGCTTCCAGTTTGATTTCCAGAGAATGAGAACCAATAGGAGACCAGCCGTGAGCAATAGAATTAGAAGATTTTCCAGCTTCTAATACCTGTGGTTCAGCAAAGCTGTTATATAAACCTAGAAAGCTTTCGCGATCGGTATCAAAACCGGCAATTTTCTGATTGACATTATAAAAAGTGTAGTGATTTCTTCTTTCTCTGTATTCAGTTTTATGATAGATTGTGGATCCATCCACCTCAACTTCTCCAGTATTAAAATTGCGCTGAAAATTAGTCATATCATCTTCTGCATCATAGAGACAAAATTCCAGGAAGGAAAATAGTTTTAGTTTTCTTCTGGAATCAGCCAGATTTTTAATTTTTATCTGGTGTAATTCCGCATTATCACCTTTGGGAACAAAAAATTTCATCTCTGTTTTTAAATTATTTTTTTCTGATTCAATTACTGTATAACCAAGCCCGTGGCGGCACTGATAGCTGTCCAGTTCAGATTTCTGTGGTGCCCAGGCAGGAGAAAAATAATCACCATTTTCGTAAATGTAATAATATCTGCCGCCGGAGTCAGTAGGAACATTATTGTAGCGGTAGCGAGTTAGACGCCTTTTACTGGCATCTTTATAGAAACTGTAACCTCCACCAGTATTCGAAATCAAGCTGAAAAAATCTTCAGAACCAAGGTAGTTAATCCAGGGATAGGGGGTGTCCGGTCTCTCAATTACATATTCTTTACTCTGATCATCAAAATAACCATATTTCACAATATAACTCCTTTCTAAATGACTGATAAAAAACTTTAAGCCAACAATTAAACATAAACCGAAATCGTTTTAGCATTATTTATAATATTCTTGCTAAAGCAGAAAAATCCTTCTTTTTTTAACGAATAAATTAAGTTCCGGGGCCTAAAAATACTGTTTTAAATTAACTGTAATATCTTTTAAAATTAATTTATCTATTATATAATCTAAACATAGAGATTAATAATTTGAGAAATATAAAAAATGACCAGGAGGAGATTATTTATGATTTCAAAACTGGAAAATAACGAAATAAAAATTGAAGTTGATACTGATGGAGCCCAGCTGCAGAAGTTAATTTTAAAAAAGGATAATAAAAACTACCTCTGGCATGGAAATTCTGATTACTGGGGTAGAAGAGCTCCCGTCTTATTTCCGATTGTTGGCCGTCTAAAAGATGACCGCTATTTTTATGATGGTCAAAAATATAAGATGACTCAGCATGGTTTTGCCAGAGATAAGGAGTTTGAGCTGGTTGAGCAGAGCAGAAATCATTTAACTTATGCAGTTGAGGAGACCGAGAATACTTTAGAAAAATATCCTTTCAGATTTAGACTGGAAATTAAATATACTATTAAAGGTAATTCTCTTGCTATCTCTTACAGAGTGGTTAACCAGGATCATCAGGAAATTTACTTTTCAGTTGGAGCCCACCCTGCATTTTACTGGCCGCTGACTGAGGGAGAAAGCAAGGAAGATTATTATTTAGAATTTGAGAAGAAAGAAAATGCGGATAAATATCTATTAGAATCTGGACTGCTTAATCACCAGACTGAAAAAGTTTTAACTGACTCTAAGATTTTAGAACTTAAGCCTGACACCTTTAGAGATGATGCCTTAGTATTTAAAAATTTAAAATCAGAAAAAATAACTTTAAAAAGTAGAAAATCAGACAGAGAAGTAGAAGTAGAATTTAAAGATTTTCCCTACCTTGGAGTCTGGTCCCAGTCAGCAGAGGCACCATTTATCTGTATTGAGCCCTGGCAGGGAATTGCTGATTCAGTAGACAGCAGTGGTAAAATAGAGGAAAAAGAAGGGATCAGAAAATTAAAAGCAGGTCAAGAATTTGAATGCACTCATAGAATCACTATTCGATAACTGAGAAAAATTAATTTTGCCAGCGGCTGAAAATCTCTTTTTAGAATTAAAATGGTTATTTAAAACGTGGTGATTGGATGCTAGTGTGATGCAAATCATATAAAGCCCCTTACAAAAATGCTATAATAACTTGAGAAGAATAATCAAGTATATAAAAAAGGAGTTTTGATAATGAGTGCATTTTTAGGTCCAATCCATATGTGGTTATATAATCAGATTCAGATTGTTGAAGAAAGAGAGGCTGAGATTGTTGATCAGTTCAGCCAGAAATATTCAGCAGAAAAAGTAGATGACTTAATTTTTCCTTACCGCCATCAGTACGGTGAGTTAAAAGAGGATAAGCCGCTGGTAGAATTAATTGCCGGTAGTGATATTCACCCCTGGCTTGAGGCAGCAATCAGCAGTGCTCAGAGTAGAGAAGCAGCAGTAGTTGCTGCATTAATGGATGAGTTTAATGATCAGGAGTTATTATTATCCATTTATGCTGAGCAGGCAGAAGAACTGGCCGAAAAAGCTAAAGTAAGAGATGATGTAGATGAGTTTAATTTAAATGATGCTTTTGAAATAATAAATGAGCATTTTGTGGAAAGAATGCCCTGTGATCGTCTTTCCGGTGCAGTAAAAGAAGATGGAAAGATAATCTGGAAACATCAGAGCCGTCTGCACCAGGAATTCTGGCAGCAGACAGAGGTTGAGCTGGAGTTAATGCATCAGCTTTATGCTGAGTGGCTGCAGGTTTTTACTGAAAATCTTAATCCTGAGCTTGCTCACAAAAGAGAAATAGAAAGTGACTATTATAATGATATCTTTTTTGTTAAATAATAATGACAGTAAATCATATTTAAGATAACTTAAGAGCTCAGTTTACAGCATAGACTGAGCTTTTGACATTCATTAACAGGACTGATATTATGTAGGTAATCTTAAGAAATTAATATAAAGGAGAAGTGGTATTATCAAGAAAAAATTAGCTGTTCTAAAAGACCTTCTCTCAATGTTTATTACCCAGCATAGAAATCAACTGTCATATGTTATCGGTTTTATATCTGCACTAGCTTTTGCTCTTGTTTACACTGAGTTTGGTTTGGAGTTGGCTCTGGCTGCTCTTTTAACCGGGATTTTAGTCTTTGAGGTATTTAATCACTATTTCGGCGGCAGTCCTGACATTATAGTAATGGGTGTTGATAGTGAAGAAGATATGATGAAAACTCTCAAAAAAACAATGTCAAAAGCAGTAAAAGAAAAGAAACAGGAAAATTCAAATCAAAATAAAGATTAATCAAAACAGCTGTAGTGGCTGTTTTCTTTTTTTAATTGTTTGAAATAATATTCAGAATTTAGTAAAATTGGCAGCAAAAATAGATATAATTAGATATTTCTGTTATAATAAAGACTAATAATATGGTTTAAATTTCTCTAATCAGCACACAAAAATATAAATAGGAGCTAATGATGAGAATACTTAAAAATTTATCTATCAAAAATAAAATTTTACTGGGAATTGGACTCAGCTTTATTCTGACGATGATTATTCTGCTGGCAATTGTTATTTATCAGTTTGATTATCTTTCTGATGAAAACCAGACTTTAATGGAATCAGAATTACTGGAAAGAAAGTTTGATAAATACGAAGCTCTGGTTAAAAGTAGAGCAGAAATTTTATCTGAAGTCTATCAGATGCGGCTCCAGAAAAAAGAGGCGCAGGGAGAAACTGTAACTGAAGCTGAGTTGAGGAATATGATGGCCCAGTTAAATGATGATATAGCTATTGATGATCTTTATTTTTATATTTATGACCTGGATGGTAATACAATTTCTCTGCCTCCGACGCCTGCCTTTGAAGGGAAAAATAGAATTGACCTTCAGGTTAGGGATAGAGCCCTGTTAAAAGAAATGATTTCCCTTATTGAAAATAATGGCAGCGGTAGATTAAGTTATCCCTACACTAATCCCAGCAATGGAATGATTGAAACAAAATATGGATACCTGCAGCAGATTGAGGGCACAGATATGTTTGTAGGATCTGGAGGTTATCAGAGCAGTTATTACAGCATCGTTCTGCGGATTCTTTCAAAAATTAAAAATATTCGTGATGATACATTTTATTTACTTTTAATTACTTTTGCTATAATTATTCTAATTATATTTTTAATTATTTTCGATATTTCAGAATACATAAACCAGAATATCCAGCAGATCGTCTCAGCTTTTAAAAGAGTAGAAAACGGGCAGCTGAGTTTTAAACTTGATATAAAAAGTGAAGATGAGTTTGGCAGTCTTGCTTCCGGCTTTAATCAGATGCTGAGTAGAATAAAAAAGTTAACTTACAATGATCCCCTGACCGGTCTGCCCAATCTGAACTTTTTAGAAAGCAATCTTTCGGAAACTCTAAAGAAAAATAAAGACAGTGCCAGTGATGTTTATTTATTTACCCTAATTACAGATAATTTAACTTTAGTTAACAGTAATTATGGTTATCAAAAAGGTAATGAAATTCTGCAGGAACTTTATCAGCGGCTGAGCAAAAGCTTATCTGAAGAGATGACAATTGCCCGGAAAAGTGATGAGTTTATTTTCTATTTTGCTTCAGCAAAAAATAAAGCGGAGATCCAAAAATATGCAGAAGAGATTATTACTAAACTTTCAGAACCCTATGAGGTCAACAATAATCTTGTTTATTTAAAAATAAAAATTGGGATAGCGGTTAACCAGGAAGAAGAAAGCTGTTCTGATCTGATTCGAAAGTCAAGGCTTGCTCTTCATTTTGTTGATGAAAAAAATAATATCAAATTTTTTAACCAGAAGATGCTGGGCCAGCTTTCAGGCCGCTTAAATTTAGAGGGGAAGTTGAGGAAAGCACTGGTCAATAATGAGTTTCAGCTTTTTTATCAACCCCAGCTGGAAACTAAGACTGATAGGGTTATTGGAGTAGAAGCTCTGATCCGCTGGCAGCACCCCAAAGAGGGAAGAATTTCACCGGCAGAGTTTATTCCGCTGGCCGAAGAAACAGGGATGATTTTAAGACTGGGTGACTGGATTTTAAATGAAGCCCTGCAGCAGTTAAAAAGCTGGCAGAATAAAGGCTATCAAAACCTAGTCATGTCAGTAAATATTGCACCCCAGCAGTTTCAGCAGGATGATTTTGTTCAAAAAATAGAAAAGCTGCTGAATAAACATCAGCTGGAAGCAGAATTTTTAGAGTTAGAGATAACCGAAAGAACAGTAATTAAAGATATTGAATATACTGTAGAAGTTTTAAGAAAGCTGAAGCAGCTGGGAGTCAAAATTTCAATTGATGATTTTGGAACCGGTTATTCATCACTTGAATATTTAAATCGCTTTGCCCTCGACAAACTAAAAATTGATAAGTCATTTGTCCACAACCGCAGTAACTTAAATATTGTAAAAACGATAATTATGATGGGCAGAAATTTGGGCCTGGAAGTTGTGGCTGAAGGAGTAGAGACAGAGGAAGAATTAGAATTTTTACGAGAAAACAGCTGTAATTATTATCAGGGCTATTATTTTTCCAGAGCAGAAAAAGCTGCAGTTGTAGAAAAAAACTTCAGTAAATAATTGAAATCAGATTATTAATTGTCAAAGGAGTAGATGATGGAGCTATATATAAAAAAATTTGAAGAACTGACAAACCAGGAATTATATAAAATAATTGAAGCCAGGATTAATGTCTTTGTCGTTGAGCAGGATTGCCCCTACCATGAGTGTGACAATAAAGATCAGGATTCTTTTCATTTATTTTATCAGGAACAGGATCAAATTGCCGCTTATTTGCGGATTATTCCTTCGGGCCTATCCTATCCGGAAGTCTCAATTGGGCGAGTGCTTGTAAAAAAAGAATTTAGAAGACAGGGGCTGGGATTAAAGCAGATGCAGCAGGCAATTTCTTTTATTCAAAATAATATGGATACAGAAGTGGTTAGGATCTCTGCTCAGGAGTACATTCTTGACTTTTATAAGAGTCTGGGCTTTGAAGTTGTTTCTGATAGATATTTGGAAGATGATATTCCTCATTATGAGATGCTTTTAAAATTGTAATCAGAGAAAGTTTTTGATAGAATTAAGTTGAATAAAGACTAATCCTGGAGGTGTATTTTTAATTTGATAAATTTAGCAGACGCAGCAGTACTCGCAAAGGAATGGGCTATAAATGTGGGTAAGATGCAGAAGGAAAAGTTAAAAAAAGAAAGCTTCAAGGTTGAGACTAAAAGTACACTCACTGATCTAGTTACAGAAATTGATTTGTTGAGTGAAGATATGATCAGAGCCAAGATTGAAAAAAGCTATCCAGAACATAATATCATGGGTGAGGAAAGTGATTTTGCAGATAAAAAAAGCAAATATACCTGGGTGATTGATCCTCTGGATGGAACCAATAATTATGCCAGTTCCTATCCTATTTATTGTGTTTCTATTGCCTTAAAATATGAAAATGAAGTTGTGCTGGGCGTTATTTATATTCCAGAACTTGATGAGGTGTATTCCGCAATTAAAGGTAAGGGAGCCTATAAGTCGGGGACAGCAATTAAAATTTCTCATAAAACAGCCTTAAATAATTCGCTTGTTGCTACCGGTTTTCCCTATGATAAAAAGGAATCTAAAATTGATAATCTGGAGCCCCTAAATAAAATTTTAAAAAATATTAGAGGGCTCAGGCGTTCCGGAAGTGCTGCTTTTGATCTTATTTCGGTGGCCAGTGGTCGAATTGATGCCTACTGGGAATTCAAACTTAAAGAATGGGATTTTGCAGCAGGAGAATTGTTGGTCAGAGAGGCGGGAGGAGAAGTTTATAAGTCTGAAATTGAGGGCGCCCCGCTTTTGATTGCAGGTAGTAAAGAATTAGTCGCAGAATTGAGAGGGATTATCGAAGAAATTTATCTATAAACTATAGAATTGAGTAGGTGAGCAGCAAATGAAAATTATTAGATATCAAAAAGATGATGAAATTAAAAGAGGGATCTTAAAAGGTGAGACAGTATTTGAGCTTGAAGGAGATGTTTTTTCAGAGTTTTCTCAAGGCAAAAAGGTTGCAGAGCTTGATCAGCTTAAACTTCTGGCTCCAGTTCAGCCGCCAAATATAATAGCAATTGGGTTAAATTACAGGCAGCATGCAGTTGAAACCGGGGCTGAAATTCCAGAGCGTCCGGTGGTTTTTCTAAAGGCAACTAGCAGTATTACTGATCCAGCTGCAGATATTATTTTACCAAAACTGGCTCCAGAAGAGGTTGATTTTGAAGCAGAACTGGCAGTTATAATTTCAAAAAAAGCCAAAAATCTTGAAACTGTTGAGGTTGAAGATTATGTACTTGGTTACAGCTGTGCTAATGATGTCAGCGCTCGTGACTGTCAGAAAAAACTGGATAAGCAGTGGGCTCGGGGAAAATCGTTTGATACATTTTGTCCGCTTGGACCCTGGATTGAAACTGACCTGGATTCCAACAACTTAAAGATTAGATCAATTTTAAATGGAAAAACTATGCAGGAGTCGAAAACCTCAGATATGATTTTTAAGGTAGAACAGCTGATCAGTTATTTATCACATAATATGACTCTGCTGCCGGGGACAGTTATTCTGACAGGTACTCCGGAGGGAGTTGGATTTGCGAGAGAAGAGAAGATTTTTTTAAGAGACGGAGACCAAATAACAATTGAAATTGAAGGAATTGGAAGTTTAGAAAACACTGTTAGCAGAGAGCTTTAATTTTATTGTCTTGATTTATAGAAAAATGTTTTTATTTAATTTAATATCAGCTCTTTAGGGAGGTTAATTATGCAGTTTTTCAATCAGAAAACATTTATTTTGCTAATCCCTGTTCTCTTAGCTGTCCTGTATTATATAGTGCACAAAATAATTGCATCTATTAAAAGAAAAAGGGCAGAAGAACTATTTACAAATTACCATAAAGACAGAATTATTTTTTTTAGTAAGGAAGTTAATTTTTTTGGTCAGAAGTCAGCTGGCAGGGCCCAGGTTAGAGGGAATGGCTCCTTACTTTTAACACCAGATGAGCTACATTTTTTAAGGTGGCTTCCTAAAAAAAATCTGGTTATCCCCTTAGATAATATTAAAAATATTGAGAGGGTTAATTCGTTTTTGGGAAAAAGAAAAAATAGTGAATTATTAAAAGTAGAATTTAATAATCATCTGGGAGAAAAAGATTCAGCCGCCTGGCTCTTAGATAATATGCATGCCTGGGAACAGGTAATTAAAGATAATCTGGAAGAATAAAAAACCGCTCTTTAAGATCAGAATCCAAAAATTCCGGTCTTAAGAGCGGTTTTAGTTTATATATTTTTTTATCAGCTTATTTTAATTTTAAACATTGTAATCCTTAAGGTTACTGCGGAAGTTTTCTGTAAGATCTTCCATCTGTTCAATATAACCTGTCATTTCTTTAATTTTTTCAGAATAACTATTAACACTGGCACTCATTTCTTCACTGGAAGCTGAATTTTCCTGCGCAATTGCAGCCAGATTATTAAAGTTTTCAATAACCTCTCTAATCTTTTTGGTTTCCTCATTTAAACTGCTGACGATATCAACAACCTGATCAGTAGCAGCTTCAATATCATTGGTAGCACTGTTGCTTGATTCAGCAACTTCTTCTAAGGCTTGATTGCTGGCTTCAAGATTGCTGAACTGTTCACTAATACTTTCACTGAGAGTTTCAACGTGTTCGGTAAATTCGCCCAGATTCTTTCTGATTATTTCAACAGCCTGCTGCGATTCCTCTGCCAGCTCTCTTACTTCTTCTGCCACTACTGTAAAGCCGCGGCCATTATCAGAAGAGCGAGCTGCTTCAATTGAAGCATTAAGTGAAAGCAGATTGGTCTGGCCTGCAATATCTTCAACAGTATCAACAATTTCCATGATTGTTTCAATTTTTTCCGAAAGCTGCTGCCCCAGCTGGTTAACACCTGCAAAAGCTGAACGTACTCCACTAATTCTTTGATTAACATCAACTACTTCCTGGGTAGAAGTTCGAATATTTTCTACAGCATTTTCCAGGTTATCACGGCTATCCTGACCCGCTGCAGCCAGCTTTTCAATTTCTTCAACATTTTGATTAACAATATAGGCTGACTCTTCGGTTTCCTGGGCCTGAGCCTGAGCTCCCTGAGCAACCTCATCAACCACAGTTGAAATACTGTCAGATACATCTTCCATATCTTCAGCCAGCTCTACAAAATCTTCGGTGAAGTTATGCATATCATCAGTTCCACCCTTTAAGAAAAGAATATCTTCTCTTAGCTTAGCCTTTATCTGGCGCAGTTTTTCAAATAAATTTTCAAAATCATCAGCGGTTTTAAGTCTATTTTCATCATCAAGATTTAGGGCTTCAATCTTACTTAATTCATCATCAATTGCTTTAATAGGAGAGACTAAAATTCTGCTGATTAAAGCTAAAACAACTCCTATTCCCGCTGCTGCCCCTAAATTTACCGGCCAGCCAGCTGTAAACTGTGGTAAAGAGATTAAGGCAAAACTCAAAACAAAACTGCTAAGTCCCATTTTTGCCGGGATGCTTTTAAAAATCCCCAGTCCCAGAATCTTAGATAATATGTATTTCTTTTTATTTCTGAATGAGTTTTCAAAGCCAATATGAATTTTCAAAAATGCCCGTCCATCTTCCAGGGTGCCCCGATCAATCTCTTCTACCTCAATTGGGGTTTTAAAAAATGAAGAGCTCCCTTCCAAAAGTCCCAGAAAGTAATCATACATTCCTCTTTTAGACTTATATGTCATTTCAATTTTATGATCATTTAATTCTTCTGCCTGCAGCCGAGGAGGGTTAGCACCAGGCAGGATCTCTGTCAGCTGCAGATGAACGGTATCCATCAACATCAAAAAGTTTTTCAGAGTCCGATTACTGAAATAGGAAGGAAACCATTTGGAAAAAGTTTCAATATTTTTCATTCCCATTTCATGCCAGATCTCACCAGGCTCTTTACCTACATCCTGGCCGATGTATTTCATTAAATCTTTAGTTTTTTGATCTTCAATTGTAGTCATTGGTGTAATGATTAAATCTTCTTTAAAGCCGGCTTTCCTTTTGGCTTTATTGACTTTTTCCTCTCCATAGGTCTTGCTGAGAGTACTGAGCCAGGTCGAAACGACTGTACCTTTCATATATTTCCCTCCAGTTAGATTAGAATAAAATTTTATTTTCTATTGTTAGAAAAACAAAAATAGCCCATAAAAATCAAGCTATATTAATAATAATTCGCGATTGAGCAGATAAAACCTTTTTTTAAGGTGAAAAAACTTTTGTACCCGGTACAAGTGAATAAAATAACAAAATAACTTAACACAGCTGAAACAATTAGTTACAATTTATTAACCTGCCTGTAATCTTCCTGTAACTTTGATATGTCATTATAATAATTGTAAACAAATTATTATTAATGCTGGGGTGGCAGAGGCTGCTTGATCAGAGCTGCTTCTGCTTTTTAATAACGGCACCGGGTACCTGGGAATTTTTTCCAGGTACCCGGTGCCCTTTTTCATTTTTAATTTGAGATGATATAATAACTTTAGATACACAACATTCATCTTTATTGCTCAATTGAGTAATTTAATCAATTATTAAATTTGAGGAGACTTTATATGATTTGTGAAACTGTCAATTTTAGTTACGGACTGCCCCTAAATATTTCCTGTAATTCACTAAGCTCAGATTTTGTTTTTAATCGATCTTTCAAAATAATTTGGGTTCTTAAAGGGGAACTTAACTTAAAAGTTAAGAATAATTTTGCTGAGCAGAAGACCGAACAAAAAAATGAAATTAATTTAAATAAGGGGGATCTTTATTTAATTAACAGCTATACTCCTTTTCAATTGATTAATAATGCTTCCATTCAGGCTGAAAATAGGTTTTTAGTTTTTGATTTTAAAAATCAGTTTTTAAAAGAACACGACGAAAATTTCAGTGCTAAAATATATCAGCTAAATAATGGTAATCTCGATCAGCTTAAATATTTGCTGGCTCGTTTAAGTTTTAATTACCTTAATGAAGATTATCAGCTGGCAGAGGAGATAGAAGTTAATTTAAATCAGCTGCTTAATTTTTTAAATAATTATTTCTGTATTAATAATCAGCGCCAGGATGACTTTTATCAGCAGCAGAGGGAAGATATTATAATTAAAGTAATTGATAAACTTGAAGCTGATTATATGAATAATTTAAGACTTAAAGATATTGCTGAAGAATTACATTATAATAGCTCCTATATTTCAGAGAAATTCAAAAAGAAAACTGCAATAAACTTTAAAAGCTATCTTGACCGGCTGCGGCTGGAGAAAATAGTTTATGAGCTTTTATATTCAAACAAAAATATCAATCAGATAGCTCTGGAATCTGGTTTTAAAAATATAAAAAGTTTTTATCGTGTTTTTAACGATCATTTCAATTTAAGTCCTGTAGAACTTAAAGACAACTATCCTCAATTAAAAGATCAGCATCTGCAGGAAGAGTTTGCTGAGCTCAACCAAATAAATGAGTTTTTAAATGACTTTACAATCTCATATCTGCAGCAGAATAAACGGAAAAGTAATCTTCTCAAAAAAGAAATAGACTTAACTCGAAATAAGAGAGCTGCGGAGCTAAATCCTGTCTGGCAGAAGTTAATCAATGCAGGTACTGCCCAGAGCATTCTGGATTCAAATCTCCGCCAGCAGATAAAAGAGCTGCAGCAGGAAATCAACTTTGAGTATCTGCGATTTGAGGGGATTTTTAATGATGATCTGGAAGTCTGTAAGGGAGACAGCCTGGATAATATTCATTATAACTGGAAACTGGTGGACAATATAATGGATTTTGTTTTAGAAAATGATTTGAAGCCATTTATTACTTTAAGTTTTATGCCGGAATTACTGGCAAGTGATAAGGATAAAACAATTTTTTATTACCAGGCAAATTTTTCGCCTCCTAAAAAAATTGAAGCCTGGCTTGATTTAATTAATGCTTTTATAGTCCATCTGATTAATAGATATGGGATCGAAGAGGTTAAAAGCTGGTATTTTCAGGTCTGGACAGAGTTTCCAGCCCGGGGCTTTCACTGGGGAGGGACAGAAGCAGAGTATTTTGAATTTTATGCTAAAACTGCCGAAAAAATAAAGGCAATTTCTCAATCTCTTAAAGTCGGCCCTGCTTCTGAAACATTTTTTGAAGAAAATTTTCTTTCTCAAAAATTCCTGGAATATGCTGAGCAGAATGACACTGCAGTAGATTTTTATAATATTAATCTCTATCACAATTCGGTTCCGATGATCGAGGAGGAGCCTGATTTAAGCCAGTTTTATAAAGAAAGTACTCTGGAAAACATTAAATTTAAATTTAAAGAAAAGGATTATTCGATAAAAATAGCCAAAAGAATTAGAAAACTGCTTGCTAGATATTTCCCGGAGGCGGAATTGATTGCAACCCGCTGGAATGTCAGCTGGAATGCTAAGGAACTGGTCCATGATACTGCCTTTATGGCTGATTTTATTATTGATAATGCTTTAAAACTGCAGCAGAGTTTAGATGGCCTGGGCTATTTGAATTTATCAGATCTAATTTCGGAATGGCCGATTAATGAATCTCCTTTTTTTGGGGGCAGAGGTTTGATGAATACAGAAGGAATTAAAAAATCCGGTTATTATGCCTATATAATCTTAACAGAGCTGGGAGATGAGATTATTGAACAGGGTGATAACTATATAATTACTGCCAGAGGAAATGATCTGCAGATTTTGATTTATAATTATGCTTATTTGAGCAGAAGCTATCAGAATGCAGATTACAGTATTATTGATAAATATAACAGGTATCAGGTTTTTGAAAATAAGGAGAAACTGGATTTCAGTCTTAAATTGACCGGATTGGAAGGAAGCTATAAGCTGAGTCAGTATAAATTAAATAGAGATTCAGGTTCTGCCTTTGACCAGTGGCTGAAGATGGGGGGGCCACCTGATCTCAATAATCATGAAATAAAATATTTAAAGAATAAATCTTTTCCTGATTTGAGAATTGAATATCTCAATCTGACAGGAGAATATAAGCTCAGGGGTGAGATTGAAAGCCACGGCATCGAATTTTATCTCCTCCGAAAACAGTTTCAGCTTTAACTAAAAACTTAATATTTATTAGCAAAGTGATCAAACCCAAAGAAAAGCAAATCTTAATTATCTTTTCTTTGGGTCTTTTTAATTTTGCTTAAGAAAAATTCAATATAACTGGACTTTTATTAAAAAATCACAAAAAAATAGAGACGAGACAAATTAAATTTTATTTTATAATGTTATTAGAAGTTATATAAGAGTTAGTTAAATCTAACATAAGTCCTATAAGAAAGTATTTTCAAAGTTCAGCTCAATCCGGAAGGGCCGAACTAAATCCATTAAAAAAACTAGGAGGACTTATTAATGTTAAATAAGCCAGATCAAAAAGAAATGAAAAAGAAAAGAAAAAAACTCAAAGAAAAAGGGAAGTACCACAACGCCGAAAAATGGCAGATTGCTTTTTTCGCTCTAAATAATACTGCAACCAACACAGCTTTTGTACTAATAATGTATTATGCATTTTTTACTCAGAATGTTCTTGGGCTTTCGGCAGCAATTGTTGGTGGAATAGCAACTGCGATGAGAATGTTTGATGGTTTTACCGATCCAGTTATTGGCTTTATACTTGATAAGACTGATACTAAATTTGGTAAGTATCGTCCCTTTATGTTAGCTGGTAATATTATTTTAGTAGTTATGATTATAGCACTGTTTAATGTTCCACCGGAATGGTCAGCACAGACTAAATACATTGTCACAGCTTTATTATATGGTTTGGCAATCATTGGTTATACTTTTCAGACTTCCTGTACTAAAGGGGCACAGGCTGCACTGACAAATGACCCGGCTCAGAGACCACTATTTACTTTTTTCGATGCAATTTATAATACCCTACTTTTTGCAGGTGCTACCTGGTTTATCATGACCTATATGGCACCCAAATATGCTCAAAATGTTAATGATCCTGCTTTATGGTCCACAGTTTCAGTTATCTTTATGGCTGCTTCTTTTGTAATGACAGTTTTAGCAATTATCGGTATCTGGTCGAAAGATAGAACAGAATATTTTGGCCTGGCAGAAAATGCGGTAGAAATTAAATTTAAAGATGCCTGGGAGGTTCTTAAAAATAATAGACCCTTACAGATGTTAATTGTAGCAGCATCAACTGATAAGCTTGCTTTAACCGCCCGCCGAGCTGGATTTGTATATTTCTTCTCCAATATTTTATATAATACCGCTCTGCAGGGAACTTTTTCAGTCTGGGTGATGGCCCCAGCTATTTTAGTAACTTATCTTGGAGTTAAATATGCAGAGAAAGTGGGACTTAAAAATGCATTTGTCAAACTGACCTGGATGGGAACAGCTTTAATTGTAGTTTTACTGGTAATTACTCCAATGCTGGCAGAAGGTGAGTTAACAACAGGAGTTTTAATCTTATTAGTAGTTTTAGGAGCTCAGTATTCTGTAAGTCAGCTGGCTGGAAATATTGTTATTCCAATGATTGCAGACTGTACTGATTATGAATCCTGCCGTTCAGGGAGATTTATGTCCGGATTTATCGGTACTATTTTCTCATTTGTTGATAAAATGATTTCATCTTTAGGAACTGTAATTATTGGTTTCAGTATAGCTTTAGCCGGCTATGGTGGTCAAAAAATTCCACCTAACTCTCCAGTTAGTCAGAGTCTGGAAATTGCAATTTTATTTATTGTTTTTGGTCTGCCTTTAATTGGTCATGTGGCTTCCTTAATAGCTATGAAATTTTATCCACTTGATGCAGAAAAAATGGCAGAGATTCAGGATGAGATTGAGGAAAAAAAGTCGGTTAGTTCACCGGCCTAAAGTTAATAAATAGGGTAATAAGGAGATATTCAAATAGGGCTTCTCTAAAAGATTATTAGAGGAGCTCTGATAGTATAAACGATTTGAAATTAAAAAATAAATGGAGTGATAATCAATGGAATCACAATTTTTATATCCTGCAGAATCACCAACTCGTCAGGTTGTTGATTTATCAGGAATTTGGAAGTTTAAAGTCGATTTTGATGGAAAAGGTAGAGAAGAGGGCTGGCAGAATGGTTTAACTGATTTTAGTGAAGTTCCAGTGCCTTCAAGCTATAATGATTTATTTACAGATAAAGATATTAGAGAACATGTAGGTGATGTCTGGTATCAGACAGAATTTTATCTGGCAGAAGAATGGCAGCAGAAAAATGTTAATCTCCGCTTTGGCAGTGCAACCCACCGAGCTGAAGTCTGGTTGAATGGCGAAAAAATTGCTGAACACGAAGGAGGTTATATGCCTTTTGGAGCAGTCATCAATGAAGCTGCTGACTTTGGAGCTAAAAACACCCTGGTTGTAGTTGTCAATAATGAATTGGATTTAACAACTATTCCTACAGGTCAGGTAAAAGAATATGATGACGGCAAAAAAAGACTATTTCCTTACTTTGATTTCTTTAATTACGCTGGAATTCATTCTGCAGTTAAACTTCAAATTCTGCCAAAAGACTATATTTATGATATAACAACAGTTACTGATTTTGAAGGTGAAACTGGTTTTGTAGAATATGAAATTGAAAGCAGTTCCCATTCTGAAATAAAAGTTGAATTAAAGGATGCTGACGGAAAAGTAGTTGCTCAAAATTCCGGTGCAGAAGGTAAACTGGAAGTTGAAAATGTTAAACTCTGGCAGCCTGGAGAAGGTTATTTATATAATCTGGAAGTAAGCCTTTTAAGTGCAGGGGAGCTGGTTGATAATTATCCACTGCCAGTAGGAATTAGAAGGGTTGAGGTAAAAGGAAATCGCTTTTTAATCAATGATGAGCCTTTCTACTTTAAAGGATTTGGTAAACATCAGGACAGTGAGATCAATGGCCGTGGCTTTGATCCAGCGGTAATGATCAGAGACGCTGAGCTTTTAGACTGGATTGGAGCTAATTCAGTTCGTACTTCTCACTACCCTTATGATGAAGAATTTTATCGGATGTGTGACCGCCGCGGAGTAGTAGTGGTTGATGAGACTCCAGCAGTAGGACTATTTGATATGAATATGAACTTTCTGGCAGCTGGAACCGGTGAAGAATCTGATTTCTTTGATAAAGAAATTGTCCACGAGCAGACTAAAGAAAATCACAAAAGAGAGATTAGGCGTTTAATGAAGAGAGATAAAAACCATGCTTCTGTTGTCATGTGGTGTCTGGCCAATGAACCGGACAGTGCTCAGGAGAGAGCCGAGGAGTATTTTGAAGAAATTTTCTCCTATGCCAGAGACCTTGATCCTCAGGCAAGACCACTTACCTTTACTAATTTAATGACAGCACAATACGGCAAATGTAAT
>Ga0182238_1000080_pt1 | contig 34086 bp, 19 predicted proteins | sample hydfrates6_PW_90_FD_132439 | JGI IMG/M metagenome (GOLD analysis project Ga0182238, IMG submission 132439) | Subsurface microbial communities from deep shales in Texas, USA - hydraulic fracturing test 6_PW_90 | ecosystem: Environmental > Aquatic > Deep subsurface > Shale gas/oil reservoir >... | reverse complement strand
CTTGGCTGGCTGAATAAGATGCTTTGATGGGAGTTCTGTTGGGGAGTGTGTGCACAGAAGGGGCTCTTTTTAACGAAACTCTGCTAACGTATTTCGTCAGCCAAGACGCACAGAACGTAGATTCCCGTCAGCGGGGTTGCAGCTGGGACGCGGGTTGTGCGACCGCATTGCTCCAGCAGCTGCAACCCCGCTGACAACCTAGGGATTCCAAAGGGGGCCCGCCCCTTTGGTCCGCCTGAAAGGCCCGCCGGAGGCCGAAATATTGTTTGCCGCTGCTTGGTTTGAGCCCGCTTCGCCTTATTCCGTGAGCTTCTTCCAGTCATTCAGGAAGGCTTCGAGTCCTGAGTCGGTGAGCGGGTGTTGTGTGAGTTGGGTGATGACCTTGTAGGGGACGGTGGCGACGTCGGCTCCGAGCAGTGCTCCTTCGAGGACGTGGTTTGGGGAACGTACGCTGGCTACGAGGATTTTGGTGTTCATGCCGTAGTTGTCGAAGATGGTTCGTATCTGGGAGACGACTTCCATGCCGCTTTGACCGATGCCGTCGAGTCTGCCCACGAAGGGGCTGACATAGGTGGCGCCGGCTTTGGCTGCAAGAAGGGCCTGCATGGCGGAGAATACGAGGGTCACGTTGGTGCGGATGCCGCGTGCTTCGAGTTCGCGGGTGGCGACGAGACCTTCGGCTATCATGGGAATCTTGACCACGACGTTGTTGCCGAAGGTGACGAGGTGTTCGGCTTCGCGGACCATGTCTTCGGCCTTGGTTCCGACGACTTCGAGACTGACGGGGCCGTCAACGGTGTCGCATATTTTTCTTGCCTGTTCCTGCCAGTCGCCGCCTTCGCGGGAGAGCAGGGTGGGATTGGTGGTCACGCCGTCTATCAGGCCCTGTTTGCGTGCGGCGGCAATTTCGTCGAGGCTTGCCGTATCCAGAAAGAATTCCATGTGGTCCTCCTATGATCGTGAATATTGTCGAATTTGTCCTCTACTTTGCCACAGATGTGTGACGAAGGGTAGGGGCGCCGTTACGTTGTTTCGTTCCTGTCGTTGTCAGGGGTGGCGGGGAGGACGAAGGTGAAGGTCGTGCCGCGTCCGGGGGTTGAGTCCGCGTGGATTTCTCCGCCGTAGTGGAGCACAATCTGCCGGCAGATGGCCAGACCAAGTCCGGATCCGGTTGGTTTGTGCCCATCAGTAGGGTTTTCAGTTTGATGAAAGCGCTCGAAGACGGCGTCGATCTCGTGCTTCGGTATTCCGGGACCGGTGTCAGATACCGCTATGCTCAACATGGTGCCATCGGCTGTTTCGGCGCGGGAAGCACTGAGCTCCACTCGTCCCTTGCTCGTGAACTTCGCTGCGTTGTGCAGCAGGTTGACGACCACCTGCGTCAATTTGTCCGGGTCCACGGTGATTTTGGGCAGATCTTCTTCAAATGTTTGGATTACCTGCACCCCGCGGTGAAATTCGTTTCTGGTGATGGCCAGAGCGTGGGACAGGATGCGTACGGGATCCAGTGTGCGATCGTTCCAGAGCATCTTTCCCGACTCGATACGGGTGAGGTCCAGCACGTCGTTCACCAGCCGGGACAGGCGTTCTCCCTCGCCGATGATGATGCTCAGGTTGTCATCGATGGTGGCGGCCTTTTTTTCTTTTAGCGCGTCGTCCTCGCCGGGACTCCAGAAGTGCCGGGAGAAGCTCTTGCGGGTGACCTTGGCGAAGCCGAGGATGGAGGTAAGCGGCGTGCGCAGTTCATGGGACACCGAAGAGAGGAAGGTGCTTTTGAGGGCGTCCAGTTCGCGAAGACGACGGTTGGCGGCTTCCAGTTCCTCGGCTTTGAGTTGAAGATCCCGTGTGCGTTCGGCAACGGTGGCTTCAAGGTTTTTGTTCAGTTCGGCAAGATTCTCGGCGGCGAGACGTTTGTTGTGTTCGCTTTCACTCAGCGCCGTGAGAATCTCCTTGTACTCTGTCAGGTCTTCAAAGACGCCCAGCAGCGTGCTTTCGGTAATGCGTATGAGCCGTGCCCGGACGTACACGCGCCGTTTGCCGGTCAGGGAGGTGTAGTAGTCCTCGTAGCTGGCCCTGCCCTGAGATATGGCCTGGCTCACCGCAGCCTTGACCGCGTCGTTGCGAACGTCGCGGAGAATATTGATTCCGTTGATCTGTTCAGGGCCCTTAGCTCCCATAATGGTGGCGAAGTATCGGTTCGAGCTGGAAACGACGCTCTCATTGTTGAACATCATGATGCCGACGGGGGCCTGTGTAACGATCCCGCGGAATTTGGCTTCGCTTTCCCTAAGGGCGTCTGCCACACGCGCGGACTGATCCAGCGCATTGCTGAGTTGCAGGTTTTTTTCGTCCAGCGCTCGATAGGATGCGTAAAGTCGTCCTGCCATGTCCTCGAAGGACTGTACGAGATCCGCGACTTCCTTGTCCTCGCTGTATTCCGGGAGGTCGGGTTTGTCCTTGCCCGCGTGCAGGGATGCCATGGAATCACGAAGCCTCAGCAGCGGCATGATGACCGACGTGTTGAGGCGTTTGCGCAGCAGGGTCAGCATGCAAAGCAGTGTAATGAGCAGCAGACAGCCGAAGAACAGATAGAAAGTTGCCCTCTGGTTGAAAACCTGACCCAGATCATAGGAGAGTCTGACCCACCCGAATGTTTCGCCTACCGCGCGGATGGGTTTGGTGAAAAGCAGAATGGTCCCGTGCCGCTCGTAAAGGAATCGTTTTCCTGACGGCATGGTTGGCGGTGTGATGTCGGAACTGACGGGAACTGTCGTTTCACCGGCTTTGACGACGAGCTTTCCTTCGGCGTCATAAAGGATGATGCCGTGAATGTTCTTCACCCGTTCTATCTGTTCAAGGCGAAGGCGTAGCGACTTGATGCGCTCCTCGAAAAGTTCGTTGGCGATGGTGTCCTGTTCACGGGTCAGCAGCGTGTCGAGCAGGAAGCAGGCGGACTCGATGTTCTGCTGCGTCCATTGCAGCTGGACAGGCACTGCCGCGGCAACGAGCAGGACGCTGATGCCGAGAAAGGTCAGAAGGATGGATTCAGTTACCCTGCGGGAGAGACTCTTCATGTCCGGGAGGGGTGTCCGTTTTGATGTAGCGGGTTCCGCTTTGGGTTATCTGTAAAATGACGAGTGGCTTGAGCGGGTCGCGTGAACCGTTGAAGGCAATGGTGCCGGTCACGCCGTGATAGCCTTTGGTGGCAAGGAGCATGTTGCGTATGGCGCCTGGCGAAGCGCTCCCGGCGCGCCGAATGGCGTCGGCCACGATCATCATTGCATCGTATGCGCAGGGGTTGCCGGAGTCCACAAGGGAGAGGGCTTCGGGGCCGTATTCCTTTTTCAGCAGGCGAATGAATTCGAGACTTTCCGGCTGCTCGGAATCCGGATGCCAATGGGACGTGTAATAGTTGTCGCCGTTGGCAGGGTCGAGGTGGGGGTACTGCTCCAGAGCGGTCCAGCCATCGCCGCCGAGGAAGGGCATCTGCATGCCCATGGTGCGGGCCTGCTTCAGGATCAGTCCTGAATCGCGGGCAAAACCCGGAACGAAAACCACGTCCGGCTTTGCGCTTTGCACATCCGTGAGCTGTCGGGAAAAGTCCATGGAACTTTGCAGGTACGATCTGCTGACGAGCATCTCCCCGCCGAGCCGGACGAATTCCTCGGCAAAGCCTTCCGCAAGGTCTTCGCTATATACCTCGCCAGCTATGCTAAGCACGGCTGCGGACTCTGCCTTGAGATGCTGCACGGCAAAACGGGCAAGTGCCAGAGCCTGATGCCGGTTGGTATAGCAAATGCGGAAAATGAAGTCGCCGACCTGTGTGACTTCCGGGGCGGTGGTTGTTGCGCCGACCATGGGAATCCCCGCTCTTTGCAGAACCGGGGCCATGGCCATGGCATGTGAGCTCCATGAAGGACCAATGACAGCCGTCACACCGGCTTTGACCGCGTCGCGCGCCGCCTCTCTGGAGCCGAGAGCGGTGCTCTGATTGTCAATTTCCAATAGCTCCAGACGTCTTCCGAGTAGTCCGCCGGTTTCGTTTATCCTCTCCACGGCAAGGCGCACCATGCGATAATTCGGTGTGTTTTCCTCGGCTGCCGGTCCGGTATGGGCGAAGATGCTGGCGACGAGGATCGGGCCTTCATTGGCGAAAGACTTTGCTGAGTGCAGGGTGAGCGCAAAAAGCGTCAGCACAAGGGCTGCCCCTGAGAGTATCCTGAAAATGAAGCTGCTACGTATGGACGTCATTGGTGCTATTCCCATTGTACATTCATACGTCGAAAAGGACCTGTTGCGCAAGAAGTGAGTTGAAATCGGCGTAAAAGGCAGTAAGGCCAACCTTAGCATGCAAGGCCACCATTCGTGCGGTTTATTTGCGACAGGGGTGCCACCTTGCTGTTTGCGGTTTTTGCCATATGGCGTGTAACAAGTGTTTGAATTGGAACACTGTCGCGTATATTCCAATAAACAGGGGGCTTATGCGCACCGCTTTGCTGGTTTCATTTTTCTCGATTGTGCTGGTTTGGCCACGGGCGATCCATGCGGAGGAGGTCTGGAGGATTACTTCATTGTATTGGCCTCCCTACAGTGGTGCCCAGCTCGACTCTGGGGGATCCTCAATGCAGCGTTTGCGGCAGGCCTTGGAGCCGTTTGGAATAAAGCTTCAGGTGGATTATCTGCCTTGGGCCAGAGCCAGAATGGTGGCTCGCAGAGGCGACTACATCGGCTATTTTCCTGCGTGGCCGGAAGAAGTGGATGACGGATTCACGGCCTCTGTCCCTGTGGACTGGTCGAGCGTTGCGGTGATGGTGCGAAAGAAGAGTGGACTTGAGAGCGGCAAGCTCAGTGAGATATTCCGGCACCGCGTCGGATTGGTGAAGACCTATGATTATCCTTTGAGCGTGGCGGCTCAGGCCCTCCGCCGTCCCCACAATGTGGACAGAACTCCCGACGATGAACTGCTGTACAAGAAATTATCCGAGGGCAGGATTGATGCGGCAATTACGGACCCGGCCGTCATGCGGCATATGGCTGCGGAGTCGGGGGCGAGAGACGTGGAGGTCTTGCGCATTCTGGAACGCCGTCCGCTCGTCATCGCTTTTCGCGACCTGCCGGGAACGCAAAGACGCCTTCGCCTGCTCAAAGAGGCCATGGAACGTTTGAAGGGCGCGGGCTTGTCACTGACAGCCCCCAACTGACAGGTTCACCTTTTTCACAAAAAATGAAGCCCTTCGTTTGATGGCGAAGGGCTTTCTTGTGCGCTTGGCGGAAGCGTATAGGAGTCGAACCTACCGACGAGGATTAGCCCGTCCACTGGATTTGAAGTCCAGGCGCCACACCGGTGACGAAACGCTTCCGAATGGAGCTAATTAGCTATCAGGTTTGGGGATTGCGTTCAAGGGAAAAGAGTGAATCCGTCGATGCCTTGGGTGGTTGGTGAGTGCTTGGGGATCGTTTCCACAACGCGCGGATTCTGTTATGGAGGGCTAAGGTCGGGCGCCGGTCCGCCAGACAATCTGAAACAGTAGTCGGAGGTTTTCATGAAACGTAATATCGCAATCATGGCAGGCGCAGTCCTCTGCGTGAGCCTGTTGAGCGCTGGCGCCTGTGCTTCGGGACTGGGCGATGAACTCAGCAGCACTTGCAGCAGCTGTCACTCAACCAAGCGCATCTGTCGATTCCAGGGCGTCAAGGACGCCGAGGCATGGAAGGAAACCGTGGAGCGCATGATTGGCAACGGCGCAGAGCTTTCCGAGAGCAGGGTTGACGAGGTCGCCGCGTACCTGAATGGGCTTGCGCCGGGGACCGGTCCGTTCTGCGAGTAGAGCATAACGCTTTTCGTAAGCCCGTGCCCGCATTGTCGCGATGCCGGGCACGGCAAAAGACCCCTTCACGCCGCCGGGCGGAAGGGGTTACCGAAAGCTGTGTTCCGCGATCCCTGGGACCGCGTATATGGCCGGAATGCCGCGTTGGCGGCTAACGGGGACGGAAGGTGATGCGTCCGCGGGTCAGGTCGTACGGGCTGAGCTCGACGGTGACGGTGTCGCCGGGCATGACGCGGATGCGGAACTTGCGCATCTTGCCGGAGATGTGTGCGAGCACTTCGTGACCGTTTTCGAGCGCCACCCTGAACATAGCGTTCGGCAGTGCTTCTTCCACGGTTCCCTGAACCTTGATTCCTTCTTCCTTGGCCATTGAGACTCCCTGTTTGTGTTTCTCACGGCGGCCGGACTTGTCCGTCCTTGCCGCCCGCGCGTGTCTGGCGCGCGTTGCTGTTGCTCGTTGCCCTCGTACGTTGAGGGCCAGTTTCCCATATAAGAAATTGTAGCGATTGTCCAATCCTAATGCGCACAGAGCCGGAAAACGGCTGTCGTTCGCAGGGGCATCATGGTAGTTTGCCGCAGTGTATGCAAGGAGGAATAATGCAGGATCGCGAAGCGGACAAGGCGGCGTTTTCCAAGCGGCTGGCGGGGTTGCTTAACGAGGCCTCGTTGACCGTAGCCATGGCACTCGGATACAGGACTGGGCTTTTTGAAGCCATGGATCGCCTTGGTGGGCCAGCGACGTCTTCGGTCATTGCGGATGAGGCAGTACTAAGCGAACGGTACGTACGCGAATGGCTTGGCGTCATGGCCTCGGGCGGTGTGGTCGAGCTGGCTGGAGGTGAACCAGAGCAGTTCCGGCTCCCCAAGGGGCACGCCGATCTGCTGACGGAGCGCGCCGGGCCCGAGAACATGGGCGTGTACATGCAGGAAATCCCGCTGCTCACCGCCAGCGTATACGACGACGTGGCCGAGAGGTTTCGAAGCGGCGAAGGTATAGGATACGATCGGTATCCGCGCTTTCACCGATTCATGGACCAGTTGGCGGTGGCGAAGCACCGGCAGACCCTTGTCGATGTCTTTGTCCCTTCCGTTGAGCAGGGAGCCATGTCGGAGCGCTTGAAAAGCGGTGTGCGGGTGCTTGATGTCGGTTGCTCCGAGGGAACCGCATTGCGGCTGCTCGCCCGGGCCTTTCCCCGTAGTGAGTTTCTGGGAGTGGATATTTCGGAAGAGTCGGTTCGTTGCGCTGAGAACAAGGCCCGGGATGAAGGGCTGTCAAATATTCGCTTTGAACTGCGTGATGTGACGCGCATGACGAAGCATTTGCATGGAGCCTTTGATTGGATCACCGCGTTTGATGCTATTCACGATCAGGCGCGGCCCGCGCAGGCGCTTTCGGCGATTCGGTCGCTGCTCGCTTCTGACGGCGTGTTTTCCATGGTGGATATCGCCGCCGAGAGCGCCATTCGGGAGAATATGGACCACCCCATGGGCGCGTTCCTGTACACTGTGAGCCTGATGCACTGTATGCCCGTCGGACTCACGGATGGCGGCGTGGGGCTGGGGATGATGTGGGGCAGGCAGCAGGCAGAGGCCATGCTTGCCGAAGCAGGCTTTTCCGATGTACGAACAACCCCGATCCCCGACGACCCGTTCAATCTGCACTACTGCTGCCGGGTGTGATCCGGCGGGGCTGAACAGGCAAACACAAGCATACGGAAAGAAAGATGACCGAATCCAAAATGACTTTGCAGGAATTTCTTGATGGCTGGGAGCCGGGCTTCTCCCGCGATAGTTTTGAACGTTTTCGCGCTGCGCTGGAAGCCATGGAAGGCGTGGAATGCGAGTTCGTGGCGCGTCCGGGGGTGAGCTATTCCCTCAGGCCGCGCAAGGAAGGCCAGCAGCGCCCGCTGTTCGCGCTGGTGGACGTGGTGGACGATCCTTCCGGCCGCTGGCTCTCGGTGTGTTCCTACGCGGATTTTGTCACTGACCCGGATGAGCAGGGCGACTTTGTGCCTGAAGGACTTATGGGGCAGGATGCGATCTGCTTTGACGTGGACGAGGATGCTCCCGAAAGCGTTGCCCTTGTGCTGTCCAAGCTTGGAGAGGCATACGGCAAGGCCGACTAACCCCTCTTTGTCCGGCAGGAACGTTTGTCGGATCTGTTTCGGATTTCATGGTCAGGTCGCGTGGGCGGCCTGACTTTTTTGGGCTTGAGGGGCGGACGTTCTGATCATGTAGTGAAGAAAGCGCAAAAAAAGGCCGGAGCATTTGCTCCGGCCTTTTGAATAGGCTTCGTATGTCCAGCGGCTTAACGCTTGGAGAACTGGAAGCTGGCGCGTGCGCCGCGGAGACCGTACTTCTTACGCTCTTTCTTACGAGCGTCGCGAGTGAGGAATCCGGCCTTCTTGAGCACGCCACGGAGTTCCGGGTCGAGCTCGCAAAGGGCACGTGCGATGCCGTGACGGACGGCCTGAGCCTGTCCGGCGACGCCGCCGCCACAGCAGCGGATCTTGACGTCCACGCTGTCGAGTTTCTTGGTCAGGCGCAGCGGCTGCTGCACGACCATCTGGAGGGTCTTGCGGGGAAAGTACTCGGTGAAGTCTTTTCCGTTGACCTGAATCTGCCCGGAACCGGCGTAAATGCGGGTACGGGCGATGGCATTCTTTCTCTTGCCGGTGCCGTAATTAAAATCGCTCATGATGTCTCCCGATTACAGTTCCAGGGTTTTGGGCTGCTGGGCCGCATGCGGGTGTTCGGAACCGGCGTAGACCTTGAGCTTTTTCAGCTGCTGGCGGGCCAGACGGTTGTTGGGCAGCATGCCCTTCACCGCAGCGGTGATGACGTTTTCCGGCTTGATTTCGAGCATGGCGCGCAGGTTCTTGCCGCGAATGCCGCCCGGGTAGCCGGTGTGCTTGTAGTACATCTTGTCATCCAGCTTCGCGCCGGTGACCTTGATCTTTTCGGCATTGATCACAACCACGAAATCTCCCATGTCCATGTGGTGGGAGTATTCGGGCTTGTGCTTGCCGCGCAGGCGATTGGCGATTTCGGTGGCCAGGCGACCGAGAATCTTGTCAGTGGCGTCCACGACGATCCAATCGTTCTTCACGTCTTCCGGAGTCGGACTATATGTCTTCATAAAAATGCTCCTTGCACAAACTGGGAACGGGACAGTTACGGTGTTTGTCTCCGCATGTCAAGCGACAAGACGAAACCCCGACGCGATGAAACGATGTCCCGGTGCCGACCGTAACGGGGTGGGGAAATTCGGGATGCGACCGATCCCGGGCCTTTCTTCGCGTCAGAATCCGACTTGCGGATATATGAACCTCTCGGGGTCCGGATGGTGCAAATACATTGATCGGCACCAAAAATCAAAACCTTTTTTCCCTGCGGGAACAGGAAATAACGGTCATTCTTTATTGTGAGACTCTGGCGTCCCGGAATCATTGGAGATCGACGTCGCCAATGCCGGGGTCAGTCAAAGTCCGCAAGCAGGGCGTTTATCTGTACCCCCGCAACCGTGGTGCGACCCTTGTAGTGGTTGCGGATGCGAAACAGCGCCTGATGCAGCTGGTCCGAAGAGATGCCGTTTTTCAGGGCGGTATGCGCCTCGATGAACGCGGCCAGCCGGTCGCACATTTTCAGCAGTTCCCCGTCCTTGGGGTCCAGCGAGTCCTGATTGTTTGCGGCCAGCTCGTCCGCAGCCACCGCGAGGACCTTGCCGTCGCGCACGATGGTGGCCTGAAACTCACTGCCGACCTCAAGGCCGAGGAAGTAGGCCATGCGCTCGGAGACGTCCTCGTACCCGCCGTCACGAAGCGGTGCCAGCACCACCTTTTCCAGCTCGTACAATTCATATTGACGGATAAGCTCCGCAATCTCCGGCGCCGACTGCTTGACCGGGGAAATGATGTCCCGCGTCAACAGCTCGGGCAGGTCGTGCACGAGCCCGGCAAAAAAGTTGTTCTGCTGCCGCGCCCGGCAGGCGCCCACCTCCTGACTGAAGAACCAGCCGTAGGCCGCCACGATGAACATGTGACCGAGCACCGAAGTTTCGGGCACACGCGGCGTCTGGGACCAGCGCTTCTGAAAGCGCAGCCGGCCGCACATTCTGGCGAACCGACCCAGCGTGGTGTTCTCGTCGTCGAGCAGTTCATCCACGCCCTTGATGTCGCGCAGATCCTCAAGGCGATCGACGAAGCTCTGTTCGATCTCCTTGAGCTCGTGGTCCATGGTGTTGATGCTCTTGAGCAGTTTGAACTCGGACCAGCTGGCGTAGAGGTGTGCGGCGCGAAGGATGCGCCGGGCAAGCCCCTTTTCCTCCGGCTCCATGAGAAATTCGCCCATGCGGCGCAGGAATCCTTCGCCCAGCGGCTGAAGGCGCGGGGCCAGCTCCGAGACCACCCACGAGGTGAGCTTGCGGTAGTCCTCGCGGTTCTCCTTGATGCGGTAGAAAACGGGCGGCTTGATGTCGGTGATGACCAGCCGGTACAGGTAGTCGAAGATACCGCCTTCAACGATGCTCTCGCCGAGGGCGCGCCGTCTGGCGACATCCATATCCCGGGAGTTGATGACAAACAGGACCCACGCCACGATCATCTTGTGGGCCTGTTTGTCCACCTCCACCAGCTCCATGGGGCGGAGCTTGTCGTTCCAGCGTTTCATGAACGCGCCGGAAAAAACCAATTCCAGAAGGCTCTTGCGAATGATCACGGACATGATGCGTTATCCTGCGGTTTCCGGTTCATCCGCTCACCATAGACGGTGCGGGCCGATTTGTGAATGCCCGAAATCCTGCCGGATTATTTGCGCCTGAGCACCGCCACGGCCTCCACGTGGGTGGTATGCGGGAACTGGTCCACGGCCTGTACGCTCTCAACGGCGTAGGCATGCGAAAGCCTGCCGAGATCGCGCGCCAGCGTCGCCGGGTCGCAGGAAACCGCCACGACCCTGCGGGGCAGCATGTCCAGGATGCCGCGCACCACGGTCTCGTGCATGCCGGAGCGGGGCGGGTCGGTGACGATGATGTCCGGATCGGGCACGCCCTTCACCTGTCCGAGGCCGTGCTCCAGCGTTCCGGCGTGGAACTCGCAGTTGGAGAAACCGTTGATCTCGGCATTGCGCACGGCGTCGCGGACGGAATCCTTGGAAAGCTCGAATCCGAGCACCTTCTTTGCCTTGTCGGCAAGGGCCAGTGCCAGCCCGCCGGTGCCGCAGTAGAGGTCCATGACCGTATCGTCCGGACCGGGATCGGCTGCCTGACGGACTGCGCCGTACAGGAGTTCCGCGGCTGCGCTGTTGGGCTGGAAGAATGCGTTGGGCGAAATGCGGTAGCGAACCTCGGCGTCCGGCAAATGCAGGCGTTCTTCCACGGAATCCTGTCCAATGACCTGCTGAATGCGTTCGCCAAAGGCCAGATCGCGGCGGCTCTTGCGAGTGGAGTGAACGAAGGAGGTTATCTCCGGGAAATCGGCTTGTAGCGCGCGGCCAAGTTTTTCCGCTGCGGAGTGATCGCGTGCGGTGGCGGTGATGAGGTGCACCATCAGCTCACCTTCGCCTGAGGTGGTGCCGTGGTGCCGGATGACGAGGCGGCGCAGGTAGCCCTTGCCCGTCTTCGGGTTGTAGGCGATGCGTCCGAGCGAGGGGCCCAGCTCGTTGGCGCGGCGCAGGATGGCGGCGGTCTTTTCCGTGCAGATGCGACACTCGGGCACGGGCATCACGGAGGCGTCGAGCCTGCGCCGCAGTCCGGCCACGGGCTGTCCGTCGATGGAGTCGTAGACGAATTCCATCTTGTTGCGGTAGCGCCAGACATCCGGGGAGCCGATGGGCGTCAGCGCAGGGACGTCCTCAAGCCCGCCGATGCGTTCAAGCGCGTCGGAAACGCGGCGTGTTTTCCATGCGAGCTGCTCGGCCGGGTCCATGTGTTGTAACAGGCAGCCGCCACACTCGGGAAAATGCGGACATTCCGGCTTCACCTCGACAGGGGAGCGCTCCACCACCTCGGCCGCGAGGGCTTCGGCATACCGTTTCTTCACGCGCTGCACGCTGGCCTTGACGCGGGAACCGGGCAGTGCGCCCTCCACAAAGACCGTCATGCCGTCGGGCAGACGCGCCACTCCGTTGCCGGTTGATGCCAGATCACGGATCGCCACTTCTATTATTTCGCCTCTTTTTATGCTCATGTGCGGGGTTTGACAGCTTTCCCCGGCGCTGTCTATGACTTTTCCATGATCGACAAGGCCACCGCCATAGAAACCGTCATGGAACGGCTCAAAAAATTGCCGCAGGGGCACGCGCTGGACATGCGCACGTACAAACGAAACCGCTCCGTGCTCATCCGGCGCGTGGAGGACGACCTGTTCGAGGTGATCCAGAACGGCTACGAGCAGAACCGGTTCGAAAGCACCCGCAAGAAGATGAAAAAGCTCCTGAAGACACTGCTCAAGAAGGAGTTCCCGCGAAGCACCAAGATCAGGCTTTACACGCTGGAAGGGGAGGACGCGGAAAAGCATCTGCCCCGGAAGATTCTCTGAGACGGCGTTTCGGCAGATTACCAATCCCTTTCGGGCGGCGGTGCAATTGTTGGAGCGGAAAAGACGGCGGCTGGAATGCGTGTCTGATGATACCGGCTTGTCGCAAAGGTCGCGGGGGCTGAGGGGTGCTGCCCTGCAAAAGCTTGACCCGGTCCGGAAAAAGGTGCATGGCACCGCCCATGAACGAACTGCTCTGGATAGGATTCGCCCTTCTGGACCTGACCATGGTCCTTGTCGTGTACCGTTTCTTCGGCCGCACCGGTCTCTTTGGCCTCGTGGTCTTCAACCTCTTGCTGTGCAACCTTCAGGTCCTCAAGACCGTGGAGATGTTCGGCCTGACCACCACGCTGGGCAACATCCTGTATGCCAGCGTCTTTCTCTCCACCGACATGCTCGGGGAACTACACGGCAAGGAGGACGCCAAGAAGGCGGTTCTGCTTGGCTTCGTGACGCTGCTGCTCATGACGGGCTACATGCAGCTTGCCTTGCAGTTCGTGCCCGGAGCGGAGGACTTCGCGCATCCGCACCTGTCTGCGCTGTTCGGCTTCATGCCGCGCATCGCGCTGGCGAGCCTCGCGGCCTATCTCATCTCCCAGATGCACGACGTGTGGGCCTTCCACCGCATCAAGGCCAGCACCGGCGGCAAGCACCTCTGGCTGCGCAACAATGCCAGCACCCTCGTGAGCCAGCTGCTGGATTCCGCGATCTTCTGCACCATCGCGTTCTACGGACTGTTCCCCGCGAACGTGTTTATGGAAATCATGGTCTCCACCTATGTCATCAAGGTCGCCGTGGCGGTGCTGGATACGCCGTTTATCTATCTGGCCAAGAAGCTTTTCCCGAAGGGCGTTCACGCCTGATCCGATGTTGACAACAAGCCCGCTCCGGCACTCAAACCGGGGCGGGTTTTCTTGCAGAAATTTCTTGATAGTGAATTTCAAATTCAATAAAAGGGCGCCCATGTACACACTGGAAGAAAAGCTGTTCGGGGCGGGGTGCGACCATGTCCGGGTGACGCTGCATGAATTTGCCGAGTCCCTTGGCAACGCGATTGACGCGCGGGATCACGGCACGTGGGCCCATTCTGATGAGGTGGCGGAGGTGTCGCTGGTGCTGGCACAGTGCATGGGGGTTTCACCCGTGCAGCGGCAGCTCATTCATATTGCCGGGCATTTGCACGATATTGGGAAGCTGGCACTGCCGGACAATGTGCTCAACAAGCCCGGCTCCTTGAGCGACGAGGAGTGGGCCATGGTGCGCGAGCATCCCGGCCGCGGGGCCGACATCGTGCGTCCCGTGCCGGAGTTTGCGGCCAAGGGCGGCGTGGCGGATATGATCCGGGCGCATCACGAGCGCTGGGACGGCGGCGGCTATCCGGACGGCCTTTCCGGCAAGGCGATTCCTTGTGGAGCGAGGGTGATCGCTGTGGCTGACGGGCTCTCGGCCATGATGCAGGACAGATCCTACCGCAAGGGGATGAGCTTCGTCGATGCCTGTAGGGAGGTCGAGCGATGCTCCGGTACACAGTATGATCCCATGGTGGTTTCGTGTCTGTTGGCGAACAGAAGAGCGGTGTTCGATGCGTTCATGAGCGTGGAGGAGAGCAGGGTGCGTTCGTTCGCCAGCCGGGGGCGAAGTCGCGAAGGGGCATAGCTGTTCGATGCGCTTCAACACATCACTTGGCCGCAGTGGACCGCACGACGGTGAGGACGTCGTTTTTTGCGGTCGGCCTCGCGGAGCCACCGGGACTCCGCGAAACCGATCGGCAAAAGCGTCAGCTACCAGGCGCGTCCATGAAGGATGTCATGAATGCGTTCCTCGGTGGCCTCTTCGACGAGCAGCATCTTCTTGGCCTGAGCCTTCCTGACCTTTTCGCTGAGCACGTCGATGTCCGCGGGCTTCTCGATGAAGTCCATGGCACCGAGCTTCATGGCCTCGATGCCCTTTTCCACGGAGGCGTGCCCGGTCAGAAGGATGACCTGCAGGCTCGGGTGCAGCTTCTTGATCATCTTCAGGCTGTCGATGCCGTTGGTGCCGGGCATCTGCAGGTCGAGGAAGATGGCGTCGAACTGCTTGTCGGCCATGATGTCCAGCGCGTCGGAGATGCTGGTGCAGGCTTCCACTTCCATGCCGCGCAGGCGCAGGCGCTCGCTCATGGTTTCCAGGAATTCCGGTTCGTCGTCTATGAGAAGGACCTTTTCTGACATATCAGGCTCCTTTTGCTTGAGTTGTGGTTACGCGCCGCTGAAGCGTACAGCGACGTGATGGGGATCGGAGCTGACGATCTCGGCTCCGACGCTCTCCGCGAGGGGGGCCAGAGGCCCCGTTTCCACAGACGTTCCCTCGGGGGCCGCAACGGTCACCGAGGGCGGCTCGGCTTGGGTGGTTACGGACACACCTCCCGATGTCCCGGTCGCTTTCACGGCGGCCTCGATGAGTCCGCAGACCAGTCGGATCACCTCGAATCGCGATGCCGTCACCGAAGTGCTCGTTTCGGCTTCGACCTTGATCGAGGTTTCGTGCAGCTTGGCCACCCGGTTGCAGAGACCCGACGCCAGAAGCGCCGCTTCCCCCAAGTCCACCTGAGACGCATCGTGATCCGTGCTGTGCGCGAAGTCGTTAAGGCGGCGCATGATGCCGTCGCCCCGTTTCACCTGCTCCCGTATCCTCCCGCTGGCGTGTGTCAGTCGGTCAGGGGTAAGTTGCCCGCGTTCGGCGAGAGCGCAAAGGTCTTCGAGCAGCCCGGCGTTTTCGTTCACGATGGCCAGGACGTTCTTGAGGTCGTGGGTTGCCGCTGCCGTGATCCGGCCGAAAAAACGCAGCCGTTCACGTTCGGAATTCACTGTATCCATATTCTCACATCCTCCCGATCTAGGCCTGTTTGACCCGTTCGATGAGTTCATCGATGTTGACCGGCTTCATGAGGTACGAGGAGGCCTTGGCGGACCCCTCGCGGAAATCTTGATGGGATCCGTGTCCGGACAGGAACACGTACCGCATTCCGGGCCGTATTTTCTCCAGGCGTTCCTGCAGTTCGAGTCCGCTCATGCCGGGCATCTTCACGTCCAGCACGGCCACTTCGTATTCGTTGTTGCGGGCCAGTTCGATGGCGTCTTCGCCGTTGTCCGCCCAGTCCGCATCGATGCCACGGAAGGAGAGTCTCTCGGCCAGTGCCGATATGAGTTCGACTTCGTCGTCTACCAGAAGAATTTTCACGTCTGTTCCTTGCCTTGGTCTTTGAGCGGGAGCCGGATGATGAAGGTCGTCCCTGTTCCCACTTCGCTCACAACTTCCATCTCGCCGCCGAGTTCGTTGACCAGCCCGTAGGTGATGGACAGCCCCAGTCCGGTGCCGCTGGTCTGCTTCTTGGTGGAGAAGAACGGCTCGAAGATTCGTTCCAGATTTTCGCGGGAGATGCCGCACCCGTCATCGGAGAAGACCAGCTCGGCCGTGTCTTCCCCGATACTGCGCACGGTGATGTCGAGGCTGCCGCCGTCATCCATGGCCTGAAACGCGTTGTTGATCAGGTTCAGGAATATCTGCTGCAGCTTGCCCCGGTCGGACACCACGGTGGGCAGCTCGTTTTCGGTGTGAATCTGTACCTCGATGCTGCGGTATTCCGCTTCCTTCTGCACGAAGCTCAGGACTTCGCGGATGACTCCCACGAGGTTCAGGGGAGCCATGAACGTATCCACCTGCCGGGCGAATCCGAGCAGCCGCTTGGTGATGGTGCCGCACCGCTCCACAGAGGAGATGATGGAATCCACCATGCGCACGAGCCGGTCGTCGCCCTTGTACTCTTCCCGGAAGGTGAAGAGGTCCCGCAGCAGGCCGGCCTTTTCGTTGATGATGGCCAGCGGGTTGTTGATCTCGTGGGCCACGCCTGCGGCGAGGCGGCCAATGGAGGCCATGCGGTTGGCATGCTCCATCTGGCGCTGCGCCTTGACCCGCGTCAGCTCGGCCTCGTAGATGCGGCCGACCATGAAGGTGGCCACGGCGAGAATCACCACGATGATGACGACGCCGCTCAGGCCGGAAATCCAGAGAATCTCTTCCACGGCCTCGTGCATGGAATTCATGAGCATGGCCTGCCGCTTGACGATCATCACGATGAAGGGCGTGCCCTCCACGTAGGCGTAGCCGGTGATGAGCGGATCGCCCGAGTCTTTCTTGAGCACCAGCGAGCGGGTGCTTGGGGCGTATTCCGGGATGGGCAGATCCATGTGCTCCAGAACCCCGCCGTGGTAGCGCGAAGGCACCTGCAGAACGCCCTGCCGGTTGACGATGAATGCGTCGCCGTCGCCGGAGAGGTTGAGTCCGGAGAGCAGATTCTTGAAAAGACTGATGTCGATGGTGGTACGCAGGATGGCTTCGTTTCCGTTGTCCATGGTGAACCGCACGGCAAGAACGAAGTGGGGCAGATCCCTGTACCCGAGAAATACGTCGCTGATGTAGGACCCCTGTTGCAGGGTCTCCTTGAACCATGGCTGGTCGCTGTAGTCCTTTCCCTGAAGGTCGAAAGGGCCCACGTAGGCGACCTGTGTGCCGGTGTTGTCGATGAGACCGATGTCCGTGAAGCCGCCGAAGGCTTCGCGCAGCCCGGAGAGGATGTTGGAAAGCCCCTTTGCGCTCATCAGGTCGTTGCCCGGCACGGTCCGTGTCACCAGGGCAAGCGCCGCGCGGCGCTTGCCCTGGTGACACGGACCGTGCCGGGCAACGACCTGATGAGCGCAAAGGGGCTTTCCAACATCCTCTCCGGGCTGCGCGAAGCCTTCGGCGGCTTCACGGACATCGGTCTCATCGACAACACCGGCACACAGGTCGCCTACGTGGGCCCTTTCGACCTTCAGGGAAAGGACTACAGCGACCAGCCATGGTTCAAGGAGACCCTGCAACAGGGGTCCTACATCAGCGACGTATTTCTCGGGTACAGGGATCTGCCCCACTTCGTTCTTGCCGTGCGGTTCACCATGGACAACGGAAACGAAGCCATCCTGCGTACCACCATCGACATCAGTCTTTTCAAGAATCTGCTCTCCGGACTCAACCTCTCCGGCGACGGCGACGCATTCATCGTCAACCGGCAGGGCGTTCTGCAGGTGCCTTCGCGCTACCACGGCGGGGTTCTGGAGCACATGGATCTGCCCATCCCGGAATACGCCCCAAGCACCCGCTCGCTGGTGCTCAAGAAAGACTCGGGCGATCCGCTCATCACCGGCTACGCCTACGTGGAGGGCACGCCCTTCATCGTGATGATCGTCAAGCGGCAGGCCATGCTCATGAATTCCATGCACGAGGCCGTGGAAGAGATTCTCTGGATTTCCGGCCTGAGCGGCGTCGTCATCATCGTGGTGATTCTCGCCGTGGCCACCTTCATGGTCGGCCGCATCTACGAGGCCGAGCTGACGCGGGTCAAGGCGCAGCGCCAGATGGAGCATGCCAACCGCATGGCCTCCATTGGCCGCCTCGCCGCAGGCGTGGCCCACGAGATCAACAACCCGCTGGCCATCATCAACGAAAAGGCCGGCCTGCTGCGGGACCTCTTCACCTTCCGGGAAGAGTACAAGGGCGACGACCGGCTCGTGCGCATGGTGGATTCCATCATCTCCTCTGTGGAGCGGTGCGGCACCATCACCAAGCGGCTGCTCGGATTCGCCCGGCAGGTGGATACGTTCATGGCTCCCCTGAACCTCGTGGGAGTCATCCGCGAAGTCCTGAGCTTCGTGCAGAAGGAAGCGGAATACCGCAGCATCGAGGTACAGATTCACACCGAAAACGAGCTGCCCACCGTGGTGTCCGACCGGGGCAAGCTGCAGCAGATATTCCTGAACCTGATCAACAACGCGTTTCAGGCCATGGATGACGGCGGCAGCCTCGACATCACCGTGCGCAGTATCGGGGAAGACACGGCCGAGCTGGTCTTCTCCGATGACGGGTGCGGCATCTCCCGCGAAAATCTGGAACGAATCTTCGAGCCGTTCTTCTCCACCAAGAAGCAGACCAGCGGCACCGGACTGGGGCTGTCCATCACCTACGGGCTGGTCAACGAACTCGGCGGCGAGATGGAAGTTGTGAGCGAAGTGGGAACAGGGACGACCTTCATCATCCGGCTCCCGCTCAAAGACCAAGGCAAGGAACAGACGTGAAAATTCTTCTGGTAGACGACGAAGTCGAACTCATATCGGCACTGGCCGAGAGACTCTCCTTCCGTGGCATCGATGCGGACTGGGCGGACAACGGCGAAGACGCCATCGAACTGGCCCGCAACAACGAATACGAAGTGGCCGTGCTGGACGTGAAGATGCCCGGCATGAGCGGACTCGAACTGCAGGAACGCCTGGAGAAAATACGGCCCGGAATGCGGTACGTGTTCCTGTCCGGACACGGATCCCATCAAGATTTCCGCGAGGGGTCCGCCAAGGCCTCCTCGTACCTCATGAAGCCGGTCAACATCGATGAACTCATCGAACGGGTCAAACAGGCCTAGATCGGGAGGATGTGAGAATATGGATACAGTGAATTCCGAACGTGAACGGCTGCGTTTTTTCGGCCGGATCACGGCAGCGGCAACCCACGACCTCAAGAACGTCCTGGCCATCGTGAACGAAAACGCCGGGCTGCTCGAAGACCTTTGCGCTCTCGCCGAACGCGGGCAACTTACCCCTGACCGACTGACACACGCCAGCGGGAGGATACGGGAGCAGGTGAAACGGGGCGACGGCATCATGCGCCGCCTTAACGACTTCGCGCACAGCACGGATCACGATGCGTCTCAGGTGGACTTGGGGGAAGCGGCGCTTCTGGCGTCGGGTCTCTGCAACCGGGTGGCCAAGCTGCACGAAACCTCGATCAAGGTCGAAGCCGAAACGAGCACTTCGGTGACGGCATCGCGATTCGAGGTGATCCGACTGGTCTGCGGACTCATCGAGGCCGCCGTGAAAGCGACCGGGACATCGGGAGGTGTGTCCGTAACCACCCAAGCCGAGCCGCCCTCGGTGACCGTTGCGGCCCCCGAGGGAACGTCTGTGGAAACGGGGCCTCTGGCCCCCCTCGCGGAGAGCGTCGGAGCCGAGATCGTCAGCTCCGATCCCCATCACGTCGCTGTACGCTTCAGCGGCGCGTAACCACAACTCAAGCAAAAGGAGCCTGATATGTCAGAAAAGGTCCTTCTCATAGACGACGAACCGGAATTCCTGGAAACCATGAGCGAGCGCCTGCGCCTGCGCGGCATGGAAGTGGAAGCCTGCACCAGCATCTCCGACGCGCTGGACATCATGGCCGACAAGCAGTTCGACGCCATCTTCCTCGACCTGCAGATGCCCGGCACCAACGGCATCGACAGCCTGAAGATGATCAAGAAGCTGCACCCGAGCCTGCAGGTCATCCTTCTGACCGGGCACGCCTCCGTGGAAAAGGGCATCGAGGCCATGAAGCTCGGTGCCATGGACTTCATCGAGAAGCCCGCGGACATCGACGTGCTCAGCGAAAAGGTCAGGAAGGCTCAGGCCAAGAAGATGCTGCTCGTCGAAGAGGCCACCGAGGAACGCATTCATGACATCCTTCATGGACGCGCCTGGTAGCTGACGCTTTTGCCGATCGGTTTCGCGGAGTCCCGGTGGCTCCGCGAGGCCGACCGCAAAAAACGACGTCCTCACCGTCGTGCGGTCCACTGCGGCCAAGTGATGTGTTGAAGCGCATCGAACAGCTATGCCCCTTCGCGACTTCGCCCCCGGCTGGCGAACGAACGCACCCTGCTCTCCTCCACGCTCATGAACGCATCGAACACCGCTCTTCTGTTCGCCAACAGACACGAAACCACCATGGGATCATACTGTGTACCGGAGCATCGCTCGACCTCCCTACAGGCATCGACGAAGCTCATCCCCTTGCGGTAGGATCTGTCCTGCATCATGGCCGAGAGCCCGTCAGCCACAGCGATCACCCTCGCTCCACAAGGAATCGCCTTGCCGGAAAGGCCGTCCGGATAGCCGCCGCCGTCCCAGCGCTCGTGATGCGCCCGGATCATATCCGCCACGCCGCCCTTGGCCGCAAACTCCGGCACGGGACGCACGATGTCGGCCCCGCGGCCGGGATGCTCGCGCACCATGGCCCACTCCTCGTCGCTCAAGGAGCCGGGCTTGTTGAGCACATTGTCCGGCAGTGCCAGCTTCCCAATATCGTGCAAATGCCCGGCAATATGAATGAGCTGCCGCTGCACGGGTGAAACCCCCATGCACTGTGCCAGCACCAGCGACACCTCCGCCACCTCATCAGAATGGGCCCACGTGCCGTGATCCCGCGCGTCAATCGCGTTGCCAAGGGACTCGGCAAATTCATGCAGCGTCACCCGGACATGGTCGCACCCCGCCCCGAACAGCTTTTCTTCCAGTGTGTACATGGGCGCCCTTTTATTGAATTTGAAATTCACTATCAAGAAATTTCTGCAAGAAAACCCGCCCCGGTTTGAGTGCCGGAGCGGGCTTGTTGTCAACATCGGATCAGGCGTGAACGCCCTTCGGGAAAAGCTTCTTGGCCAGATAGATAAACGGCGTATCCAGCACCGCCACGGCGACCTTGATGACATAGGTGGAGACCATGATTTCCATAAACACGTTCGCGGGGAACAGTCCGTAGAACGCGATGGTGCAGAAGATCGCGGAATCCAGCAGCTGGCTCACGAGGGTGCTGGCATTGTTGCGCAGCCAGAGGTGCTTGCCGCCGGTGCTGGCCTTGATGCGGTGGAAGGCCCACACGTCGTGCATCTGGGAGATGAGATAGGCCGCGAGGCTCGCCAGCGCGATGCGCGGCATGAAGCCGAACAGCGCAGACAGGTGCGGATGCGCGAAGTCCTCCGCTCCGGGCACGAACTGCAAGGCAAGCTGCATGTAGCCCGTCATGAGCAGCAGCGTCACGAAGCCAAGCAGAACCGCCTTCTTGGCGTCCTCCTTGCCGTGTAGTTCCCCGAGCATGTCGGTGGAGAGAAAGACGCTGGCATACAGGATGTTGCCCAGCGTGGTGGTCAGGCCGAACATCTCCACGGTCTTGAGGACCTGAAGGTTGCACAGCAAGAGGTTGAAGACCACGAGGCCAAAGAGACCGGTGCGGCCGAAGAAACGGTACACGACAAGGACCATGGTCAGGTCCAGAAGGGCGAATCCTATCCAGAGCAGTTCGTTCATGGGCGGTGCCATGCACCTTTTTCCGGACCGGGTCAAGCTTTTGCAGGGCAGCACCCCTCAGCCCCCGCGACCTTTGCGACAAGCCGGTATCATCAGACACGCATTCCAGCCGCCGTCTTTTCCGCTCCAACAATTGCACCGCCGCCCGAAAGGGATTGGTAATCTGCCGAAACGCCGTCTCAGAGAATCTTCCGGGGCAGATGCTTTTCCGCGTCCTCCCCTTCCAGCGTGTAAAGCCTGATCTTGGTGCTTCGCGGGAACTCCTTCTTGAGCAGTGTCTTCAGGAGCTTTTTCATCTTCTTGCGGGTGCTTTCGAACCGGTTCTGCTCGTAGCCGTTCTGGATCACCTCGAACAGGTCGTCCTCCACGCGCCGGATGAGCACGGAGCGGTTTCGTTTGTACGTGCGCATGTCCAGCGCGTGCCCCTGCGGCAATTTTTTGAGCCGTTCCATGACGGTTTCTATGGCGGTGGCCTTGTCGATCATGGAAAAGTCATAGACAGCGCCGGGGAAAGCTGTCAAACCCCGCACATGAGCATAAAAAGAGGCGAAATAATAGAAGTGGCGATCCGTGATCTGGCATCAACCGGCAACGGAGTGGCGCGTCTGCCCGACGGCATGACGGTCTTTGTGGAGGGCGCACTGCCCGGTTCCCGCGTCAAGGCCAGCGTGCAGCGCGTGAAGAAACGGTATGCCGAAGCCCTCGCGGCCGAGGTGGTGGAGCGCTCCCCTGTCGAGGTGAAGCCGGAATGTCCGCATTTTCCCGAGTGTGGCGGCTGCCTGTTACAACACATGGACCCGGCCGAGCAGCTCGCATGGAAAACACGCCGCGTTTCCGACGCGCTTGAACGCATCGGCGGGCTTGAGGACGTCCCTGCGCTGACGCCCATCGGCTCCCCGGATGTCTGGCGCTACCGCAACAAGATGGAATTCGTCTACGACTCCATCGACGGACAGCCCGTGGCCGGACTGCGGCGCAGGCTCGACGCCTCCGTGATGCCCGTGCCCGAGTGTCGCATCTGCACGGAAAAGACCGCCGCCATCCTGCGCCGCGCCAACGAGCTGGGCCCCTCGCTCGGACGCATCGCCTACAACCCGAAGACGGGCAAGGGCTACCTGCGCCGCCTCGTCATCCGGCACCACGGCACCACCTCAGGCGAAGGTGAGCTGATGGTGCACCTCATCACCGCCACCGCACGCGATCACTCCGCAGCGGAAAAACTTGGCCGCGCGCTACAAGCCGATTTCCCGGAGATAACCTCCTTCGTTCACTCCACTCGCAAGAGCCGCCGCGATCTGGCCTTTGGCGAACGCATTCAGCAGGTCATTGGACAGGATTCCGTGGAAGAACGCCTGCATTTGCCGGACGCCGAGGTTCGCTACCGCATTTCGCCCAACGCATTCTTCCAGCCCAACAGCGCAGCCGCGGAACTCCTGTACGGCGCAGTCCGTCAGGCAGCCGATCCCGGTCCGGACGATACGGTCATGGACCTCTACTGCGGCACCGGCGGGCTGGCACTGGCCCTTGCCGACAAGGCAAAGAAGGTGCTCGGATTCGAGCTTTCCAAGGATTCCGTCCGCGACGCCGTGCGCAATGCCGAGATCAACGGTTTCTCCAACTGCGAGTTCCACGCCGGAACGCTGGAGCACGGCCTCGGACAGGTGAAGGGCGTGCCCGATCCGGACATCATCGTCACCGACCCGCCCCGCTCCGGCATGCACGAGACCGTGGTGCGCGGCATCCTGGACATGCTGCCCCGCAGGGTCGTGGCGGTTTCCTGCGACCCGGCGACGCTGGCGCGCGATCTCGGCAGGCTTTCGCATGCCTACGCCGTTGAGAGCGTACAGGCCGTGGACCAGTTCCCGCATACCACCCACGTGGAGGCCGTGGCGGTGCTCAGGCGCAAATAATCCGGCAGGATTTCGGGCATTCACAAATCGGCCCGCACCGTCTATGGTGAGCGGATGAACCGGAAACCGCAGGATAACGCATCATGTCCGTGATCATTCGCAAGAGCCTTCTGGAATTGGTTTTTTCCGGCGCGTTCATGAAACGCTGGAACGACAAGCTCCGCCCCATGGAGCTGGTGGAGGTGGACAAACAGGCCCACAAGATGATCGTGGCGTGGGTCCTGTTTGTCATCAACTCCCGGGATATGGATGTCGCCAGACGGCGCGCCCTCGGCGAGAGCATCGTTGAAGGCGGTATCTTCGACTACCTGTACCGGCTGGTCATCACCGACATCAAGCCGCCCGTTTTCTACCGCATCAAGGAGAACCGCGAGGACTACCGCAAGCTCACCTCGTGGGTGGTCTCGGAGCTGGCCCCGCGCCTTCAGCCGCTGGGCGAAGGATTCCTGCGCCGCATGGGCGAATTTCTCATGGAGCCGGAGGAAAAGGGGCTTGCCCGGCGCATCCTTCGCGCCGCACACCTCTACGCCAGCTGGTCCGAGTTCAAACTGCTCAAGAGCATCAACACCATGGACCACGAGCTCAAGGAGATCGAACAGAGCTTCGTCGATCGCCTTGAGGATCTGCGCGACATCAAGGGCGTGGATGAACTGCTCGACGACGAGAACACCACGCTGGGTCGGTTCGCCAGAATGTGCGGCCGGCTGCGCTTTCAGAAGCGCTGGTCCCAGACGCCGCGTGTGCCCGAAACTTCGGTGCTCGGTCACATGTTCATCGTGGCGGCCTACGGCTGGTTCTTCAGTCAGGAGGTGGGCGCCTGCCGGGCGCGGCAGCAGAACAACTTTTTTGCCGGGCTCGTGCACGACCTGCCCGAGCTGTTGACGCGGGACATCATTTCCCCGGTCAAGCAGTCGGCGCCGGAGATTGCGGAGCTTATCCGTCAATATGAATTGTACGAGCTGGAAAAGGTGGTGCTGGCACCGCTTCGTGACGGCGGGTACGAGGACGTCTCCGAGCGCATGGCCTACTTCCTCGGCCTTGAGGTCGGCAGTGAGTTTCAGGCCACCATCGTGCGCGACGGCAAGGTCCTCGCGGTGGCTGCGGACGAGCTGGCCGCAAACAATCAGGACTCGCTGGACCCCAAGGACGGGGAACTGCTGAAAATGTGCGACCGGCTGGCCGCGTTCATCGAGGCGCATACCGCCCTGAAAAACGGCATCTCTTCGGACCAGCTGCATCAGGCGCTGTTTCGCATCCGCAACCACTACAAGGGTCGCACCACGGTTGCGGGGGTACAGATAAACGCCCTGCTTGCGGACTTTGACTGACCCCGGCATTGGCGACGTCGATCTCCAATGATTCCGGGACGCCAGAGTCTCACAATAAAGAATGACCGTTATTTCCTGTTCCCGCAGGGAAAAAAGGTTTTGATTTTTGGTGCCGATCAATGTATTTGCACCATCCGGACCCCGAGAGGTTCATATATCCGCAAGTCGGATTCTGACGCGAAGAAAGGCCCGGGATCGGTCGCATCCCGAATTTCCCCACCCCGTTACGGTCGGCACCGGGACATCGTTTCATCGCGTCGGGGTTTCGTCTTGTCGCTTGACATGCGGAGACAAACACCGTAACTGTCCCGTTCCCAGTTTGTGCAAGGAGCATTTTTATGAAGACATATAGTCCGACTCCGGAAGACGTGAAGAACGATTGGATCGTCGTGGACGCCACTGACAAGATTCTCGGTCGCCTGGCCACCGAAATCGCCAATCGCCTGCGCGGCAAGCACAAGCCCGAATACTCCCACCACATGGACATGGGAGATTTCGTGGTTGTGATCAATGCCGAAAAGATCAAGGTCACCGGCGCGAAGCTGGATGACAAGATGTACTACAAGCACACCGGCTACCCGGGCGGCATTCGCGGCAAGAACCTGCGCGCCATGCTCGAAATCAAGCCGGAAAACGTCATCACCGCTGCGGTGAAGGGCATGCTGCCCAACAACCGTCTGGCCCGCCAGCAGCTGAAAAAGCTCAAGGTCTACGCCGGTTCCGAACACCCGCATGCGGCCCAGCAGCCCAAAACCCTGGAACTGTAATCGGGAGACATCATGAGCGATTTTAATTACGGCACCGGCAAGAGAAAGAATGCCATCGCCCGTACCCGCATTTACGCCGGTTCCGGGCAGATTCAGGTCAACGGAAAAGACTTCACCGAGTACTTTCCCCGCAAGACCCTCCAGATGGTCGTGCAGCAGCCGCTGCGCCTGACCAAGAAACTCGACAGCGTGGACGTCAAGATCCGCTGCTGTGGCGGCGGCGTCGCCGGACAGGCTCAGGCCGTCCGTCACGGCATCGCACGTGCCCTTTGCGAGCTCGACCCGGAACTCCGTGGCGTGCTCAAGAAGGCCGGATTCCTCACTCGCGACGCTCGTAAGAAAGAGCGTAAGAAGTACGGTCTCCGCGGCGCACGCGCCAGCTTCCAGTTCTCCAAGCGTTAAGCCGCTGGACATACGAAGCCTATTCAAAAGGCCGGAGCAAATGCTCCGGCCTTTTTTTGCGCTTTCTTCACTACATGATCAGAACGTCCGCCCCTCAAGCCCAAAAAAGTCAGGCCGCCCACGCGACCTGACCATGAAATCCGAAACAGATCCGACAAACGTTCCTGCCGGACAAAGAGGGGTTAGTCGGCCTTGCCGTATGCCTCTCCAAGCTTGGACAGCACAAGGGCAACGCTTTCGGGAGCATCCTCGTCCACGTCAAAGCAGATCGCATCCTGCCCCATAAGTCCTTCAGGCACAAAGTCGCCCTGCTCATCCGGGTCAGTGACAAAATCCGCGTAGGAACACACCGAGAGCCAGCGGCCGGAAGGATCGTCCACCACGTCCACCAGCGCGAACAGCGGGCGCTGCTGGCCTTCCTTGCGCGGCCTGAGGGAATAGCTCACCCCCGGACGCGCCACGAACTCGCATTCCACGCCTTCCATGGCTTCCAGCGCAGCGCGAAAACGTTCAAAACTATCGCGGGAGAAGCCCGGCTCCCAGCCATCAAGAAATTCCTGCAAAGTCATTTTGGATTCGGTCATCTTTCTTTCCGTATGCTTGTGTTTGCCTGTTCAGCCCCGCCGGATCACACCCGGCAGCAGTAGTGCAGATTGAACGGGTCGTCGGGGATCGGGGTTGTTCGTACATCGGAAAAGCCTGCTTCGGCAAGCATGGCCTCTGCCTGCTGCCTGCCCCACATCATCCCCAGCCCCACGCCGCCATCCGTGAGTCCGACGGGCATACAGTGCATCAGGCTCACAGTGTACAGGAACGCGCCCATGGGGTGGTCCATATTCTCCCGAATGGCGCTCTCGGCGGCGATATCCACCATGGAAAACACGCCGTCAGAAGCGAGCAGCGACCGAATCGCCGAAAGCGCCTGCGCGGGCCGCGCCTGATCGTGAATAGCATCAAACGCGGTGATCCAATCAAAGGCTCCATGCAAATGCTTCGTCATGCGCGTCACATCACGCAGTTCAAAGCGAATATTTGACAGCCCTTCATCCCGGGCCTTGTTCTCAGCGCAACGAACCGACTCTTCCGAAATATCCACTCCCAGAAACTCACTACGGGGAAAGGCCCGGGCGAGCAGCCGCAATGCGGTTCCCTCGGAGCAACCGACATCAAGCACCCGCACACCGCTTTTCAAGCGCTCCGACATGGCTCCCTGCTCAACGGAAGGGACAAAGACATCGACAAGGGTCTGCCGGTGCTTCGCCACCGCCAACTGGTCCATGAATCGGTGAAAGCGCGGATACCGATCGTATCCTATACCTTCGCCGCTTCGAAACCTCTCGGCCACGTCGTCGTATACGCTGGCGGTGAGCAGCGGGATTTCCTGCATGTACACGCCCATGTTCTCGGGCCCGGCGCGCTCCGTCAGCAGATCGGCGTGCCCCTTGGGGAGCCGGAACTGCTCTGGTTCACCTCCAGCCAGCTCGACCACACCGCCCGAGGCCATGACGCCAAGCCATTCGCGTACGTACCGTTCGCTTAGTACTGCCTCATCCGCAATGACCGAAGACGTCGCTGGCCCACCAAGGCGATCCATGGCTTCAAAAAGCCCAGTCCTGTATCCGAGTGCCATGGCTACGGTCAACGAGGCCTCGTTAAGCAACCCCGCCAGCCGCTTGGAAAACGCCGCCTTGTCCGCTTCGCGATCCTGCATTATTCCTCCTTGCATACACTGCGGCAAACTACCATGATGCCCCTGCGAACGACAGCCGTTTTCCGGCTCTGTGCGCATTAGGATTGGACAATCGCTACAATTTCTTATATGGGAAACTGGCCCTCAACGTACGAGGGCAACGAGCAACAGCAACGCGCGCCAGACACGCGCGGGCGGCAAGGACGGACAAGTCCGGCCGCCGTGAGAAACACAAACAGGGAGTCTCAATGGCCAAGGAAGAAGGAATCAAGGTTCAGGGAACCGTGGAAGAAGCACTGCCGAACGCTATGTTCAGGGTGGCGCTCGAAAACGGTCACGAAGTGCTCGCACACATCTCCGGCAAGATGCGCAAGTTCCGCATCCGCGTCATGCCCGGCGACACCGTCACCGTCGAGCTCAGCCCGTACGACCTGACCCGCGGACGCATCACCTTCCGTCCCCGTTAGCCGCCAACGCGGCATTCCGGCCATATACGCGGTCCCAGGGATCGCGGAACACAGCTTTCGGTAACCCCTTCCGCCCGGCGGCGTGAAGGGGTCTTTTGCCGTGCCCGGCATCGCGACAATGCGGGCACGGGCTTACGAAAAGCGTTATGCTCTACTCGCAGAACGGACCGGTCCCCGGCGCAAGCCCATTCAGGTACGCGGCGACCTCGTCAACCCTGCTCTCGGAAAGCTCTGCGCCGTTGCCAATCATGCGCTCCACGGTTTCCTTCCATGCCTCGGCGTCCTTGACGCCCTGGAATCGACAGATGCGCTTGGTTGAGTGACAGCTGCTGCAAGTGCTGCTGAGTTCATCGCCCAGTCCCGAAGCACAGGCGCCAGCGCTCAACAGGCTCACGCAGAGGACTGCGCCTGCCATGATTGCGATATTACGTTTCATGAAAACCTCCGACTACTGTTTCAGATTGTCTGGCGGACCGGCGCCCGACCTTAGCCCTCCATAACAGAATCCGCGCGTTGTGGAAACGATCCCCAAGCACTCACCAACCACCCAAGGCATCGACGGATTCACTCTTTTCCCTTGAACGCAATCCCCAAACCTGATAGCTAATTAGCTCCATTCGGAAGCGTTTCGTCACCGGTGTGGCGCCTGGACTTCAAATCCAGTGGACGGGCTAATCCTCGTCGGTAGGTTCGACTCCTATACGCTTCCGCCAAGCGCACAAGAAAGCCCTTCGCCATCAAACGAAGGGCTTCATTTTTTGTGAAAAAGGTGAACCTGTCAGTTGGGGGCTGTCAGTGACAAGCCCGCGCCCTTCAAACGTTCCATGGCCTCTTTGAGCAGGCGAAGGCGTCTTTGCGTTCCCGGCAGGTCGCGAAAAGCGATGACGAGCGGACGGCGTTCCAGAATGCGCAAGACCTCCACGTCTCTCGCCCCCGACTCCGCAGCCATATGCCGCATGACGGCCGGGTCCGTAATTGCCGCATCAATCCTGCCCTCGGATAATTTCTTGTACAGCAGTTCATCGTCGGGAGTTCTGTCCACATTGTGGGGACGGCGGAGGGCCTGAGCCGCCACGCTCAAAGGATAATCATAGGTCTTCACCAATCCGACGCGGTGCCGGAATATCTCACTGAGCTTGCCGCTCTCAAGTCCACTCTTCTTTCGCACCATCACCGCAACGCTCGACCAGTCCACAGGGACAGAGGCCGTGAATCCGTCATCCACTTCTTCCGGCCACGCAGGAAAATAGCCGATGTAGTCGCCTCTGCGAGCCACCATTCTGGCTCTGGCCCAAGGCAGATAATCCACCTGAAGCTTTATTCCAAACGGCTCCAAGGCCTGCCGCAAACGCTGCATTGAGGATCCCCCAGAGTCGAGCTGGGCACCACTGTAGGGAGGCCAATACAATGAAGTAATCCTCCAGACCTCCTCCGCATGGATCGCCCGTGGCCAAACCAGCACAATCGAGAAAAATGAAACCAGCAAAGCGGTGCGCATAAGCCCCCTGTTTATTGGAATATACGCGACAGTGTTCCAATTCAAACACTTGTTACACGCCATATGGCAAAAACCGCAAACAGCAAGGTGGCACCCCTGTCGCAAATAAACCGCACGAATGGTGGCCTTGCATGCTAAGGTTGGCCTTACTGCCTTTTACGCCGATTTCAACTCACTTCTTGCGCAACAGGTCCTTTTCGACGTATGAATGTACAATGGGAATAGCACCAATGACGTCCATACGTAGCAGCTTCATTTTCAGGATACTCTCAGGGGCAGCCCTTGTGCTGACGCTTTTTGCGCTCACCCTGCACTCAGCAAAGTCTTTCGCCAATGAAGGCCCGATCCTCGTCGCCAGCATCTTCGCCCATACCGGACCGGCAGCCGAGGAAAACACACCGAATTATCGCATGGTGCGCCTTGCCGTGGAGAGGATAAACGAAACCGGCGGACTACTCGGAAGACGTCTGGAGCTATTGGAAATTGACAATCAGAGCACCGCTCTCGGCTCCAGAGAGGCGGCGCGCGACGCGGTCAAAGCCGGTGTGACGGCTGTCATTGGTCCTTCATGGAGCTCACATGCCATGGCCATGGCCCCGGTTCTGCAAAGAGCGGGGATTCCCATGGTCGGCGCAACAACCACCGCCCCGGAAGTCACACAGGTCGGCGACTTCATTTTCCGCATTTGCTATACCAACCGGCATCAGGCTCTGGCACTTGCCCGTTTTGCCGTGCAGCATCTCAAGGCAGAGTCCGCAGCCGTGCTTAGCATAGCTGGCGAGGTATATAGCGAAGACCTTGCGGAAGGCTTTGCCGAGGAATTCGTCCGGCTCGGCGGGGAGATGCTCGTCAGCAGATCGTACCTGCAAAGTTCCATGGACTTTTCCCGACAGCTCACGGATGTGCAAAGCGCAAAGCCGGACGTGGTTTTCGTTCCGGGTTTTGCCCGCGATTCAGGACTGATCCTGAAGCAGGCCCGCACCATGGGCATGCAGATGCCCTTCCTCGGCGGCGATGGCTGGACCGCTCTGGAGCAGTACCCCCACCTCGACCCTGCCAACGGCGACAACTATTACACGTCCCATTGGCATCCGGATTCCGAGCAGCCGGAAAGTCTCGAATTCATTCGCCTGCTGAAAAAGGAATACGGCCCCGAAGCCCTCTCCCTTGTGGACTCCGGCAACCCCTGCGCATACGATGCAATGATGATCGTGGCCGACGCCATTCGGCGCGCCGGGAGCGCTTCGCCAGGCGCCATACGCAACATGCTCCTTGCCACCAAAGGCTATCACGGCGTGACCGGCACCATTGCCTTCAACGGTTCACGCGACCCGCTCAAGCCACTCGTCATTTTACAGATAACCCAAAGCGGAACCCGCTACATCAAAACGGACACCCCTCCCGGACATGAAGAGTCTCTCCCGCAGGGTAACTGAATCCATCCTTCTGACCTTTCTCGGCATCAGCGTCCTGCTCGTTGCCGCGGCAGTGCCTGTCCAGCTGCAATGGACGCAGCAGAACATCGAGTCCGCCTGCTTCCTGCTCGACACGCTGCTGACCCGTGAACAGGACACCATCGCCAACGAACTTTTCGAGGAGCGCATCAAGTCGCTACGCCTTCGCCTTGAACAGATAGAACGGGTGAAGAACATTCACGGCATCATCCTTTATGACGCCGAAGGAAAGCTCGTCGTCAAAGCCGGTGAAACGACAGTTCCCGTCAGTTCCGACATCACACCGCCAACCATGCCGTCAGGAAAACGATTCCTTTACGAGCGGCACGGGACCATTCTGCTTTTCACCAAACCCATCCGCGCGGTAGGCGAAACATTCGGGTGGGTCAGACTCTCCTATGATCTGGGTCAGGTTTTCAACCAGAGGGCAACTTTCTATCTGTTCTTCGGCTGTCTGCTGCTCATTACACTGCTTTGCATGCTGACCCTGCTGCGCAAACGCCTCAACACGTCGGTCATCATGCCGCTGCTGAGGCTTCGTGATTCCATGGCATCCCTGCACGCGGGCAAGGACAAACCCGACCTCCCGGAATACAGCGAGGACAAGGAAGTCGCGGATCTCGTACAGTCCTTCGAGGACATGGCAGGACGACTTTACGCATCCTATCGAGCGCTGGACGAAAAAAACCTGCAACTCAGCAATGCGCTGGATCAGTCCGCGCGTGTGGCAGACGCCCTTAGGGAAAGCGAAGCCAAATTCCGCGGGATCGTTACACAGGCCCCCGTCGGCATCATGATGTTCAACAATGAGAGCGTCGTTTCCAGCTCGAACCGATACTTCGCCACCATTATGGGAGCTAAGGGCCCTGAACAGATCAACGGAATCAATATTCTCCGCGACGTTCGCAACGACGCGGTCAAGGCTGCGGTGAGCCAGGCCATATCTCAGGGCAGGGCCAGCTACGAGGACTACTACACCTCCCTGACCGGCAAACGGCGCGTGTACGTCCGGGCACGGCTCATACGCATTACCGAAAGCACGCTGCTGGGCGTCTTTGAAGACCTGACAGAGTACAAGGAGATTCTCACGGCGCTGAGTGAAAGCGAACACAACAAACGTCTCGCCGCCGAGAATCTTGCCGAACTGAACAAAAACCTTGAAGCCACCGTTGCCGAACGCACACGGGATCTTCAACTCAAAGCCGAGGAACTGGAAGCCGCCAACCGTCGTCTTCGCGAACTGGACGCCCTCAAAAGCACCTTCCTCTCTTCGGTGTCCCATGAACTGCGCACGCCGCTTACCTCCATCCTCGGCTTCGCCAAGGTCACCCGCAAGAGCTTCTCCCGGCACTTCTGGAGTCCCGGCGAGGACGACGCGCTAAAAGAAAAAAAGGCCGCCACCATCGATGACAACCTGAGCATCATCATCGGCGAGGGAGAACGCCTGTCCCGGCTGGTGAACGACGTGCTGGACCTCACCCGTATCGAGTCGGGAAAGATGCTCTGGAACGATCGCACACTGGATCCCGTACGCATCCTGTCCCACGCTCTGGCCATCACCAGAAACGAATTTCACCGCGGGGTGCAGGTAATCCAAACATTTGAAGAAGATCTGCCCAAAATCACCGTGGACCCGGACAAATTGACGCAGGTGGTCGTCAACCTGCTGCACAACGCAGCGAAGTTCACGAGCAAGGGACGAGTGGAGCTCAGTGCTTCCCGCGCCGAAACAGCCGATGGCACCATGTTGAGCATAGCGGTATCTGACACCGGTCCCGGAATACCGAAGCACGAGATCGACGCCGTCTTCGAGCGCTTTCATCAAACTGAAAACCCTACTGATGGGCACAAACCAACCGGATCCGGACTTGGTCTGGCCATCTGCCGGCAGATTGTGCTCCACTACGGCGGAGAAATCCACGCGGACTCAACCCCCGGACGCGGCACGACCTTCACCTTCGTCCTCCCCGCCACCCCTGACAACGACAGGAACGAAACAACGTAACGGCGCCCCTACCCTTCGTCACACATCTGTGGCAAAGTAGAGGACAAATTCGACAATATTCACGATCATAGGAGGACCACATGGAATTCTTTCTGGATACGGCAAGCCTCGACGAAATTGCCGCCGCACGCAAACAGGGCCTGATAGACGGCGTGACCACCAATCCCACCCTGCTCTCCCGCGAAGGCGGCGACTGGCAGGAACAGGCAAGAAAAATATGCGACACCGTTGACGGCCCCGTCAGTCTCGAAGTCGTCGGAACCAAGGCCGAAGACATGGTCCGCGAAGCCGAACACCTCGTCACCTTCGGCAACAACGTCGTGGTCAAGATTCCCATGATAGCCGAAGGTCTCGTCGCCACCCGCGAACTCGAAGCACGCGGCATCCGCACCAACGTGACCCTCGTATTCTCCGCCATGCAGGCCCTTCTTGCAGCCAAAGCCGGCGCCACCTATGTCAGCCCCTTCGTGGGCAGACTCGACGGCATCGGTCAAAGCGGCATGGAAGTCGTCTCCCAGATACGAACCATCTTCGACAACTACGGCATGAACACCAAAATCCTCGTAGCCAGCGTACGTTCCCCAAACCACGTCCTCGAAGGAGCACTGCTCGGAGCCGACGTCGCCACCGTCCCCTACAAGGTCATCACCCAACTCACACAACACCCGCTCACCGACTCAGGACTCGAAGCCTTCCTGAATGACTGGAAGAAGCTCACGGAATAAGGCGAAGCGGGCTCAAACCAAGCAGCGGCAAACAATATTTCGGCCTCCGGCGGGCCTTTCAGGCGGACCAAAGGGGCGGGCCCCCTTTGGAATCCCTAGGTTGTCAGCGGGGTTGCAGCTGCTGGAGCAATGCGGTCGCACAACCCGCGTCCCAGCTGCAACCCCGCTGACGGGAATCTACGTTCTGTGCGTCTTGGCTGACGAAATACGTTAGCAGAGTTTCGTTAAAAAGAGCCCCTTCTGTGCACACACTCCCCAACAGAACTCCCATCAAAGCATCTTATTCAGCCAGCCAAG
>Ga0182238_1000075_pt1 | contig 35446 bp, 52 predicted proteins | sample hydfrates6_PW_90_FD_132439 | JGI IMG/M metagenome (GOLD analysis project Ga0182238, IMG submission 132439) | Subsurface microbial communities from deep shales in Texas, USA - hydraulic fracturing test 6_PW_90 | ecosystem: Environmental > Aquatic > Deep subsurface > Shale gas/oil reservoir >... | reverse complement strand
GTCACCGGATTGTTTATAAATCTCATCGAGTAATATTTGAGCCTCCATCGCTTTAGTTATTTCTTCTTTTGTATCGGCCATCCCACTTTTAAGAGCTATCTCTTGGATGGTCGTCTTATCCAGTTGAACGCCTAAACCTTTTAAAGGTCTATACATACCAGTCAAAGCACTTTGCATTGCTATTGCTACATCCTCGGCGCTGTGAGTACCACTGTTAAAGTTCGCCAAAGCCCCGGTTACGTGCATAAATTCCCCGGTCATTTTAGTCGCCTCGTCTCTTGCAATTCCCATCGGTACCATTAAGTCCTGAATGCTTGACGCTAAACTTCTTGACTCAGCCTTTGTGGCCGGCGTCAATTCTCTAAATTTATCTAAAAATGCGTCGGCGTCATCGCTCATATTACCAAATACTGTATAAAATTTTGCCTCCGTTGCCTCGAGCTCCATCGCACTTTTAGCCATTCCGGCGAATGCTCCGGCTACTGGCAAAGTTACCATAGTTGTCATTTTTTTGCCAAATACCTGCATTTTTTCGCCGACCTTTTTCATTTTTGCGCTCACACGGTCTAAACTACGCAATGCGCCCGATTCGTCCGAGTTTATTTCAACTGACATTTTACCGACACTCATTATTTAACACCTTCTTCCTGCCTAAGATCTTTACCCCCTAAAAGTCTGTTAATCTTTTCAACTTCTTTTAACATATCTTCTTCGGTCATTTCCTTTTTCTCTTTAGGGATAAAATCATCTATTTTATATTTCTTATTTTTAGGTTTTGTCATTGAGAAATTAGCTATTGTAGCACATATTAAAGCCGTGTTTCTTTGGTCGGCCTCGCGCTTTGTTTTGTCTCTATCAACTTGCATGTCGAGATATTTATATAATTCCCTGGGTATCATACCCCAAAACTCGTCGGGCATTATACCAAAGTAATAAGCCACTTCCTCAGCTTGCTTTGCTATTTTAAGAAAGCAAGGACTTTCATCCTTGCCGTCTACTTCTTTTTTTTTGTTGATACACTCGTTTCCTCTTTGGAAATCGATTCAGCAAGGAGCTCCATCGAATCTTGCATCAACTTTGTAAAGTCGTTCCCCTCGTTTATATATTCCTGGATGAGTTCTCCGACTTGCTGTTTTGTCATGGTACCTTTTTGCCTTGCCAATCCTCCCCAAATTACAATCCTGGCCGTGTTCATTCCGATTCTCTTTTGACTCATCAACTCAGGTATTCCGAGTTGGGCCTCTTCTTCTATATCGCATATAGCGTTGAAATCATATCTTAACGTATATGTCTTATCCTTTACTTCGAATGTATATTCTCTCATTTAATCACTCCTAAGCTAATACCGGTTTCCCAGTTACTTTGATAGTAGCTGTGAAATCAATCTTGTCGTCATGAGGTGCGTCGGTTGAAAATGCTGTCACAAATCCGTCAAATGTCCAAGTTGCCAAAGCATTTGGGAATGCAATTTCCATCGGCACAGCTACCCCGTTGTCAATCAATGTTTGAAAGTGAAGTTGCGACGCGTCATTCTCAAAGTTCCCCTCAATCGTCACACTGCCACCGTCTTTTAATCCCGGCAAGAATTCCATATAGCCGTCCGGGCTGTCATGTGAGGTTACGTCAATCTCATTAACAGAAATTTCCGGGCCACTGATACTTGTTAATTCTGCAATAGCCTCCAAAACGTCTGCTATTGTAACACTAAAAGTTGTTCCAAAACCAAATTTTCCACTCATTAATTATTCCTCCTCAAATATAAATTCAAAATCTACAATGTTTTGATAAATCCCAGTTTCATTTTCATAAAGGTCGTTTTCGTTAACATTAAAAACTGTCTTTACATTAACGCCCTCCACCGTGCCGGTATAACTATCCAGGATGTCTTTAACGTTATCCCTTAATATTTCAGCACTGGCAAAAGTCTCGGCCCAACATGATATTTGAAATATCTCTCGACCGATTCCGTCTTTTCCCTGGTGGGTATATCCTTGACTATTTGCTATTTTATTATAGGTTGCAACGGGATAAACTTTCTCATGTCCATGAGGGATAACTTCAATCCCTGAGGCGTTCAATAAATTGGTTATAACTTTTCCTATCATTTAAACTTCCTCTCCAAATTCTTTAAGGCCTGCCTATGGAATTTATTTATTCTCTCACGGCTCATGTATAGGGCCGGTCTTAAAAATCCCTGAGGTGCTTTTTTAGAGTGTCCAAATTCTATATACGGCGCATATTCGACATTAGTTCCGACGAATCCTCTTATTCTTCCAAAATCTGGCGTCACTCTGTGCGTTATACTGCCTTTAAGATTCCCCGTGTCTACCGGTACAATCCTAATTGATTTGGCCTCAACCTCCATCGCTGACTTTTTCATTGCAAGCCATAATTCACTCTTTAATTCCTTTTTAGCCTGGCCCGTTTTATCTATAATAGTTACTTTTGTCTTTTTCATCTTATCACTTCCAAATCGACTTGGAGCCATCTATCAAAATTCATCGGGTTTCCTATAAAAATGATGTCATATTCAACACCGTCGTTCCCTCTGATTTTGTGGTCCACATCCATTTCGCCGTACTCATCAAAGCTACAATATAGTTTATGGGTACTTTCTTGGTGCCTTGCCCCTGAGACATACCTCTCATTTCCACTAAGAGGACGAATTCTACCCATTATAGCCTTTTTGACGGTATAGGCTACCTCATACTCGCCAAAATCATTCTGTGTCTTTGTGGGCTCTAATATTTCAATGCCTGCCTCATAGAATTTTTCTATATTCATTTAACTAACCACCTACAAATCTAAATTAGAATCTAAATCGAGATACATTTGTCTGTAAGGATTTAACCTTGACGCAAAAGCTGTTTTCCAGGTTGTGTCTCCTTTGCCGTCCGATGTATATTTAACTGAATAATCTCCGAGGCTTTCGCTGTCAATCCCTTTAACGCTATCGTTATAAAATGTCATTATGTCATCGTGTATATGAATTACGTTTTTAGGAATCTTTAATCCGTAAACATAAAAGTCGTCGGTTTCATCTTCTAAATCCCCTTCGACTTCCTCGGTTAAAAGCAACTGGCCCTGGGCTATATTGCTAATTTCATAAACGCCATCGCTCAACCTCGAGCCTTTAATCAGGATATACTGGCCTACCAAAAATTTATCAGGATTATCAACCGTTACTTTTTTAGATTCTATGTTGTGGCCCTCGTCTCTAAAGCTCACAAAGAAATTATTAATGTCTCGTAAAACTTCTTCTATCAATTTTAGTCACCTACTAACAAATCAAATAGCTCAGCTTTAAGATCTTTGCTGTTGTACTCGATTTCTTTTTTATCCAATTCTGCCATTATTTCCTTTTTAGTCATATCGTCGACGGTCAATTCTTCAACCTCGGCCTCGTTAGGCACTTCTGTATTTTCGTCAATTACTTCGCCGTCCTGATTTCTCAAAGTTTCGAGCTCTTTAATTCTCGCGTCGCACTCATGCTTTGCCTCATGTGTATGTAGTCTTTTCATTTCTTCACTATTAGTATAAAAGCCACACCTCGGGCAATTCCATTTAAACATTTGCTCATCCTCCTTTTATAAAAAAGAATAAAAGAGGTAGAAAACTACCTCTATATTTTTATTATCCCGAAGTTCCCCATGCTCTTGTAGCAAGTTTTTCTTCAAGAGTTTTGATTCCATATAAAATATCAAAGGATATCTCATTAGATTTACTGGACATTGTATAATCTCTTGTTACTCTTATACTCAATCCCTCAAAGTTTGCAACTGCGCCCTCAGCGCCTCCCATTGGCAATGCCATAGGTCTATTTACTAATGCGAACGCGTTTCTGTGGAATGCTAAGTTTCCTACATTTGACGCGCTTATAGTTACAACTGTGTCGGCCGGCAATACAACTTCTGTTGCCGGTGCTATCTTGACAGTTAAAGTTGCGTCGGCATTCGCTGTTGCCTCTTTTGTCGCTACATATTTATTTCCGTCGATGTTTAAGATATCTCCAACTAAAACCGTTCCAGTTAAAGTATCTGTGCTGGATGTTCCAAGTACAATCTCACTGGCTCCAACTGCAACCTCAGCATTAACTACGATGTCATCTGTTCCTGATACTGCTAAAGTTCCCTTTGTATGAGATACAATATTCTGACTCATAAAAGTGTTGAATCCCATCAATTTACCTAAACTTGCCTCTCTTAATGCCTGAGTAGTTCCTGATTTTTCAGCATTAACCACTGAGTCAAGTACCAGTAAATTACTTTCTGCGTCCGGGCTCAATACTAATCTTCTATTCATCATCGGCGCTTTATTTTTATTTAAAGTCTTTCTCGCATTTGCAAGGTCCGATAAAGTTGCCGGCTCGGTGCCTGCGTCTCCTGCATAATACGGAATAGTTTTATACTGATTTGCTAAATCTGCGTCAACTTTTTGAGCTATGGCCTGCATTGCTCCTTCTGCAACCTGAGCTCCAAAGTCCTGGATATTTAAAGTCAATTCCTTAGCTGATACCTCTACTGTGATATCTGCAATTTTGTTCAGGTAAACATCAACCTTGCCCTCTTTTATGTCCTGCTTACTTGTGCTACCATCGGCCACAAAATCCTTTGCCTCAAAAGTTGCCGGCTTTTTAACCTGGATTTTATCTCCATAGGACGCGTATTCATCGCTGTAATCTCTATGCACTAAGTTAGCGAATACGAGATTATTTCTCAGCCTCATTAAACTTTCTTTTGCTATCTGGTCTAACGTCAAATATTCGTTTGGCATTTATTCCATCTCCTTTATATTATAAATCCACTCGTTTACTTTCTCTCTCATTGAAGTATTGGGCATATTCCGATTCGTCCATTTCAGCCGGGCTCTTTTCTCCACCTTTGTTTTTATGTTCGTCCTTATCTTTGCTATTTTCTTTAGTCTCGATGAATAGGCCTGATTTTTCCTCTTTCATCTTTTTAAGTAAATCCTCGGCGTTCTTTAAAGTTTTATCGTCTCCAAGCTCGGCACTCTCAGAATATCTGTCAACTAATAAATCGATTGCGTCCTGGTGGGCTTTTCCAAACAATAACTCTTTCATCTGAGTTTTTGTGGATATCTTCTTAATATCCTCGGCCGTCTTTTCTTCAATCTCTTTATTCTTTTTTCTCAATTCTTCTAATTGACTCTCATACTCTTCAAGACTCTCGGCTTTCTTTCCCAATTCCTCGACTGTTTTCTTTTGCTCGTCAAGTTGCTGTTTGGTTAACTTATGCTCTTCTGTCAAATCATTAAACTTTGCCTTTGGTACGTAATATTCCGGCGCCTTTTTATTGATTTTGTCTACAACTTCGTCAACCTTTTTCTCGTCTTCCACATATTCCTTTATGATATCTTTTAAAAATTCCACTGATTAATCCTCCTTAACTTTTATAGAGTGTTACTCTGATTGGATTTGAGTTTATAGTTCTCCAACTGACTTTGCTTTATTTTACTATAAAATACGAATAATATCAAATATTTAGTCAATAATCTCCGTATATAAAGTACACCTACAATTAACTACTTCGCTTGCCTCTCCGTTTTGGTCGCCTGGGTACATTAAACCGTTGCTAAAAACCTCTTCAACTTCAATAGCTGTGCCGTCCAGGTTGGCGTGGGATTCTCGAGTATTGCCCCAAGGTGACGCGCTCCAAACCTTTTTAAGCTCTATGCCGTACTTATCTCGGGCCTCGGCTTGAACATCCACACGGGCCATGCCTTTAATCCCGGTCGTTTCGGTCCGTGCTATCTGTATAGCACTGTTAGCATTATCTTTAAGAGACTTCTCTATATTTTTGGCCGTCTCTTGAATAGATGAGCCCTGAACTACGCCCCGAGTTAAATCTCGCCTTATAGCCATTTTAATAGCTCGGGAATTATCCTCCAGAGCTATTTTAGTCATTGGCCTTATCGTCGAATTATAAATAACTTGCCTACTTGGCAAACTAAAAGACGTATTCATATTTGTAAAAGTATCGATGTTTTTAGCCGTTAATAGAAAGTTCGTATTATACACATCCGTTAGAAAGGACCTCATCTGTTGAGGTTTTCCTCTATTTAAAGAATTCAACTCGTCTCCGATTGTTAACCTCATGCTCTCGAGTCTTGTCACTCGGCGCTTGTGGTAGGTCGTCATTTTCGCCATACTTTCCTGAGTCAAGGATCCTTCGACGCCAAACTTTGAATAATACCTTTCAAGCTTTCTCTCGATTTCGTCCAAACTGGCCTGATAGGCTTTTTCAACCTTTTTAATATAAGCCCTTTCAAGAGCTCTCGTTTCCTGCTCGGCTTGGGCGTGTTTTATAATCATTTAAACGCCTCCTATTCGTCGACATTATCTGAGTTTATTTTAGAGTTTAAAACTACGTCTCCGGCCTCTTCTTTAAGTCTTTCCTGCTCTTGCTCTTCGTCAATATTATATGGCAATAGCTCTCGGATTGTTTTCTGTGATACTGGCCCTTGCATTTTTAGAATAGTTTCCGATTCTTCTTTTCTATTTATAATTAAACTACGACTCAATTCTATCTCAGGGTCAAAGCCCTTGCCGTCAACTTTATTTATAAAACTTATGAGTTTATATATGAATTTAACTACCTGATTCTCAAATTGGTCGGCCTTTAAATCCAGGTCGGCAAACATAGCTTGAACAACTACATTCGTGATACTGCCTCCGGATAATTCCGTAATATCTACCGACATTGAATTTTCGTATATATCTTTTTTTAATATCTTTAATAGAGTTTCTCTCGCATTAGTCGGGATTTCAAGCTGCTTAATATCGACTTCTCCGTCCTTTGAAATCGGCAATGTTTTAGCTTGGCGTATCTGACGCAATATTTTTTCTGCGTGTTTTAAATCTCCGGTATATCCTTTAAAGGTTATAAAGGCCTCTTGAAAATCATCGACGTTGTTTGCAAAATCTGACTTTATCACATCATAAATGTCAATATCCTCTTTAACTCGGTATAGGTCGCTGACTTGCTCTCGGTTGTTGTATAGAGGGATGAACGGCACTTCTCCAAATCCGTGCTCTTCTTCGCTCATCATTTTGCCGTTAAAATAGTTGGCTTTAGTATAATGCCCATATACGCCAATACGCTCGTACTCTTTTTCGTCGCTCTTCTTTTCAAATCTCGATACTGTATTTTTGTCAAATACCAATCTTACTGTCGTATCATCTAATATGAATTGCCTAACCATTTTATCAAGTCGTCCACGCTCATCATATATGGGACAAAGTTGCTCGGCCGGAATCATGGTAAACCTTAAAATCCCATCTTCTTTATAAGCATAGGCCCAGGCCTCAGATTTTTTACTCGTTTCAATCCCGAGCTCTTCCATAAAATCATCGAATGTGTATTCAAAATAATCATCTATACCGTCTTTCGTGTTGTCGTCTTTGAATACCACACCGTTACCGAGTAGATATGTTACTTTTTGGTCTATAATCTTTTTTAATATAGCCGACGCGCTCTTATAATTGGCCTGGAACGGATTTTCAACTGGACCTACGCCCTCTATATATACCTTTTTAGCTCTATTCTTGATTAAATCATTTCTTGCTACATAGTAATTTTCTCCGTAAATAAAATACTTAAACCTTTCGCTTTTCTGCCTTGACTCTATGCGCTTGTTTATATCCATTTAATTCTCCTTTCTACCAACCCCACTGGCCTGAGTCCACCATTTCTTCTTCAAATGCGTATCTTAAAGCGTCCATAATGTGATTGTTTTTGTCCAATGGCTTTGGTAATACGTTCCCGTCTTTATCTTCTCTATATTTATAAGTTGATAACTCATTTATAGTATCGACGCAATTTTCATCGACTATAATTCTGTATTTCTGTAACCATTTAATCCCGTGCTCTATACTGCCTTTGCCTTTTTTAGCTCCAATAGCATTAACGCCATATTTGCACACCTCGGCAATACTTCGAGGCTCCGAGCTGTCGCATGTAACTATTTCGCGCCCGATTATGTCTTTAACCTCTTTTGCAATGTCCTCGTTATGTGTTTCCCTATGCGCAAAATCTTGAACTATATAAATTTTCTTCCTGGCCTGGTCCAAGTGAGCTCTTACAAATGCTGTCGGGTCTGAGCTAAAGCCCCAGTCTAAACCATTATAGAAATTATCAAATCTTTCAACTTCTTTACTGAGGTCTGCTTTTTCCCAGTTGCTGTAAACTAAGTTTCCAAGACTGCCCCATTCTCCGAGACAATATATTTTATAATATTGGTAATCCTGCTCTTTCAAAGCTATTAATGTTTTAATATAAGCCTCATCCAAGAAAGCATTATCTTCGTATGTCGTCTTCAAAACGTAACTGTCATCGAGACCCACATCCACAAATACCCTCTTTAACCAGTGTAATTCTGATATCGGATTGAATGTTAAATATATTTGATAGCCGAGTTTATTCTTTCCTCTCATCCTGAGGTTTAACTGTCTGAAATCCTTTTCGCTTATCTCACTGGCCTCTTCGGCCCAAATCCTATTAATACCTTTTATCGATTTTAGTTTCTCGACATCATCCAGGCCGGATGTTATAACCCTGGCCCCGTTTAAGCAAGTAAAGCTCATATTAGTTTTATTTATTTTAAAGAAAGCGTCAAGATCGTTCTCCGATATAACCTCCTTAATCTCAGCGAATACAGATTCCTTTATACTTTTATTAGTTTTCCTGACGCATAATATTTTATAACGTCCATCGCTGAGCATGTCTAAGACTATTTTTTGAGCAACGACTTTTGACTTTCCACTTCCGGCGCCTCCGTATAAAACCTTATACCTGGCGTCGCTGATTAAAGCCTCTTTGTAAACTTTGTTCATTTGCATATTAACGTTAATCTCCGTCATTTGAATCAACCCAGTTCATATTGATATTTAAAGCTGTGCCCTCATGATTAAGGTCTTGCTTATCTGTCTGTCCGAGATATTGCTTTCCGAGCCAAACGAGCATTGTCGAGTTTCCTCCCTCAGCTACTTTAAATTGCCACCTCCTAAGGCTTGCCTTTCCTGGCGCGCTTTTTATTTTCCAAACCTCTTTAAACTGCTTTCCGTATTCTTCTTTGCAAAATCTCGTTATTGTTTTCTCGTCAACTTCCATGACTTCGCAAATTTCCTCTTTAGTACATTGTATTTTACATAGATTTTCAAATAGGTCCTTTTTAATCTCAACTTTCGGCCTGCCCGTGTCATTCTTCCCGTTAGGTTTCTTTCTATAGGTCTTTCCCATATTCACACCTCCTTTTAACTAAACGATTAAAGCGTGTTAACTTTAGTTATTTTACCATTTTTAAGATTTAGCTTTCTACGCTCGGTATGTAAAACATTGGATTCCATGAGTGCGTCGTATGCCTGCTGTTTCGTATAATCCTTTTTATGATTTAACATATTAAAAAAGAACTCAGCCTGCCCCTGGTCCGTTGCTAACTCTATTCCCATTCTGCAAACTACGTGTTGAAATGGGCTCGGTGCTCCTACTAATACATGTGGCGTTTGCTGTCTCAATTCATCAAACCATGCCTTTGTTTGTTTTATATCAATATAGTTATCTGGATTAATATTAAACCTTTCTCCATATAACGGCGTATAGTTTTGATATTGTAGGTTGTTAAACATTAGATGAATCATGCGCTTATTTGGATATTTGAATAATAAATCTCCGAGCTCTTTTATATATCTATGCCAATCTTCTAACGGCTCATATCCGGTAACGTGAAATAATCTAACCATGATATTATCTTTACTTATCTTTTGAACGAGTTTTGAAATGTCTTCTCGAGTGATAGGCTTACTCATTTTTTTTCGAACGTCCTCCGTTGCAAACTCGATTCCACACCTTACTAAACTGGCTTTTATTGGCATTTTTATAAAATCTTTAATTAGGACGTCTTTAGTCTTATTTCCATCCTCATAGCTGTATTCGTTTGATACTGTCATTAAGTGGATTTTATTTCTCTTTGCTATTTCCTGGGCCTGGCGAATATTCTGCCTCGTATTCTCAATATGTTTATGGGTCCAACTCGTATAGCAAAAGTTACATTTATTTTTACATCCAACGCCTCCCCAATAATAACAGTGTGTTTTTGTAACCTGAGCTATCGGTACCTTATCCCATTCTATTAAGGTGCTGGCCGTTAAGCCTTCCTCATCGTCTCCGGTAAAGCTGTGCTTGCTGTCGTATATCTCGGCCAATGATTTGAGCTTAGCAAACTCGAATATTTCTCCTACCCATACAGCGTCGCTGTAAAGTTTCGCGCTCCAATAGTTAAATGAGTACGCTCCACCAAAGATTAAGGGCTTACTCGTCTCTTTCCTGAGTCGTCTTAAATCCTTAATGTCAAGGACGTCACATCCTGAGAATAAAATCGCGTCGGCCTCTTTCTCAGTGTTTACTATTTCATGGCCGTATAATCTTAAAACCTTACTGACTACCGTGAAAGTTAAATATCTGGTCTTTGAGTTTTTAAACTGAGGGTAATAATATCTCAAAATAATTCTCCTTTCGTCAATAAGTCTGTCATGACTTCGCGAACGTGCTCTTTGTCAAGTTCTTTAGTTTTCATATATATTTCGCTTGGAATATCCTCGAGGTCTAATATGCAAGCCCCGATAACTATTCTTAACTTCGTGCCGTTTCCAATCTGACTGCCTCCGCCGTCTCCGTCTCCATCAAATGGCTCAAAGTCAATAGTGAAATCCACAAATCCAAAATCGCTCATACTAAAATCTTCCATGTTAAGATCTTTAAGCTCTTTAGATAACATGTCGTAATCCCATCTTGCAAACTCATTAGTTTTATTATCTGCAAGTCTAAAGGCTTTAGCCTGGGCCTCCGTTAAATCATCTGCAATAATACAAGGTACTTCATCCAGGCCAAGTTCTTTTGACGCTTTTAACCTGGTATGTCCGGCTATTATAACGCCTTTACTATCTACTACCATCGGTACTTTAAATCCAAACTCTTCAATACTTCTTTTAACTTTTTCTACGGCCTCATCGTTAACCCGTGGATTATTTGGGTACTCGGCCAAGTCGCTAATCTTTTTATATACTATATCCATAAATACCTCTTTTTTTATATTTTCGGATAAACTTCTTCTTGCTGTTTATTATACCTTATATCTCACATCATGTAAAACCTGCAAAATCTCTCTTATATATAGGGATTATTTTAATGTTTTGTGTGAGTGGTTTGAAAAGACTGTCGATGTCGCGAGACTTTTTAGGTATTTGTAAAATATTCTATGTCCTGAATAGCCTAATTACCATAAATAATGAAATAATATCGTTCGTTATTTATTAGGTTACAGTGATACCAGTATCTAAGATACCATAAATAATGATAATAACGTTTTTGGAGGGTAAAACACCTCCAGAGGTACCCCTTTTACTTTTTTCGTTATTCATTATTTATTTACTATATACCGCTGATAAATAACGTTTTTTTTCGCCTCTGAAAGCCCGGTTGCCCCAGTGCCTCCATCATCGACTTTGAATAATGATAAATAATCAACCCCCTTTTACCCCCCTGGAAAACGCTTTCATAAATAACGTTTTTTTTCTAAAAGCAAAGGCCGACACAACATTTGAACAAATATTCATCACTATATTTTATTCTGAGACATTACACAATATATCTTTAGTCGGCCCCTGCTCTTAAAACCTTGCTTTTAAATCACTCCGGCATCTATCTGAGTCAATATTGATTTCAAACCGTTCAAGTTATCTACCCATATTGAGACGGCTCCGACTTCTTTCCACTGCTCCAATCTCTTAGTTTGTAATCTTGTCGGTACCTGGCCCGGCACTTTAACCTCTATCTTTAAACTCCGGCCTCGATATACGCAATCGATGTCCGGCTCGCCATTATTTCCATAATATCCACCGTGGACCTTTACGGCCCGGCACTGGTCCAGGCCATTAAGATATTCAAGTATCTCGTTAACGATCTTAGTCTCCGGATTCATCTTCGACCTCCAATACCCATTTTAATATTTCGAGTCTTTCTTTAAGCGCGCGTTCCAATGTAGTCGACTGGTCTTTATCTGTCAATAATTCCTCGAGTCTCTTTATTCTGATTTTAACCCTTTCGATTATACGGCTTTCGCTTTCTTCTTCGACTTTTGGATATTGGTCCTCGTACTCATCCCTTAATTTATGTAGAACTTTATTTCCTTTAGTCTTACTCAGGCCACTATGCTTTTCATAAAAGGCTTGGAGAAATCCACGCTCCGGGTCGAACTGCTCATTATCTGTTGCTTTTACCAATGTTTTAGTATCATCATTCCATATAACCACCGTCATTGGTGGATTGTAATGCACTTTTTTATAAAGCTTTTTATCTGTTGCTTTCTTCACCCCACTACATTTTTGTAAAACTTTACATAGCTGACTTGGGTTTCCTGGCCCGTGTTTGAAGTCGGTCGTTACTGTGCAAGTGTGCCCTATTTCACTTAATGGCTTTTTAAAAGCCTCATTAGATTCCCTTATAAAATCTTTCATTATTTCGTGTTTCAATTCTTCAACTCGTTTTCTCATCATTCAGCCTCCTTATCTTTTTCTCCGAAATCCGTATCAACCTTAACTCTTATAGAATCAACCTCTTCAATTTCAAACTTTATATTTACCCTATAAGTTCCTACCGGTATGTTACCCATTAAGATTTCCTCTAACCCTACCGTATTATAACTGTTGTCTTCTGACGTTCCTATACTAACTCTATTATAATTTCTGTCTGCTACTTTTACTCTTACATTTTCCAAAGTTACTTTATGTCTTCTTTTCCCTGGCTTTTCCATTTGTAATACCTCCTTGTATTATTAGTTTACTCTACCATATACTGACGGCACGCTTAATCCTACCATCTTGCTTATCTGTCTATATCCTATACCCTTGGCCCTATACTCTTTAATTTCTTTTGTTAGAGATGACTCTTCGCCCCGTTGATTTATGATTCGCCCGGTATCATATAGGCAATAGGCCATTTCCGGTGTTATATACTTTTTTATATAAAATTCCGATTAGTAAACTGGCCCAATTTCTGTCTAACATTTTAGTCCTCCAAATTTCTCATTATTACAGCTGTATATATAAAACTTTCATATCTTCGATTTGGATTTGATATTGTCGCAATATCTATTTTTAATATCTCAGCTCCGTCATTTACAACTCTTGTTAACTCTTCATCGAATATTTCTTTTGTCTCGGCCCTAAATGTTACAACTTCTTTCATTGGTTTAACCTCCTTTTCTTTTCTCGTATATAACGATCTTTCCATATTTGAGCGTTTTTCTCATATTCTCGCACCTCGATGTTTTTAACCTTTTCCTGAGCGCTGACCTGAAAGCTCAGGTCCTCGACTTGTTCTTCTAACTTTTTCGTTTTTCGTACCTTTAAGTAGCTTGTGAAAACTGTTCCGATTAATAGCCCGATAAAAAATGCGTTAATGTTCGTCACTTCAAACCTCCTTTTCTATAATTTGCGCCCACATATAGGACATACATTAATCTTTTTTACAGCTGTTACACATGTGCCATTTGGAGAATATGTTTCGATTTTTAACTTATCTCCGTTTATTATTTCAGCGTATGCCTCTTCCTTGTTAATCCTCTCGTCTTCAACTTTGATTATAGACTTATTAAGTGAGCCTCGTTCGCAATATTCGCATTCGTCTTTTTCGCCGTCGTCTATTGTATAAAAGACTGTGTCTTTTAAAGCCTTTACATCGATGGTCGTGTTTTTATTGACTCTTGAAAGTTCCTGGTCTTTTACTCTTGCATAGATTTTTCCACTGGTAATTATTTCCTTTGTTAACTCTTCCGGTTTTACTTCTATTAGTTTTAAATCTCTCATTGTAACCCTCCTTATCTCACTGGACAAACGCCACTTTCGCAATCGTCGTCGTTCAAATCTCTATCGTTAACTATCACACTTTCCAGGCTCTCATAAACGCCCTCTTCTTTACATAGTTCGCAATCCCTCGTTTCTACTACATGGACCGTGTATTTCTCTTTATAATCTTCGCCGGTGACCTCCTTTATCTCTTTTAGATGCATTTTACATAGGTGGAATGTTAACTCTTTACCCATTTAACCTTTCTCCTTTCGTATTGTCCAGGAGGCTCGCGCCTCCCGAGTTGGATTATTTAAGTTCGCCTTTTGCTTTTAACACTTGCTTTTGAGTTTCTTCGAATGGTAGTTTTTCCTGCTCTTCGATTAGTTCCTTTGTGTCCTCGATGAATTCTTTCAGATTCATTGCGTGATATTTATAATCCCATTTCGTTGGATAATTTAGTGCTCTGCTGTAATTCTTTGATTTCATTGCCTTGTCTAAAACTTCTTGGTACCATTTGTAGTGATAATTTTCGTATAGGTTGTTTGTGTAGTATCTTACACCTCCGGTTATTCTATTATCTTCTACCAATTTGTCCAATCTGTCTCTTATTTCGTTCATGTATTCATTTATTAGATTATCTATTTCGCCTCTTATTTGTGCCTTTGTTGATTTTCTCATTTTGTTTTCGTATGCTCCCTTTTCTAAGTTAGTCATTTTTGTTTCCTCCCTTGGTTTGTTTTATTATCTCTTTCTCATCTTCTATAAATAGTATAACATATATGTTATGTATCGTCAAGGGATTCAACGATGTTTTTCAATTATTTTCTAACTTTTTCAAATAGGTATTCGATATAGTCTTTGTCCTTTTCCCAATCTACCGTTAATTCTGTCCAATTGTTCTTTTGACCCTCAGGGTCAACGCTCTTCATATATCTGCGTCTCATCTTTTCGGCCCATTTGCTGACCTTATCATCATCATATAATCTTTTATCAACTTTAAACTTCATCAGGTACGCCCTAAATTCGTCTCCGGTATAATTTTTCATCCTTTAATCCTCCTTTCCTACGCCCATCTAACACGGTTACTACTGTTAGTGTCGCATAGTACCAACTTCTCTCTTGCCCTCGTCATTCCTACATACATTGTCCTAATTACGCCGTCTCTTCCTGGACCTACCTTGTTATATTCTTTCATAGCCGAGAAACTTAAATCCGGGAATAGATATACGACGTCGGCCTCTCCACCTTTCACACTGTGAACGGTACCGATTTTGAGTTTGATATCCAGGTTGCCGTCTTTTATATCGTTATTTTTATATAAATTGATAGGTAGTTCAAACTGCTTTCTCTTGCTACTCAGCAAATTACTTTCAAACCATTTCAACATTGCCCTTTTATCATTTGATTTATCTAAAAAACTGTAATCTTCGAATATGCTGTCGAGAAATTCGATATCAACTTCGTCGTTATACCAACCGAGTTCCAAGATCGTTGGGTCCTTTTCTCTTAACTCATCTTTCCGGGCCTCTATCTCATCTATTTTATTTCTCAAATCTCTTTTAGCTCCACGCTTTAAAGCTTTACTACTCGAGACGAATTTTACCCAGTCGTTAAGTTCTGTATAGTTATACATTCTGTTATCCTCGAATACTTCACTGCATGGCCTGAGAAAGTTCGATACACTTCCAAAACTGCCTCCAAGTCTTATCGGATTCCAACGGCCATTCCTTTTTCTATACGGGTTGTGAAATGGTATCCCTCGATGTCTCAGCTCTTTGATTAAATCATCTAACATATATCCACATGTGCAAAGGACCATAACTTCTTTGTCATTTTCGATGTCTTTTTCAATGCTACTTATTAAGCTGTTTGGATTACTCAGTGTTAACGGCGCTCTTAAAAGTTCTCCGTCCTCATCCCGTGGCTTATATTCCTTTTCCTGCCTCTTACTTACTTGCTTTATCCATTTTTCGGCGTATTCCTGGACAGCCCTCGGCACTCGATAGCTTTGGCTTAAAATCCTCGTATTAGCCTCGCCCTCGAGCAAGCTTGACGGCGTCGCTCCAATCCATCCGTATAGTAATTGGTCGTCGTCTCCACTGAAAACGATGTGCTCCATATGTTGGCCCCATTGCCTTATTACCGCAAATTCCAGTGGCGTAAAATCCTGGGCCTCGTCGAAAAATCCAACCTTTGGATTGCTTGGCGCTACGTCCACATCAAGGGCGCGCTCTATCATGTCGGTAAAATCTATTATGCCATAGGCCTTTTTAAATTTTTCCCAAGCTGTATCGAAAGCCCTCAGGTTTCGCCTCCATTTGCTCCGTGGTACCATCTTAGCCCTTAGAACGTTAACCTCATGTAGTAGATAGTCGCCCATTGAATCTATTGTCTCAAATACCTCGGCTTTATCCTCTATACTTATATTGAATGTCGTGCCGGTTATTCTAAAAGCCGGATGTTGCTTGTTGAACGCCTTTATGTCCTCAGGTGTTAAAACCTTCGGTCGGCCTATTGCTCTATAACAATGACTATGCAGCGTGCCAATTTGTCCGCGCATTCCTGAGCTACGGCCCGCCAATTCCGTCGCGGCCGTCTTTGTGAAACTTGCTACCATAACATCATTCGGGTTATATTTCTTTAGCGCGTTGCTTATCTGTCGCGTTAAATACGTTGTTTTTCCCGTTCCCGGTGGGTCAACCGAATACCCTAGTCTCATTTATGGTATTCATTTCGAACCACCTCCTTTGTTAAACTTATTATCTTCATTTATTTGCCTCCTAATCTAGGTTATAATCTTCTCTTTTAAGTACCCATACATTCCTGGTCGTTCGACCGTTGGATGTTGTTATATTTATTTGTTTTGACTCGGCTCCAATTTCCTTTATGCGCCTTGCCAACTTTTTATTACTGATACTTTCCATCGCGTTTACTTTTAACCATTTCCTTAGATTTTGTAGGAATAGGTGTACTTTATTTTCATATTCAAATGGTGACTTTCTGACGAGCATTTCGTCAACTTCTTCTTCATTATGTTTATCTGTTAGTGTGAAAAGATAGTTTTCGTCGATATAGTCATTTATCCAAATTCTCGTTTGACCTTTCTCCGTGGCCTCCTGGCCCAATTCTATTTCCACACATGCCCTCAATAGTGACTGCGCAATATTATCCCATTGGTCGCGCTTTATTCTTGGTAAATATTTCCCGGTCGTACTTGCTAAATGATTCCTGAGTTTCCCTTGCTGTATCAAGTTCTCCACTGTACCGACGTTAACGTCTCCATTTTCTGTAAATATTTTATATGTCGGTGGCTCGGCCATGTATTTAACTATCTGTATTATTTTTATCTCAAATACCGATGATATTATTTCGAGCAAACTGTCTCTTTTATCATTAGTCATTAAATCATTGTTACCCGTTACCTCATCTTGCTTGAATTCATCCAATTTTTGGTCGGCCATATATTTTTCGGCGTTGGCTATTGCAATCCCGATTGTCCTTTTATAGTAATCTTGCCTCAGTTTTAAGTCGTCGTTGTGTTTTCTCCTGGACGCAATTATTAGGTTTGCAATTTCCTGCTCGGTCCATTGGGCCATTGCTGAATAATTCGCAAGGCTCAAATCGTAACTACTTGCCGATTGGTCCTGAAGATCTTTCCTCGTTCTTTCCCAACTGGCTTGGAATCTATCCTCAATACTCAGTAGGGCTTGAAATTTTTCGAATGGTGGCTCAGCCCTCGGGTCTAATTTTAAATCATCTTCAACTATATTCTGATTGTAGTCTACTTCATTACGGTCAAAATCTTCGATGGCCGGTAATAGGTCTTCAAAGTCGCTTACTGCGTATCTCTTCATATAGTCACTATCGATAACTTTTACCGGTACCGGCGTTCCTTTTGCATTTATAGTTCCCGGCACTCTTAAAACTCGGTCTAAATTATACACGCTGTCGACATCCCAACCCTTAGGGTTTCCACTTTTTTTGCCTATTCTTTTCGCGCTACCTTTTAGAAAGTAGTTCAACCTTTTACTCAAATTCTCAGCACTGCGTCTTTCGTCCTCATCTTCAAATATCCAAGGCTCTTTGAATAGCCACCAGGCTTGCAACCCGTGCCCTGAGTGAACGACTACCGTTGGCGAATGAGGTAAAGTCTTCAATATGCTCATTGCCTCGCTGACATTTTTAGGTAGGTTTGCCTTGCTGTGGGCCTCGTCGTCTTTGATATCCACATCGGCATAAAGGCCTATTAAACCTTGTATTTCGTTTTGTCGGCACCTACGCCCTCGGCCGTAATCTTTGCCGCTCAATCCACCTCCACAGTAGATATTAATGTTATCCTTTCGGTACTCGTCTATTAATTCGACTGCTTTTTGAGGGCTCTTAAACCAGTGGGATGTTTTCGTTTTACTGCCGTCAAATAACCATATGAGAAAATATTTGTCTTCCGGAATGTTCTCATATAAATTTTCAATAAATTTCTTCATACTTGCCCCCTGATAGAGTGATTAGAGACGAGGGTTTGAATCTCGTCTCTTTGTCATAAGTTCTATTCTTCATCTGCCTCAGAATATGCCTCGCCGGTTACTTCAAAGTTTTGCAATACTGGTAATATTGATTCTCTGTATTCGCTCAGTGTTTTAATATCTCCCGGTGTTAAATCTCCGGCCCATTCCATTTTTACCTGCATGTATTCTATTCCACCTTGAGATTTTGCTTTCTCGAGTTTTAATTTTGTAGATACTTTCCAGTATACTTTGCCCTTGCTTGCAAGCTGTAATAGATATTTTTTAGCATTTCCCAAACTTGTCGGCGGTAAACTTATTACTAATGGTAGCATATTATCTTCCGTGATTATAAATAGTGTCTTTAAGTTTTTACATGCTTTGCCGACGCCGTCCTTATCACTGCCCCACTGATTAAATATACATGTTGAACAGTCTCCGCCAGGGTCGCCAACGCCGTGCTTTCCGTCTTTAGCCGAGCATGTTGGAGGGATTTTATCTCCGGTATACTCATCGGCCCAGTATGCGTTTTGATTCTGTTGAAAGATGATTGTACCCGTTACTTCTTTTTCGTATTCATCTTCGCCCAGGGATGGCACTTGAAATGTTCCTCCGGCTCCGGCCGGTATTTTTATTCGCTGTAAATCTTGCTCACTTAACGTGTCTCCGGATAAGTTTTCCTCCACGCTTTCCATAAAATCTTTGATTTCGATGTTACCTATTGCATAGTTTTTTAATACCTCTAATTCATTTTTCTTAGTCATTCTTGTTTCCTCCTTGGTTTAATATTCTTTTTAAGATATCCTCGATAGTTGACGCTAACTCTTTGTTTGCCTCGACTGCTCCAAATTCTATTAGGTTTAGTAGAAGATCTTTCGAGGCTAATCTTGCCGGCGCACTTAGTGTTAGGTATCTGAGTATGAAATCGCTTATTATCTTCAACTCATCTACGTTTTTCATGCCGTGCATGTCTTTAAGCTCTTCCTCTATGGCGTCGTCTATTTTATCAATGCGTCTTTCTAATGTATTCTTTCTTTGTTCTCGGTCCATGCTTGCAAACTCTTTCAGATTTTCGTCCATTATGTTACCGACTCTTTGAAGTTTTCCCATTTCTTCTTTATCTATGAATGATTTCATTTAACACCTCCTAACTCGACCTATGGCCGATGGTAAATTTTTCACTGATATTAAGTATCTCTGTCCACTCGGGCAATTCTTCAAGCGTCTTTTGCTCCGTCTGTTCTAACATTTCTCGCACCAGTGCGCTCAGGCTGTGAGTGTTAACTTTCTCTTCGACCAAATCAGCGTGGCCGTTTTCGATTAGTACCTTTAATTCTTCGTCGGTCTTTGCACTGGCCCACACCTGAGACTTAGGATATAATGTTAGCCCGTTGACTTTGATGTTGTCAATCCCGTTTTCTGCAAAGTATTCCAGGACCTCTTCTTCAATCTCTTTCATTTCTTGCTTGACCTTGTTTAACTCAGCGTTGAGCCTTGTCTTTTCCTTAGTGAGTTCGGCGTACTTCTTTAATACTTTCATGCGTTAATCCTCCTTTCTTAATTCATTCCATCTTATTAAATCCTCCGAAAGCTCTTCTACGTCACAGCTAAAAACTTTTGCTATTGCTAAAAGCTTGTCATAGGTTGGTTTGCTACCGTGTTCCCAATGGTATATAGCTTGGGATGTCGTATCTATTTGGTCGGCTAAATCTCTCATCGAGATTTTTCTTGCTACTCTTAATTGTTTTATAGGATTCATCATCATTTCTTTATTTTTCTTGCTTGCTTTTCTCATTTCCTCGGCCTCCTTTCTTTCTTATTTATCATACTATAAGTATAACATATCTTTTACAGTTTGTAAAGCTATTGTATGAAATTATCGAGGACATCCTCAACTATTTTCTTTTTACTGTCCAATGCTTTGTAAATTTTCTCATCGACTGTGTTCTTTGCTATCACGTGGATATAAGTTACATTACTTTCCTGGCCCGGTCTGTGAATCCTTGCTAAACTTTGCTCATAGTCTCCGAGGCTAAAGCCCAGGCTATAATATATACAGTATTTGGCCCTTGTTAAATCCACGCCGACACCTCCGGCCTGAACTTGAACTACTATCGAGTTATATTCTCCGTTTTTCCATTCCCTCAGTTTGTTTTCATTGCCCGATAACTCGGCCACTGTTCGGCCCTCGAGGCTTAAAACTCTTTTTACCTTTTCGATGTCGTATCTAAATCTGCAAAATACGATTAACGGCTCGTCCTTGTCTATGTCTTGAATAGTCTCTTTAAATACGTCCAGCTTTTCATTTCCTAGGGTTACAAGTTCGCCCTCGTTCTCAGTCGGCATGTAGCCACTTGCAATTTGCTGTAATCTCAGTAGCTTTGAAAGTGCGTTGTTTGCTACTAATTCGCCCTTTTCAACTTGTACTATTAAATCTCTTTCCATTTGTTTATAAGCTTTTAATGTTTCTCCGGATAACTCGGCGTACCTTTTTACATGCGTTACGTCCGGTAAATCCAGTACGTCACTTCCGGCCCTATATGTTAACCCATACATTTTGTGTTGCAACTCATCTTGGTTTTGGTAGCCCTTAACTTCGTAACCTCCGTAACCTCCCATGACTGCATATTGCCTTTGAAATTTTGTCCAGTAGCGCCCAAATACATTCTCGTTTAAAAATCTCATCTGTCCAAATATATCCAATGGGCTGTTAGGCATTGGCGTACCAGTTAAGCATATTTTCTTATTGATCGTTGGTAGCTTGCTATATTTATACATAGCCTTTGAAGTTGCTGACTTATGACTTTTAATTCTGTGCGACTCGTCGCAAATTATCGTATCGATTTTAGCCTCATCCATGAAAGCCTTGAAATGCTTTCTAAAGACTATTTCATAGTTACATACATATATACCCTTTAAGCCTCTTTGCTCAGCAAGTTTATAGTTTTTTAGGGCTCTCTTTGTACGTTGGGCCACTGTACCCTTCTTATTATCTTCGATTTGGTACCCGTCGCTGACTGTATGCTTTTCAAATTCCTCGCGCCACACATCGACAACTGAGTTAGGGCATACTATTAATATTCTTTTCATATCGTCATTATTCATTATCGTATCGATTGTAACCTTACTTTTACCGGTACCCATACCCATATATAATAGCACACTATCTTTGTTTGCTAAATAGTGATAGGCTTGTAACTGATGTTCCCATGCGTCAAATTTCGTCTCGTTAGGCTGTTCCAGGTCGGTTTTAGTTTTTATTTTCTGTACTTCATGCTCTCGGTCCTTTTCTTTTATTAGTGGCGTTAAATCGTCGTTAATCTCTAATGTGTAATCTTTGTACTGAGAAAATTCTTTCTGTATATTCTTCAATCCCTCCACATTCTTAGGGATGGTCCAAATCTTATCTTTTTTATTCCATTTTGCATTTGGTATATTCTTTACAGCTTTAACCATCTTTCGGTCATATTCAAACTCAATCTTTATTTCATTATCCAGGGCGCCGATTGATATAATCTTATCATCCTGGCCCGTTTTGTAAACATCTTCATATAACTTCATCGATGGCTTTAAAGCTTTCTGTTCTTCAAGCGTTAATCTTCCGATATCCGCATATCCAAGGTGACTCCTCGGAACCCAACCCTCGTATAATGTCTTTTTAGCGACGTACTTTCTAAGTTTTTCCAGGTCCTCGAGGTTTAAATCTCTCGGTATTCCCAATTTATCTGAGCACTCAGGGCCATAGCCGACGGCTCTTGAAATCTCGTTTTTAATCTCGCGCCCACACCTGAGGCAATGCTCAGATTCTTTTATTACGGCAAAGGCTTTTATCTTAAAGGCCTTATCTGTTTCGACTGATATTTCTCCTATTAGTGTTGGACTTTTAAAGTTGTTCTTTTTCATTATCCACTGTGATACTGTAAATTCTTTCATTATGATTTCCTCCTTTTGTCTACTTCCAATGTGAATGTATAATGTTCGTTTTTATCAATTTTTATCTTTAACCATCCAGGTTTCCAACCGTCCTCTTTTGCAAGCTCTTCGTTATCTGTTATACCTCCGGGCTCCGTCAACCTTTTAACATTTATATTTTTATCTACAAATCTTGCAACCCTATCGTATGGGGATATAACTCTTAATCTTTGACCGTTAAATGTCGCTGTTGTAAAGTTGCTGAGTGGCCTACCCTCTAAGTCGTGTACTCTTAAAACTTCGCTTATTAGTCGGTATACTGTCCGGCTGTCTCCTTTGTAAAATACTTTCTTTCTATATCTCGTTATCCCCGTTAAGCTACTGTGACCGTGGAAATATTCTTCTCCAACTTTTAACATTCAGCAACCCTCCTTTCTACCTCTTCGATTTTCCCCTCATGCAGGGCCCGTTCTATCTCGTCGAATGTTGCAAAGTATGATTTTTCCCAGGTACCGGCTATTAAAACCTCTATATCTCGAGTCTTTAAATTTATCCTATATTTAACTCTATCATCGAAATATTCATCTTCAAGATTCCCTTTTCTCACAAATCTGTAATATTTATATCTTGGCTTTGACTTTTTAAGCCATCCGTCGATTATCCAATATTTGGTTGCGTATGCTATCATGGCTATCAATGTTACCATTAGTAGTAAATCTAATCCGTTAAATTGCATTTGCATTCTCACTGTGGACCTCCTTTAAGATCTTTACTGGTATTTCGCTTTTCCAATCTACTTTTACAACTTTTCTTTTATTACATTCGATACATGGCGCTGAGCTATCGCTTGACGCTGAATATTGGAGTTTTCCACATGCCATACACTTAAATTTATTCATTGATAATACCTCCTACGTATTATTAATATCTTTCTCTTTCAATTTTATTCTTTAACTTTTGCCTGCCTGAGTAATCCGTTGTCTCTTTGCTCATTCTTCGATTATGTTTAACTTCTCCGTTATAATTAGCCCATTGTTTATATTCTTTACAGTGGCCGTGACAGCCGAGAGCTCTCCCTTTCGATTTGGTCCAACCCTCTTGGCTTACGGCTTTCTTCTTTTTCTGTATACATTTATAGCAAGGATTCTGTTTCATTAGATATCCAATCCCTCTTCTTTTGCCTCTTCTTCTATTTTATACACCAGGTCTTCAAGCTCTCGGTATGACTCCTTGAACTGGCCCTCTATTTCAAGCCCTTGCATTACCTTTTCCAGTAGCCCTATCTTATCTTCGACTCTTAAACTTTCTATTGACACCCTGCTATAAGGGTCCTGCAATCTCTCTTCAATGCCGGTCCTATCATGGGCCATTCCTAAATATTCTCTTATCTCACTGAATGCTTTCTCCGGCTCTAAACTTCTGCCTCCTGATTCTGATACTCGGAATTTAGGCTCCCAATATTCCTCATGATATAGATAATATCTTCTATACACTTTGTGAGGTTTTCCGTCCTCTCTTCTTTCCCATAGAATTATATCCGTTTGACTTGCTCCGATTTCTATATCTATCAAGTCGCTTTCCTCTAATCCCATTATGCTCATGCTTAAATTTACCGCCTCTTTTATTATTCGCTTTTTCTCAGCACTTACTTTTATAACTTCCTTACTCATTTAAATTTCCTCCTCGAACATTCGTCCATTACACCAAGTATATTTATCTGTTGGTTGGTACTCATCCATTACAACTTCATTGTTTAAGTCGCACATTATTCCACCGTCTTCAAGCCCTACTGCATTACTGCAATTCATACAGTTTTTATCTTTTTTATTTTTCGGTTTTCTCTTCTTCATACGGTTTTTCCCTCCGGGTATTTGGTTTGTAGAGGTCTGTAATCTACATCCATTGAATTACTGCTTTTACCACACTGAGAACATTTCATGTCCGGTATTACGTTTTGATGAAAGTTCGCGTCGTCATATCCTGATTTATTCTTTTCAATATGTCCACATGCTTGACATTCATAGTCGGCCCAAAAGTCTCTTCGATTCTGTCTTAAAATCTCTTTAATTTTCATTCTGTTTCCTCCTTTGATATTCCTAAATATTCCATCAATTCTGTTAATGTGTTTATTATATCCCGCGCCGTTTCTTCGTGTATATTCGACGCCATCACACAGCCAATCGCGATGTTAAGCGCCTTTTCTAATTTCATTCTGTTTCCTCCTTTAATAATTCCTCATCGATATACTTTAATATATCTTGTATTTGTTCGTGGTGTTCTCAGTATTCCGGGATGGTCGGGCTTGGTATATCATAGCCCCAAACCTTATCCCTGAGTGTTAAGATCTTTGCTCTTACTTCTTCATTCATTGTAACCCTCCTTATATTATTTCCATTTTATAGTTTGCCATTAGCTCGACTATTACCTGAGCCATGTTATCAATGTTACTTGCTAAATATCTTTTACTCATTGATTTCCAATCCTCATCTCTTCCTGGTACTGATACCCAAGTTTCTATTTGGTCGAAATCTCTATTGTATATCGCCTCGGCTTTTCCGTCTTTTGACTCGGCCAATTTTATATGATTTGAATCCGTGCCGTTGACTTTTTTCTCGATTAATTCTTTGTACTTTTGAGATTCTTCTTTTACGATATTCCAGTTATAAACTACGTTGATGAATGTGTTTCCACCGAGTAATATTTCGCCGGTTGCAAAATCTTTTCTGTAATGCTCTTGCTTGTTTGCTACCTCTTCAACTTCTCTTTTACTTACGTTTAAGTCTTTTATTTCGCACCTTATAGCTGAGCCTGAGGTCCTAACTGATACTTGTCTTGACGTTAATCCTAATTCCTCTTTTAATTCTTTTCTTATAAGTTTCGCTTTGTCTTTATTTAGCATTTGTGTTTCCTCCTTGTATTTGTTTTCTTTTCTTATCTTGTATACATAGTATAACATATATATTATAATCCGTCAAGCGTTCAAGTGTTTTTATTCAACTTTTTTTATGTTTTATTTCGGGCCACGTTCAAGATCTTTAGCCTTGGTTTTAAAGGGCCCAGTTTCCCGGGCCGTGTTTTCTATTTTATTCGCTTTAACTTTCCTCGACATTTCCCACACAGGTAATGCTCGGGATTTTTAATTATCTTACTTTTTTTAGTACGCTTTATCTTATAGCCACAGCCTTGACATTCAAGGATATATCTTACTTTCCTAAAATCATCTTCTTTAATTCCCTTTTCGTCACATGAGGTAGTTCTCTTTATATTGTAGTGATAATTCTTATTTACCAGGTCGGCTAATTCTTTCCATTTCGGGCCGTGGTTAAAACATCCTTTTACAGTGTGTAACATTTCATGCAGGACCGTTGTCATGGCCTCATGTCCTTTGTCCTTTACGAGTAGTAATTCGTTGATTTGGATATCATATAAGCCCGGCGCTACTCGGTGGCACTTTCCCCAAACCTGATTTTTAGTCACTTTCATTTGGCCTATTATCTGAGTTTGGATATTTAAGGTTTCCAGGATTTCCTGAGCTCTTCTTTGGTATTTGTCCAATCTTTCTTGTTTGGCTTTAGTAGTCATTACTTTACCTCCTTATCATCGATGAAACTTTGTATTTCATTTACTATATTTGATTTTACCAATCTTACTTTTGAGTCGAGTTCTCTTTTGGTTACATTTTCCATATTGTTTATCATTTCGTTATATTCATTTCTGTAGGGATGAGTATATTTGTTGAAGAGTATTTGACTTACCTTTTCGTATAACTCATCTAAAACTTTATCGATATTGTATGATAGCGCCATGTGATTATTTTTAGCTCTTGCCGATGTCTTAATTTCCCTCTTTGCCATTTTCTTTAGTTCCTTTAATTCTCTTATATCCATTTGTGTTTCCTCCTTGTGTTTCCTCCTTGTGTTTTATATCTCATTTCCTACTTTCTATAATAAGTATAACATATATGTTACATAGTGTCAACCCTTTAACCTAAAAAGTTCTAAAATGTTTCAATAATGCTAATATTCCTTATATATAGGAATTATTTTTTTTATTTTTGAAACCTAAATCTCCTACCAATTTGATTATTTACATTATTTACGATACCTAAGCCCCTGATACGACTACATCCCAGTAAATAACGAACGTGTATACAGTCATTATTTATGATTATTTGATTATTTATAATCCAGGAATAGAGGTCCTCACATCGACAGCCAAACCAAACCAGGTACTCAAAACCTTTCAGATTTCACTATATATAGTGAGTTTGTGCATAAATAAAAACCACGCCCAATTAAGGACGTGGTCCAAGGAGGTATTACCGAACTACCTCTAAAAACCTTATTGCTGATGTTTCAAGTTGTATAAAATCTGAGCTACCTCAGCCCGAGTTATAGGCTCATCAGGCCTGAAAGTTCCGTCTTTATATCCTGTCATTAAACCTTCGTTTGATACCCAATCAACTTCTTCATAATACCATTTATCTTTCGGAACGTCTTTATATTCCATTGTTTCGTCAACTCCTAACACTATATATTTTGTACCGTCTGAATATGTTCCCACATTCATTACTACCGCCGGTGTGTCTAGCGGCCAATATATGTCGTAATTCTCGGCCGTGATTTTTCTATTCTCAGGTACCACGTCAATAGCCCAGTGATTATAACTGACCTTTTGGTCCTGCATGTAGTTTTCACACAAATATTCGCATGTTATTACGGGTTTGTACTGAAATAGGCCCCATACTATCAATGACTCTATTTTTGCCTTTAACGGCATATATAAGTCTCTCTCAATATCCATTAAACTATACTGTTTAACCAAGCCTTTAACTGCGTCAATATGAGCGTGAATTAAATCCGTACCCGTTGAGCCCATTCTGCAAACCTTTTCGCCCTTTTTGATTGTGTCTCCGGGCTGCCAATCAAAGTTGCTGCTGTTATGTAAAATCCTGCAAGTCCATTGTTTAACTTTCTCAGGCTCGGGCTGCGGCTCCGGCTCTTTTTCTAGTAATTCAATTTTTACGTCCTCCGGCAATACCGGCAAACCGTGCCCGAAATGCTCGTCAAATCCTTGTTCTCCGAGGTCCACACAAATTGACTTCATAACCTCATACATTTCGTATTTGTTCACTGTCGGATATTTGCTTAAAACTATTGCGTCAATACCCGCAAATGTCGGCGCGCTAAAACTCGTTCCCTCGCGCTCATAATGAAAGCAAACAAAGTCGAGTTTCTCTCCAACCGCTGAATAGCTTTCGCGGTGGACGCCTCCGGCCCTCATTTCAACAGCCCCGATTGAAAAGCCTATATCCTTAAAGCGGCCCGTTACTCCGTCAAAATCATCATTTCCGGCACTTGAAATCAAAATCGCTCCGCTTTCCGAAAATACTTCTTCGAGTTCCGGGCCGTAGCTGCTGGATTTGCTAACAGTTATAATATCATAACCTTTTAAAAAGTCCGCAAAATCCTCGAGGTCTTCCAGTGTGAAGGTCCGGTCCGCAGTTTCCGCGTTAAAATGATAGAGCTTATCGGCCTTTAAGCCGAATCCTATTTGACACCAATCGACTTTTGCCTCCGGCGCAGTTCTAACTATATTATCAAAAGTTGTTTTGCCGTGGCCCGAATAGCCCTCGAGATTTAAGACTTTAACACCTTGCCCCAAATACCCGGCCCGGTGCCATTCTGCAATATTGTGTTCGTTGTGTGTTTCTTGCTTCATTTTTTCCACCCATTCTGCGTATGTTAAACTTGCCATTTTTCCACCTCTCCGGTAATACTTTTCTTAAAGTTTTCTACAAAAGACACTATCTCCGGCAATAATACAAATCCGAGCAGCGCCTTTGCCAATTCGAGCTGGCCCACATAAATAAATATAGCCATGAGGCCAAATATATACTTCCAGCCCTCGAATTTTTTAACTATGCTTTCTCTCGTTATAGCTCCTTTAATAGGAATATTATTTTTCCAAGCCCTCAAAAGGCCCGATACCACCTCTAAAACTTCAATAACGATTAAAGCAACCACTAGCTCGAGTAACGTTAGCCCTGCGATAAAATTTCCTATGTCAAAATCCATTTTAACACCTCCTTATATCTATACACCTATATCATCTAAACTTTCCTTAAAAGCTAATCAGTGGGCGGGCCAAACGGTAAACTGCAAAGCCGGTCCATAAATTCCTGCATTGCTCCATTTCCGCCCCGCAGCTGATACTGTTCATACATTTTTGCTATATTATCCCTCTCGTCCATGCTGCAATATCCTTTTTCAAGATAATATCTCAAAATCTGATTTAGTCTGTCTCTTAATATTAACATGTCTGTTTTTTTTTGCTGCCTCAGTTCTTCTTTTACAATCTCCATATCCTCGGCAATTTTGTCAATTTTATCGTCTTTTCTCTCGAAATATAATATTATATGTTTTTTAATAAAGTTTATATTCCAAGTTAAAATTGCCACTATCCCACCAAATACAACTACTATCCAATACCGTAATATAAATTCCGTCATTTAACTGCTCCTTTATTCAGACGTTCCCGAACTATCTTTCAACAAAATTATTTTCGACAATATCTTTGTTATATTATCCTCCATTTTCGTTATACGTTCATTTAACATATCCAATTTTTCGCCATCTCTTAGAGGTCTATCTATCTCAACAACTTCAAAAGTTTTGGTATCAGGATAATACTTTAACCTTCTTGCTTTACCTCTTTTCTGTTTTCCTTCCGGCATATCAGGAATGGAATCCACAAGATACCCTTTTTCTAAAACCTCATCACTTAAATCACTCGGTCTATAATGAGTCTGTATAACCTCATTCTTATCATTTAATTTTATAAATATCATTTTATTTCTCCTTTCTAATTATATCTTTCATCAACGAATGCCATTAGTGTTTTATACCCTAATGACTTAACTACACTGGATAATTCATAATCTACTACTTGCCCGCCACTTGCTACATATTTCTTGCTTCCCGAAACAGACATTTGATGTGAAGCCGTTCCTATATCCAAACTGGCAATTTGAGTTCCCGTAGAATCATAAGCATGTATATAATCATAATTAGTACGACAAGTATATATTCTGCCATCTTCAGAAGCCTTAACATAATCTGCATCTGTGCTTGACAATTCTTCCCTTGTGCCTATCGAACTGACTTGCATTTTCCACAAGCCACCAGTACCTAATGCTGCATAAACTTCCGTCCCGTCAGGGGATAAAGTTAATGCTTCAGGGGTTGAAGGTAGATCCCCTCCGTAATAAGTAATATCATCAAAATTTGACTCATATGCTTTTCCCATACCTTCATAAGTACCAACTACAATCCTTGTGTCGTTATCTGTTAAAACAACCCCATACCCTCTGTCAAGCGCTCCGTTATTAACTGAATATATTAAAGAGCCTGACCTACTAAATTTTCTCATATAATCATCTGTGTCAAAATAAACATAACTTCCGTCTGCTCTTATAGCTATTCTATTCATATAACCACTTGCGGTGTCATCGTGCGTCCATTCTTGTGCCCCTGTTTCTATATTATACTTATAAATATAACTGTCATTATAAGAATCGTCCATGAGTGCTAAATAAACTCCGTCGCCATCAGGAGAAACCAACATATCATAAGCCTCGTTACAACTGAGAGTTGCTGACCAAATTATGCCGTCTGCATTCAAACTATATCTCACTAATTCGCTATCTGCTTGATTATAATATATAATATCAGGTGCATAAGCCATACACTCTTTCCAAATTCCACTAACTTTCTTATGAGGCACTATATCCTCTACCCAAGTACCATTAATTTTCCTCCAAACGGATTTGCACTTCTTGTATGTTCCATTTACATTTGTCCAAGTTTGTTTAGCCATTAAATCACCTCCTTAAAGGTGTTGCAAATAAATATCGCCATCTGAGCCACCGCTCGGGTCGCTCGTTCCGTGTGTGATATTTATATTATCTACATTCGACAAACCAACGTCGGCCTTGTCTAATACTACCACTCCGGTATATCCATTAACTGAATTTACATCATTCACTTCTGCTCCCGAATCTATACCGTCCAATTTGTTTTTATCACTTGAAATCATAAAACCGTTCACACTCGTTGTAACTTGTCCGTGTTCGCTTCCAGTTCCTCCGACGTGTGAACTCGGCGCTGCTCCGACTTGCGAATGATTCACACTGTGAGGATTGTCTGTACTTGCTATATGAGAATCTGCCGTCGATTTATTATCGCTTATCTGTTTTTGCAACTTTCCAAGAGCCGATAAAATCGTATCACTTGCCGTGATAACTGCATTTATAGTTTTATCTAAGCCCGTTAAAACTGTTCCTCTCACGCTTGAAAGAAAGTCGCTTATAGTGCTCGACGGTTGTGTTCCTGTGTGATTTGCTCTTGCTAAATAATAAGACGGGCTTTCTCCATTTAAAAAATCTGAATCTATAATAATTCTCGACCTTGTAAATGTTCTATCATTCGTTATATCTCCGTTCGTGATTGTACTATATCCATCACTCAAATATAACTGAGCCAAAGATATTTCCCAAGTTACCGACGTCTGAGTTAAAGCCGGTGCTCCGTCGCCCGGTGTACCTTGTAAAATTGCTATTTCAACCAATCTGTCTGCCGTATCTAACCTTGCAACTACTCGGTCAATTCTTGTACTTCCGCTCGTATTGTCACTCACACCTAAAGTCTTATTAGCATTGTTATAATACATATGTCCTTTAATTAAAACATATCCAGTTTGAACAACAACCTCTTTTGCAGGTGTGTCGGCTTCAATTACTTCGCATTCATTTTCAACTCTCGGCACTACCCCAGTTTCAAATATAGAGTCAAAGTATTCTGCCCAAGTTGTCGCATTATATGTCCTATCTCCGCCACTATCATTAAACGGGAATCCTTGTTCTCCTAAACTACCTGTCGCCATTTCTTCATTCCTCCTTTAATATATACTATCATTAATTTTATTCATACTGCAAATAAATATCTCCATCAGAGCCACCACTTGGATTAGCCGTTCCGGAGGTGATGTTACCATTATGATAAACTTTTCTCCAAGCACCCCATGTTGTATTGCCCGTTCCCGTTCTTATTGCAAAATCCCCATTACTACCCATTGCCATTTGGATTGGGTATCCTCCCGTACCATCGCTCCAAGGTGTATAGGTCATTAAAAAACAATATGTTGAACTTATTATACTATCTACATTAATAACATTGCAATACTTAAATTCAGACTGTACGCTTGCTCTCCCTAAATACCTTGCCCCACTCGACATATATACATCAGGATTATAATTATTATCTCTTGAATCATCTCCATTAATTCCAACTGCCGGGTCATTTTCAGGTAAATATGCATGCCCGTGAACGGCATTAGCAAAAGCACTTGCGTGTTCTCCGTCAACCGTATCTGCATTACCACCATTTGCTGGCATACTACCTAAAGCACTTTTTAGAGTTGCTAATGAAGTAGGTCTTACATAATTATTTGTTCCGCTTCCTGTTTCTACTTGTGTCATTATATGGTTTGGAGAAGTATTATTTGAAGTATATTCTGGTCTCAATAATCTAACAACAATATCTCCACTGGAACTTCTTGTAACTACTGTATTTGCTACATTACTCTCACTTGCATGTTTTCCATCAACGGTGTCTGCATTATCTGCATTCGTTGCATTATCTGCATTCGTTGCATTATCTGCATTGTCAACCGTTCCGTCGTCATTCGAATCATAGTCGGTAATCTTCATTAAAGTGCTCGTATCTGCCGTTTTATTCTGATTAGCGACGTCCTCTTTAATGTCCTTTATCATGTCCGTCGTTCCTCTTTGAGGTGTGCCAAAAGTCAATTTAAGCTCTTTTTCTTCCCCAGTCCTTTTAACTAAAAGCTCCGATACCTGAGTCGTATATATATTTCCACTTAAAACCATAGACACGGTATCTCCAAGAGAAAAGTCCACACCGTATTCGAATAGTGTATTAGTTATTTTAAGAGTTGCGTCAACGTTTTCTGTCCTCTTATGTTTGCTGCTCAATTCCTGAGTTGCTTTATTCTGCAAACCTGACTCGGTTTTTATCCTTGTATCTTTAATATAAGTTTCTCGACGGTCAAAGCCTGAGCTGCTGCCGAACGAGTTTTCAAGTCCGTCGCCCTCTACATAGATATAATTTCTGTAATTACTATCCATTACAATTTCTTTCGAAGTCTGTATGTTCCCAAGTTTATTTGAAAACTGTACCTCATTGCTTCTGTCTACGGGTTTGATAACTCGATAAACTAGGCCGCCGTTTTCGATAACTATTTCGTGCCCGTAATCATCTATACTCAAAACCTTTTCCAAAACTTTGAGCAGCGGGTCTTTTCTTGTAACTATGCTTGTTGCTGTTCCCTCGTTCAAATCTGTGTCTATCGTTAAATTATTGAAATTTCTATCGGTATTTGCCGAACTCACACAGTTATTATCTACAATCGTTTTCGCTAAAGTTTCTGCCGAAGCCGACAATTCAAGCTCGTCTGTTACTCTCCAGTTTAAAATGCTTATTAGGTATGTACCCTCGATTAATAATTGAGCCTGACCGTTGTTAGTCCGTTTTTCTCGCTTATTTATTATCCCGTCAAGCTCGTCTATCTTCACGAAGTTTCCGACCGTTAAATGCTCGGCATTTGTCTTATACGCATTTAATTGCAACCTGAAATGGCCCGGTCCTCTCATTTCTTTTTTATAGTCTAATAGAGCATAATTATTTATAACTCCTTGAAGTTCTATACTCTGATTATAAATCTCTAACATTATTATTCGCCTCCGAACGGTGTCGTGTAATTTCGATACCATTTAATTACTGCTTCGACTGCCGTTGTATCGTCACTTGAAAATTTAATCTCGTTTATTCCTCGCCTGATTCTCATATTCAAATCTGAATGCTCAGGTATTATATATTTGAAAGCTTTTATTTCTGTGCCGTCGGCTTTAGTTATTAAAAGCCTCGGCTCATTATAGCTTGTATCTATTATCGCCGTATCTCCTGTTTCAAGTGTGTAGTTTAGCTTTAAGCTTTCTCCGTATGTCAAGTTTTCCAACATAGGGTTTGTAGCCGGGCCTTTAAATTCAACTATTAAAGATGATGATAAATTTCCGTCGTTGCTTATTTCCACACCGCCCTGTGAAATACTACCGAATGTATATCCGTCTTGAATGCTTACCGGCCATACAAATAAATCTTCCTGAGTTGTTAAAAGTTCCTCTGAGTAATATTTACTTTTCCAAACTGGCTCGGGTAATAAGAACGTCGTCAACATTTTCTGATAGTATTTTATCGACTCGTCGGGCTTATCTTTAAGCGTCGGCGAACTTCTTAAAAATGCTCGCATGACCTTTATCTCACTAAATTTGTTTTCGTCCTCGTATTCCAGTGTGAACGGTGTTAAATCATCTGTATTATGATACTCGGGCTCGAATAGATTAGAAATCTGCTTCAATCTCTTTTTGAGGTCCGAATATGAGTTAGATAATATCGCTAATTCTATCGGCTGTATTTTGCTTTGCATGGATTTGCTAACCACCGACACACCTCTTTGCAGGAATCCTTTTTCTGTTTTTAGTGAATATTCTATATTTCCAAAATCGTTACGACTTATTAATCTGAAAGGTTTCCCGCCTGATTCGAATATTATTTTATCTCCATAAGGATTTTTAATCGTTAATTTGCTCACGTTCCACCTCCTACGTTCCTAATTCAAAGCTCCAACGTGCATTGTTCTCGTCAAATATATTTCTCATCTCGTCTTCATCAACTGTCGTTTTTGCATTTATCGTATTATTAATAGTAAAGTTGCCACTGTTCATCATTCCCGACGCTGTTCCAACATCGACGTCGTGCTCTTTTGCGAAAGCATTAATTGCGTCTTTGCCGTATTTATCCTCGGCTACGTCTTTTGAATACGTTGGAGCTGAGCCGTAACCTGTTCCGGTCCTAAAGTTCCCTCCTGAAAGCCTTGGGTCTTCCTGCATTTCTCCGGTTTCCTTTTTCCAAAACTGGACCTGCTCTTTAAGCCAACCGATACTATCGTCTATCCATCCTTTAATCTTTTCCCAAATCGCTTTCAATCCTTCCCAAAGGCCCTCCATCATGGCCTTTCCGGTGTCTTTTAGGATGTCGACGCCCATTCTCCAAGCTTTATCAAAGTTTTCAAGTAGCGTCGGTACGGTATCTACAATTGTATCCCAAATTCTTTTAACTATGCTAAAAATCTCTTCCCAAAATGTTTCCCAGTCTCCACTTAATAATGCTGTGAAAGCCTGGATGATATCATTTACAATATCCAGGGCCGTTTTAATAACTGTTTTTATAACTTCGAAAGTAGTTTTAACTACCGTTATTATTGTATCTCCGTGCTTTTTCCAAATGTCTTGAATCACGCCCCAAACTACGGCAAACAATTCCTTTAAAGAAGTCATTATCTTATCGACTCTCATAAAAATCATAGTCATAAACTTACTTACATTCTGCCAAATAGCATTAAACTTATCTCGAGTGGTCGTTACAATACTGTCTCCATACTCGGTCCAAAATGCTTTAAAGTCTGCTATAAATTGTAATATAAAATCTTTTATATTAGTGAATATCTGTATTGCTTTATCTCTTACATTTTGAAAAGCTGTCGTTACTATTTCCCTGAAGACTTCGCTCGTCCTCCAAAGCTCGGCTAATGATAAAGCTACTAAAGATAAAGTCGCTATTACTAAGCCCATCGGCGAAAGCATAAATCCAAACATGGCCGTCAATTTTCCGACGATTAATATTACCGGGCCGATAGCTCCGGCTACTGCCATAATTTTCATTATTAAAGTTTGAGCTTCAGGAGATAAGTTTTTAAACCTCTCGGTCAAAGCTCGCATTTTATCTATAATATTGTTTAATCCTGGTAGTAATCGGGCCCCGTATACTTGGGCCATGTCTATTACCTCGGATTTTAAAAGTAGTAATTTAGTTTTCGCGTCCAGGTTTTCCTCGGTGTACGCGCTCAATGCGTCACCGGATTGTTTATAAATCTCATCGAGTAATATTTGAGCCTCCATCGCTTTAGTTATTTCTTCTTTTGTATCGGCCATCCCACTTTTAAGAGCTATCTCTTGGATGGTCGTCTTATCCAG
>Ga0182238_1000074_pt1 | contig 36323 bp, 41 predicted proteins | sample hydfrates6_PW_90_FD_132439 | JGI IMG/M metagenome (GOLD analysis project Ga0182238, IMG submission 132439) | Subsurface microbial communities from deep shales in Texas, USA - hydraulic fracturing test 6_PW_90 | ecosystem: Environmental > Aquatic > Deep subsurface > Shale gas/oil reservoir >... | reverse complement strand
TTCGAGCCTGTTTTCATACATGGGTGCAGGCTGTCCGGAAAGGGTTTCGAGATCCATGGCGCCGATGTAGGCCTGGTTCGGTGCGTAGGAACAGGCTTCTTCGAAAGTCTGCATTCTCTTCTTGAGTTTCTGTATATATTCAGTCTCTCCCCTTGCTTGCCGTTCAGTAAAGGGAGTCATCCCGTAATGAAAGGCCAGCTGCGGAACGTGATTCAAGCAATAGGCATATCCCTGGATTGAAACATTCGACATAACCCTTTCCTCCTCCACGCAATACACTCTTGTTCTGCAGGGCCCGGTCCCCTGCAGGAACCGGGCCCTGCCGTCAATCAAGCATGCTTATTCATTGAATACTGTCTGTTCGTCTACCGGCGTCTGCATCGCGAGAAGCGCTTTTTTCACAAGAGCCTTTCGCAGTTTCTTTTCTTCAGCCGGTGTCTTTTCGGGATCTCCCAAAGGATGCGGAATGGCAACGGCGGGAATGATCCTGTTTGCCCCAACCGTCAGCGAAATGGGGACGATGGTGCATACGTGCGCCACCGGAAGCCCCGCTCGTTCAATTTCCTTTACAATCGTTGCACCGCAACGAGTACAGGTTCCTCAGGTGGATGTAACGATGACGGCATCTACATTGTGGTCCTTGAGCTTCTGGGCGATTTCACTTCCGTAACGCGATGCGTTGTCAACTGACGTCCCGTTCCCGACAGTGCTGTAGTAGGTTTCGTGAAATCTCCCAATGACACCTTCATTGGCCAATTCACGCATGGCATCAACAGGGAGCACCCTGTTCGGATCGTCGTTCGCATAGGTTGGATCATAGCCGCCGTGGGCCGTCTCATGGGTTTCGGCCGAGATGCTCTCCATGCCTTCCAGGCTGTATTCGCCATATTTCGACGCACTGGAAGCCTCGATATGGTCGGGATTCCCTTTCGGGACAATGCCGCCCGACGTCACAAGGGCGACCGTCGCCTGCGACATGTCCTCAATAGGCGGATTCGGCGGCACCCTGTCAAAGGCCGGCATGGGATACTCCGTCGTGAAGGGTTCGCCTTTGAGCTTTTTGACGAGCATTTCAAGGGCTCTTTCGGCACCGATTTTTTCCGCGAAGAAATTGACCCGAATCCCTCTTGGAATATAGCCTTCTTCCTCGGGTTTCCCCAGTGGTTCACCCTTGAGTTGCTTGAGAAGGATGCGTGCCATCACCGGTACGGCGTTTTTCATCCCCCTGGCGCTGTCTGCCGTTTCGACGATATATGTCGATTTCCTGTACATGTCGACACCGGGGTTTTCCGTGTACATTCCGGTGACCGCGGGTATCGAAAGTTCCTTTCCAACGGTCTCGCAAACGTCGCCACAGGCCGTTCCGTAACGGCCCGCATTGAAGGCCGGCCCTGCGACAAGCCCGTCGGCTTCAAATTGTTTCACCAGTTCCAGAATCTCCTGCCGGGCTTTCTCGATGTTATCGGCAAAGTAGGAATCGCCGCAGATGATTGTCCCGACCACTTCGGCATCGCCACCGAAGGCCTGATTCAAGGCCATTCCGGGGCCTACAGCCCCGTTTCTGGCCTCGGGCGGGATATTTGCTTTTTCCTCGCCCCCGATTCCGGCAAAAAACTGGTTGATGTAATGAACGACTTTAAAGGCCATCTACCCACCCCCTTTCCTGGATTCGTCTTGTTTTACAATGTATACTTGCTGTACTGTTCACGAATTCCCTTCACGGCTTCGGCAAGGGCTTCACCATCAAGGACCATTTCCATCATACCGATCTGGTCTTCCCAAACGGCCTGGTCGGCCTCTTCCTTAATTTCCGGCTCGAGTATGTGATACACGGCGAGCCCCAACGGGGCTCCGGCCAAGGGACCTGCGAATGTCGGATCTCCGTTCGTAACCGTTTCTGCGTAAATCTCTGCGCCTTCCGCATCGGAAGAGCCCAGGATAACGACGATGTTCTCCGGTCCGAACTTGTCAGCAGCATCCTTGACGCGCTGCTGGTTCTGCAGGTCCATGGCTCCGGCGGCGGTTCAGACGAAGCACTCGGTGACCGAGAAAGCCACTTCGGCGCCGCAATTTTTCAGGCTTTCCTCCATGGCGGGTCCGGCAACGCCGTCCCGTTCACCGAGAAGAATCAGTTTTTTGCCCGAAAGCTTGCCCATGAACGTCACCTCCTGTTTTCATATCAGATTGTGTAAGCGGATATTTTGCTCAATCCAAGTTCACTCGTGGCTCCTGTAATGGCCTGGATTTCGACCTCGATGGAACCATCTTCGCGGAGCGAGCCGTCGAAACCTCCGGCAATTACATCAGCGCTTTCCTTGAGTCCTATGATCTTCTCGAGCTTCGGTAAAACGATCGTCTCATTGGCGTTCGCACCCGTAACGACAGCATCAGCTTCTGGACAGGCATCGGCAAGTGATTGGCTTGCACCGTCCCTTCCAGCGTATTCGTCGGTCAGCAGAACTGTCCTGACACCGGCCTGTTCCGCCTTCCGGCAGTTCATTATCAGATCTGTGTCGGGATTTCCGAATCCTTCCTCGGAAATGACAAGGCCCTGGACTCCTAGCATCTTCGCCAGTTTCACCGCATAGGAAGAGCTGCGTTTCTTGTCGGCAAGTGTCGTATTCTCATTGGTAATAATGCAGCCGACAAAATTGAAATCCTTGCCGTGACGTGCATACATCCCCTTGATGACAGGGTTGTTCTGATGGGCGAATGTGCTGTTCTTGTCGCAGGCCGAAACACAGTTGCCCGAAACGATAGCGCCATCGATGACCTCATTCGGGTGGATGAGCGTCGGAATGATTCTTTTCACATCGACGCCGTACACATAAGTATCATGGAGAAGCCCCTGGGACTGCAACATGTAAAGATATGCCACTTTGGGCAGTCCCGGATGGGAAGTCATGGCCTGGGCAAAATCCGGCAATTCGTAGGTTTCAGTTTCATCGGGTTCCACGTCGACCGCACTTTTTGCCAGGTAATGAGCCGTCTTTAAGCCGGCTATCCTGCAGGCCGCCTCGTATTCATGCTTTTCGAGGTCATCCACAGGCTCGAATACAAGAACGACGTTGCGGGTCTTCGAAAAGGGCGTATATTCCGCCCCGGGGCCGGTCATGTCGACAATACCTTCCTGGAAACCGACGATCTTCCCGCATGTAAGCACTGCCGCTCCGGAAAGGGTCACAGTTTCACCTTCTCCGACGCTGTCGACATCGCCAATGAATCCGGGAAAGACATCGTTTTCCCCTTCCCTTTTGCAACGCGGCTCCACGGCATCCTTTACCGGAATGATTCTGACGCTTTCACCGGGCCTCGCCAGTTCCACGGAAACACTTTTGAAACGTACATCTTTGGAGACGAGGTCAAGGATTTCCTGCTTGTTGACATAGAGTGTCCCCGCTTCAACACGGGTCTTTTCACCCCATTCGACGTTCGTGACATTCACTTTTCGCAATTTCAGCTTCAAACCCGTTTCCCCCCTTTCATGTTGAAGGGTCTCCCATATTATCGGCTTCTACAGGAGTTTTTCCGTTTTCTCACGGATTTTTTCCGCCGTCGCTTCACCTCCCGTCACCCGGTCGACGACTTCGCCGTCCTTGTAATACAGGAAAGTTGGGACACCCATAACTTTCAGGGATATAACAAGTCTGCGGTTTTCCGCAACATTGAGCTTGCAGAATTTGACCTTGCCCTCATACTCTTTTGCGAGTTCCTCGATCTGCGGCATAAGAGACAGGCAAGGGCCGCATTTTGGTCCCCAAAGGTCGACGACGACGGGGACATCACTTTTGAGTACTTCTTCCTCAAAATTGTCCTTGTTCACCTCTATCATTCTTTTCACCTCCTTTCGTGAAATCCTGCAGGAATTGTTTCAAGTGACACTCACACACGCCCGCAATATGACTGGAGAACATCTTGCATCAGTGTCCTGTCAAGATAGGCGTAATCAGCACGCATGTTTTGAGGATAATCTTCCGGTTTTGGGAGATTGTGAATGCGGGAACCGTAACGTTCCAGTGCCGTCTGGATCAATTCATAGGAAGAACTGTCGGTCCTTGCCTCGTGTCCCAGGCCGGGACGACTCAAGAGCAACGACCGGAAGGGCTGTTGTTGTGGTGTAAAGTTTCCATACAGTGGATGGTTCAGAAGTCGGCAACCTCGAAGTATACATCGCTTTGCTCGATGAAATACATCGACAGCGCCTCCCCTTACCATTTCGAGGTCGACGCCCTTTTTGGGCGCAAAAGTCGGATTGTTGGTCAAAAGAACGTACCGGTTGATCAAAACAGACCCCCCTATTCCCGGAATAGGTGGGTTCTCTGTCCTGCCGGCTGATGACCAAAAACTTCGTACTCGGGGAGCACGAATATGCGCCGTGTCCAGAGAATCGTCCAGCTGCAATCCTTCCGCCTGAGAGTTTCCCTCTTCCCTTTGGGGAAAAGGTTGCACCTTCGGCGCTCCGAACGTTTTCCGGAGTCTCTCTTGCAGCCTTCATCCGAGCTATCACGGCTATATTTTGGCATGAACCCCCGAAATGGTCAATTCAAAAGAAAACGGGGCGGACCAAGTTGATCCGCCCCGTTTTCCGCTGTGTCCTGTGCAAGACAGCTTTCAGCTTACCACTTCAGTCCGGTGATGAAGATATAGGCAATGGCTATGGGCGCGACCAGGCGGCAAACCCAGAGCCAGGGGACGTAGAGACCAAAAGGCGCACTTCCGTTGTTCGTAACTTCCTTTTTCGCTCCATCGGTCCAGACCCAGCCGACGAACAGGGCGATGAAGAGTCCTCCCAAAGGCAGCAAGACATTCGATGCAAGGAAGTCCGCCGAATCAAGAAAGTCCCTGCCGGCAAATTTCGGAATGATACCGGCGACCCCAAGCGCCGAGGGAATCCCCAACAGGGTGATGAGGATTCCAGCGATAATGGTTGCCTTCTGCCGGGGCATTTTTATCTCGTCGATGATGTAGGCCGTAACGACCTCGAGCAGCGAAATGGCCGATGTAAGGGCCGCGACGAAAAGCAGCAGGAAGAAAAGCCCTGACCAGATCGGGCCGCCCGGCATCTGGCCGAAGACGTTTGGAAGGGTGATGAACGTCAATCCCGCTCCCGCTCCGGCATCAACGCCGAAGGCGAAAACGGCGGGGAAGATGACAAGGCCGGCAAGGAGGGCCACCATCGTGTCAAGGAAACAGACCTGCACTGCGGCGCCGGGAAGGGTTTCTTTCTTGCCCAGGTAGCTCCCGTAGGTGATCATGCAACCCATGCCGAGTGAGAGCGAGAAAAAGGCCTGTCCCAGGGCAGCTCCAAAAGTACCGGCATTCATTTTTGAGAAGTCGGGTTTCAGGTAGAACGAAAGGCCCTCACCGGCTCCAGGCAGTGTCACTGACCTGACGATCAAAACAAGAAGCAGGATGAAAAGGGCAGGCATCAGCACACGGCAGCACTTCTCGATACCACCGCCGATTCCTTTATAAACGACAAAGATAGTGACAAACATGAAAACCAGCTGCCAGCCGATTACCTGAGGAATATTGCTGACAAAGGAGCCGAAGACCTGGCCGGCTTCCCCTTGTGCGGCGAAATCCATCAATCCCGTAAAGGATTTCAGAATGTAGGATATGGTCCATCCCCCGATGACACCGTAGTAGGAGAGTATAATGAAACCCGCGATGACTCCCATCCATCCGACGATGGGCCACATGCCGCCTTTGAGCTTCCTGAAGGAACCCACAGCATTCAGCTGGGCGTTACGTCCGATGGCCATCTCTGCAAGCATGACCGAAAACCCGATGATGAAGATCAGGGCAACATAAATTACGACGAATGCTGCGCCACCGTTTTGGCCTGTAATGTAGGGGAAACGCCAGATGTTGCCGAGTCCGACGGCCGAGCCGGCCGCTGCGAGGACAAATCCTATCTTGGACCCCCACTGTTCCCTTTCAGTTCCGTTGCTCATGATATCTTTCCTCCTTCATTTTCAGGCTTTTCTTTCTTGATAAAGACCTCCCGAGCTATCCTGACTCTCACCCCCTCCCGCCATACATATAATCCTCTTGTCATTTTATGTCTCATATTATAGGCAAAACACTTTACTTTGACAACGGGATGTGTTACAGGGCTCATTGACGCCGCTCTGCAAGAGCACGAAGCTCTCCGGATTGAGGTTGATTATATTATTATCAGGTAAAAGGTCAACTGCCGCACAACTGCTGACCCGTCAAAACCATTTTCTGTAAAGCCCCGGTCGTCTCGACGAAAAGACAGAGTGTTCCTTCCTCGCCCTGTCGACCAAACCCGGGTCGAGAAGCAGGCTTTCATAACGAGGGCTGTCATCCATGTGAAGCATGACGTCACCAAAAGGATCTACAACCATACTCTGTCCTCCGAAGGCAAACCGGGGACTGCGGTCGCACCGGTTCACACCCACCACGAACACCTGGTTCTCGATGGCCCTGGCCACCAGAAGGGTCCTCCACAACCTGATGTACCGGCTCTTCCAGGCACCGGGAACAAAAAAGAGGACCGCTCCTTTTTCTGCGAGCGCCCGGGCGACCTCGGGGAATTCCATATCGAAACAGATCATGACGCCGCATTTGATTCCGTCGATGTGGAATAATCCCAGTGAAGAGCCGGGTTCGAGAATATTCGGCTCATTAAACCCTGGATACAGGTGGACCTTGTCATAAATGACTTCTTCCCCGCCATCGGGAGAAAACACATAGCACCTGTTTCTGTTGCCGCGGAGGGTCGAGACCGCAAGGCTGCCTGTAACGATCCATGTTTCGTAGCGTGCAGCGAGGGAGCGCAGACTGTGGAAGAAATCATCCTTTTCACCCAGTATCGACCTGGAATCCGAAACGGGACACGTGGCATTCCAGAGTTCCGGCAACACCAGGACCCGGCATTTTCCTCTTGCTGCCCTTTCGATCCTGTCATAGGCTCTTTTCAGGTTTTTGCCTGGATCCCCGTGATATACTCCCAGTTGAAGAAGTCCCACATGAAGACCTTCCACGCTATGCATCGCCTCCCCGACAAGCCTACATGATGCCGATGCTTCGAACAACTGACGTCATGGCGGTATACTTTCGCTTTTCCGGCCATGGAGCTAAAATGATGGGCGCTTGTGATGGAACCCCAAGGGTTATTCGCCATCTGAAAGGAGAACGCAACATGTGTCTTGCAGTACCTCACAAGATCGTTCGTAAGATCGACGACAATTCGGCTGTTGCCGCAGCTGGACCTGTGGAAACGGAGATACGGACGGATCTGCTTCCCGATGCTGCCATCGGCGACGTCGTTCTCGTCCATGCCGGTTTTGCCATTGAAAGGCTTGATCCCTCGGAGGAAGCCGAAATCACGCAGCTGTGGGAAGAAATCAGACGACTGGCGGCGGATACCAATGACCCCGTCCGGTAATTCAAAAGATGTGTCCCTCCTTGCGGAATCAATTCGCGGGCTTGTTACCAGGGAAACCACAATTATGGAAGTGTGTGGGACCCACACGGTTTCAATATTCAGAAACGGATTGAAGTCCCTTTTTCCTGAAAGGCTCCGCCTGGTTTCCGGACCCGGTTGCCCAGTCTGCGTCACCGACCAGGGGGAAATCGACGCCGCCATTGCCGTAGCCGAAAGGAAAAACACGATCGTCGCCACCTATGGCGACATGTTGCGCGTGCCAGGCAGTACGGGCTCACTGCTGGACGCTCGCTCGCTGGGACGAAAGGTCGAAGTCGTTACTTCTGCGGCGGAAGCTGTCCACCTCGCCGAAAAAACCCCGGGAGAGAATGTCGTCTTTCTCGGAATCGGGTTCGAGACCACTGCTCCCGCTACAGCGTCGGTGATTCTGGAAGCGAAAGAGAAGGATCTCCGGAATTTTTACGTGCTTTGTCTCCACAAACGGGTTCCGCCGGCCCTGAAACTCCTGGCCGATGCGCCTGATTTGTCCATCGACGGTTTTCTCCTGCCCGGACACGTCAGTGTCGTGATCGGCCTTGAACCCTACCGTTTCCTGGCGGGACAATTCAGGAAAGCCTGCGCAGTGGCGGGATTCGAAGCAGCCGACATCATGCTGGGGATAGCGGAAATCCTTCGTCAGATACGAACCGGCCATCCCGAGGTCCGTTCCATGTATCCACGGGCGGTTCGTCCGGAAGGGAATGAGAAAGCCAAAGAACTGCTCGCGAAAGTATTTGACCACGTCGATGCATCCTGGAGGGGGCTTGGCGAAATACGGGAATCGGGATACGCCTTCCGGGAACCTTTCAGACGTTTCGATGCGGCATCCATGCTCGACATCGCAATAGAATCCGCACCACCGCCGGAAGGATGCCGGTGCGGCGATGTTCTCAAAGGACTGATTTCACCGAAAGAATGTCCGCTTTTTGCCACAACCTGTACACCCACTCATCCCGTCGGTCCCTGCATGGTCTCAAGCGAGGGGAGCTGCGCAGCCCACTACACATATGCGCGAAAGGAGACGAAATTATCATGGGACGCCTGAGTACCGGACACGGTTCGGGCGGGCGCCTCTCATCAGAACTCGTTTCGGAAATTCTCTCCTCTTTCGGGGCTTCCGCCCTCGAACAGGAGGATTGCGCCATCCCGGAAAAAAATCTTGCCATTACAATCGATGGATTCACCATCACTCCCAGGGTCTTCCCTGGCGGGGATATCGGCAAGCTTGCCGTGTGCGGAAGCATCAACGACCTTGCCATGCGTGGGGCAAAACCGAAATACCTGGCCATGAGCCTGGTCGCGGAAGAAGGTCTTGAAAAAGAGGAACTGCTTTCATACATGAAGAGTGCCGGTTCCGTTTGCTCCGACCTCTCCGTACAACTGGTATCGGGAGACACCAAGGTCGTTCCCAACGGCCAGGTAGACGGGCTCTTTATCACGACATGCGCTGTGGGGACCCCGCTTCCCGTAAGCAACCTGGGCATTTCGAGGCTTGAACCCGGCGACGCCCTTATCGCCACTACATCTATAGGAAGACATGGTGCTGCGGTGGCTGCTTCAAGATACAATCTTGCAGCAGGCACGCTTATCTCGGACTGCGCACCCCTTTGGCCCCTGGCCAAAGACCTCCTTGACATTCCAGGCCTGCGGAGCATGCGCGACTGCACCAGAGGCGGTCTCGGAACAGTCCTCTGCGAATGGGCCGAAGCGGCATCGCTGGGAGTGCTCTTTGACGAAAAGCACCTTCCTGTTTCCCCCGAGGTCAGGTCCATCTGCGACATCCTCGGATTCGACCCGCTCTATCTCGCCTGTGAAGGGTGTGCCGTGATCGCCGTCGCTCCCGAAGACGTCGACAAAACCATTAATCGTCTCCAGGCCCATGACGTCTCCAGGGACGCAGCTTTCATCGGGTACATGACGGCCGAAAACCCGGGTTATGTCGGGATGAAAACCGAAGCCGGCGGGACACGTTTGGTGGACATGCCCGTGGGAGAAATACTCCCCCGCATCTGCTGAAAAAAAGAGGCGGGTTTTTCCCGCCTCTTGATTTTTCATTTTCTTCCCGTTCAGTTTTTTTCTTTTTCGCTCACTTCAGGGGATACGCCCTGCATTGAAACCCTCTTCACCTCTACGGCTTTTCCTGTGACCTCGTCAATCTCGACCACAAGTCCCTTCACACTGACTTCATCGCGACAGACATCGAATTTCGCCGGAGTACCCGTCAGGAAACGGTGGAAGACGCTCTCCTTGTCCATACCGATCACACCAGCCTGTCCGCCTGTCATTCCCACATCGGTAATGAAGGCCGTCCCTTTGGGAAGAATCTGTTCATCGGCGGTCTGGACGTGGGTATGAGTCCCGACAAGACATGAGACACGGCCGTCCAGGTAAAGGCCGAGCGCCTTTTTTTCAGAGGTGGCTTCGGCATGGAAATCGACGATCACTATTGGTGTTTCCAGTGTTTCCAGGATGTCGTCGGCTGTTCTGAAGGGACAATCAATGGGTGTCATGAAAACTCTCCCCTGAAGGTTCAGGACGGCAATGCCCTGAGCGCCGGCCGAAAAGACTGCATGACCTATCCCCTGGCATCCAGGCGGATAATTCGCCGGGCGGAGCACCCGTTTCTCCCCGTCGAGGACGGGGAGAAACTCCTTCTTGTCCCATATGTGGTTACCGCTCGTCAGGCAATCAAATCCCATGTCGAAAAGCTCGTTCATGACCTTTTCCGTCAGTCCGAATCCTCCGGCCGCATTTTCGGCGTTGGCGATCCTGAAACTGAAAGGCCCGAAACTCCGGTTTATTTCCGGGAGCAATTGTCTGACGACCTTTCTCCCGGGCTTCCCCATGATGTCGCCGACGAACAATATCTTCATGCTCCCGTGCTCCTACTTTGCATATTCCACTGATCGTGTCTCCCTGACGACGACGACCTTGATCTGACCCGGGTATTTCATTTCATCCTCAATCTTCCTGGCGATGTCAAAGGCCATTTTCTGAATTGCCCCGTCATCGGTAACACCGGGAGCTACCATGACGCGAACTTCCCGGCCGGCCTGTATCGCATAGGCCTTGCTGACTCCCTTGAAGGTCTTGGCGAGGCTTTCAAGCTTTTCAAGCCTCCGGATATATGAATCGAGGCTTTCACGCCTTGCTCCCGGCCTTGACGCACTGACCGCGTCCGCAGCAGCGATAAGGACGTCGTACACCGTGGTCATTTCTTCGTCTTCATGATGGGACGCGATGGCGCTGACGATATCAGGCGCCTCACCATACCGCTTCGCGATATCTCTGCCGATCAGAGCATGGGGACCTTCAACCTGATGGTCAACGGCTTTCCCTATATCATGAAGCAATCCCGCCCTGCGGGCGGTGCTCTCATCAAGGTGCAGTTCGGCTGCCATGATTCCCGCCACATGGGCGACTTCAAGGCTGTGGTTCAGTGCGTTCTGCCCGTAGCTGCTCCTGAAGCGCAGCTGTCCAATGAGTTTGACAAGTTCGGGGTGCATCGTCTTGATTCCAGTTTCAAGCAGCGCTTCTTCCCCGGCTTCAAGTATCATTTCTTCCACATCTTTTTGTGACTTTTCAATGACTTCCTCGATCCGGGCCGGATGAATTCGACCGTCCAAAACGAGTTTTTCCAGGGATATCCTCGCCACTTCCCGTCGAACGGGGTCAAAGCTGCTCAGAGTTACCGCCTCGGGCGTATCGTCGACGATCAAGTCCACACCCGTAAAGGTTTCAAAGGCACGAATATTTCGCCCTTCACGGCCGATGATGCGCCCTTTCATTTCGTCAGACGGCAAATTGACAACGCTGACCGACATTTCCGAGGTATGATCCACGGCACATCTCTGAATGGCGCCGACCACGATTTCCCTCGATTTCTTTTCGGCCTCGCGCTTGGCCTTTTCCTCAAGCTCCTTGATACGGAGCCCGATGATGTGGGACGCTCCCTCTTCCACTTCCCGCAACAAATGCTCACGGGCCTCGTCCGTCGTCATATCCGCTATTTCTTCCAAGCGCTGAACCTGTTTCTGCTTCAGTTTTTCGACTTCTTCCATTTTTGAATGGAATTCTTCCTGTTTCTGTCTGAAGTCATCCTCTTTCTTTTGCAGGTTCTCAATCTTCCTGTCGAGATTCTCTTCTTTCTGCTCGAGTCGCCTTTCTGCCCGCTGCAGTTCACTCCGCCGTTCCTTGATTTCCTTTTCGGCATCCTGGCGAAGATGAAGAACCTCTTCCTTTGCTTCCGTCAGCATTTCACGTTTCCGGCGTTCCGCCTCCTGGAAAGCCTCCTTGACCAGCTTGTCGGACTGTTCCTGGGCTCCTTTGAGCTGTCTTTTGGTGTGCATTCTGTACAGGAGGAAACCGGCAGCGATGCCGACGGCAATGCCCGCCACAAAAACTACAGGCAACATGCACGCATCACTCCTATTCCATTGTCAAGTTGCGTCATCTGTCCATTGAATGATGTCGAATACAGAAACGCAATCAGATCCAGCAAATATTCTACAGATTACGAAGATTCTCCACAAGCCTTGCGGACCAGTCTCCTTACCAGATCCTCCCTGAATCCGCGACGCATGAGACGCCCTGCAAGCTGGCTCTCCGTCAATCCAGGCATCCACGAACGGACCAGATCCATGGCTTTTTCGTACTCCTTCTTTTCGTCATAGACGAGGTTGTCTTCGAGAATCCCTTCATCGACTCCCCGCCTTCTGAGTTCGTATCTGATCCTGCGATAGCCCCATTCCTCGCGGGTTTCCAGGAAACGCCGGGTGTATTCCCTGTCATCGACATATCCCGCCCGCTCCATTTCATCCAGGGCTTTTTCCACGGAATCTTCGGAATGACCCTTTTTCGTCAACTTGCGCCTGAGTTCCCATCTGGTATATTCCCTTCGTTCAAGGATACGGAGAGCATCGGCCAACACCTTTTCAAAAGATTCGTTCATCCTGTCACCGCCAGGTCCAGAGAGTTTTCGAAACGTCTGATCAACTCTTCCCGCAGCCGCTCATTTTTTTCAAGATCCGGATCCTTCCGGATCAGTCGAAACGCTTCCTCTCGGGCGGTTTCAAGCAGTTCCCTGTCCTTGATGAGATTGGCGACCTTGAAGTCGGTAACCCCGTGCTGTCTCAACCCGCAGACCTCTCCAGGGCCGCGCAGCGCAAGGTCCTTTTCGGCGATCCGGAAGCCGTCTGTCGTTTCGCACATGGCATCTATCCGTGCCTTGCCATCTTCAGTGGATGGATCTCCGAGCAGGAAGCAGTATCCCTGCTCGCCCCCCCCTGCCAATGCGGCCCCTGAGCTGATGCAGCTGGGAAAGTCCAAAGCGGTGGGCTTCTTCGATGACCATGACCGTCGCATTTGGGACATCGATCCCGACTTCGATGACCGTGGTCGCTACGAGAAGGGAAATCTCATTGCGAGCGAAAGCATCCATGATTCTTTTCTTTTCCTTTCCCGGCAGGCGTCCATGGAGAAGACCAACCTGCACCGTCTTGAAGAGGTTCGTCAATTGGTCATGGCGGCGTTCCGCGGAAGGGATCGAAAGTTCCTCGTTGTCCTCGATGAGTGGACAAACCCAGTACACCTGTCGCCCTTTATCCATCGTATTTTTCAGAAACCTGAGCAGCCTGTTCTTTCCCGAACGTGAGACGTTCTTCGTGAGGACATCCTTGCGGCCGGGAGGCATTTCATCTATCACTGACACGGAAAGGTCGCCATAGACGGACAAGGTCAATGTCCGGGGAATAGGGGTCGCTGTCATGACCAGGACATGGGGATGTTCCCCCTTCGCCGACAGTCTGTTCCTCTGGAGGACACCAAACCGGTGCTGCTCATCCACAACAACGGCACCAAGCCTGGAGAAACGGACATCGTCTTCCAGGAGTGCATGAGTGCCCACAACGACATTCACCTCACCCGCGGCGATGCTCCCGAGTGCTTCGTTTTTTTCTTTTTGTGACAGGGAGCCTGACAGGAGGAGGACCTGAAGGCCAAGAGCATCGAACCACCCCCGGATGTTCTCGTAGTGTTGCCTCGCAAGTATTTCCGTGGGCGCCATGAAAGCCGCCTGGCATTGCGCATCAACGGCGCACAGCAAAAAAAGGACGGCCACCGCCGTTTTGCCTGACCCGACATCCCCCTGCAAAAGCCTGTTCATCGGAACCGACCTCGATATATCATGCTGGATTTCCCCAAAAACCTTTTTTTGGGCGGGAGTCAGCGAAAACGGCAGTATTTCCTTCATGAACCGGCTCGTCAAGGGACCGTTTCCTTCAAGTACGGGACCGCGGGAATCCTCTTCATATCTGTTCCTTCTTATTCCAAAAGCCAGTTGTAGAAAAAAGAATTCCTCGAAGGCAAGCCGTCTTCGGGCTTCACGCCAGAGTTTTTCGTCCCTGGGGAAATGCAACTGACTGACCGCCTGTTTGAGGGATATAAAGCCATGTTTCTCGACAGTTTCCGGTGGAAGGATCTCCTCGAGTTTGTCCGACATCAGCGTCAGGGTCCGTTTCACCAAATCCCGGATCCATCTCTGGAAAAGCCCCTGTGTTCCCGGATATATGGGGACGATGGCTCCCGTGTTTTCCGGTGTTTCCTCTTCGTCGAGCACTTCGAACTCGGGATTGTTGACTTGAAGGATGCCACGCCAGTTCTCGGCCTTTCCGTAAAAAGACGCCCTCGAACCTGGACGGAGGATTTTGTCCAGACCTTTCCTGTTGAACCACACAGCCTGGGCGAGGCTGGTCCCATCAGTGAGAAGGGCGACGGTCAGCGTCATGTTCCTGCGCCTGGTCCGCTTTTTCTCTATCGAGACAACGCGTGCGAGAATCGAATGGTATTTCCCTTGCTCAAGAGATGCGAGAGACGTCAGTTCCCGCCTGTCTTCATATCTTCTCGGGAAATGCCACAGAAGGTCCTCCACTGTTTCTATTCCAAGCCTCGCCAGTTTCTCAGCCCTGACGGGTCCCACTCCCTTGAGGAACCGGACCGGCGATTCAAGTTCGACGTGCTCCCTCGTCAATGCACCTGCTCCTCGCGGTTTTCTCCCTCTTCTTCCCAGGTCTGTTCCTTCACGGGTTCTTCTTTCCGTGTCTGGGGCGTCTCCATGGCATTCAGCATGGAACCGAATTTCGAGATCAAGCCCTTGAATTCACCGACAAACTGGTACCGTACCTGTCGCAGGCGTTCGATGTCCCTTTTGTATGCATCAGCCTGTTCCTTCGCTTCAGCGACAATCCTGTGCCCCTTCGCATCTGCTTCCGCGAGAATGACCTCGGCTTTGTTTTCTGCGTTGCTGATTCGTTCCTCCGCACTTTTCTGGGCCAGGACGAGGGCATCCTGCAACGACGTCTTGATCTCCTGGTACTCCTTCAGCTGGTCTTCCATATGGGCTATCTGTTTTTCCAGGGCCTTGACCTTTTCAGAATATGCCTGTATGGATTCACCCACCTTTTCAAGGAACTCTTCCACCTCCTCAGGGCTGTACCCCCTGAGCGCCTTGTTGAAGGAAACCGTTTCAATATCCAGAACCGTCAGGATATCTCCCACTCCTGATCCCACCTTTCGCTCCATCTTTGTCGGTACATGTGGACATATGTACCATCAATGCTTCCGTTTTCCGTCAACCCGTTGTTTTCCGGTTCCCGAAAAGGGCTGTCCCGATTCTGACCATGGTGCTTCCCTCTGCTACAGCCGCCAGGTAATCATTGCTCATGCCCATCGACAATGTCGGCAATTCGACGTCCAGCCTGCCTGAAAGCCTGTCCCTGAGGTCCCTGAGTTGTGAAAACGAACTTCTCACCCTTTTTTCGTTTTCCGTAAAGGGTGCAATTCCCATCAACCCTTCCAGCTTGAGCTGGTCACAAAAACCGAGGATATATTCGGCCAGTTCCTCGGCATGCTTCGGTTCGACACCATGTTTCGACTCTTCGCCGGAAATATTCACTTCCATCAATACCGGAAGCCTGTCGTCCTTTTCTTCCATGAGCCGCTGGAGGGTATCGGCAAGGCGCCGGCGTGAAAGGCTCTGGATACAGGAAAAGACTTCAAGTGCCTTGCGCGCCTTGTTTCGTTGCAGATGTCCGACCATGTGCCAGGGTGTCTTGATGTCTTCCGGCCATTTGGCTCGTTTATCAAGAGCTTCCTGAACCCTGTTTTCCCCGATGGCATCGACACCGGACCGGGCAGCCTCAATCATTTCATCGGCAGTTCTGGTTTTCGTTACTGCCACAATTTTCACGTATCGATTCTTTTGCCCCGTCCGGGACAACGTGTCATCGATCGTCCCCCTGATCCGGGCGACCCTGTCGGCAATGGATAGGTGATCTACCATGTCCTGATCACTCCTTCCTTTCCTTTCGCGCTGTCAGCAAGGACTGTTTCACCAGGGTTTAGCCCCTCCGTTGCAAGAAACTGACCTTCCTGCAGAGGGATGCCGCGAACCACTCTCGGCTCTGACGTGTCGCCCTTTACGACATACGTCCAGAGCTTGCCTTCTTTCGTGAACACTGCCCTTTCGGGAACAATGACTCCCTTTCGTTCTCCAAGATACAGGAAAAGATCTTCTTTTCTGGAAAGAACCCGGTTTTCTGTGAAAAAGGGGACCGTCAGGTACAGTTTGACCATCGACCCCAGAGACTTGACGGCCCTGATATCTGCTTCGAAGGGCAAGGCGGATTCTGTCTTTTTGAAGGCTATACGGTAATCCGCAATTTCCTCTTTCAGTCCGGGCACCTTTTGCACGTAAACCACCGCCCTGAGTGACTGGGGTTGGTATACCATCTTTCCGACAGCATCCCCTTTTTCAAGCATGGTACCTTCAGGAATGAACTCAAGGGACGGAATCTGCGGAAAATTCGATGAGCCACGCCAAAGGGCATTGTAGCTCCACTTGCCTTCCTGTCCATCCAAAGCCGCAAGAAAAATGCCCGGCCTCTCCACCTGAAGGGCATAGGTTTTACCCTTCGAGACAGATATTGTGGCTATCGTATTCTTTGCCGCAGCGTAAAACGGCCCCTGGCCATCGGGATACCGGACGCGTCCCGCATAGGGCGTTCGGACGATTTGTTCCCGCCACAGGAGCGCCGCCTCGACGGGTAGCTGATCACTGTGAACATAAGGTTTCGCCACAGCGACACCCGGCCTCTGCTCAAGGTATCTCGTCCACCAGGCATCGTAAATGAAAAGAGAAGCCCCGACGATGCACAGGACACAAAAAAAGTAGATCGAACCCCGTACCCAGCGTTTCAGGCTATGTGTTTTATGTTCCATCACGCTCGCAAGTCCCCTCAGCTTTTCTCAACCGAAACAATCGGGCAATATCCAGACAGGAAGCAAACACAGCAAAGGCCCCTGCCGTACGGAGGTCCTTTCCCGGAGTCGCACCGGTGGTTACGGCAAAACAGGGAATTCCCGCCCTTCGGGAGGCTTCCACGTCTATCGTTGAATCACCTATGTAAATTGTATCGTCACGTTTTGCTTTCAGCCTTTCCATGGCAAGGACCAGGGACGCGGGATCAGGTTTCGGCGGAAGACCGTCATTCAGGACAAGCACCGTCCTGAAAAAGGAAGTGAGACCAAATTCCTCGACAAGCTCTTTCAGGGACCCCCTGTTCGAGACCACTGCGCAGGAGACATGCATCTCCTTCAGGATTTCAAGAAGGCTTGCCGCTCCGGGCAACATTTTCAAAGACGAACGCTCAACAAAAGAGAGTTTCTCCCGGTAATGCCTGAGCCATTCACTCCTGCAGTCTCCCCACAGCGCTTTCATAGCTTCAGGCATGGGAAGTCCGATGGTCTTGCGAATTTCTTCTTTTGAAGGTTTTCGAAGGGAAAAGACTTCCGAGAGCCCTTGTAAACCGGCAGCCACTCCCTCGCTGCTGTCGACGAGTGTCATGTCGAAATCGAAAAGTACGTTTCGCACCCTGTCTGCGGTTTCACAGACTGTCATCGAAACCCGTCCTGTTTCTGTCATGCCTGGAATCCTTCCATGGATTCCGGATTCAACAGCGACTCCGGCCTCTTTCCCGCCGCAATCCGGTTGATGTTGCCGACCACGAAGGAGGTGATATGGTCAAAGGCAGCGTCGGTGATGCCACCAATGTGCGGGGTCACCACGACCCGTGGGTCCGCAAGAAGTGGATCATATGGATCGGCAGGCTCATCCCAGAAAACATCCAGTCCCGCGCCTGCAAGATTTTTTCTTTCCAGCGCCCTTTCCAGGGCAGGCCTTTCGACGAGTCCTGCCCTTCCGACATTAACGAAAAAGCTTCCCTTCGGAAGACAATCAAAAAATTCGTCACCGGCAAAACCCCGGGTGGCTTCGTTAAGCTCCAGAGCCAACAAAACAAAACGACTTCCTTCCAAAGCTGTTTTCATGCCCTCGAACCCATACAGACCATCGAGGCCAAGTGCTTCGTGTTCCGGGCGTTTCGTCCGGTTGACGCCCGAGATCCGCATTCCGAAGCCGCGCAAGCGATTCACGATGCATTGTCCTACATTCCCGAGTCCGATCACAACGGCCTTCTTCCCCCAAAGTGAAACCCCCTGGGGGGAATAGAGTCTCTTCTTCTTGAGGTTCTGAATTGCCTTTCCATATCTCCGTGCAAGAATCAGCAAGTGAAGTATTGCTATTTCCGCGACACCTTCCGCATTTCCCGTACCGCGTGAAGGAACGTTGCAGACAAGGACTCCCTGTTTAGAGCAGGCGCCGATATCGATCATATCGACCCCGACTCCCCATTGCTGGACAAGCCTGAGATTTCGGGCGTTGGACAAAAGTTCTTCCGTCACGGGCATCGGGCCTGTCACAAGGACATCGGCTTTCTTTACAAGTCCGGGCAGATCTTGAGCATCGGCCGCAACAAAGAGACTGTGCCCCTCAAGGAGGCCCCTGAAATGTGGCAAAAGTTTCTCGAAAGCCTTTCCTCCGAAAAGAATATTCATGGATGTGCCCCCCTGTGGCTCAGAGGTTTTTTTATCCAGTCAGAACCCCTGGTCAAGATCCAGCCCCTTCTGCTCTCCGGAATCGACGGAACCTCCGATTCCGAGCAATTCCTTCATTTCAAGGGCGTTTTTCACCGCATAGTCCCGAAAACAGTTGTTGAACATGACATATATCCGTTCAGTAGATTCCACCTGACGCCTGGACTCCTCCGCCAAAGTCCCGAGTTCGGCGGAATCATACCTGTACGCAAAGCGCTCCGCAACGGACGCGCCTTTTTTCATCCAGGCTTCGCCGTTTCTTCCGTGTAATCTCAGTACCGACGCCCATGTGGCGGTGACATGCCATTCGAATGGGACTGTCCAGAGCAGCCGCGGTTCGTCGACGGCCACGTAGGCCAGGTTTTCTTCACGAAGGACGTCCAGAAGTCTTTCCTTCCGCCCTTTCTCCATCCATGAGCGATGGCGGATCTCTATGGCTGCCCTTGCCGGCCTGCTGAGATCGGCCAGCCTTTTGATATAATCGAGCGCCGATTCGCTGTATTCGAAAGACGGGGGAAACTGAAACAGCAGGTATCCCAGCCTGCCCATCCTGTGAAGCACCATGACGCGCTCGAAAAAGGTGTCCCAGATCTCCCTTCTGTGTTTCTTCGGAAGGTCCGTTAAGCGTATCCGTTCCTTTTGGGTCTCTTCCCTGATGTGTCGCGGCAGGGATGCGGTATGAACCGCATGGTGTGTAAAAAGACCGAAAGACTTGATATTGAAGATAAAATCGGGTTGCGTCCGGGAAACCCACTGATAAATGACAGGCTCCTGGGGTATGGCATAAAAACTGCTGTCGATTTCAACGGTATCGAAGTGGTTCGCGTAAAACCGCAGCCTCTTGGCGGCGTCATTCGCCTTTGGCGGATACCATCCGCTTGACAAAAGGCTCCTGTCACTCCATGAACACGTACCGACCCGTATCTCGCCCATGCCATCCTCCGAGGAAAACTATATAAACCTCCAGCTCACGTGATCTCCTGAATGTCTTTTCCTTGCGCTGAAACCTGTCAACGGCTATCCTTTAATTCCGGTCCCTTTGCCGCCGGTCCAGGCAGTGTGACTCCGACTCCGAAAGGACGTGTCACAATGATACTAAAGGGAATGTTCGCACCGATCCCGACACCCTTCACTCCCGAAGGAGAAATCGCCTTTGACGCCCTCGAGGGGAATATCCGCCACTGGAAGCAAACTCCCCTGGACGGCCTTGTCATTGCCGGTTCCAACGGCGAGTGGCCACTTCTCAGTTTTTCAGAAAGAGTCGAGCTCTTCAAGGCCTGTGCCGACCTTTCAGAGGGACGTTTCACGCTCATTGCCGGCACACACTGCCCATCAACGTCGGAAACGGCCGAACTGAGCGTCGCAGCCTCGGAAGCCGGTTGCGATGCCGTACTTGTCCTTCCACCACACTATTATAAGGGACAAAATTCACCGGAAGCCGTGATGAAATATTTCACCACCGTGGCCGACGCTTCTTTTGTTCCTGTGGTCCTTTACAACATGCCCGCCAATACCGGCTGGAACCTGGACTGGAAGCTTGTCTCGAAACTTTCGACCCACAGGAATATCACCGGCATCAAGGACAGCTCCGGCGACATCGTCCAGATATCGATGATCTGCAAGAACGCCGCAGAAGATTTTTCGGTATTTGCCGGATCGGGGAGTTTTCTGCTTCCTTCCCTTGCCGTCGGGTGCTCGGGAGCGACCATGGGCGTCGCAAATATTTTCCCGGAAGCCTGCCGTGCTATTTTCGACGCCTTTGCCGAGGGTAAAATGGACATGGCGCGCCGGTTGCAGCTCGCGCTGATAGACATCAACCAGGCCGTCACCAAGAGGTTCGGAGTTCCCGGCCTCAAGGCCGCAATGGATCACGCGGGATTGTACGGCGGACCACCGCGTCCGCCCCTTGAACCGGTGGTTGAAAAGGTACGAAATGAAATCATTGCGATTCACGACGAGTTCAAAGAGTACTACGAGGAGGTTTCGTCATGAAGAAAATGCTTGTTCTGCTTGGAAGCCCGAGAAAAAACGGGAATACGGAAAAGCTGTCATTGTCCTTTGCGGATGGAGCCCGCGAAGCCGGCGCCGAGGTGAATTTCATCCGGTTGAGTGAACAATCCATCAAGCCATGTGTCGACTGCCGGAAATGCTGGGAGACGGGTAAACACTGTGTGATTGAAGACGACATGGAAACCGTGTACGCGGCAATTGATAATGCCGATGTGCTCGTTTTCGCGTCGCCCCTTTACTGGTACAGCTGGAGCGCACAGATAAAGCTGCTCTGGGACCGGCTGTTGCCCTATGCTTCAGACAAGGCGGCAAAGACCCTGAAGCAAAAAGGGTGTGTCCTTCTTGCCGCAGCAGGTGATGTGGCAAGCGACGTCTTCAGCGGTATGGATTTCGCACTGGATAAATCGACATCTCTTTTGGGTATGACAATCCTCGGCAGTGTCCATGCCTCAGGTGTCGAGGGCCCTGACGACGTCGAGGGTACCGACTGGCTTGAAGAGGCGAAGCGACTCGGAATGGAATGTGCTCGCTAAATCCGTACCGGTATTGACAGAAATCTTCTGCCGAAAACCAGGGGGCCGACGGCCCCCTGGTTTTTCCTTTTCCTGTGTATTCGTCTAATACGTAACGGGGTACATGCTTTTCTCGTGGTACCCTGTCACAATCGGCCATGGACCTTGCAACCTGCGGTCAAGCTCTGCGTTGCCGGTATCAACGAGCAGAGGCCTGCCCGCCAGCGATGCGAGTTTGTGAGGTGTCGCGGCCACAAGTATATTCTCTTTCCCTGCGGCTTGAATGACCCTGGGGCTGATCTGCTGGTTTCCCCTTCCAAAGATATACCCCTGGCCTCCAATTGGGCTGACCACAATGGTACATGGATTCCTTTGCACCAGATCAAGAAGATCCATTTCATTCAGGTCCCGTGCCAGAAGCTTGCCGGATTTGACGGCATCGACTCCCAATAGCGTTTTCTCGACTCCAAGACGGCGCGCGACTTCCCTCACCGTCGTTCCAGGAGCCAGAATATAAATTCTTTCGGAAGACATGTTCTCGACAATATTTTCCGCAACCGCCTGCTGTGAAAGGTTTTCCGAAGCCGCTGAGCCTGCTTTTGCTCCTTGCACCCTGCCTCTGTCCCACGGGACAGCAAGGTAACCATAAAGCCTTGCCTGCACGCGGTCAGCCCTGAATGCATCTTCATCGATGTCCATGACTTCCATTTCCTGTGTCCGTCCTCTTGCGCCTCCGAAAAGAAAGGTTCTTGCAATTTCTCCCGCCCTTTCAGGGTTGACGGCAAAAACTCCCGAATGGATCTTGACCCCCGCCGGGATACCCAGGGCGGGAACGGAAGTCCCGATGCCTTCACACACGTCACGGGCTGTCCCATCACCTCCTGCGAACAGGAGAAGATCAATGCCTTCCTGGAGCATCAGGCGGGCAGCCCGGATCGTATCCTCCCCGGTGGAAAGTTCCTTTTTGGGATGATCAAGAACAAGTCTGTACCTCAAGCCGGCTCGTGAGACCACCGTTTCACCCATGGACCCTGTGCAGGTGAGGATTTGCAGGTCATCCCCGTGCTCCGCCAGCGCAGGAAGGACTTCCCGCGCGCGTTGTTCCGCGCGCGGGACCGCGCCGCGACGCAGGGCTTCTTCGTAGGTGGCACGGCCATCGGTTCCCTTGAGACCAACAGGACCTCCCATGCCGGCTATCGGATTGATGATCAGCCCGAGACGCTTCATGGCTATGGAAGAACTCCTACTTTTTCGGCTCGAAATAGCCGTCGAACTTCTTTTTGTACGCCCTCCAGGTCATGGCCCATTTTGAGGGGTCGTCGAGGTAGTCGTGATCGATGTGATGGATAGTGCTCCTGTGAGGTGCGGTTTTGAGCGTCTCTGGATCGGTACGGGCTTCCTCTGCGACATGTTTGAGTATGGCGACGAATTCGTCGAGCTCGTCCTTGGAGTAGGATTCTGTGGGTTCAATTGTAAACGGTTCCGGCACCACCCATGGCTCGTGACTTGTCCAGTAATGAACACCGAAGTCGAACATTCGGTTCTGAATATCCCCCGTGGTGATACCGGTTTCCCGGGTCATTGGTTCCCAGCTGTAGCGAACCTGTTCCACCCTCAATTCACCCTCTGCGTATGGCGCCGTACAACCTGGAATTTCGAGGATCTTTTTGAACAGGTAATTGTTGTTCAAAACCGCCACCTTCGCCGCCTCCAGAAGTCCTTCTGCACCGAGGCTGCGAATCCATGCGTAGGCCTTCAGGATGACGGGAACGACACCATAAAAGTCCTTGACCTTGCCAATGGAATTCGGGACATCGTAATCGAGGTAATACCGCTCTTCTTTCTCGTCGCAGGAAACCAGGGGCACGGGCAGGAATTCAGCGAGCTCTTCTGTAGCGCCGACAACGCCTCCACCAGGTCCGCCACAGCCGTGAGGAGCGGAGAATGTCTTGTGCAGGTTAAAGAAACAAAGGTCGAACCCGGCCTCCCTGGCCCGAGTAAGGCCCATGATCCCGTTGAGGTTGGCCTGGTCGTAGCTGCAGATCCCTCCGGCTTCGTGGACGATCTCGGTAAACTCCTTGATCTTCGAGTTATAGATCCCGATATCTTCGGGGTTTGTAATGAGAAGCGCGGCGGTCCGCTTAGAAACGGCGGCCTTGAGGGCTTCGATGTCCGGTCGTCCGTCTTCTGCGGGATAAATGGTAATCACCTTGAAGCCCTTCAGTTTGCTTACTGCAGCATTTGAAGGGTGAGAGAAAATGGTGGTAATGATTTCATCCCTGGTATCCGATTCTCCCCTGCTGTCGACCCATTTCCTGACGATTGAGGCAATGGCAAGCAGGGCATGGGATCCGCCACCCTGTTGCAGGCTGAATCTGTCCATACCTGAAATTTCACGGAGGCAAAGATCCGTCTCGTGGATCATCCTGAGCAACCCCTGAACAGTCGATTCATCCTGGTAGGGATGAAGTTCGGCGACCTTCGGGTTCGCTGCCAGCTGTTCATTGATTTTTGGGCTGTACTTCATGGTGCATGTCCCCTGGCCAACATCGATATTCAGGTCGGCGCCGAGATTCTCCTGGGAAAGTCGCAGGAAATGTCTCAGCACCCGCATCTGTCCCATCTCGGGAAGGTTGACTTCACCGGACCGTTGCATGCCTTCCGGTACGCGGACATCGACCTCTTCTCCATCGAATTCGGGAACCAGGACACCCCGCTCTCCCGGTTTCGAGAGCTCGTATATGATCGGTTCATCCCAGCGTGCCTGGTGGAAATCCCTGAGCCTGGTCTGCATATTCATCCCCATATCATTCAACTCCCTTGTCAAAAATCGCGCAGGTCATGCGACGGCCCTTTGCAAGGCGTCTGCAAGCCGGTCGATGTCGGATGCATTGTGGACTTCGGTCACGGCAAAAAGGCCGCTTTGACCAAGGTCCGGGTGCGTTCCGGACAGGTCCACGCAGCCGAAGATTCCTTCAGCCCTGAGACTTTCGTTGATTTCTTTCACCGATTTCTTCGTCTCGTCGAAATTCAGGCCAAAATCCTTGAAGCAGGCACCTTCAGGGAAAAGGCTTTTCACTCCCCGTATGGACGAAAGCCGTTTCCTCGCATAGGCATTCCTTTTAAGGATTCCCTCGCCAAGCTCCTGCATGCCCCTGGGGCCCATGAGAGCAAGATACACTCCTGCTGTTATGGCCCACAATGCCGCAGCGGTGCCTACAAATTCCTTCGCGTTTTCCCGGTCATGGAAGGACAACCGTTCCCATGCGATATCACCAAACCCCCATTCCTTGTGGGTGGTGGGCGCAATCCCGAAAAGCCTGGAGGGATATTCGAGGACGAATTTTTCTTCGTCCCTGGTAGCAATAAACCCTGCCCGGGCTCCTCCGTAATACATGTGCATGCCCAAAGGCTGAAGGTCGCCACAGACAATGTCTGCTCCGTATCCTGCAGGTGGCGTAAAAACACCCAGTGAAGACGGATCACAGCTCACGACGAAAAGCGCTCCCGCTTCGTGGGCCTTCTCGGCGATTTTCCCGCCTTCCGCCTCAATAGTGCCGAAAAAGGAGGGGTTCTCGATGTATATGGCGGCCGTGTCGTTTCCGAGGAGTTCCTCGATTTTTTCAAACGTGACGGATCCCGTGTTTTCGTCAAAATCCACCACATCAACGGATATATCGGGATAGCAATAGTTTCTGATCACCCTGATCCTGTCGGGATGGGAATTTGCCGCCACGACCACCCGTTTCCTTCCGGTTATTCTCGAGGCCATCCGAAGAGAGGTCGCTGCCGCCTGGGACCCGTCATAGGTCGGGACATTCACGGCATCCATCTCAAGCAGTTCAGCCATCATACTGGCGTATTCAAAGAGGGCCTGGAATCTGCCGTGATCTTCGTACGGCTCACCGGCATAGGCCGTCAAAAACTCCGACCGACTGTTGATTTCATCGCAGACGGCAGGAACCTGATGCTGCCAGCAACCGCCGCCGAGAAAACTGAGGGAATCACGGCACGATACGTTCTCCCGCATCATGTCTTCTACATGGCGTTTCAGGTCCCACTCCGCCGGCAGCGCCTCGGGAAGGTTCAGCATTCCCTTCACACGAAGCTTTTCCGGAATACCCTTGTAAAATTCGTCGATGCTCGATACCCCGATGGTCTCCAGCATTTCTTTCTGGATTCCCGGATCGGAATTCGGGATGTAAGGATGCACCGTTTTTGATTTGCTCATAAGTTACTCCTCCTCTTGTATGATTTCCCACGAAACATGAAGGATCAGGCTGTCCCGCCGCCATCGACGACGATATTTGCACCTGTAACCCACCCCGAAAGATCGCTGGCCAGGAAATATACCGCCATGGCAATGTCCCGGGGTTCCCCGAGCCTCGCAAGGGGGCGATCGGCGCTTTCGGCAAGCCACTCGCCTTCATCGATTCCAAGCTGTCTTGCCTCGTCCCGCAAAAGGGGAGTATCCGTATCTCCGGGGGACACGCAGTTGACACGGACATTTTGAGGACCGTGATCAATGGCCATGGCTCTCGTGAGGTTTGTAACCCCGCCTTTGGCCGCGCAATATGCAGCGGCGTTCGGTCCGCCCTGTATACCCCAGCCTGAGCCGATATTGATGATACTTCCGCCTCCGCCTGACGACATGATCGGAATCAGGTGCTTCGAAACGAGAAATATCCCTTTAAGTCCGACGTCGATAACGATATCCCAATCCTTTTCAGCAAGGTCTACGACACTTTTCCTCCGGATGACACCGGCGCAGTTGACCAGGATATCGACTCTCCCGAACTGATCTTTCACCTTCTCAGACATGGCTTCGCACTGCGATTCGTCCGTAATGTCGCATTGCATGAATTGTGCGGTCGGCCCGATTCCTGCTGCAGCTGCCTCACCCTTTTCCCTGGAGACATCGAGGAGCACCACGTCGGCCCCCATATCTGAAAGGAAATCAGCACACCCTTTGCCTATGCCCGAAGCCGCCCCGGTCACCACAGCAACCTTGCCCTTCAGGCTGAGTAATTCTTCATGTTTCATTTTGTTTCCTCCTTTGTATGTAGCCTGGTCCCTAAATGAGGCCGGCCGTCTCACCACCGTCGATGGGAATGTTTGCGCCGGTGATGTAGGAAGCCTGGCCGGACGCAAGAAAGGCGAACAATGCGGCAACTTCCGAGGGCTTCGCATGTCTTTTGAAGGGGATCTTCTCGTTGACCTTCTCGAGCATTTCCTCGGTATATTCCCCTTTTTGCATGGGCGTAAGGACATAGCCCGGACTCACGCAGTTCACCCTGATGTCAGGTGCAAATTCCAAAGCAAGTGTTTTGGTCAGGAGGATAACTCCGGCCTTTGAGGCATTGTAATCCGCATACAGTGGATGTCCTTCCATGCCGTTCGTCGACGCCGTCATCAGGATGACGCCGACCTTTTGGGCCTTCATGCGTTTCGCGGCAGCCTTGGCGAAAAGGAACATCCCTCCGAGATTGATGCCCATCACGTTCGTCCATTGATCGTAGGAAACCTCGGTATAAGGGTTTCTCACGCTGATTCCGGCATTCGAAACAAGGATGTCGATCCCGCCGAATTCCTTGTCAATTTGATCAAAGGCCTTGTCCACATCAACAGGTCGGCTGACATCTCCAGAAATCATCAGCTCAAGCCCCGGATTCTCGGCAGCAACTCTTTCGAGGGCCTTCTCGTCCCTGTCAAAAACGGCGACACGACACCCCTCCTCAAGAAAACGCAGCGCCGTCGCTTCTCCAATTCCGCTGGCTCCACCGGTAACAAGTACGGTACGACCTTTCAGGTCCTCATACATCCGGAACGCCCCTTTCAAAAGTTCGTGAATTCACATTTTTGGTATACATGGTATACTACGTATACATGTTTTGTACATGATCTTGCCTGAAACGTCAACTCCAATGGCCGGGAGGAACGTATATGAGAACACAACAAGATTTTTCGACCGCCTCGGAATATGTCTACCGGGAATTAAGAAAAAGAATTTTCGGGAAGAAACTTCGTGCCGGGCAACGGCTTCCCGAAGCTTCCCTAGCAAGGGAACTTGAAGTCAGCCGGACACCAGTCCGGGAAGCGCTTCGCAGGCTTGCCAACGAGGGGCTTGTCGATTTTATCCCCAATCTGGGTGCCCGTCTCGTCTTTCCGACTCCGGGGGAGGTTCAGGATGCCTATGAACTCCGTGAATATCTTGAGTGCCTGGCCGTGAAAAAGGCGGCCAAGCTGATCAGGCCTCCGGACTTATACAGACTCGAGGAAAATATACTCGAAGAGGAACAGGCCTTTGCCGAAAGGCACCTCGACGAATATCTGCGGGTGAATATGGCCTTTCACGGAATTATCGCAGAAGCAAGCGGAAACAGGATGCTTGCCGAATTCGTCGGGAATGTACTTTCCCGAATCTATGTCTATATGGTTCTCTTTGAATCTTTCTTCGACTTTGACTCCAATCCCAGTCTCGACGAGCACCGACAGATTCTTTCCGCACTTCGTCATAATGATCCGGACCTTGCCGAAAAGCTGATATGTACGCACGTCGACCTTTCAAGAAAGGCGTTGAAAAATAGCTGAAGCCTGTGATCTGACGAAGTTGCGAAAACAACAAAACCGCCCTGTATACACGGCTGTTTTGTTGTTTTTACGTATATAAGCCCTGATTTACAATACTATATGTGATTACTCATTGCATATAAGGCCCATCTGTGGTATATACACATATTATATCAAAGGGAGGGCGTACCCATGAATGATACTCGTGAGACTCGGCCAACCAGGCTTTTCGGAGTTAACGTTTTCGGTGAGAAGGCCATGCGAAAGGGGCTCCCGAAGCAGACCTTCGAAAAACTGAAAAACATCATGTCCGGCGGTGAAAAACTTGACTTCGCCACTGCCGACATTGTCGCCTCGGCCATGAAAGAATGGGCCATCTCAAGGGGAGCGACCCACTACACCCACTGGTTCCACCCCCGCACGGAACTTACCGCCGAAAAACACATGGCCTTTCTTACCGTAGACGCCAATGGAACGCCCATTGAATCATTTAGCGGCGAAGAACTCATCCAGAGCGAACCTGACGCCTCATCACTTCCTTCGGGCGGGATGAGATCCACTTTCGAGGCACGCGGGTACACCGCATGGGACCCGACAAGCCCGGCCTTCGTCATCCCCAGCGAAAACGGCGGCACCCTGTGCATTCCTTCCGTTTTCATCAGCAACGACGGTACGCCTCTGGACATGAAAACGCCACTCCTCCGTGCCCTTTCAGCCGTTGAGGAAAGGACGCTCCGGATCCTCAAGCTTTTCGGAAACAGGAATGTCCGCTGGACCCAGGTCACCATGGGCGCCGAACAGGAGTTCTTTCTCGTAGACGCCGACAAGGCCGAAAGGCGTGAAGATCTTTTGTACTGCGGAAGGACGCTCATGGGCTCCCCACCTCCAAAGGGACAGCAGATGGAAGACCATTACTTTGGATCTATTCATCCCAGGGTCCTTGCGTTCATGGAAGACCTGAGCGACAGGATGCTCAGCCTCGGCATGGTCCTCAAAACCCGCCACAACGAGGTTGCACCATGCCAGTTTGAATTCGCACCACAGTTTACGGAAGCTAACCTTTCCGTAGACCAGAACCAGATACTCATGGAACAGATGCGGCGCGTCGCCAGTCGGCACAGGTTCCGCCTCCTGCTCCACGAAAAGCCCTTTTCCTTCATCAACGGAAGCGGCAAGCACCTGAACTTTTCTTTACAGGACAGCGAAGGCAGAAACCTTCTCAAACCCGCTTCAAGTCAACGGAAAAACCTGCAGTTTTTGACGCTTTTATGCAGCCTGCTTCTCGGCGTCGCCCGTTTCGGAGGCCTTTTGAGGGCTTCCATCGCAACGCCGGGCAACATGCACCGGCTGGGCGGCAACGAAGCGCCACCGGCAATCATGAGCATTCATCTCGGCAACGTATTGACACAGATTCTGGAACGAATTGGCGAAGGACTTCCGGAGGAACTGCCATCCAAGGGGATGCTTGATCTTGGACTCAACCGGCTCCCTTCTATTCAGCCCGAGTATACCGACCGGAACAGGACCGCTCCCATCGCCTACACGGGGAACAAGTTCGAGTTCCGTGCTCCCGGGTCATCCCAGTCGACGGCGGGTCCATTGACGATGATTCTGGCCGTCTGGGCCTGGGGAATGGATCGAATGGCAGAGCGTATCGAAGCACGCCTTGCGGAAACCGACGTGGCCGATGCGGCCCTTGACGCGATAAAAACGGCCGTTAACGAGAGCAACAACATCCGTTTTGAGGGCAACTGCTATTCCGAGGATTGGAAGGAAGAAGCCATCCGCAGGGGACTTCCCGTTGCGGAAACAACCTTCGAGGCATTGAACCTCTACCTGGTGCCCGAACATCGCGAACTCCTTGACAGCCTCGGGATATTCAGCGACAGGGAAATTACTGCATATTATGAAACGCGCCTCGAGCAGTACATAAAGACCCTGGAAATCGACATAACCGTCATGGAGTCCATGATTCGCGAGGATGTCTTGCCCGCCTTGTCGAAACAGATACGGCTCGAGAGCGAAGCCTTCTCGTCGGTACCGGAGGATATCGGGACGGACACGTCGGAATGGAAAAAACAGATACGCAGCCTCGTGAAACTCAAGAATGATATTCTTGTTGCAGTAAACCAGCTTTCGGGGGTGAAAAACGGCGTCCACGACCTGTCCCTCACGGAGCAGTCCGACGACCTTACCTCCAGGTCCCTGCCCGTCATGGAGGAACTCAGGAGGCTCTGCCAGGAAGCGGAGACAGTCGTTTCTTCGGAATTTTGGCCTTTCCCCAGGTATCAGGCGCTGCTCAACATTTCCTGAGGTTCAGGGACGCCTGTCTTCGAGAGGAGGATTACTCTGCGGCGGTGAGACAATGGAATCAGGGCTCGACCACGGGTGAAGGTACACGGCCACCATTTCGAAAAGCTCGTCTTCGTCAAGTCTCCGATACCACCCCAGAAGTCGGTTGAGTTCGCGAGACTGGGGTTCCGTCCTGAAATAGGCGTGAAGCCGGTTGATCCCTTCGGCGAGATGATCGGCTCTGCCTGTCGCACGGGCTCTGGCAATGAAGTGATAGGCGATCTGGCGCTCCGCCAGATCGCTTACCATCAAGTGCCGTTGGGCCCTTTGGAGATGCTCAAGCTGTGCTGCAGCTTCACTCGTTTCCACTGCGGACCGCAACTGCCGGTCGCCATACATCCCGCTGACGAAAAACGCCAAGCCCGCCAATGCCACTGCGGTCATGGACAGGCCGAAAAGACGTACAATCCATTCCCTTCTGAGTTCCGTCCACTCCGACCCGACTGACAGCATTTCCCGATTGGCCAGCGCAAATGCAAAGGCCATCCACAACACATCCTCGATCCTGTGAAAGGGCCGGGTCCACATGGCGTTGAACCACAGTAAAAAAAGCATGCCGCTGGCCCAGGCCGTTTCAGGTTCGACCCGTATCCGCCCGGAAAGCACCCGCCCGAAAGACCTGAGCCACCATATTCCAAAGAGGATGAGTATTATCCCGCCGACCACTCCCGTCTCACAGAACCACTGAAGGACTTCGTTATGGGCCCACAGCGTGAATTTCCATTCCTTCCGGGGCCATCTTTTGAGCATTTCCTTCTGGGAGTCGAGGTAATTCCACTTGTAATGCCCCAATCCGACACCGCTCAACGGATGCATTCGAAACATGGTATAGCTTGTAGCCCAAATACTGTCACGCTTCCCTACCGTTTCAGGTTCACTCAACATCTGGCCGGATTTGGCAATAAAGATATTCCCCCTGCCGAAAGCGTAGGAAGCGAAAAAGGTCGCCAGCAGTATGAGGAACACGGCGGCATTTCTTCTCCAGAACGTCTTCCTGTCCAGACCGAACCCCTGCTTCCTGTACACCAGCGTCAGAATGAGCCATCCCGTAACGAAGGAAAGAAAGGCCGAGCGGCTTGTCGAATTCCACAACCCCCAGCTCAAGCCTGCAAGGAGACAGAGGTTCGCAAAAGTTATTGCACGCGATTGCCCGTTTTTGATGTCGAGACCCCGTTGAAACAGGATATAAACCGTTCCCAGCAGTCCCATGGCTATCCACAGGCCAAACATGTTCTGTTGTCCCGTGTTGCCGATATATTTTCCTGGAGTCGGAAGAATGAAGGGAAAAAGAGCGTTCAGTTCCCGAATCTGCAATTCCGCAAAGACGATGTTCACAAAGGCGTTTATGGCACCGCCGAGGATCAGGACTTCCAGCAACTTTCCGATCCCCCTGTAGCGGACGAGTACATAAACCATCCACAGGGAGGCAAAAAAGAACCACTCCCTGACAAAGGTTGAGATCGATGTCAGCGGTGCCCAAAAGGGCTGCAGCGTCAGAAAAAGAAGGAGAAAAAGCCATATGGCACCGAAGGAATCAAGGGCGAATCCCGTTCGCTCCGCCCCGTATTTCGCGAGCCGGTATCCCGCGCAAAGGGCAAGAATACCCACAGGCACGAAAGCAAAGAACCATTTGAGAAGATGGAGGGTCTGGAACCACGCCGTTCCCGAAAAGACGATATTCGGAACGGCAAGGGCAACAAAAAGCATGCCCGCATACAACGGGAACGGAACAAGCTCCTTGTCTCCCGGCAGGGAATCAGGATCATCCGCAATATGAGGGTGGATCCCCGATCGTTGCTGATTTGAATCCATCTCCCGCTCCTTCCCCGTTGCTTTCGTAGTTTCCGTCAGATGGAATTCCAGGCCATGTTGACGAAATGGGCGTATTCTTTCTGGAAGACAAGCTTGACCGTTCCTGTCGGCCCGTTCCTGTGTTTTGCAACGATGATTTCCGCCGAGGGGTCTGCTTCCTCTCCCGTATTTTCATAATAACCGGCACGGTACAAGAGGATGACCAGATCGGCATCCTGTTCGATGGCACCGCTGTCTCGAAGGTCTGAAAGCTGAGGTTTTTTTTCTGTTCTCTGCTCGACAGCCCTCGAGAGCTGCGACAAGGCAATGACCGGCATATCGAGCTCACGGGCGACAGATTTCAGGGATCGCGAAATTTCTGCGACTTCCTGTTGCTTGCTGTCGATCCTTTTTGTGAAATGCATCAGCTGCAGATAATCCACCACAATGAGTCCGACCCCGTCTTTGGCGAACTGCGACTTGAACCTCCGGCTTCTCGCCCTGAGATCAAGGGTGGACAGCACAGAGCTGTCGTCAATGAAGATCGGGGCCTTGGCGAGATCCCCCGCCGCCTGGGCGAGATCGGTCCAGTTGTTCTCATGGAACATGCCTGTCCGCAGGTCATGAATGTTCACTTTCGCCCGCGATCCCAGCATGCGTTGCACCAGCTGCTCGGCGCTCATCTCAAGGCTGAAGAGAAGGACAGGGCTCCCGTTCTCGATGGCTGCGTGAAGCGCAACATCGAGGGCGAAAGCCGTTTTCCCCATGGAAGGTCTCGCCGCGAGGATGTTCAGGCTCCCCGGCTGGAAACCGCCAGTCAGGGTCTCGAAATCCTTGAACCCCGTTGGGACGCCGGTGACGTTCGTCGTCGGCGAATGGAATCTCTCTTCTATGGCCTGGAATGTCGGGGCAAGCACATCGCCGACACGTCTGAAGGGAACCTTGCTCCCGCTCTGTGTGATCTCGAAGACCGCTCTTTCAGATTCGTCGAGGACATCCTCAAGCTCCTTGTCCTCTGCATACCCGAGTCTGGCGATCTCTCCTCCGACCTGTATAAGCCGTCTGTGCACAGATTTGTCCTTGACGATCCGGATATGATACTCCACGTTCGCCGTGGTGGGAACGGCGTCCACCAGGCCGGCAACGAATGGCTGCCCCCAGGACGAATCCCTGATCTTCTGCTTTGACAGCTCTTCAAGAAAAGTCAACGGATCGACGGGTTTGGACTTCGCCGCCATGTCACGCATGAGTTTGAACATCTGCTGGTGTTCCGCGTCGTAAAAATCCTCGGCAACCAGGCTGTCTACGGCGAGGGTCAACGCATCCGCATCCAGGAGGCAGGCCCCGAGAACGGCCCTCTCGGCTTCAAGATTATGAGGAGGAACCTTGTCGAAAACCTGCGCTGACACGCTAACCTGCCTCCACGGCGACGGTCATTTCGGCTTCCACGCCCGGGAAAAGGCGTATCGAAACCGGATAGGAGCCGACTTCCTTGATGTGTTCATCTACTTTTATTTCCTTCTTGCTGACTGTCACATCAAACTGCTCTTTCAAGGCATCGGCTATCTGGGCTGTTGTTATGCTTCCGAAAAGCTTCCCCTTTTCGCCGGCGCTGGCCACAACCTTTACAATTTTACCCTGAAGATATTTTCTGGATGCTTCAGCTTCTTCACGGGCTTTTTCATTTTTTGCCTTTCTGGAGCGTTCCTTTTCCTTGAGTTCGGCGATCTTCCCCTTTGTCGCCTCTTCAGCCAGACCCCGGGGTATCAGGTAATTTCTTCCATAACCGTCGGACACCTCGACAAGCTCACCCCTTTTCCCCAGTTTCTGGACGTCTTCAAGCAAAATGCATTTCATCGCGTGATCACCTCCGCATTCGCGATCTCAGATCAAACCACATGTCAATAATACCCAAAAGCAGGACCAATTGCGTCAGCAAAGGCAAGAAAAGCGTCAGCACCGCACCAATGTACCGGAGGACCTTCGGGGCCCCTTTGTGGCACATGTACGCCCACGCTACAGCCAAACCCTGCAGGTAAAACAGTATCATCACAAGGATGCGCAGGTTCATGCCTATCCTTGGAATGATTTCAGGGACGTTTTCAATGGAGCTCGCCAGGGACAACAGTATTGCCACCAGAAGGGCCCAAAAGATATTTTTTGGAAACCGCCAGTAGGAGAGTGCCGGAACCGGAGGAAGCATACCCTTGCCGATACGCTTCATGACCACCCTGCTGACGACATAGCTCAAAAACGAATCCAGGGCGGATGCCATAATGAGCAAGGCAGGAAACACATAGGGGAGAAGACTCAACGTGGATCTGATCTGTTCTTCCGCCGTACTGAGAGCTTCCGGAGACATTCCCAGGCGCTGGTAGACTGAGAGCACATTGTCCATGACGGAATTGACTTCTCCCGAGTCGAGTCCCAGGGGATTGATGCCCGTGATCTTTGCGAGCAGCACCATGAGAAGCAGTTTCCCCGCCAGTGAGACAAGAACCCCGTAGAGGAGTATTTCCACTGATGAATTAAACCGTCTTGCAAAAAAACCCAGCCCGACACCGAGCATTCCGAATCCCAAAAGGAAGAAAATTCCTCCCGTAACTCCCGTCAGCGCACTGACGAGAAAGGATGCCACAAACACTCCAAGCACAGCCCTGGCAAGGCTGTGCCGCAGCCCGAGAACGACAAGCGGAGCCGGGCAGATCAGGGCAAAAGCCATACCCACGACGGGAAGGACATAACTGGCGAGGAACAGGACCACCGCCATCGCCACAAGAAGCGATGACTCCACCATTTCCCGGGTTCTGTTCATTCTTTTCCCCCTTGCAGGTTTCCCACGTTGGTCATGATATCAGAACAGTGAAAGGGGAGAAGCCACGGCTCCTCCCCTTTCCGTCACATCCTCGTCAATGCCGCGCACCTATTCAACAGTGTAGGGCAAAAGAGCCATGAAACGAGCCCGCTTGATCGCACGGGTCAGCTGCCTCTGGTGCTTGGCACAATTCCCGGTGACCCGGCGGGGGATGATCTTCCCGCGGTCACTCAGGTACTTCTTCAATTTATCGGTTTCCTTGTAATCGACACTGGAGACCTTGTCGATACAGAAGAAGCAGACCTTGGGTCGTCTCCTTCTCCTTTTTCCTCTGGGATAGGCCATAACCATCCTCCTTTTGCTCGAATTGTACCCAGGGTGCTTCTAAAAAGGGATATCCACCTCGTCGCTGTCATCTTTATCGGAATCCACTTCCGAAAAATCCATGGGAAAATCGTCGTCAAATCCCTTTTCCCTCAGGCTTCCGACACGTTCCTTTTTGTCTTCTCCGTCACGCTGTGTTCCCCTGTCCTGAGAATCTCCGTCATTGTCCCGTTTGCTTCCGACGAAGTTTACCCACTGCGCAACGACTTCCGTGACCCAGCGACGTTCACCGCTGGAGGTTTCGTAATTCCTGACCTGCATGCGCCCCTCCACGAGGACCGCACGCCCTTTTCGCAAATAGCGTTCGCAATTCTCGGCCTGGTTTCCGAATACCACGACAGGGATGAAATCGACATCTTCCTTTACTTCCCCGTTGCGGTTTTTGCTGACCCGGTTTACCGCCACCGTAAGCTTTGCTATGGCCTGGTTTGACGTGGTGTACCGGACTTCCGGATCCCTGGCCAGGTTCCCCATGATAATAACCTTGTTGAACCCACGTGCCACCGAAATCACTCCTCAGCTTTCATCACGAAGGGTGACCAGATAACGCAAGACCTGCTGTTTAAGCCGCAGGATCCTGTCGACTTCCGAAACCTTTTCCGGTTCCATCTTGAAGGAGAAAACCGAGTAATGGCCTTCTGTCCGTTTCTGAAGGGGGTACGCAAGGCGCCGCTTTCCCCAGGCATCGACCTTCTCGATTTCACCTCCGAGGTTCCGCACGACCTCCTGGACTTCATCGGTAAGTGCCTGGTGATCCTCGAGTTCAGGTTCCAGTATCATCATCAATTCATAGGGTCGCACGATCTCACCTCCTCCCTTTGGGCTTTTGGCTCCTCCCGCATTCGTGGAGGAACAGGGACATACGAATGGACATTATACGCTAGGGGCTCTCGCCGGGCAAGTGGTCACCTGATACGACCTCTATCCGGAAAATCTTTTCACCCGGGAAGGTCAGATTGAACTGTTCCCTCGCCAGTCTGGCGATGCCCTCAGGCGTATTGTAAAATCGAATCTTGTCTTCCAGAATCTGGATTTCCCTGCTCATCCGGACCAGGCGATCCATACGCCGGTCCACGAGCACCGAAAGCCTCCGGATCTTTTGAATCTCCATGACATATGCCGTTCCGATTATCGCAAGGATGCACAAAGTCGCCGCAAGCAGGACGACCCAGCGCAACCTGATCATTTTCTACATCCTCTCCGGTGCCGTTATCCCCAAAAGTCCCAGGGCTTTCGAGAGAACGACCCTGGTTGCCTCCGTGAGGCACAAGCGTGCCGCTTCCAGATCTTCTCCGACACCCAGCACCCGATGGGCATTGTAAAAACTGTGAAAGGCGCTGGCCAGTTCGTAGACGAAAAAGGTAATCCGGTGTGGTGCAAATTCTTCGGCCGCCTTCCTGACCTCGTCGGGGAAGGTCGAAATTTTCCTGATAAGCGCGAGTTC
>Ga0182238_1000073_pt1 | contig 36661 bp, 39 predicted proteins | sample hydfrates6_PW_90_FD_132439 | JGI IMG/M metagenome (GOLD analysis project Ga0182238, IMG submission 132439) | Subsurface microbial communities from deep shales in Texas, USA - hydraulic fracturing test 6_PW_90 | ecosystem: Environmental > Aquatic > Deep subsurface > Shale gas/oil reservoir >... | reverse complement strand
GGCTCTCCCGCACCAAAACTGACCACATCTTCTCCTGCTGTTGTCAATTTATTGGCCGCTGTACTGACAGCAATTGTTTTTGACTCTTCAATTTTTGCAATTCTTGCTGAATAATCCATCTTCACACCCCATTAACTTATTTCTTTGATTGAACCTGGCACCTAAATCGTTTTATTGAACCAGGTCCAAAAAATTTTTAAGCAAATTTAGACAGTATTCCGTTTATAAATGATGGTGAACTATCATCTGCATATTTTTTTGCAATTTTTACTGCTTCATTAATCGCAACTTTTACCGGGATTTCATGCTGAATCTCATAGGCAGCAATTCTTAAAATATTCCTGTCAATTGCCGGCATCCTTTCGATATTCCAGTTAATTGCATACTGGTCAATCTGAGCATCTAAGAGCTCAAGTTCCATAATAATGCCCTCCAGAAGCTCTTCAGCATATAAATCATCAGCCAGAGCACCTTTTTCATTCATAAAATCTCTGTAGCTCTTTTTTGAGTTTTCAAGGTCAAGCTTTTTTCTGATATCCAGTCCATAAAGAATCTGTAAAACCCAGATCCTCTGTTTATGTCTCGAAACATTTTGCATAAAGAAAATACCTCATTTCTAACTCTATTTAAATCTTTCTGGAATAATTCTTAGTATAAAATCTTTCAAATCTTCTTCAAAACGCCAGCGTGATCCTACATAATAGCCAACTAAAGTGGTTATAAAGAGCAGCAGAGTTTTAAAGAAACCAATGGTTAAGATCAAAACTCCAATAATTAAGCCGATTAAAGCTCCACATATTTTTTTGCAGTTAAGATAAATAAATTGAATTAGCTCTTCTTTAAGTTGATTTTTATCCATTTATTGACCACCTCATTCTACTTCTTCAGGCAGTTTGTTATCTTTGCGCACATCATCAATTCTTATTTGAACCTTCTCTACCTGAATGCCTGTGGTCTGCTTAATATAGCTCTTTAAGTCGTGTTGAATGCTCTCGCTAATAGCTGGTAAATCACCGGGCACTGTTAACTTTCCACTTAATATAATTTTTAAGCCCTCTTCTTTTTCTTCAAGTTTGATTTTAATATCATCAAATCTCTGTTTTTCCTTAACTCGATCTTTAATCAGGTTCGAAAGGGCGGAAATAGTGATTGTAATATCTCCAGACTCTGAACTCAACAACCTGGTTGATTTGAATTTCCGATCGGTAAAGTAAGGATAGATTACAAAAAGAGCCATGATTAAAAAGGCAAGATAGACCACTGCTGCCTGCCAGTTATTATAGCTTGCAGAAATTAGATCGGGAATAAAATTCATTGATAAAAGCCCAAAACTATATAGAGAAAGAGTAATTGTTAAAACGATAAGAATTAAAGCGATTAAAAAGGAAAATATATTTTGTATAATTTTCATGGCTTAACCTCCAATCATTTTTAGAGAAGAATTTATTCTTCGTCTTCTACTTCCTCTACTTTATTTTCAGCTTCTTTCTGTTCTTCCTCCGGAAAGTTAACTCCCTGTACATGAACATTAACTGCCTTAACATCCAGGCCAGTCATTCCCTCAATTGCCTGTTTTACATTATCCTGAATCTTCCAGGCTACATCCGGAATAGAATTACCATATTCTATAATTACATAAACATCTACAGAAGCTGTTTCATCAGCAACTTCTACTTTAACACCTTTGCTGAGGCTTTTTCGCCCAAGCATATCAGCGATTCCACCTGCAAGGCCACCACTCATTCCAGCTACACCTTCAACTTCAGTTGCTGCCAGGCCGGTAATTATCCCCACAACTTCGTCAGCAATTTTTATGCTTCCTTCGTCAACCTTCTCCGCTTCTACTTTTTCTGCTTTAATATCTTTAATTTCTTCTTCACTCATGATTTAACCTCCTTCTATTTACTAGATAATTATTTTTTAATATCAGCCAGCAGTTGGTTTTGTTCTGAATACTGACCAACAATTAAAGCTCCAATTTTTTCTTCCTTGTTTTTAATTACTTTTACATAACTTTCATTATCTGCCAGAACTTCTTCCTCGTAATCCCCATCTTTATTTAATTCTCCCAGAGAAACCACATTAATTCCAGCAACCTTTAGTTTGTGAGAAGGCACATAGCCGTCAAATTCAGCCTGGCCACCACTCATTACCGTTCCAGCTACTCTTCCCTGGGCTAGAGAAGGAGGCCAGATACCATAAATTTTATCTTTAAATTCTGCCACATCACCGGCAGCATAAATATCAGGATTAGAAGTCTGCATTTTGCTGTCAACTAAAATACCTTTGTTTTTATCAATATTCAGATTTTCAACCAGAGAAGTATTTGATCTTACCCCGGTCGAAATTAAAACTAAATCAGCTTCAATTTCACGGTCTTCCAGGATAACTTTCTCTACACTCTTTTCTCCATTAAAACCCTTAGTTGCAGCATCTGTTACTACTTTAACATTATTCTGCTTCAGTTTCTCTTCCAGCAGATCCCCACCTCTTTGATCAAGCTGCATTGGGAGCAGATAGGGTGCAACTTCTAAAACTGTCGTATCCAGGCCGGCCTTAGCAAAATTATAGGCTATTTCCAGGCCTAAAAGTCCTCCACCTACCACAACAGCTTTTTTAGCTTTTTCTGCTGCCTGATTAATTTCTTTCAAATCAGCTGCAGTTCTTAAGGTGAAAATATTATCCAGATCAACACCAGAAAATGGAGGAACAAAACAGTGAGAACCATTTGCCAGCAGTAATTTATCGTATGTATACTGATCTTTTTTGCTTTTTAAAAGCTTATTCTGACTGTCAATTTCAATAATCTCTTCATTAAGATGAAGTTCAATATTGTTTTCTTCAAACCACTTTTGATCATTGATAATAATATCTTCTACTTCAACCTCACCTGAAAGACACTCTATCAGACGTGGTCTATAATAAAAAGGATATTTTTCATCTGTAAAAATTGAAATCTGATCTTCACTTTTTCGATTTTTAAGAATCTCCTTTGCTGCAGAAACTCCTGCAGCTCCAGCCCCAATGATTAAATAATCCATCAAAAAATTCCCCCTTCAAAAGTATTTAGCTGTTTGCTCTTTCGATATATTCGTTGCTGCGGGTATCTATTTTTAAAATATCTCCTTCTTCAATGAATAAAGGAACCTGTACAACCAGACCTGTTTCCATTGTAGCAGGTTTGCTGCCTCCAGAAACAGTATTACCTCTAATATTCGGCTGAGTATCTTCTACAATTAACTCAACAAAAGTTGGCAGTTCTATATCAATCGGACGTCCCTGATAAACAGCTATATCAAGTTCCATATTTTCCTTCAAATATTTAACCTTATCTCCCAGCTGTTCTTCACTGAGATGAAACTGTTCGTAAGTATCATTGTCCATAAAAATATAGTCACTACCATCCCAGTATAAAAACTGCATCTTCTTTTTTTCAACATGGGCGGTTTCTACTTTTTCTCCCGCCTTAAAAGTCTTATTAATTGTGTAACCCTCTTCAACATTTCTTAATTTAGTTCTAACAAATGCGCTGCCTCTGCCGGATTTTGAATGTTGAAATTCTATTACCTGATAAACCTCTCCATCCAGCTCTATTGTTAAACCAGTATTAAAATCATTTGTTGAAATCATTTAAAGCACCTCCACTATTTTTTACTGCAGTTCAATTATAGCAGAAATTAGCTTTTTAAACAAATTATTGGGCTTTAAGTTCAGTGTTTTGGCTGAATGAGAGTTTAATAAGCTTTACTGATCGGCTATATTTATAAAATTATCAATTCCTTGGGGGCTGCATTTAAGACCTCACAGCCATTTTCAGTGATTAAGAGGTCGTCCTCAATTCTTACTCCTCCAAGCCCTGAAATATAGATCCCGGGCTCATCTGTGACCACCATACCCGGTTTTAAGTTATCTTCCGAGGTATAGGAAACTCGCGGACCCTCATGAATTTCAAGTCCAACTCCGTGACCCAGACCGTGACCAAAGTTATCTCCATAACCGGCTTCTTTGATTAAATCTCTGGCAATCTTATCTGCTTCCACACAGCTCATACCTGCTTTGATCTCGGAAATTACTTTCTTTTGGGCTTCTAAAACAAGCTGATAGATTTCTTTTAATTCCGAAGCCGGCTCCCCAACAGCAACTGTCCGGGTGATATCTGAATGATATCCCTGATAAACAGTGCCAAAATCAATGGTTACCAGATCTCCTTTTTCTATCAGTTTATCTGAGGCGACACCATGCGGCAGAGCTCCCCTTTTACCAGAAGCCACTATAAAATCAAAGGCATTGGCCTCCCCACCATTTCTTTTCATAAAAAATTCCAGCTCCAGGGCAATTTCTTTCTCACTTTTACCCACTTCAATAAAATCAAGTAAAAACTGGAATCCCTGATCCGCAATTTCTACTGCTTTTTTTATTTTTTGAATCTCACTTGAATCCTTAATCATTCTTAAACTTTCAACAACTGATTCAACTGGATTAAGATTTTCTAATTCCAGTTTTTCTTTTAACTGCTGATATGTTTTAAAGTTGAGATCCTGGCTTTCAAAACTTAAATTTTTTATTTTTTTTCTTTTTAACAATTCTGCAAAACCTTTAATAAAATTGCTGCTTATTTCTTCGATTACACAGCCATCTGTCTGATCTGCTGCCTGATCCAGATAGCGAAAATCTGTAATAAAAATACTGTCTTTTTCGGTAATCAGAAGTTTACCTGCGGTTCCGGTAAACTGACTTAAATAGCGAACATTTTCTTTTTTAGTAACTAAAAAAGCCTCTATATTTTTTTCTTTCATTTTTTCTCTGAGCTTATTTATTCTTTTCTCCATAACTAATATTTCTCCTTTCTTAATACCTCTTTTATTCCATCCAGAGCCAGCAGATATCCCTGTACTCCGAGACCGGTAATCTGACCAACAGCCGCCCCTGCCGTAATTGATTTTTTCCTAAATTCTTCCCGGCGGTGAATGTTGCTGATGTGGACTTCAATCACCGGCAGCCTTACAGAAGCCAGAGCATCTCTTAATACCACACTTGTATGAGTCAGCCCGCCTGGATTAATGATTACTCCATCCAGTTTTTCGTAATTTTGATGCAGATAATCAACAATTTCTCCCTCGTGGTTACTCTGCATGATTTCTATTTCTAAATTAATTTCTTCTGCTTTAGTCTTTAAATCTTCATTCAACATTTTTAAGTTAGTTGTCCCATAAATTTCTGGTTCTCTTAAACCCAGCATATTTAAATTTGGTCCATGAATTACAGCCACTCTCTGCATAAATATTCCTCCATGTATTTTTGAATATTTTTGTGATCAAATCTATCACTTAAATAAGTATCTCCAAGATCGTTAATTAAAACCCACCACATTTTATTATCACTAATCTTTTTATCATGGGCAATATAGGAAGCAAGTTCTCTGGCTTCAATAGTTTCTGAAGGGAAAAGCTGATAGTCAAAAGCCTGAATCAGGTTGATAATTTTGTGGAAAGATTCCTTATTTAATTTTCCAATTTTATGAGATAAAAAGGCCGTAAAAGCAATTCCCATTACTACTGCCTCACCGTGTTTGTATTTAAACTTTTCCGCTCCTTCTACTGCATGGCCGAAGCTGTGGCCCAGATTAAGTTTTTTTCTTAATCCCCTGTCCTTAACATCTTCACTGACATAATAATCCTTCATCTCGAGAGAAATTTTTGAAATCTCCAGCAGGATATCCTGATCTAAATTAAGAATTTTTTCTTTATTGTCAGCTAAAATCTCAAACAGCGGACTGCCGCCAAGGACAGCATATTTAATAACTTCGCCGAGTCCTGATTTTATTTCTCTAATATCCAGAGTTTCAAGCCACTGCAGCTGATAATAGACCAAATCTGCCTGATAAAAGCTGCCGATTAAATTTTTGGTCTCTCTAAAATTAACAGCTGTTTTGCCGCCAACACTGCTGTCAAGCTGAGATATTAAGGTTGTAGGCATCTGGATCAGTTTTAATCCTCTTAAATAGGTGGATGCAATTAGACCTCCCAGATCACCAATAGTGCCGCCACCAAATGCAATTACATAATCAGAGCGGCTGAAATTATTTTCATATAAAATATCATATGCCTTTTTTAGATACTGAAGATCTTTTATCTGTTCTCCAGCTTCAAGTTCTAATTTAATCAACTCAGCTTTTTCTTCCATTAAATTAATAATTGGCTCAGCATGATTATCCATTACTATTTGATCAGCCAGCAAAAATACTTTCCGACCCCTGATCAACTCCAAAATTTTACTAAAACTGCTCTGCTTAAACTTCTGATCAATCAGCACCGGGTAGGAAGAATCCTGGGCTTTAATTTCAATTTTTAATTTTTGATCGGGCAGCTCGGCTAAAATCAAATCAACAATCTCTGCTGCCGAATAGCGGTCACTGTCAAAGTGAGTCGGGATCTGCTGATAATATTTTTTCCTTTCAGTTAAAAGTGAATTAATTTTTGCCAGCGGATTATCAACTTCGAGCAGAGGTCTAATTATCTGATCACTATTATTTCTCCTTAAAACCTCTTCTGCACTGACATCAAGACAGAAAACTTCTGCCTGCTCCAGCATTAACTGCCGCAGCTCATCATTTAAAACTGCTCCTCCACCTGGAGCCAGAACCAGATCCTGCTTAGAACTCAAAAGCTCAGAAATAACTTCTTTTTCAACTTTTCTAAAATAATCCTCACCTTTAACAGAAAAAATCTCTTCAATACTCATTTTTTCTCTAGCTTCAATTAAATCATCACTGTCATAAAAATTTAAATTCTTTTTATCGGCCAGCATTTTGGCCACAGTGGTCTTTCCTGCTGTCATAAAACCGGTTAAAACAATTTTCATCTACTACTCTCCTCCTCAAACTAATCATCTTTAAAATTTATAATATATGCTCCAGCAAAACCAAGAATGGTCCAGAATACGGGAGCTACTGTAACAACACTTATATTTAATACTGCCTGAAGTGCATAGGCAAGTATAGAAAAAAACAGAGTTAATTTAATAAATTCCTTGAGTCCTTCTTTCTGCTCGAGCTCAATTTTTTGCACCGCTTTTGGCCGCAGCTGGTATAAAATATATGCAATTAGGGCTAAATAAATTATTAAAGCAGGTATTCCTGCTGTTACCCCAAGCTGAAGATATTCTGAATGTGCTTTATCAACTATCTGATTTTTACTGCCGGCAAATTCTCTGTATTTCTGCTGGGGAAATACTTCAGCAAAATTATCAGGTCCAGCTCCCAGGATTGGATTTTCAAGCAGCAGCGGTAGAGAATTTTTATAGATGAAGATTCTATTTGACCCCACCCTATCTATTTCTTCCTCTTCAGCTGAAGAAAGATCCTGCAGATCATGGAAAATGCTGATAAACCTGAGCCCGGTTAAGCCGCCGTGAAAAGAATTCAAAAAGATAGTTATCAAAATGAAAATAAGAAGCAGTTTAAGAATTTCTTTTTTCTTCTGCTTAAGATAATCAAAAAGTAATATAACTGCTGCTGTTACTGTTAAAAAAAACCCAAGCCAGGCACCTCTGGTTGCTGTACTCAATAAAAAGGCATATACCAGGGAGCTGCCGGCAAAAGCTGCACTTTTATAACTGCTCTTTTTTAAAACCAGGTAGAGCAAAATAAAGGTGGGCAGAACTAGAACAGCAAAACTGGCTGCAAAATTAGGATTGCCAAAGGTAGCAAATGCTCGGTACCAATTTTCTCTTAAAGGATCTCTTTTAATAAAGTCAAAACCAAAATACTGCAGCAGACCATAAACTGATAAAACTGCCGCAGAACCCCAGATTAAATAGGCATAGATCTTAAAGTAGTTTAATTTTCTTACCAGATTTGCAGTTAAAAAACTGAAAAAAAGATAGGCTGCCAGGGCAATAAATCCCTCCCAGCGATAAATTCTCCCATTCAAAGCTGTAAATGGATCAACAGCAAAATAGGTTGAAAATGAAAACAGAATAAAAAGTGAAAAAATAAGATAATTAAAGACATTATTTTTAATGTTATCCTGATTTTTAATTATATAGATCAGAAATAGGATCAGCAAAATAAAAGCACTGTAAGTTAGAATTTTTAAACGGGGAAAATAAATATTATCAAAGCGCAGCAGCTGATAGTTATTATCCGCCCCCTTAAAAAGCTGAAATTCCTGATAAAAGGGTAAATAGGCAAATAATATCAAAAAATTGGCAGAGAAAATTAGATAGATAATTATATTTTTTAGATTTATCTTTTTATCAATTTTAGTCAGCAATCTGATCAGCTGCCTTTCATAATTATCTTTAAATTTTAATAAAAGCAGTTTTTAAAAGAAAATTCAGGGTTTCCCCTGAATTAAAATTCTCTAAAAAATACAAATATCCTTTTATTTATTTAAAATTTCTTCTAATTCTTCTGCAGTCAGTGTTTTAAACTCTCTATATCTTTTATTCTCCTTTTCCCCTTTAATCTCCTCTTTTTGACTGCTGATTTTTTTAACATTTTGACTGGAAACTGCCTCATCCTTCTCTGCCAGGCTCAATTTGTTTTCCGTTTCTATGATTTCTGGAGTAATAAAAATTATTAGTTCTGTTTCTATATCTGTATTTTCTGAGGCCGAAAATAAGGCTCCAAGCAGCGGCAGATCGGCAAGAATTGGAACTTCTCTGATTGTTTTTAACTCATCTTTTTTGATTAAGCCGCCAATTGCCAGGGTTTCTCCATTTTCTAAAATTACTGTAGTTTCAGCACTGCGCGAATTTACTGCCGGCAGTCCATCAGCCAGAATCTGACCGATACTATTTACAGAAGGCTTGATTTCTAAAAGCACCTGCTTTTGATTGATGATCTTTGGCAGAAATTCGAGTACAATACCGGCTTCAATATAACTGATGGTGGAAACAGTTTTATCAGATTCAACTCTTTCCAGCTTGACTGGAATCTGATCACCAATCACCAGTTTTGCTTTCTTTCTGTCCAGGGTCATTAGACTGGGATTAGCCAGGATATTGGACAGACCTTTTTCATTGAGTGCCTTAAGAGTTTCCGGCCAGCCCGGCTTTAATTTTTCTATATTTCCAGCGTCATCTTTAATGATCTTTAATTCAGAGAGCTGATTGGGGTTGATGCCCAGCTCTTTAATCTTTGTCCTGCTTATTTCCTCAATTCGAGCTTTGATCATAATTTGTTTTTGCGGCTGATCTATCTGGCTGATTATCTTTTCCAGCTCATTTAAATCCTCTTCCTGACAGTTAACAAGCAGTCCCTCACTATTTAAATCAATAACTTTGATTTCTTCAAAGTTCTTTTTTAAGATTTCAGCCGCCAGCTCAGAACTTAAATTTTGAAATTTATATTTTTTACTGACAACTTTTTTCTTTTCTGCTGCCATTTTTTCACTGGTGCTGACATAAATGATTTCGTTCTGGCTGCTGTAGTCAAGGTTAAAACTGTCAGTAATTAAGTTCAGAGCATTTTCAAAAGGAATATCATTAAAAATGACGGTAATTTTACCTTTAACCGAGCTGTCGCAGATTAAATTTTTTTCAGCTGTATTTGCCAGCATAATTAAGGCTGTTTCCAGTTCTACATCTCTTAAGTTAATTGAAATTAATTCAGTTTCAGCTGCAGTTTCCGCTCTAACAAATGCAGAGAGCAGCAGAAGTATAATTAACAAAATTGATATCTGAAGCAGTTTTAGTACTTTATTTTTCATTTTTTCCATCCTCCCAGAGCTTAATAACTCTTTCTGCCTGCTGATAACTAATAATTATCTCCTTATTTTGAATCTCTTTAATCGTAAACTGACCAATCTTATCATTCTCACTTTTAACAACAGTCTGCCCCTGATAGAGAAAAAGAACCGCTGAATTATTGTTCTGCCTGATAATTCCCAGCAGTTTAAAGGGAAGCTGCAGTCTATCTATATTCAATTTGTTTTCAGCAGCAGCTTGATTTTCACTGCTCTGATCAGGCTTTAATCCGGAGTCTTTCGGATTCTTCTGCTGCAGCTTATTATTTTGAGCAGTATTTTTAATTAAATCACTGGCAATAATATTTTTCTCTAAATCTATCAGCTCAGCGGGATAAATATTTTTTCTCTGCTCTTTCCCTTCTGCTGCCGCCTCTTTTCCCCCGCTGCTGGAATCTGAATCTCCTTTAAATGGATCTTTAATTTCACTAATTAGTGCAATTTTGCTAACTGCAGCTTTGGCTTCTCTGCTCTCCTCCACAGTTTCTTCTTTTCTCACTGGTTTTTCGTTTTTTTCTGAAGCTTCTTCCCCTTTAAAAAGAAGCTCAGCTTCAGTCTCTTCAGGCTTTTGATAAATCTCAGTCAGTTTACTTTCTGAAGTCTTAATGTAGGCAGAAAATACTACTAATAGTAAAAGAACAGTTAGAAGTAGAATTATTTTTTTGTTTTTCAATAATTTTTCCATCTATATCAGCTCATTTTTTAATTTTACAAAGCAAAATAGCTTTCTGCTGTCATCCTTGATTTTGAACTCAGCAATCTCCAGAAACTTTAATTCAGTCTCTAAATAATAGATAAAGCTGAGGATTGATTTGAATTCTCCCTGCAGATTTAAATTAAGTTCATTTTCTCCACTGCTGAAATCAATAAGTTCCAGGTCATAAAGCTTGAGCTCTGCCAGTATCTGAGCAGTAGAATCTTTTAAATTATATTTTTGCTTTCTAGCTGGAGTCTTTTTTGAGCTCTCTGCTGAAGTATATTTGTTTTCTAATATAAGAATCTGTTTCTGCTGGGCTTCAATTTTACTCTCCAGACTTCTCCTTAGTGCAAGCTGCTCTCTACTTTTCCCAAACTGCATAAATAAGAGCAGACAGAGCAGGAAAACTGCCGAAATAATCACAAGCTTTTTTCTGTTCATCCTTTACCTCCATCACTGTCTGATAATAGTTTCCAGCTGAAAATTATATCCATTCTGCTGGGTCAATCTGAGCAAATTTACATTTGAAAAAGTGTGATCAGCTTTTAAGGCATCAACAAATCTTAAGATCAGCTCCTGCTCTTTACTCTCTGCAGTCAAAGTAAGTTTTTCGTTTTTTAAGTAAAGAGAATTTAGTTTGATTTCTTTACTGCAGCCGGTTAGAGTTATTAATAAATTGTATTTTTCAGCTGCAGAATTCTCGGCTGACTTATTTTCTTTGTTCTTTTTAATTAAGGATAAATATTTCAATTCTTCCTGCTGCAGCTGACTCAGTTCTGCCTGATAGCCTTGATTAAGCTTATCCAGAAAATAATTTATAATAAGCAGGAAAAGTAGCAGCAGTAAAACTATAATTAATAATTTCTTCATTACAATTAAAAGCCGATCATACTTTTTTTCCTTAAAGATCACTGGCATCTGCTGATGCTCCAGAGCAGAGAGGTTAAAAAGACAAAATCATCAGCTTCCAGATCTATTAAATCACTTAAATTGAGCAGGTCACTTTTACCTTCCAGAATTTCCAGCTCCAGATTTTTATTATTTAAATAATATTTCCTGGTCTTATTAATTTCCTGCTGCAGCTCAGTCTCCTTAATTGAAGACTGGAGCAGATCAAGTTTTTTATCTACAGCTGTCAGCAGGGTGTAACTTCCATTTATCTTATAATAAAGAAGATAATCAGCTGCCGAGACAATTTTATTGATTACTGAAAATACTGCCACCGGGAGGGCAGATACCAGATAATTGTTTTTGTATTTATCCATATCTGCTGTTAGGGAATCCAGCATCGTTTTATCGGCTGCGAAGAATTTAATCTCCCGCTCCTGCGTCTGCTCAGAAACTATTTCTAAGTAATCATAATAATATTCCTCTTCAAAATTGCTTTTAACTTCAGCAAATTTACTCAAGATACTGTCTTCACTGATCCGGTAAGGGTTCTTTTCCTCCAGGGCAACAGAATGATAAAATAAAGAGGCCGCTGGTAATAAAACAACATACTGACAGTTAAAATTGAACTTTTTAATTTTACCAATCGAAGAAAGCTCTTTAATTCCATCTACAAAATTTATCTTATTGTCTTTGGCTCTGGCAACTAGATTTCTAAGACCATCTTCAGCCGGAATTGTTACAGAATAATAATTATTAAACATCATCACTCACTCCTATATATTTTTTTCTCAATAATTTTTAGACTTTCTTTTTCCAGTTTCAGTTCAGCATTATAGGGAATACTGCCTGCCAGGCTGGCAGTTAAGTAAATAAAGTTATCATCCTCCTCTCCTAAAAGCTCTACTTTCAACTGACTGTTTAATTCCAGATTTTCAGCAAGCAGCAGCTCTTCTTCTTTTAAAAAATAAAGCTGATACTGCAGACCTGCCTCAACAGCTTCAATATTTTGAGAGGCAGTAATCCGATTCTGCAGAATTCTATAATTAATTTTCTGCTGCTGAATCAGAAGTGGAATAAATAGTCCGATCAGAGTAATTAATATTAAATTTATAAATAAAACAAAACCTCTATTACCTGATAATTTCATCATCTATACCTGCTTTATTAAGATTTTAAAACTAAATATCAATTAACCTGCTTATTGTTAATTTCTCGCCATCTTCTTCCAGATAGAGAGTTATTTTTATTAAACCTGAAGCAACCATTTCAAAATTCAAAGACTCAATCCGATCCAGCAGGGCCAGATTTCTGCCGAAATCTTTAAAGCCAGGATCACTACTCCCAATCGCTCTTCCAAGTGAGCTGCTGCCCCCACTCTGATAAACATTAAATTTAAGCCACTGATATTCTCCGCCATAATAAGTGAAGATATCAATTTCCTGACTGCTGATCAGATCAACTCTGCTGGCATTTTTTATCTGAAAAGCTATAAAATCAAGCACTAAATAGCCGTCCAGCTGCCATGAGTTATGCAGATTAAAAAAACTGTTATTCTGATAAAGATCTGTAATCAGCTGCATAAAAACTGCTGCCAGCAGAGAAGAAATTGTAATTACCAGCAGTATTTCAAGCAGAGTGAAACCTTCAGCGGCCTTAATTTTATTTCTGCAGCAGGCTGAGAACTTCATTTTGATGCTCCTTATTTCTGCATTTAAAATCAACTTCAACTTTTAACTTATATAAGCCGTCATATTTTACCCCGTCTTTTTCAAATGGAATCACCTCCACTCTTGTCATCTCATAATCTCTGGGTAGAGATTCTTTTTCTAAAACTTCTAAATTCCTGATAAATTCACTGCTGCTGTCTTCAACTCCTTCAGTCAACAGATCTCTATTTTTATAGGCCTCTAAAACTGATTCTGTCCAGTTTACCGCTGCATTTTTATCTGCCAGAAAAGTATGGACTTCCAGACCTGTTTTAATTGTTCTGCTCATCACTGCCAGTACAGCTCCTGCCAGTGAAATTGTGATTATGACTTCCAGTAGTGAAAAGCCGGCATTATTTTTCAATTCTAACCCTCCCTAATTGATTGACTGTAATTGAATATTTTTGGGCCCCGCTTTTTGCCTCAGCCAGGGCGACTGTTCCTCCTCTTGCGGTAGCAGTATTATTAAACCTGATCCACTCATAGTAATCTCCTTCTACAACTTTAAAGCTTAAAGTTTTATAAAGGATTAAACCGGCAGAATAATATCCTTTTTTCTTAATAATCTTACTGCCATCTTCTTTAACATAGAGATAATAGGGGATTTTAGTTGCATCAGCACTTTCTTTGATCGTATAAATCCTAAAGATATAGGTCTGATTGTCAAGAATCGCCTTATTTCTGGCCCAGCGGAGATCAGCTGCCAGGCTTTCTATTTCCTGCTCAATCTTAAACTCATCTTTAAACTGCGGCTGATAGCTGACTGTAAATAAAATCCCCATTACTGTAATTACCAGTAGAACTTCAATTAAAGTAAAGCCCGCTTCAACTTTCATTTAACTAAAATGTCGGCTCAGTGGAATCAGGACCAGTTAAAGATGATTCTGCAGTTGAAATATAATAGAATTCATCTGAAGCAGCCTCATAAATTATTAGATATTTTTCAGCATCACTCTGATAGCTGTAATCTGAAGCTGGATTTTTAATACTTAAATCACTTAATTCGCTGCTGACTGCACTCAGATCAGTCTTTGTAATCTCCTCTGGATATTCTCCATGGTCCAGATAATACATCTCGAGGCTGTGCATAATATTATGCAGATCTGCTTTGGCAACTGCTGTGTCTGCCTTGTTTTTTACTCCACTTAAAGCCGGCACCGCCATTGTCATTAGAATTCCCAGCACCACAATCACAATTAGTAACTCGATCAGAGTAAAACCCTCTTCTTTTTTGGCCGGATTTATCTCTTTAAAATTAATTTTCATTAATAAATTCCTTTCTTTCATTGGTTTCCATTAAGTTGAAACTATTTCTGACTCACAATTAACATCAGTCTAATTAGATGATTAAATAGATCTGAAACATCGGCATCATTACTGCTGCAGCAAGTAAAGCAACAAAAATTGCAGTTAATGTTATTAATAAAGGCTCTAAATACTGCAGCATTCTGGCAATTTCTTCACTTAATTTTTGGTAATAATAATCACCTGCTCTTTCTAACATGTTCTCCATCTGGGCTGTCTCTTCTCCAGTCATTAAAAGATAGTAGAATACATCGGGAATATATTTACTATCTCCAAAACAATCTGTTAAAGAGGCTCCCTTTGAAATATTTAAAGTTGTCTGCTCAATGAAATTTTGATACTGATAATCACTGATTATATTTTTTAAAAGTTCAAGAGCAGAAATTAATTTTAAACCACTTTTTAAAAGCAGAGCTAAATAAGTAGCTATCTGGGTTAAAATTAAGTCCCGATAAATAATAGATAAAAGTGGGGTTTGAAGCAGAAAACTGCTTTTTAAATCTCTTCTTTCCTGACTTTTAAATAAATATACAAAAGCTGTTATTAATAATATTAGGAAAATTAAGATTACAATAAAATAATTATTAAATAGCTGACTCAGCTGTAGAAAAAGAACTGTAATTAAAGGCAGCTCACCACTAAATTCAGCAAACAAATCAATAAATACGGGCAAAATGAATTTAAAAATGAAGGCTGCTGCTATAAATACTGCGGTGATCACTGTCAGGGGATAAAAAGCAGCCTTTTTTATATCTTTTTTTAATTTCTCTCTGCTGCTGTAGTAATTTTCCAGGCTTTTTAAAACCTCAACCAGACTGCCGCTTTTCTCTCCTGCTTTAACTACTGCTGTAAAAAGATCTGGAAAAACCTCATCTTCTTCCATTGCTTCTGCCAGGCTCAGGCCGGATTCAATATTTTTCAGCAGCTCATTATAAATTTCTACCTGCTGCCTGTTCTTTGTCTGTCTGGAGATAATCATTAAGGCCCTGTTTAAATTCAGACCTGACTCCAGCATAACCCGCAGCTGGGCTGCAAAAAACTTTAGGTCAAATTTTTTCTTAAAATTAATTGAAATCTCCTCCCATCAGGACTGCAGTTCAATAACCCTCAGAATTTCTTCCCGGGTTGTAATTCCTTTTTTCAATTTTTCAAAAGCGGCATCTGCCAGACTCAGCATCCCTGAAGCCTCTGCTTCGCTTTTTAGCAGCTCATAGTCTGCCTGCTGGCTGATCAGCTGCCTCAGTTTTGCGTTGATTAGTAAAACCTCTACCGCTGCTGTTCTGCCCCGGTAACCATCATTACATTTTTCGCAGCCTGCTGCCTGGTAAAAAAATTTAGATTTTTGCTCACTGAGCAGATTTTTCTCTTCTGCTTTCAGTTTTCTTTTCTTCCGGCATTCAGGGCATAACTTTCGCAGCAATCTCTGAGCTACAACTGCATTGAGAGTACTGCTGATTAAATAAGGGGCAATCCCCATATCAAGTAGTCTGCTGACGGCAGATATACTGTCAATAGTATGAATGGTGCTTAAAACAAGATGGCCGGTTACTGCCGCTCTAACTGCTATTTCTGCAGTTTCTTTATCTCTAATTTCTCCGATCATTATAATATCCGGGTCCTGTCTTAAAATAGACCTTAAAACAACCGGAAAGTTGAGTCCCTGTGCCTCATTTATCTCTATCTGATTTAATAGTTCCAGCCTATATTCAACCGGATTTTCAACAGTTATAATGTTATTTTTATCTGCAGCCAGCCTGTTTAAAATTGAAAATAAGGTTGTAGTTTTTCCGCTTCCAGTAGGACCTGAGAGCAGAATTATACCAGAATTATAATTGAAAATTTTTTCAAATCTATTTAAGTTATAACTGCTGAAATTTAATTCCTCAACTTTTAAGAGTCGGTCGTTTCTTAATAAAAGCCTTAAAACAGCTTTTTCCCCGTAAATAGTGGGAATTACCGAAGTTCGAATATCATAATTTGAGTTTTGAAATTCAAATTCCATTTTGCCATCCTGAGGTAGATGGCGGACTGTAATATCCATTGCCGAAATGATTTTAATCCGGGAAATTACCGCTGCAGCTATTTCTGCCGGCAAATTATAATAACTTTTTAAAATTCCATCAATTCTGTACCTGACTTTAAAGTAATTTTTCTTTTTTTCCAGGTGAATATCACTGGCCTTTAAAGAAATTGCCTCAGTTAAGATTTTGTTTAAAAGCTTAACCACCGGTGCATCTTCTACTATATTTTTTAAGCTGTCTATGTCTCTGCTGTCAATTTTTTTAAAATCTCCGAGTTCACTCAGCAGTTCCTGCTGATCCAGCTGAAAATAGTTGCTGTAAATTAAATTCTTTGCTTCGTTAAATTCAGCTTCAGACATCAGATAAAATTTAATCTTATCTTTGAATTTGAATTTCAGTTTTTCTTCCAAAAATAAATCCGGAGGATAGAGAGTCCCAAATAAATATTCATCCTCAGCTTCTGCCAGCAGAATCAAACTGTATTTTTCTACCTGCGAGATATCGAGCTGCAGCTTTAAATTTTTTGCTGCTTTAATTTTGGAATGCCTAAATAAATCAATTTCAAAATAGGCTGCTACTGCCTGCAGCAGTTGATCTTCAGTAAGCAGTTTTTCCTCCCTGAGATAATCAATTAAAGCTTTAATTCCTTCAGTTTCTCTTTTTTGCTTGATTTTAAGCTTAGTTTGAGGAGAAAAGCTGTATTTATTGTATAAATATTCACAAAATATCTGCATTATTTTACCTCCTTCCTTATTTCTTATCTATATTAATTTCCATTTTTTTATTATATTTATATAAAATGTTAATAATTTTACTGATAATTCTATTATTCACGATAAAAATTAAATTTCCTGCATATTTTTGTAATTATTTTCTTATAATTCAAAATAATATTTATATAATTGTTAATAAATGTATATTAATAACTATTTTATTAGTGAATAAAAACACAATATAAATATAAAAACAGCTGCAGAAATTACTCCACAGCTGTCACTTTAAATATTTTAATTTTATTTTCTTAGTTGATGCTGATTCCAGCTTCAATTAAGAGCCAGTATTCTATACTATCCAGCAGTGCATCCCAGGAAGCCTGAATAATATTGGTTGAAACCCCAACAGTTGTCCAGGATTTTTCGAGGTCAGCAGTCTCAATTAAAACCCTTACCTTGGCTGCTGTACCATCATTACCGTTCAGCACCCTAACTTTGTAGTCAATCAATTTGGTTTCAGTTATTTCTGGATAAAAGGAAACTAAAGCCTTCCTAAAACAGTTATCCAGGGCATTAACCGGACCATCACCATCAGCAGCAATATGAACCTTTTCTCCATTGACTGTCATTTTCACAACCGCCTCCGAGTAGGTTTCATTTTCCCTGTTCACACTGTTGGTTCTGAAATCCTCGATTTTAAAGAAAGACCTGTAATCTTTAAATTCTCTGAAAGCTAAAAGAATCAGAGAAGCCTCTGCTCCTTCAAACTGGTAGCCCTGATTTTCCAGAGTTTTAACTTTTTTGATCAGCTTTTTAATCATCTGATCAGAGAAGTCTTCCAGATTAAAGCCAATTTCCTTTAATTTATAGCGGAGATTGGACTTACCTGCCAGCTCTGAGACCAGCACCCGGCGCTCATTACCAACCAGCTCCGGCTCAATATGCTCGTAGGTATGCGGATTTTTCCGAACAGCACTGACGTGGATCCCACCCTTATGAGTAAAGGCACTTTTACCTACATAGGGCTTATTATTGATTGGAATTAAGTTGGCAGTTTCAGTAACAAAGAAATAGAGTGGTTTTAACTGTTTGAGCTGCTGGTCTGAAACAACCTTTTCTCCGTACTTTAACTGCAGAGCAGGGATTACACTGCATAGATCTGCATTACCACAGCGCTCACCCAGGCCGCCAACTGTACCCTGTACCTGAACCGCTCCTTCTTCGTAGGCAGCCAGCGAATTGGCTACAGCCAGATTGCCGTCATTATGAGCATGGATACCAAGCGGAGTTTCACACTCTGCTTTAACCTCCTGCACAATTTTTGTTACCTGAGAAGGAAGCATCCCACCATTGGTATCACATAAAATCAAGAGTTCAGCTCCAGCCTCAGCAGCTGCCTTTAATGTTTTTAAAGCATAATCTGGATTGGCCACATAGCCATCAAAGAAATGCTCGGCATCAAAGAAAACATTTAAACCCTCTGATTTTAAAAATGAAACTGTATCTTTGATCATCTCTATATTTTCTGCCAGAGGAATCTGCAGGGCATCTGTAACATGCAGATCCCAACTTTTAGCAAAAATCGTCACATAGTTAACCCCGGCCTCAACCAGTTTTAAAATATTTGGATCTTCGGCAGCTTTTACATTTGCCCTTCTGGTTGAGCTGAAGGCGGTTATCTCCGCGTGATCTAAGTCCATATTCTGAACTTCCCTAAAATAAGCTTCATCCTTGGGATTAGATCCCGGCCAGCCACCTTCAATAAAATCAATACCAAAACGGTCTAACTGTCTGGTGATTCTCAGCTTATCATCAAGTGATAAAGAAATTCCTTCTCCCTGTGAACCATCTCTTAAAGTCGTATCATAAATTGTTAATCCCACAAGTCATCACTACTCACCTTCCTCTTTGCTTTTGAGATTTTGAACCAGATAATCCCCAACTTCATCTGTACTTAAGTCTCCACCCTGATCGGCAGTTACCATATTATTCTCTAAAGCATCTTTAACAGCCTCTTCTACCTTTGGAGTTAGATTGCCATAACCGAGCTCTCTCAGCATCATTCCGGCTGCTAAAACAGCTGCCAGTGGATTAGCTATATTCTGACCGGCAATATCAGGTGCACTTCCGTGAACAGGCTCAAACATTGAGATACTGTCTGGATTAATATTACCAGAAACAGCCATTCCCATTCCACCCTGAATTTCTGCACCAAGGTCAGTAATAATATCACCAAAGATGTTGCAGGTTACAATCACATCAAAAATTTCTGGATTGCGGACCATCTTCATTGTAATCGCATCAACCAAAAAGTGATTCTGCTCTACATCAGGATAATTTTTACCCATGGCTTTAAAGGAGCGCTGCCATAAGTTGTGAGCATAGGTTAAAACATTGCTCTTATCACAGACAGTAAGTTTAGGCTCTCTCCCAAATTTCTGAGCGTATTCGAAGGCATATTTAATTACCCTGTCCACACCTTTACGGGTATTAATCATCTCCTGAGTTGCTACTTCATCCGGAGTATCCTTTTTCAAGAAGCCGCCAATACCGGCATAAATACCCTCAGTATTTTCTCTGACTACGGTAAAGTCAATATCCTTAATTCCCTTACCTTTAAGTGGAGAAAATTCTTCTTTATATAATTTAATCGGTCTTAAATTTACATACTGGTCAAAGTAAAAGCGTAGTTTAAGTAAAATTCCTTTTTCTAAAACTCCCGGTTCAACTCTCGGGTCACCAACAGCTCCGAGATAGATTGAATCAAAAGTTTCGAGCTTATTTAAAACATCAGCCGGCAGAATATCACCGGTTTTTAGATATCTTTCTGCACCGAGGTCAAATTTTTCAAATTTAAGACCCAGGTTATAGGCGCCATCAAGGTATTCTAAAACTTTAATTCCCTGACTGGTTACTTCTTCTCCGATTCCATCTCCCGGTATATAGGCAATGTTTGACATCTATACCAGCTCCTTTTTGACATGCTCGATCAGGCCACCGTCTTTAATGATCTCCTGCATAAAAGGAGGAAAAGGCTCTGCCTGATAGCTTTCACCGCTGCGTAAGTTTTTAATTTCACCCTGATCAATATCAACTTCCAATTCATCTCCGGCTTCAGCTGCTCTGACAGCTGCCGGGGATTCTAAAATCGGCAGCCCAATATTAATTGAGTTCCGGTAAAAGATGCGGGCAAAACTTTCTGCTACCACACAGGAAACTCCTGCATATTTGATCGCCAGTGGTGCGTGCTCACGGGAAGAACCGGAGCCAAAGTTTTTACCACCAACAATAATATCACCTTCACTTACCTCATCTGCAAAATCTGCATCTATATCTTCCATACAGTGGGCCGCTAAATTCTCAGGATCTGAGGAATTAAGATAGCGGGCCGGTATAATTACATCTGTATCTACATTATCTCCATATTTAAATACTTTTCCTTTTAACTTCATTATTTAACCTCCTCTGGACCTGCAATATAGCCTTTGATTGCCGAGGCTGCTGCTACGGCTGGACTGGCAAGATATACTTCACTTTTGGTTGAGCCCATCCGGCCAACAAAGTTACGGTTGGTTGTAGAAATAGCTCTTTCACCTTCAGCTAAAATACCCATATGTCCACCCAGGCAGGGTCCACAGGTTGGTGTGGAAACTGCTACTCCGGCATCAATAAAGATATCAAAAAGGCCTTCGTTCATTGCCTGTTTGTAAATCTTCTGGGTACCGGGGAAAACAAGACAGCGTACATTTTCATTAACTTTCTGTCCTTTTAAGATCTCTGCTGCTGCTCTTAAATCTTCTAAACGGCCGTTGGTACAGGAACCGATAACTGCCTGCTGAATTTCAATTTTTTCATCAATTTCATCCAGACCTTTAGTGTTCTCAGGCAGACTTGGAAAAGCAATCTGAGGTGAAATTTGACTGACGTCGATCTCAATAACCTCTTCGTATTCTGCATCCGGATCTGCATTAAGCACTGTATAATCTCGCTGAGCTTTATCTGCAAGATAAGCCTCGGTCTTCTCATCTGCTGCAATCAGTCCGGCCTTACCGCCAGCTTCAATTGCCATATTGGACATTGTCATTCTGCCGTCCATAGAGAGATTTTCTATTGCCTCTCCCGTAAATTCCATTGCCTTATATAGAGCTCCATCAACACCGATTTTACCAATTGTATATAAAATTAAATCCTTACCACTGACATGGGGCTTGAGCTCACCGGTATAAACAATTTTAATTGTTGGTGGCACCTTAAACCAGGCCTTACCTGTAGCCATTGCTGCTGCCATATCAGTACTTCCAACTCCTGTTCCCAAAGCACCTAAAGCACCATAAGTACAGGTGTGAGAGTCAGCACCGATAATAATTTCTCCCGGTAAAGTTAAACCCTTTTCCGGTAGCAGTACATGCTCAATTCCCATCTGACCAACTTCAAAAAAGTTTGTAATCTCATACTTTTTGGCAAACTTTCTGATCATATTAACCTGCTCTGCTGCTTTAATATCCTTATTCGGGGTAAAATGATCAGGCACAATTGCAATTCTATCCTTATCAAATACTTTATCTACACCAATCTTTTCAAATTCCTTTACAGCTACTGGAGTTGTTATGTCATTACCGAGCACCATATCAACTCTGGCATTTACTATATCTCCAGGTTTTAACTCATCCTGATCAGAATGAGCAGCCAGGATCTTTTCGATCATTGTCATTCCCATTTAGTTAATCACTCCTCTTAAATTCCTTATAATATTATAGATTTTTTGAAAATATTCTTAAACAGCCCGAGCTAACTCAGGCTGTTTTGATTTTATTTGTTTTTAGTATATACAAGATATTTATTAATTGCTTCCAGATAGGCAGCTGCACTGGCTTCGGTAATATCTGTCTGGGAAGAATGGCCGGTGAAAATTTTGCCGTCAATTTCGGCGGCAATAAAGGCCTCGCCCAGGGCATCCTTACCTTCAGTTACAGCATCAATCTTATAGGACATCAGCTTAATATCGTCAATCCCGGTCAGCTCATTGATTGTCTGGAAAATTGCATCAACAGGGCCATCTCCATTACAGGCTGCCGATTGAATGATTTCTCCATCCTTTTTTAGCCTGACAGTAGCTGTTGGCAGTAAGCCCTTACCAGTTAGAACTGAAATATATTCCATCTCATAGATTTTTTCATAGTCATATAACTCATTATCTAAAAGAGCAATAATATCTGCATTACTCACATTTTTCTTTTTATCTGCTAAATCCTTGAAGCGCTTAAAGAAGCTTTCAAAGCTCTCATCATCAAGCTCATAATCATACTTTTCTAAGAAATCCTTTAAGGCATGGCGGCCGGAGTGCTTACCTAAAACCAGCTTGTTATGGTCGAGACCGATGGTTTTAGCATCCATGATCTCATAGGTAGTTCTTTCCTTAATCACACCATCCTGATGAATTCCTGCCTCATGAGCAAAAGCATTTGCTCCTACAATGGCCTTATTGGCCTGCAGGGAAATACCAGTAGAATTAGCTACCAGTTTAGATAGTCTTGCAATCTGGGTTGTATCCTGAGTTACATCCAGGCCATAATAATCCTGTCTGGTATATAAAGCCATTACAATTTCTTCTAAGGCTGCATTACCTGCCCGCTCACCAATACCGTTGACTGAGACCTCAACCTGGGTGGCCCCATTTTCGATAGCTGCCAGTGAATTGGCTACTGCCAGTCCCAGATCATTGTGGCAGTGAACACTGATTTCTGCCTGCTCGATATTGGGAGTCTTTTCCCTGATATCTTTGATCAGCTGCCCGAATTCTGAAGGGACAGCATAACCTACTGTATCCGGAATATTGATTACCTTTGCTCCAGCCTCGATTACTGCCTCAAAAAGTTGAGCCAGAAATTCAGTCCCGGTCCGGGAGGCATCTTCAGCTGAAAACTCAATGTTTTCCGTATATTGAGCTGCATATTTAACAGCCTCAACTGCATTATTTAACACTTCATCTTCTGACATCTGCAGTTTATATTCCAAGTGAATTGGTGAAGATGCGATAAAAATATGGATTCTTGGATTTTCTGCATCTTTTACAGCCTCCCAGGCACGGTCAATATCACTCTTGCGGCATCTGGCCAGAGCTGCAACTTCAACTCCCTTCACATTCTCAGCGACCATTTTAACTGCATTAAAGTCACCATCTGAAGAAATAGGGAAGCCGGCTTCAATTACATTGACCTTCATCTTGGCCAGCTGTTTGGCAATTGCCAGCTTTTCCTCCGGAATTAAAGTGACTCCCGGAGACTGCTCACCATCTCTTAGTGTTGTATCAAATATTTTTACACTTGCCATTTTATTTCACCACCTTTAGTCTGTCCTCAATAATTAATCAATCCAGGACATCATCTTTCTTAATTTGCGTCCTACTGCTTCTATCTGAGAATTTTCATCTTTTTCGGTTAAAGAATTAAATACAGGGCGGTTTGCCTGATTTTCTAAAATCCACTCTCTGGTAAATTTACCAGTCTGGATATCTTTTAATACTGCTTCCATATTTTCTTTAACATGCTCGTCAATTACTCTCGGTCCGGAAACTAAATCTCCATACTGAGCTGTATCCGAAATAGAATTACGCATGGTAGAAATTCCGCCTTCAAACATCAGGTCAACAATTAATTTAAGCTCATTTAAAACTTCAAAATAAGCAATTTCTGGCTGGTATCCTGCTTCAACTAGAGTTTCAAATCCTGCTTTAACTAGTGCTGTTGTTCCACCACATAAAACTGCCTGCTCACCGAAGAGATCAGTTTCTGTTTCTTCTTTAAAGGTTGTCTCGATAACTCCAGCGTGTGTACAGCCAATTCCTTTAGCATAAGCTAAACCTAAATCATATGCTTTACCTGTGTAATCCTGATATACAGCCAGTAAGCCGGGAACACCTTTACCGTCTTCATATAGTCTGCGCACTAAATGACCGGGTGATTTAGGTGCTACCATAAAGACATCCACATTTTTCTGAGGTACAATCTGATCATAGTGAATATTTAAACCGTGTGAGAAAACTAAGGCATTACCGTCTTCTAAATTAGGTTCAATATCATTTTTATAGACTGAAGCCTGCTTGATATCAGGAATTAAAATCTGAATTAGATCTGCCTTAGCTGCAGCTTCTGCAGTTGTCAGAACTTCAAATCCATCCTCTTCTGCTACTGGCCAGCTTGAGCTCTCTTTTCTTAAGCCAACTACTACATTAACTCCACTGTCCTTTAAGTTCTGAGCCTGGGCATGTCCCTGACTACCATAACCAATTACTGCTACTACTTTATCCTCTAAGTACTTTAAATCTGCATCCTTATCGTAATATATTTCCATTCTTATCTTCTCCTTTTATGTTCTTATATTTAAATTAAATTGATAATAAAATTAACAGGAACTTTCTAGAAGCAAAAGTCCTGAGAACCATTCTTAGCTCTGACTTCTATTTATTAGCCTGACCTCTATTTAAGGCCACAATTCCTGTTCTTACAAATTCTGCAATGCCAAAATCCCTCAATAGTTCAGTTAGTGCTTCTAATTTGTCTTCAGTCCCTGTAGCCTCAATCATTAAGCTATCAGGTGCTACATCTACAATCTGAGCTCTAAAAGTATCAGCAATTTGGATAATCTCTGAGCGCTGATTGCGGGTACACTTAACTCGAATTAAAATTAAATCTCGCTCTACAATTGCTGATTTATCCAACTCAGTAATCTTTAAAACATTGATCAGTTTATGCAGCTGCTTGGTAACCTGCTCTAGTACCTTCTCATCACCATTAACTACAATTGTCATCCGAGAAATCTCTGGATTTTCAGTTTTACCAACATTTAAACTTTCAATATTAAAATTCCGCCGACTAAAGAGTCCGGCTATTCTGGTTAATACACCGGGCTTATTAAGTACGGAAACTGATAAAATATGTGTCATAAATTATCCCCCTATCATATCTTTTAAGCCGGCACCTGCTGGTACCATTGGATAAACATTTTCTTCTTCGGGAATGTGTACATCTAAGATAGCTGGACCATTATGTTCCATTGCCTCGCTTAAGGCACTATCTAATTCTGATTTTTTTTCAACAGATTTAGACCAGATACCATAGGCTTCACCCATTTTGACAAAATCTGGAGCCGGTATCTTAGTTGAAGAATATCTTTTATCAAAAAAGATTTCCTGCCACTGCCTGACCATACCTAAATATTTATTATTAAAGATAATAATCTTAATTGGAATATTATAAGCCTGGGCTGTACCTAATTCCTGAATATTCATTTGGATACTGCCATCACCAGCAATTAAAACAACTTTTTCATCGGGTTGTCCAACCTGAGCCCCAATTGCTGCCGGCAGTCCATAACCCATTGTTCCCAATCCACCAGAAGTAATAAACTGGCGCGGTTTTTTGTATTTATGGAACTGGGCTGCCCACATCTGATGCTGACCTACTTCAGTTACAATTGTAGCATTCCCACCTGTATATTTATCAATTTCTTCAATTATATATTGAGGTTTGATCGTTTCTGAACCATCATCTTCATACTTAAGTGGAAATTTCTCTTTCAGCTCCATTATTCTCTCCTGCCAGCTTCCATTTTCTTTTTCCTCTATGTGGGGAAGTAATTCCTGTAACACAGTTTTAACATCTCCCACAATTGGAATTTCCACATCAAGATTTTTTCCTATTTCAGCCGGATCAATATCAATCTGAATAATTTCAGCCTGAGCAGCAAATTCATCCAGTTTTCCGGTTACTCGGTCATCAAAACGAGCTCCAACAGCTATTAAAAGATCAGTTTCAAGTGTTGCTTTATTTGCATACTGAGTTCCATGCATTCCCAGCATCTCAAGCGCCAGTGGCTGATCTTCCGGATAAATTCCAAGAGCCATTAAGGTTGTAGTTACCGGAATTTTAGCCTTATCTGCCATTTCTCTCAGCTCTTTTTCTGCCCCTGAGATAACTGCACCTCCACCTACATATAGAAGTGGTCGTTTGGCCTCATTGATTGCTTTAGCTGCTTTGTTGATCTGCAGCTTATGTCCCTCAAAGGTTGGTTTATAGCCTGGTAAATCAACATGATCTGGATAATTGAAATCTGCAATTGCCTGTGTAACATCTTTGGCTAAGTCAATTAGTACTGGCCCTGGTCTACCTGTACGAGCAATATAAAATGCTTCCTTAATTGTTCTTGCCAGATCCTTAATATCTGTAACCAAAAAATTATGTTTTGTAATTGGTAGTGAAATACCAGTTATATCAGCTTCCTGAAAAGCATCTTTACCAATAAGTGAACTGGAAACCTGACCGGTAAAAGCAACTATCGGTATCGAATCCATCTGAGCATTAGCCAGTCCTGTAACCAGATTGGTTCCACCTGGACCAGAAGTAGCAATACAAACCCCCACTTTACCACTGCTGCGGGCATAACCATCTGCAGCATGAACTACTCCCTGTTCGTGTCTTCCTAAAAAATGTTTTAAATCAGAGTTATATAAGGCATCATAAAGATTGATTACAGCTCCTCCAGGATAGCCAAATACAACATCAACATTTTCTTCTTTAAGTGATTCAATAATTATTTCTCCGCCATTTAATTTTGGCATAGATTCACCTCCGCTGTGATTTTGAAAATAATTAAAAAAGTAATAGTAACTTAAATATTAACAAAATAGTTTAAAGTTAAAATAAAATAATTAGATATAAAAATAACCCTGAATACAATTATCCAGGGCAGAAAATTATCTAAGAGTTTATAATTTGAGAAAACAAAAGTCTGAAAATTAAACAAACTAGCTTTCTTTTTAAAGATAATCTTAATTTCTGCTGCCAGAAATTAATAAAGTTTGCTTTAGTTATTCAGCTAAAACTGATAACTGTTAATCCTCTCAAATTATAAAATTCTTAAATGAAGCCGACCCTTCTCACTACTTGCTATTCTTTAACTTCATTTATTATTTTATTTGTATATTATATTTACTTTATTAGTTATTATAATTTTACTATACTAGATTCTATTAACTTTATCAATCATTTTTAGAAAATAACCTATATTTTTTAGATATTTATTACATAAATAAATAAAATAAGTTATTTTAGTTAAAATTAGCAATCAAATTACTTTTAATCAAGTACTGCTCCTTTAGAAGCAGAACCGACTAATTTTGCATAACGCTTTAAATAACCACTAATATCTGGAACAAATGGTTCTACTTTATCCATTCTGGCTACTAATTCCTCATCTGATAGCTCTACTTCCAGAACAAAGTTATCCATATCAATATGGATTATATCTCCTTCTTCTAAAGCTGCTATTGGTCCACCTGCAGCTGCCTCAGGAGATACATGGCCAATTGCTGCCCCTCTGGTGGCACCAGAAAAACGACCGTCAGTAATTAAAGCTACACTATCATCAAGTCCCATACCAGCCAAAGCTGAAGTTGGAGAAAGCATTTCTCTCATCCCCGGACCACCTTTGGGCCCTTCATTTTTGATAACTACCACATCACCAGGGTTAATTTCACCATTATTAATTGCTTCAATACTTTCTTCTTCACTATTATAGATTCTAGCCGGTCCGCGGTGAGACATCATATTTTCTGCCACAGCCGCTCTTTTGACAACTGAACCTTCTGGAGCTAGATTACCTTTGAGAATGGCAAGTCCACCTCGATCATGATAAGGGTTATCTAAAGTTCTGATAATCTCATGATCAACAAAATTTATCGCTTTTAAGTTTTCTTTCAGTGACTGTCCTGTAACAGTAACAGTATCTAGATTAATCAGATCTCCTTTGATCAGCTCATTGATTACTGCATGGATACCACCGGCTGAATTTAAGTTCTCCATATGGTTTTTACCGGCTGGAGTTAAAGAACAGATATGTGGTACCTGATCACTGATTTCATTAAATTTATCTAAAGGAAGATCAATCCCTGCCTCATGAGCAATTGCAGGCAGATGTAAAGCTGTATTTGTAGAACAACCTAGAGACATATCAACAGTGATTGCATTTTCAAATGAAGCCTCTGTTAAAATATCAGAAGGTCGAATATCATTTTCTACCAGTTTCATTACTGCTCTCCCTGCTGCCTTGGCCAGTCTGATTCGATCAGCCTTAACTGCGGGAATAGTTCCATTACCAGGTAGGGCAAGACCTAAAACTTCTGCCAGAGAGTTCATAGAATTGGCTGTAAACATCCCGGCACAGGAGCCAACTCCCGGACAGGCGGAGCGTGCAATCTGATCAAGCTCTTCTTCTTCCATTTTACCAGATGTAACTGAGCCAACTGCCTCAAATACATTGTGCAGATCAATTGCCTCACCACAGTGGCTGCCGTGCTCCATAGGTCCACCACTGATTACAATTGCTGGAATATCAAGTCTGGCTGCTGCCATCATCATTCCAGGCACAATTTTATCACAGTTTGGAATTAAAACCAGTCCATCTAGCTGATGACCATTAACAACAGCCTCAACTGAATCAGCTATAATCTCTCTACTGGCCAGGGAATAGTGCATCCCGCTGTGGCCCATGGCAATTCCATCACAAACACCAATTGTAGAAAAAGTTAAGGCTGTACCTCCAGCTGCTGTGATTCCATGTTCAACTGCATCTTTAATTCTATCTAAATGTTTATGACCGGGAATAATGTCATTGGCCGAATTGGCAATTCCAATTAAAGGTTTATCTAAATCATCATCATCAAGTCCCAGCGCATAAAGTAAAGATCTATGAGGTGCTCTTTCTATACCTTTTTTTATTTTATCACTTCTCATTTTATTCCTCCTTATACTTCTAACTGCTCTTATTGAAAAGCTCACTTATATTTTATCTTTAGTTCATTAAAAAAATATTAGCTTAAAAATAACTGCTGTTAATTAATCTGTATAAATTTCCTTACCAGTAGAGCCAGCAATTTTTCTAAATCTCTCTATCAGTTCAGTTGTCTTAGCTCCAACCTCACCATTGCCAACTTTGCGGCTGTCAACTTCCACTACCGGAATAACCTCTGCTGCAGTTCCACTTAAGAAACACTCATCTGCATTAAAGATATCATGTCTCGTAAATAGCTCTTCTTTAACTTCTAATCCCATTTCTGCTGCTATTTCGAGTACAACTTCTCTTTTGGTTCCTTTTAGAATTCCAGCGTAGATAGGTGGTGTATATAAAGTATCTTCGGATATAATAAAGATGTTATCTCCTGTACACTCAGCCACATAACCATCACTGTTTAAAATGATAGCTTCCGGTGCATCCTGCATGTTGGCCTCAATCCGGGCCATAATATTATTTAAATAATTTAAAGATTTAATGCGTGGATTAACCATCTCCGGACCATTACGGCGAGTTGGTACAGTAACCAGCTTTAAACCTGTTTCATATAATTCTTCTGGATAAAGCTGAATTGCACTAGCTATAATTACAATAGTCGGCTTAGGACACTTACGGGGATCTAATCCTAAGTCTCCTTCTCCTCTGGAAATTACTACTCTTATGTAAGCATCTTTTAGATCATTTGCTCTAATTGTCTCTAATATTGCTGTTTCCATCTCCTCTTTGTTTAGAGGAATATCGAGCATAATTGTTTTAGCTGACTCATATAATCTTTTAATGTGTTGATCCAGCATAAAGACACGGCCGTTATAAGCTCTAATCCCTTCAAAAATTCCATCACCATATAAGTAACCATGGTCAAAAACTGATACTTTTGCCTGATCTTCCGGGACAATCTCTCCGTTTAAATAAATATTTCTACTCACTACTTTGTCCTCCTTAAATTTATTTGAATTTTCAATTAAGCTGCTAGCTTTTTAGTATAGAAATAGCATTTTATTTAATATGTATTGGTTATAAATTATATAGATATATTTTTGAAAAGTCAAGAGCAAAGATATTCAAATTCAACTCCTTCCGCAGTAATTATATTAAAACAAAAAATAAGAAAAAATAAACTTCGCTAAATAATTTTTGTTGCAAAAACATCTTATTTTCACTTTAAAAAAACTAAATTTAAATATATTAACAGTAAATTTACTGAAAAAATATTTTCTGATTTCAGACGATTATATTTATCTAGATAGAATTAGATCTAGAGAGTAGCTTAATTTTTAATTTAAGATCCCAGTTAACTCTTAATTTAATTAAAATGTTAGGTTTTTAATAAATGTAAAAACAATTTAAATTAAGGCTTCTATTAAATAAAAACCACCCTAACTATAATTGAAATAAAGCAAAAAAGTTAGGATGGTTTCTATATTTTTAGTTTATTTATTTAAAATTTCTTTTAGTTCTTCTGGGGATAATTCCTGATATTCTTTTTCTTTCTGTTCTTTACCTTCTCGTAAATTATCTAAAATTTCTTCTCGATTTTTACTTCTCTTTTGAAGATAGTCAGCAATAATTTCTGCTTCAGTTTTATTGCTTACTATTTTGGTGCCTTTTTGCTTTTCAGATTTACTATTTTCAACTGGCATTTTTTCTTTATGATTTAAACCACTGTTTATCAAATGATTTTCTTGAGCATATTCTTCTCCATATTCAATTATTCTCGGGGTTACAAAAATCAGTAGTTCACTTCTTGACCGATCAGAACTTCTCGATTTAAATATCTCACCAATAATTGGGATGTCTCCTAAAAGAGGAACTTTGGACATTGATTCCTGTTCGTCTTCCTGAATTAAACCACCAATCGCAAAGGTTTCTCCATCCTTTAACCGTAATCTAGTAGTCACAGTTCTAGTTTTCTTAGGAGGAAGTGTTGCTCCTTCTGGTTTAGGTCCAAAACTGCTGACTTCAGGTGTCATTGATAATTCTATTTCATTGTTTTCTGTAATCCAGGGAGTAAAAGTAAGATCAATACCAGCCTGCATGTAATCAAAACTTTGATTACCTTCATCATCATAGACAGGATATGGTACTTCATCAGTTATTGACATATTTGCCTCTTCACCATTTAAGGTCATTAATCTTGGATTGGCCAATGTTTTAGAGTTACTATCATCATTTATTGCCCTTAAAAAATTAGGCCAGGTTAATTCTATTCCTTCAATTTGACCAAATGTTCCACCATCTGCATTACTTACAGATGGATCAGGTTGATCTTTAATAAAATGTAAACGGCTTAATGTTCCATTTTGTAAATCAACACCCAATTCTTTTAATTTATCTGTAGAAACTTCTTCAACTCTAACCTCAATTATTACCTGATCTTGAGGACGATTAATTTCTTTAATTAATTCTTCCACTCCGTCAAGCTTGTTTTTGGCTCCATTTACTATTACTTCTTTTCTTTTATTATTTAAATGAAGCTTAACATTAGGATAAAATTTCCCTACTATTTCAGTTATCTGTTCTATATCCACATAATCAACTCTAATATTTCTGGTATCTGGCTCTAAACTATTATCATAAGTTTTAGCCATAGAGAGTGCTTCTTTAACCTTCTGTTCTTCTCCACTTAAGGTCATTGTATTTGTAAGTTGATTTGTTTGAATATTTACACCCGGTAAAATAGTTCTTAGTTTTTGCTCTAAATCTGAAAGCTCAGCATTTAATACATTATAACTTTCTGTATAGACTACAATTTCTTGTTCTTGTTCTTTTTTAGCCTCTTCTACAGCCTTTTCCTTCTCTTTTTGGGCTTCAATTTCCGCAACAGTCTGAACTGAGTCCAAACGATTGATCATTTCCTTTATTTCTTTTACAATTTCTTTCTCACCTTTTAAAATAAACTGTCTACGGGCTGAATCAAGAGTAATCTGAGTTTCAGGAAAAATATCTTTTGTTATTGTTCCAATATTATCGAAATCAGCAGATTTTACTTCTACAAATTCTGTAATAATATCAGCATAAATGCTGTCCAGTCTTTCAGGAGCAGCTACAACAACTGTATTTCCATCCCATTCGTAACTTAAGGCTCTAGTCTGTGTAATTAAATCTAATGCTTTAGTAAAAGTTATATCTTTTAAATCAACTGTTATAGTTCCTGAGACATTACTATCAGTAATTAAATTTACATCTGCAACTTCTGCAATGGCCCTCAAAACATCTACAACAGCAGTATTTTTAAAATTCATATTTTCTATTTTATCCTGAGGACCTGCGAAAACACCTATCGAAAATACTAATACAAAAATCATAGTTAAAATAACAATACTTTTTTTATATTTCATCTACTTCCCCCCCAATCTTTAACCGAAGTTTAACTCCGCGGTTTTGTACTATTACACTCTCTTTTTCAATAGCAATTATCTGATAACCATTTTGTTCATAATTCCCGCGGATAAATTCTACATTACCTCCGGTGCTCAGCAGTGCAACTTTTTCTTTATTACTGCTGATTATTCCACTTAAAGAAAATGGAAGCTCTCTTTTTATATCTTCAGCTGTTATTCTAGGCAGTTCAGGCTCTTGTTTTTGAGCTTGAGCACTGTCATTTTCAGCTGAATCATTACTATTTAACTGATTTTCTTCTCCATTCTCCTCAGTCTCAGTTTCACTTTTTGCTGGCTCCTCTGGTACTGGTTCTGGATCAGCAAATTCTACAAAAGGATTTCTAAATTTTTTTCCACTATAAATCTCCTGCTTAGTAGTTTCTGCTAAGACAGAAATCGAGTTTAGAAAAATAAAAATAAATATTAATAAAATAATTAATATTTTATTTCGCATCTATCTCAGCTCCTCTCCGTAAGAGTTCTTCGTCTACAAGGCGATCATGATAGAGTACTGTCATTGAAAGTAAAACTCCATCATTACTACGGCTAATATTAACATCTCTAAATTCAAACCAGTAATTCCAATCCTTAAAAGCTTCTAAAAGATTACTTGCTTCTCTAAAGCCACCAACAATATTAACTGACATTGAAATATTAGTTTCGTTATCTTTGGGTCTAAATAATTCTAAACCTAAATTAGTACTCTTAGCAATTTCTCTAAAATCAATTAAGAGATCAATAATATCTTTATTTATATATTGGCCCCTGCTCTCTAAATCATCTATTATCTGCTTATATTCGGCTTTAATCTCAGGTATCCTACGAGCAAAAGACATTGCTATATCTAATCGATTCTGTCTGTTATTCCTCTCATTTTCTAAACTAGCAATTTCAGCTTTTAAGGGCTGATAAAAATAAAAGTAATAAACTGCTGTGAGGGCTATGATAAATGCTAGAACCAGTAATATTTTTTCTCTATTGGTTAAGTTTTTAAACATCTATTCCCCCTCCTCTCCCACAATATCAGAAGTAAGAATAAAGCTTACTACTTCTTGTTTTTCTAAAGTATCTAATTTTACATTAATAAAATAGGGAGAATCAATTAAAGCCTGTCTAAATTCCTGCAGCTCTTCTGCTACTCTGGTGCGTCCTCTGATACTTAATGTTTTTTGTCTTAAAGAAAAATTATCAATAACTCCTCTTAAAGGTGTAATATACCCAAGAGCTTCAATTGGACCATCCCATCTATAATCGGGAACAGTTGGTGTTTTTTTTAGTTCAGTTACTAGCTCCTCATATTCTTTATATTCACTTTCGCGTGGTAAATAAATGTCTAATTGTCTTTCTATACTTTCAATTTCTGCTTGCACATAATTTCTATCTGAAATTAGAGAATAATGGAGAATGCCGATCATCATAATTGGAATTAAAACTGCTAAAAGTAATGAGACTCCAAAGAAATCAAAAGTTATTTTCCTTTTTTCTTCTTTGATCAGGTTAATCCGCATCTGCCATCACCTCACTTATTCCTAAACCTAAAGCTACTGCAAATTCACTTTTGCAATCCTTACAGTATCTATCTTTCTCTGGTTTATAATTTGTATTTTTAAAGGGATCAATGATAAAAATTTCTCTATTTAAATCTTCAATTAAATAAGTTTTTAATCCTTTAAGTCTGGAGCCACCACCAGTGATAAATACTTTATTAATTTCCTGGCGTCTATTTTTTATATTAAAATAATCAAAAGAACGATTTAGTTCGGCTGAGAGATCAGAAGTAAGTTCATTCAGCCGATTTTCTTCTTCTAAAACCATATCCAGCTGAATTGTATCCATAAGTTCCTGCTGATTATCTTTTTCTATTTGATCAGCATTTAGGCCCTCTTCGAATTTTAATTCTTCTGCAGCCTCATATTCATTCCCCTGGATATCCATCAAAGTTTTAGTAAACTGACTTCCACCTATATTGATAGTTCTGGATAAGAAAATATTGTCTTTATTAGCAATAGTAATCTGAGTTGCTGAAAAACCAATATCAATAACTGCAACTATATTATCGCACTGATTTTGATAATCCAGCAGAGAAACTAAGGCAATGGGCTGAGCACTAACTACTGATACTTTTAGATTATTTCTTTCGAAAGGGGCTAAAAAATTATCAATAATATTTTTCTTGACAGCTGAAATTAAATATTCAACTGTTTCTGCTCCCTCTTTAACCTTAAAAAAATCAAGAGCAGCATTTTCAACTGGATAAGGTATCTGCTCATCTGCTTCCCATTTTAAGGATTCTTTTATTTCTTTTTTATCCATCTTTGGCATTTCTACATTTCTGATTAAAAGCTCATTACTGGGCACAGCAGTAATAATATAGTCGGCTTTTTTCTTAAACTGATCTAAAAAGTTTTTAATTTCTGCTGCCAACAGTGATTCATCTTTAATCACTCCATCAGTAATTGTCTCCCGAGGGAGTTTCTGCAGCTTAGTATCCAGAATTTTAAAACGCTTATCTCCTGTTTTTTTGATCTGAGCTGCTTTTAGAGCATAAGTGCCGATGTCGATACAGGTATATATATTGTTTTTTAAAAACATATAATCACCTCATTTAAGTGAAATAAAATCTCTTAATCTCTAATATTTAAAATATATTTTAATTAAACTACTTAAATATTTAGATCAAACTTCTTTTTCCATTTATTAATCATATAAAATTTCTAAATTTCCACTACTTGTTTCAATAGAAGAACCAACACCTGATTCAAATTCAAAATTATTTAATAATAAATTCATTTCATAGTTATCATAATTATTAATATCGAATTTAAATTTCAATATATTTTTCTTTAAAATTTCTATTTCAATATTACTAAATATATTATTAGTTTTTTTACTGCCGTTTAAACTTAAATAAAAGTTATCATTTTCTTTAATAAATTTAAGTTTATCTGTACAACTATCACATTCGCCAAAAGTATCTATCTTTAATTTAGTAACATCTCTTAATGCGTTTTTTATAATTTCTTCAGATAAATAAATATCTCTTTGAATCTTAATTTTATTACTGCCCAACTGATAATTTAAAAAACCAGAATTAATAAAAGAATAAATAGATAATAATATAATACTAGAAATAACAATATATAACATTAGTTCAACTATAGTAAAACCATTCTCATTATCCTTCATAATTTATTCCTTTCTAATAAAGGTAGTTAGTTCAATTTTTTTATTATTGTACATATTACTTATTTTTAAAATATAACCAATAGTCTCCCCTTCATCATTTTCTACATTATGAATTATATCTGCCTGACCGGTATCTATCCATTTTTGAATATTATTTTCATTTATTTCTTCTTCAGGATTAGGTAATTCTGAAGAATGCCTATATATTTTTTCAAATTGATTAGCAATTTCTGAAACACTTTGATCTTTTTGTCCAGAAGAAATTATTCTAATGAAACTACTCCCAAATAGATTTAACATAATTACTCCAAAAATACCAAAAATTAAAATAGAGACAAGAACTTCTATTAATGAAAAGCCATCATCTGAAAAATATAACTTATACATTATTGATCACCTTCAATACCCCATTTTTGATCCCAATCATAAATGTTTTTGCTGTCATCAAAAGGAATACAGATACCTTCTTCTGGTAATTCATATGCGCCTGCTTGAACAACCACTTCACCATCATATTCTACACCTTTTGCAAAATATAATACTAAATCATCTTCTTCTATATCTTCAGGCTCAGATGAAGGAAAAAAACAAATTTTAGAATCTTTTCCCAATTCGATTGGCATATGAAAAAATGATTTATCTGCATTTATTCTCATATGATTATTTCTTTTAATTTGAATTCCTTTACTATTATCACCCGACTTCTTCCCCTGCTTGATATAAGTATTATCAAAACTTATAGTATCTTGAACTGTAATCTCAAAACTTTCACAATTTTGTTTTAAGCTATTACCTGGACCTCCACCCGCAACAAAATCAGAATTAAATTCATATGGACTTCCTGAACAATCAAGAACACCACTATTTCCTTTCACTAAATTTTCATCCTGAAAAGTTGGGGTGCCAACTGGATAGTTACCAGGTTCTGGAGCATCATAAATATCCAATTTTTTTAAATTAGGTGAAGAAGATGTTAAAATATAACTAGCCCTATTAGTTACTGCATCTTTAAACTTTCCTCTTGAATTTACTTCGATTTTTTCTATCTGATTCATGTTATCTACATTCAATCCTGAAACAGTTAGTATATTATCATCTTGATCATAAATCGTTAAATCAACTTTAATTTTATCATATTGAGAAGTATTATATGAAATATTATCTTC
>Ga0182238_1000072_pt1 | contig 36673 bp, 30 predicted proteins | sample hydfrates6_PW_90_FD_132439 | JGI IMG/M metagenome (GOLD analysis project Ga0182238, IMG submission 132439) | Subsurface microbial communities from deep shales in Texas, USA - hydraulic fracturing test 6_PW_90 | ecosystem: Environmental > Aquatic > Deep subsurface > Shale gas/oil reservoir >... | reverse complement strand
TGAGAACTTAAAACGCCGAGTATTTTTATCATTGCTAAGTATTTAAGAGCAATTCAAAAAATTAAAGAGATAACTTGATTCAAACGGTGCTATTTAGATTTCACAACATTTGTCAAAGAGCCTATTATTTCTCCAATTTAGAGTCTGTCAATGACTCAAAAAATATTTTACTGATAATGAACTCCTCTACTTCCATATTTAAAGTGGAAAAAGGTCACAATTAAAACTAAAATAAGTAAAATAACTGATTGAGCGGCTGCCAGTCCCGGGCGGAAGTTAACAAACATATCCCGATACAGCTTATAAATCACGATATTGGTAGCATCTGCCGGGCCACCCTGAGTCATAATATCTACTATTCCAAAAGACTGGAAAATGGTAAAAATTATGTTCATTATAATTAAATAAAAGGTGGTTGGAGAAAGCAAAGGAACTGTAATCTTTCTAAAAATTTGAAATGCATTGGCACCATCAATCCTTGCTGACTCATAAACACTGTCCGGAATCGACTGCAGACCGGCCAGAAAAAAGATGATATTAAAGCCCATATTTTTCCAGATGGTTGCAATGATAATCGCTATAAAAGCAAAAAAACCGTTGGTCAGCCAGGGTACCTGAACATTAAACAGTAAATCTAAAAAATAATTGATATGGCCTGCAACCGGATTTAAAAGAAAAACCCAGAGAGAACCGGCGACTGTCGGAGAAATAGCATAAGGTATAAAAAATATAGTCCGATAAATTTTAATCCCCTTCAGCTTCTGATTTACTAAGACAGATAAAACTAGGGAAACTGCCAGCCCACCAAAAATTGTGATCAAAACAAAAACAGCTGATCTGACTAAACTTGCTCTGTAGACTGGATCTGTAAATAAATTTATATAATTATCAAAGCCCGAGTAGATTCTCCTTGAGCCAAATGGAGCTGTGCGGTATAAACTCAAAATTACAGATTGAATTGTCGGCCAGTATAAAAAGAGTGTTAAAATAATCATTGAGGGTAAAATTAGCAAATATGGTACTGAAAAATGTGAGTCATAATCCTGTTCTTTCAATTCTTTCTACCTCCCCTGGAATATATAATAGGTTGAATATTTATGATTGACAATGGAAAAATCCCCCTCCCCAGTAAATGAGGAAGGGGGAAGTAGTCACTTTTGCGCTGTTAAATTGCTAAAAGCGCCTTATTCAAAAAGTGAATTGTACTGTTCTAATGATCTGTCAACTCTGGAAGCTGCTTCGTCCATTGCTTCCTGAGGAGTCATATCTCCCTGCAGAGTCTTTTCTACTGCTTCTTCTACAATCTGTCTAACTTCAGGGAAGGTACCAATTAGTGCACCCTGAGTTGAAGGAGCTCTCTTACTTAGTAATAACTGAAGGAAAGCAGTTAGATGATTTGGATTTTGGGCAAAGAACTGTCCATTCATTTCATGCTCTACAGCTGCTTTAGTTACTGGGAAATAACCGGTATTTTCAAACCAGTATACCTGCTGCTCCATTTCGGAAAGGAAGCTTAAGAATTCCCAGGCTGCTTTCAGCTCTTCTTCAGGATGGTCTCTGACTGCCCAGAGGCTTGCTCCACCGATAATAACTCCACCACGGTCTACGCCTTCAGGACGAGGGAGGAAAGCTGTTCCCAACTCATAACCATCATTTTCAGCGTTATTAGTAAAGTTAGTAACCTGTGCAGTTGATTCAATCATCATGGCAGCTCTACCTGACAGGAAGGCCTGCTTGGCTCCATCCCAGCCGCGGCCAGGATTTAACATAATACCTTCATCAACCATTTCCTGCCATAATTCAATAAATCTCACAACTGGCTCCTGATCCAGATAAGACTCGGTAGCTCTTCCTTCACCGCGTCCATTATTATTGTTAACAAGTAAGGCATCCTGATTGGCTGTCATCTGCTCAACAAACCAGCCGACTATACCTAAGGTAAATCCATAACGCTCAACATCTCCGTCTTCATTACGGATTGTAAGTTTGCGAGCATATTCTTTTAATTCCTCAAAAGTCTGAGGTGGCTGGTTTGGATCCAGACCTGCTTCTTCAAAAGCATCCTTATTATAGTATAAAATAGGTGTTGAAGAGTTAAATGGCATAGAATTCAGCTGACCATTGACATTATAGTAATTAGAAACAGGAATTAAAAATTTACCCCAATCAAAACTATCATCCTGAGCAACTTCTCTTCCCAATTCTTCTACAGGGATAATAATACCACTATCAAGCATAACCTGAGTCCCAATCTCATAAATCTGAACTATATGAGGTGCCGATCCACTCTGGACTGCTGCCTGAGTTTTGGTTAAAGTATCATTATAACTACCTGTATTCTGAGCCTCAACCTGAATATCGTCATGACTTTCATTAAATCTGTCAACAATAGTGTTTACGATCTCACCATTATAGCCACCCATCGCGTGCCAGAACTCAATAGTTACAGGCTCCTGAGCTGCTGCAGAAAAAGTCAGGATAAATGCAAGAACAACCACCATTAACACACTAAATTTTCTCATTTAATAATTCACTCCTCCTAATAGTTGTTTTGGCAAAATTTTTTTACCTTATCCCCCCTTTATTATCTATTTTATAATTGTTTATTTGTAAAATCCCATCCGACACAAAAAATTACAAATATTGATTCCGTTGCAAATATAATTATATAGATTTTTTAATTATTTGTCAATTCATAATAATGATTATATTTAATTTTCTAAATATTTTTTTACAGCTCTTTGCTGACCACTTCTCTAACTTAATCTAAGTCACTGCTCTTTTCAATAATTTACTCGGCTTTATTAATTTAACTCTTAAATTAATTCGATAAAAGTCTTGCATTAATATCTTAAAATGCTTATACTAATATAGATGCAAAATTGAATTAAACTGACCAATTTCAAATAAAAAGAGAAAATGAAAACGAGGGGATTAAAATTTTATTTAAATCATACTACTTTATTTATTTTATTTACGTTGCTGCAACAACCTATATCAATATTCATTTTGAATCAATCGGAATCAGCGCCTCTCAGATTGGTTTAATGACAGCTGTGGCTAAAGCATTGGCGATTACCGCTCTACCTGTCTGGGGCATGATGTCTGATTATTTTGAAGCCAATAAAAAAATTCTTATCTTTACTATTCTGGGCACACTGACCTTTTCACTCAGTTTTTTATTAACCAAAAGTTTTTTTATAATCTTTATTCTCTACAGCTTTTTTATGATTTTCAGCAGTTCAGTGGTTCCACTTTCCGATTCACTGCTGCTTAACCATCTGGATGAAAAAGCGGAACAGTACGGTCAATTTAGAGTCTGGGGTTCGATTGGCTATATGGCAGGAATTATTCCTTTTGGCTGGATAATTGAACAGACTCAGTCGGAAGCTACTTTTATCCTTGCCGCCAGCGGGCTCTTTTTGTCGCTATTTTTTGCCTACAAATTACCTAAAAGTAAACGGACAATTAAGGTTGCCAGTCTGGGCAGTTTTAAGCTGCTCTTTAAAAATAAAGATCTGCTCTACTTTTTAGTTTTTACCTTTTTAATTCAGGCTCCTCTAACTGCCAATTTTGTTTATTTTCCAATTTACTTTAAATCAATTGGGGGAGGAGAAAGTTTACTTGGCATCGGAATGTTTATTGCTGCCGGTAGTGAACTGATTATCTTTCAGAAGGCTGATATTTTCTTAAAAAAATTCAAATTGAAAAAAGTCCTGCTGCTCTCTGCTGTAGCTTTTGGAATCCGCTGGTTTTTAATATCTATCTGGACATCACCAGTACTGCTTTTATTAACTCAGCTCTTTCACGGCTTAACCTATGCTCTCTTCCATGTTACTGCAGTCAGCTATATTTCGAAATTGGTGGGAGAAAAATTTCGCTCTACCGGTCAGAATCTCTATGCCTCAATCATCAGTATCAGCACAGTTGCCAGCAGTCTGCTGGGAGGTATGATTTATGATGGAGCTGGCGGGGCAGCAATGTATGCTCTGGGCAGTGCGATCTCCTTAATTGCGGGTTTCAGCTACTTTTATCTGCTGCACAAAATTGAATACGGTCAAAAAAATTAGATTTTAAACCCTGTTTCTAAAAATTAAGCAGGGTTTTTTTAACTAACAGCGAAATATAAAATTAGCGGCTTTTATTTTGCTTATATTTAAAAAATTCATAATATTATTAATTCGGGAGGTAATCAGATTGAACAGCAAGTTTGCTAAAAAATATCGTTATTTAGCTTATCTTTTAATTGCACCATCAATTATTATTGTTACTACCTTTTTGATTTACCCTTCAATCCAATCACTTTACTTAAGCTTTTTCCGCTCTACACCCTTTGGCAACAGGCAGATCTATGTAGGGATAGAAAATTTCCAGCGGCTCTTAACTTCTCCTGCTTACTGGAACAGTTTAACCCGCTCTCTGGTTTTTACAGCGATTACAGTTTTTATTTCGATTTCATCTGCCTTAATTCTGGCGGTTGTTACCAACAAAAAAATAAGAGGTGCTAAAATTTATAAAAGTTTACTGATCTGGCCTTTTGCTTTTTCCTTTGCTTTTGCCGGTATTATCTGGGGAGTTTTAATGCACCCCAATGTAGGAATTATGTCTCATTATATTCAACTGATAACCAGATTTGAATTTAACTGGATCAATAGTGGAACAGCAGCTTTTATCTTAATTATTATTGCTTCCAGCTGGAGAATGCTCGGCTATAATTTTATCTTTTTTATTGCCGCCCTCCAGAATGTCTCACCTGAACTCTTAGAAGCAGCTGACATTGACGGAGCGAGCCCCTTTACAAAATTCTGGCGGATTACCTTTCCCCTGATTTCACCAATAACTTTTTTTCTGCTGATCATGAATACCCTGCAGGTTTTCTTTTTAACCTTTGGCGTAGTAGATGTTTTAACCCAGGGCGGACCGGCTCGAGCCACAGATATAGTTACCTATAAATTATTTAGAGATGCCTTTTTAAGTATGAGAACCGGTTATGCATCTGCTCAGTCAATTATTCTCTTTGTTTTTGTTGCAGTGATAACTATTATTCAGTTCAAATATGCAGGCGAAAAAGTATTCTATCAGTAGAGGAGGCAGTTCAAAATGAAGCGCAAGAAATCAACTACAATATTTATTCACCTATTTTTAATAATTTCAGTTTTTTTAGTTTCATTCCCAATAATTTATGCCTTTATGGTCAGTACTTTAAATGTCAATGAGGTATATTCTTCCCCCCCAAAATTACAGCTGGGAGATAATATGATCAATAACTACCGTGAAGCCTGGCAGCGCTCTAATATGGGAAAACTTCTTTTTAACAGTTCCTTTATTTCAATCGTTACCGCGGTGGGAAAAATTATTCTTTCTATCTCGGCAGCCTTTGCCTTTGTCTATTTCGGGGAATTCCCCGGCAAAAATATACTTTTTATTTTAATTTTAATTACCCACATGCTGCCCCTGCCGATTAGAATTGTGCCGACCTATCAGTTAATGGATAATTTAGGCTGGCTTGATACCTATTATGCGCTGACCATTCCTTTTTTCGCCAGTGCTACCGGAGTTCTTCTGTTTAAGCAGTTCTATATGACAGTACCGGAATCACTGCTGGAGGCAAGCTTAATCGACGGCATTACTCCACTCAGATTTCTCTGGTCAATTTTGATTCCACTTTCTAAAAGTAATATTGTTGCTCTTTTTACTATAGAATTTATCTGGGTCTGGAACCAGTACCTCTGGCCTTTAGTTACAACCAACAGTGCCCGGGTGCGGGTGGTTCAAATTGGGCTGAAGATGCTGATTCCCTCTGACGCTCAGCCGGAATGGAATGTGATTATGGCAGCTCTAATTATCGGTGTTATTCCACCACTACTAGTTTATTTGACCCTGCAGAAAAGCCTGGTTGAAGGTTTTGCCATGCAGCAGGATAAATAATATAAGAAAAATGAAAGAAATTTATCGAGGAGGGATAAACTGAAATACTTTTAAAAATTAAGATAAATTGGGGGTGAGATTTTAAGTATTCAATTTGGGGAAGTTGAATTGTGATCTCAAATTAGTGGTCTATTGATTCATGTTTCATCAAAAAAAGGAGGTGTAATCTTCATTTATTAAATTAAATGAAGAGAATTTATGTTAAAAAAATCTATTATTATTTTAACCTTAGTTACACTCTTTGCTTTTAGTGCAGCAATGGTTTCCGCTCAGACAATTGAACTCGAGTTCTGGCATGCCATGAGTGGCGGTCGTACTGCAGCAGTAGAAAAAATTGTTGATGGTTTTAACGCAGAACATGATGATATTAATGTAACAGCACAGTTTACCGGAAGTTATGCAGAAACTCTAACTCAGGGTATTTCTGCAGTTCGCTCCGGCAATCCACCCCACATTATTCAGGTCTATGAAGTAGGAACTCAGACCATGCTGGATAGTGAAGCTATTGTCCCTGTTTATGAAATTGCAGAAGGCAAAATCGACTTCGGCAGTGTTATTCAGCCTATTTTAAATTACTACAGTGTTGATGGCAAACTATATTCAATGCCTTTTAACTCTTCAACTGCAATGCTTTATTATAATAAAGATGCTTTTGCAGCAGCAGGAATTGAAACAGTTCCAGAAACCTGGGCTGATATCGAAGAAATGGGTCTGCAGATCATCGATAGTGGAGCAGCCAACCACGGTCTTTCCTTTGGCTGGCCAGCCTGGATTTTAGAGCAGATGCATGCTTATCACAACAAACCTTATGCAAATAATGATAATGGTCGCAGCGGCAGAGCAAGTGAAGTTTATCTTGACCGTGACTTCGCTAAAATGGTACTTGGAACCTGGACAGATTTAGTAGAAAAAGATGTTGTAGCTTATGGTGGCCGTGAATATTCTGCCAACCAGGACTTCTTAGCTGGTGAAGTTGCCATGTTAATCCAGTCCACATCTTCTCTAAGTTCCATTATGGAATCAGCTGATTTTGAAGTTGGTACTACCTTCCTGCCTCGTTTTGAAGGCCAGGGTATTGGTAACTCAGTTATTGGTGGAGCTTCCCTCTGGGTTATGCAGGGCCACAGCGACGAAGAATATGAAGCAGTTGTAGAATTCTTTAAGTATCTAAGTAAAACTGATGTTACAATTCAGTGGCACAAAGACACAGGTTATTTCCCATCTACAAATGCAGCAGTTAAAACTCTGATGGATGACCGCTGGTTCAGCGACAATCCTAATTACCTAACTGCCTTCCTGCAGGTATTAAGTGGAGTTCAGTCACCTGCAGCCAATGGTGTGCTTTTAGGTAACTTTGTTGAAATCAGAGATATCGTTGATACAGCTGTAGAAGAAGCCTTTACCGGTGAAGCTACAGCAGAAGAAGCTCTTAATAAAGCTGACGAGCAGGCTGATAATGTACTTCAGGATTATACAGAGCTCTTTAATGACTAAACTGGCTAAAATATAATCTGATTTTAATGCCCGGCTGCAGTCTCTCTGCAGTCGGGTTTTAATTTAAGACTTGAATTTAGTTGAAAGTACTGATAAATTAATAGATAGAGTTTATATTTTATCTTCCAGCAGATTGAAGATAATTATCTTATTATCTAAAATAACTAAAATTTAGATTTTGAAAGGGGCAGCAGATGAGTGATTTAAGTCAGCTTAATTTTTTTATACTGGATATGGATGGAACAATTTATCTGGAAAACGATCTACTGGAGGGAAGTCTCGACTTTCTGACAGAACTTAAGGCAGCAGATAAGGATTACATATTCTTAACCAATAATTCTTCTAAAAATCGGGCCGATTATCAGCAGAAACTGCAGCGGATGGGGATTAAAGCTGCAGCTGAAAAAATAATTAATTCTGGTGAAATTACAGCTTCCTACCTGGCTGAAGCAGGCGAAAAAAAGGGCAAGCAAATTTATCTTTTAGGGACTGATTCTCTCAAAGAAGAGATGGAGCGCTTTGGACATCAGGTTGTCAATAACATAGAAAATATCAGAGAAAAGCCGGAAAATGTTGATTATGTAGTTTTGGGTTTTGATAAGACCCTAAACTACAAAAAACTCTGGGATGCCCACGAGTTAATTCTCTCCGGAGTTGACTATGTGGCCACCCATCCTGATCTGGTCTGTCCTTTAAGTGGAGGCAAAACCCAGCCGGATACCGGGGCAATGATCGAGCTGCTGGCAGCTTCAACCGGCAAAAGGCCCTTAATTGTGGGTAAACCTTCCAAACTAACTGTTGATTATATTTTGAATAGGTTTAAACTGAAAAAATCTGAGCTGGCCATGGTCGGTGACCGCTTATATACAGATATGCGGATGGCTGATGATGCTGGAATTACCGGTATTCTTGTTTTGAGTGGAGAAACAAAAGCAGCAGATCTAAAAGAGCTCAGCAGTGAGCAGAAGTATTTTGATTATGTATTTGAAGATGTAGCAGAGTTAAAGAAAAAATTATAGCTGCTGATGAAAATAGAATCTAAATACAGAAAAGAGCCAGCAAATTAAATGCTGGCTCTTTTTGATCAAACTAGTTTATAGATTTTTATCAACTAACTAGCCGCTCTAACTTTACTCTCCGACAGCTTTCTGGTCCTGAAAATCGCGAACAAAAATCATATTTTCCATTTCTTCTATTGCCCGCTGCAGCTGATTGTCAGCCTCATCTTCCTCAGTTTCCTCGTCTTCCGCAGCAGCCTGAATAGCTTCAACGTCAAGCTCTACCTTGATCTCAGGTTCAATTCCCTTTTCGTGAATATAATTTCCGTCAGGAGTATAATAACGAGCAGTTGTCAAACTAACTGCTGAGCCATCTTTAAGTGGTACTACTGACTGCACAACTCCCTTACCAAATGTGGTAGATCCGATCAGCTTACCGCGGTCATAGTCCTTGACAGCTCCAGCAACAATTTCCGAGGCGCTGGCAGATCCTTTATTAATTAGAATTATTAAAGGAATCTCAGTATCAGCCTCAATCTCCTGATTAACTTTCAGAACTCTTTCAGTTTCGTCCTTCTGTCTGACAGAAACAACAACACCTTCATCTAAAAATACTGAAGAAACATTAACAGCCTCATCCAGTAGACCGCCCGGGTTGTTTCTCAAATCAAGAATAATTCCCTGAGCTCCCTCTGCTTTTAGATCAGCAACTGCAGTTTCCACTTTTGTCCCAACATCCTCAATGAACTGCGCCAGACTAATATAACCGATTTCCTCAGTTTTCATTTCCTTTTCAACATAGGGTACTTCTATATCTTCCCTGGTAATTTCAACCTCAAAAGGTTCTTCATCGCCCCGGTCAATGGTCAGAGTAACATCTGTACCTTCTTCCCCGCGCATTAGATCCACTGCTTTCATCTGTGACATCTCTGCAGTTTCCTGACCATCAATTGCGCTAATAATATCACCAGATCTCAGCCCGGCTCTTTCTCCGGGAGTGTTTTTAATTGGAGAAACGATTGTCAGCTTATTATCTCTCATTGTAATTACAATTCCAATACCGCCATAATGGCCCTCATATTCCTGCTGCATCTCTTCGTATTCTGAAGGAGACATAAAATAGGAATAGCGGTCCACTTTATTTAACATGCCATCAATGGCACCTTCGATCAGGGTTTCAAACTCTACATCCTCAACATAATAATTCTGCAGTAGAAACATTACATCCTGAAAGGCATCAGCCTTGGTGTAATTTTCTTCCTGCTGCTGCGGCTCCTGGGGAAGCTGTTCTTCTACGGTGCCGTCCTGAGCCGAAACTGCAAAAGTAAATAATAGTAAAAATGCCAGTGTGATAAACCAAACTTTATTCTTAAATTTCTCTCTAATTCTCTGCATTAAATTAGCCACCTGCTTTCTTAAATTAATAAACACAAACCATCAAAACCTGATAAAATAAAATTGTTAATGAGCTATTTCTGTAAACCCTTCGCCCAACACCTCGTGCACATTGCTGATAATTACAAATGCTTCTTTATCTATTGCTGCCACTTCTTTTTTCAATTCGGAAACTTCAGACCGAGAAATTATACAGAGCAGCACCTGTTTGGGATCACCGGTATAGCCACCTCTGGCATCAAATTCTGTTATGCCGCGGTTGAGGTCATTAACCACCATCTGATTGATCTCTTCAGCTTTATCAGAGATAATCAGCACCCCTTTTTTGAAGTTCAAACCTTCCTGAACAACATCAATTGTCTGAGAGGTAATAAAAATAGTAACTGCAGCATAGAGCGCAACTTCCAGATTGAAAAAGATTCCCGCCAGAGCTACTACAACTCCATCAGCTATTAAAAGACCCTCTCCAACTGTAATTCCGGTAAAATAATTGATCAGGGAAGCAATCAAATCAGTCCCGCCGGTAGTACCCCGGGATCTAAAAACTATTCCCAGACCGATACCACCAATTACTCCTCCGTAAATTGAGGCGAGCAGCAGATCATCTGTCAGGGCAGTCATGTGGGGCTGCAGTAAATCAGTAAAAACTGAAAGTGAGACTATACCATAAATGGTTCTAATCCCAAAAGTCATCCCCATGATCTTAACTCCTGCCAGAAAAAGCGGAATATTGATCACCAGCATGGTAATACCAATTGGAAAAGATGTTATGTAGTAAATAACTGTCGCCAGACCGCTGACACCACCTGCTGCAATTCTATTTGGTACCAGAAAGACCGTTAAAGCCAGTGCAATTAAAAAAGATCCGACTGTAATTCCAAGATAATCGATAAAAATTCTTTTTTTCAAACTATCTCCCCCTTATAAACTTATCTCCTTGTAAAAATTTAGTTTTCGTTATAATTCGACTTAAATATCCAGCCTTAGAACAGCATTCCGGCTGTATTTACTCAAATATTTATTTGCTGTCAAAAAATTTGGCTTTGATAACCAGATAAATAAACTTCGGCAGGGCCAGCATTCTACCAAAACGAGACGGCTCCTGCAGCAGCCTGTAAAACCACTCTAAAGCAGCCTTCTGCATCCAGAGCGGAGCCCGCTCGACCTCACCTGCCAGCACATCAAAACTGCCGCCAACTGTAATGGCAGCTCCTACATTTAACTTCTTTAAATTGTTATCCAAAAATTTCTCCTGCAGGGGAACTCCCATTCCCACCAGGAGCAGATCAATATTTTTTTGATTAATTTCTGCAATCACCTGCTGCTGATTTTCGCGGTCTAAATAGCCGTGGTGATAACCAGAAATTGTTAGTTCAGGATAATCATTTTTTAAATTTGCCACCGCCCTGTCGACAACTCCCGGTTTCCCGCCCAGGAAATAAAAATTTATATCCTCTGCAGCCAATTCCTTAAATAATGAACTTATCAGATCAAAGCCGGCTACCCGCTCTTCCAGCGGCTCTCCCATAATTTTTGAAGCAATTACAACTCCGATTCCATCAGCGGTTGCCAGATCAGCTGAATTTAAAATCCTGGCCAGATCCCGATCTTCAGCTGCCAGGGCCAGCATCTCCGAATTGGGGGTCACCACTAAAGAAGACTGACTGTGATCAGTGCTCAGTTCTCTTACCCTCTCTACTGCCTGCTTCATGTTGAGCCGATCGATATTAACCTCAAGTATTTTTATCAGCTTTCGCAAGTGTCAACCTCCTCCAGCACCAGTTCTGCAAAATCTTCCGCTTCAGATTTTTTGAGCTTCAAAAACCCCTTAATCTTTTTGCGCAGGCTGTATCTTGCTGCGAAAATATTTTCCAGCTCTGCTGCAGCCTGATCTGCCTCTAGATCTTCAAGCTTAATTAAAGGTAGATAGTCAAGTTCTGACATCAGCCCTTCAATTTTTGGATCATAACTTAAAGCCAGCAGCGGAATTTGATTTAACAGGGCAAAAATTAAACTGTGGAGTCGGACTCCAACAAATAAGTCCAGCTGTGAAAAAGCTTTGAGGGCTTCTCCAGGCACCGGCGGCAGATCACAGATTTCCGCCTCAGCCTTTAACTTCTTCTGCAGCTGTAGTGAGCTTTCCTCATCTGAACCCTGGTGCATCGGAAAAATAATAAACTTAATCTTCTTGCCCTCAGCAAATTGATTTAAGGCTGCAGCCAGCTCCGAAATATAGTCAACCGACCAGGGGCGAACTGAAATCCCGACTTCTATTTTCCCTTTAATCTGCTGTTTCAAATTATTCAGCGGATCATAAAGAGCAAATACAGGGTCAACAGTCAGCTCGATTTCCTTTTTGACCCCAATCTCCTGCAGCAGATTTTGCGATCCCTGATCTCTAACTCCCAGCAGCTCAAATCTATTCAGACTGAAAGCTGTTAAAAGCTGGCTCCATTTTTTGTTAAGTGGTCCTGCTCCCTGGGCATAATAAACGGTTTTTGTCCCCTGCAGCCTGGCCAGCCAGGCCAGCCCCAGATAATAGGGAACCGAAAAGCTCCCGGTCACATCCTGCAGCAGGCTGCCGCCTCCACTGATAAAAAGGTCGGCCTCTGCCAGAGCGGCAAGAATCTGAATCACAGATGTTCTGCTGACCGCATTCAGACCATAGCGCTCGGCTGTCTGCTCAGGCTCAGCCGAAAGAACAGTTATTTTTAGATCTTTACTTTTTTCTTTTAAAAGTGAGCTTATTCCGGCCAGCACCGCCTCATCCCCGAGGTTGTTGAAACCGTAATAACCCGAAATTACAATATTTTTCATTATTTAACCTCAGTCAGATAATATTTTTGATAAAGCCGATTAAGCAGCCGATAAGCGAAAATAATAACTGCAGCAACTGCAAAACTCAACCAGTAAGCGTGAAAAGTCCTGAGCAGAGAAATCTGGACTGGTGTATGCAGATGGGAAAAGGTGTTAACTGTAGTTATTACTCCCACTGAAGCCAGCATCAGCAGTGGATAAAAATATAGCTCTTTCCGCTTGCGGGCACTAAGATAGAGTGAAAATATAAATAACGGGTGTCCGATTAAAAACTCTTTAAAGCGCGGCCGCACATAAAGAATCTTTTCCAGCAGACTGCGGACAGTCAGTTCCCAGGCCGGCACCGGCAGCAGCGGGAAGTTCCCGGTTCTCCCGATATAAATAACTGCAATTAAGGCCAGTCCTCCAGCCAGAATAATATGTTTAACTTTTATTACTTTTTCCAGCAGTTCCGGTATCTGTTGGCGCAGATCCTTTGAACCAGGCTGGAAAAGATAGTAGAGTGAAATTATAATCAGCGGCATTAAGAAGGCAACTTTGACCCCTCTAAAATCACTGATTTTAAATATAAATTCACTGCTGTTTAAAACCGAGCTTACAAATATTCCACCAACCAGGGCCGTCAGAACAGCGGCAGTAAAATTAAAGAAGACAAAGGCCAGACTCAAACCACCCTCCAGCTTTTCTCCTCCCCTATCTTTTTCCAGCAGAAAAGCGATCACTGCCAGTGAAGGAAAAATTACTGCTGAGCCGAGGGCTGTTATCTGCCTCAATAAAATTTCTCTGCCTGAATATAAAAACAGAAAACCAGCCGCTGCTGCAGCCAGCAGAAAAAGATTCATCAGTTTTTCGTATTTAAACGCTGTAAAATAATTTAAGAGCAGAATTCCAGCTGCGGTTACTCCAAGCAGAATAAGCAGCAGATGCCAGCCCGAGTTGCTGAAATAAGGAACTGTTTCTGCCCGGCCCGGAAGATAGCCTTCTGCTTCCAGACTGGAAGTTAAGGATGCAAGCAGTCCCAGGTTTCTTTCTTTAAGCTGGCTGCCTTTAAGATAGGGTTTATGATAAATAATCTTTACATTTCTCTCTCTAACTGAAAGCAGATAGCGGCTGATAATCTTTTGATCATCTGCCTGCTCAACTTCATCCTGCTGCATGCTGTGAGTCCGCAGCAGCTGATAATCATTTAATTTAGCCAGTTTTTCTGCCCCGTCCTGAGCGGCAATAAATGCTTCAATATTTCCGAAAATCAGATTCTGCTCCTGCATTAATTGAGCAGTCTTTTCAACCTTATCTGGATAACCTGTAACCTCTTCTCCATCAAAAATCAAAAAATCAGGGTTTAAAATCTCAAGATTTTTTTCTAAAGCAGAAAGGGCATTTAATTTATTATTGCTTCTGAAGGCGATTTTTAGATCATTTTCTTTAGCTGCTTCGATCTGGCTGGCATTATAGCCCAGACTAACATCTTCCAGCTTTTCGTGCCAGCTGGGAAAATAGAGAAGATCGTAAGCATCTCTCTTAATAATACTGGCCGAATAGTCTGCCTCTAATTTCGGCGCCAGATTATTGATCTGCTCCCTCAAAGAAGTACTGACAACAGCAAAGAGGGCTGAATTTTCTAGCTCTGAAATCTGAATTTGATTAGATTCAAGTTCTGTTATTAACTCTTCTTCTCCGAGAATAATATCCAGAGACTCAATTCGTTTTAAAGCACCTTTTTCCAGAAAGTCCTCCAGGGTCTGCTGATAAACAGCCAGCCCGGTAATTCCACTTTCCTTTAACTGCTGCAGATCTATTTCCGGCTCCAGAGATTTTAATTCTGTATAGGCCTCTCCATCCATGATGACTTCCACACCCGGATTTTGATCTACTTTTTCAATTCTTGCAGTCAGAGACCAGGCGGCTGCAATAAAAGTTATTAAAATTAGTCCAATCAGTATTTTCTTCAACAAAATTCACCTTTTCCTCTATATAATTAGCCAATAATTTTTTACTGCTCCCAGTGGGCTGCCAGTAGTCTGCTGCCAGAAATATTCTCAAAAATCCCGGCAGAGCGAAAACTACCTGGCACTCTGATATTTCAAGTAAGCTTCTATAAATTCTTCAAGATAGCCGTCCATAACTTTATCGACATTACCTTCTTCAAAATCAGTCCGGTGGTCCTTGATCATATTATAGGGATGAAAAACATAAGATCTAATCTGGCTGCCCCAGGCAATCTCCTTGTGTTCTCCACTCAGCTCATCAATTTTTTCTGCCTGAGCCTCTTCTTTCAGCTCCAGCAGCTTGGCGGTTAAAATCTTCATTGCAGTTTCCTTATTTTTGTGCTGTGATCTCTCATTCTGACACTGGACAACCACTCCGGTCGGCTGGTGGGTAATTCGAACAGCAGAATCAGTTTTATTAACATGCTGTCCCCCGGCACCACTGGCGCGGTAGGTATCTATTTTTAGATCATTTTCGTCAATATCAACTTCGATGTCATCATCAAGCTCAGGCATTACATCAACCGAAGCAAAGGAAGTATGGCGGCGGCCGGAAGAGTCAAAAGGAGAAATCCTGACCAGACGGTGAACTCCCCGCTCACCTTTTAAATAACCAAAGGCATAATCTCCCTCAATCATTAAGGTTACACTCTTAATTCCTGCCTCATCTCCGGGATTGAAGTCCAGAGTTTCAAGCTGATAGCCATTTGCTTCCGCCCAGCGGCTGTACATTCTGAGCAGCATCTGAGCCCAGTCCTGAGATTCTGTTCCTCCGGCTCCCGGATGAATAGATAAAATTGCATTATTGCCATCATAAGGTTCATTTAGACGCAGTTTTAGCTCAAGTTTTTCCAGTTCTTTTTCCAGTTCAGTCAGAGTCACTTTAAGCTCGGACTCCAGGCTATGATCCTCTTCGGCAGCCAGTTCCAGATAGACTTCAGCTTCTTCGAATTTTTCTTCCAGACTGCTGATTACCTTTAGCCGCTTTTTGATCCGGTCCAGCTGCTGGGATTTTTTGCGCGCATTTTCCTTATCATCCCAGAAACCGCCGGCTCCCATCTCGGCTTCTATCTCTTTTTTATTTTGAAGCAGTTTTTCCCGGTCAAAGTAAATCACTCAGTTCCTGAAATCGTTGTTTTAATTCCGTATATTTATCCTTAAAATTATTATTCACTTAAATCATCTCCCACAACATTTTTTATATTTTTTACCACTGCCACAGGGACAGGGGTCATTACGTCCCGGCTCTTCTTCCTTAACCACTGTAGCCTGACCAACACTGCCATCACCGGCATTTGATTTATCACTACCCTTTGACTGACCTTCCAGTGCAGCCTGAGGTGAGGAATAATTTAGCTGACGCTGATTAATTTCCTGTTTTGGTACATTTTCTCTTTCTTCAACCTCAACTTTAAAGGCTGTTTCTACAATATCTTCTCTAATGGAAGAGGTCAGCTCATTAAACATATCAAATGATTCGAATTTATATTCTGTCAGTGGGTCTTTTTGACCGACAGCTCGCAGGCCAATTCCCTGCCGCAGCTCATCCATATTATCCAGATGTGTCATCCATTTGCGGTCTATTACTCTTAAAGCCAGGAATTTAACTATTCTATTAAAGCGCTCAGAATCAATTTTTTCGCGCTTGTTCTGATAGGATCCCAGAGAACTTAAAGTAATTTTCTCTTTAATTTCAGTCCGCTCTTTACCCTCTAAATCAGAAGCCTCAATATCTTTGGCCAGCCCAATACCGTGCAGGTATTCGAGCATTCCTGCCAGATCCCATTCGTCAGGATGTAAGTCTTCGGAAATAAACATCTCCATTACATCTTCTAAAAGCTGCTCCAGCATTCCGGCAATCTTTTCTTCCAGCTGATCAGTTGTCAGCAGGGTTTTGCGCTGTTTATATATAACCTCACGCTGCTTATTTAAGATATCATCATACTGCAGAATTGCTTTTCTGATATCAAAGTTGCGGCTTTCAACCTTCTGCTGGGCCCGCTCAATAGAGCTGGAAATCATCTTGTGCTCTACAGGCTGATCTTCATCCACTCCGAGCTTATCTAAAATACCGTTAATTTTATCTGAACCAAAGAGTCTTAAAAGGTCATCTTCTAACGATACATAAAACTGAGAAGACCCCGGATCTCCCTGACGACCGGCACGACCGCGGAGCTGATTATCAATCCGACGACTTTCGTGACGCTCTGTACCTAAAACATGGAGACCACCGAGTTCTACAACTCCCTCTCCTAAAACAATATCTGTACCACGGCCGGCCATGTTGGTGGCAATGGTCACACTGTTTTTCTGGCCTGCATCTTTGATTATATCGGCTTCACGCTCATGATTTTTAGCATTTAAAACCTCGTGTGGTACCTTTTCGCGCTTTAATTCTCTACTTAACATTTCCGAATTTTCTATATCAGCTGTACCCACCAGTACCGGCTGACCTTTTTGATATAAACTTTTTATTTCTGCGATTACATTCTTGTATTTAGCCTCTTTATTGGTAAATACCAGATCAGGCATATCGTCTCTAATCATTGGCTCATTGGTTGGCACAACGACAACCGCCATATCATAAATTTTAATAAATTCTTCTTCTTCAGTTTCGGCTGTACCTGTCATTCCGGACAGTTTATCATACATTCTAAAGAAGTTCTGGAGGGTGATTTTAGCAAAGGTCTGACTTCCCTTCTGGACCTCAACCCCCTCTTTAGCCTCAATCGCCTGGTGTAAGCCCTCACTGTAGCGGCGTCCTTCCATCACCCGACCGGTAAACTCATCTACAATTTTTACAGCTCCATCTTTAACAATATAATCTCTATCCTTTTTCATTAAGGTATGGGCCTTTAAGGCCTGATTCAGCTGGTGGTTGAGCTTGAAATTTTCTTCTGAATAAAGGTTGTCCACATTTAATTTTTTCTCTGCTTTTTCAACCCCGGCTTCAGTCAGAGTTACCAGCTTGTTTTTCTCATCAATCTCATAGTCTTCCTCCTGTTTGAGGGCAGGGATTACTCGATTAAACTTGCGGTAATCTGAACTTTTTTCCTGAACAGGACCGGAAATGATCAGTGGAGTCCGGGCCTCATCAATTAAAATACTGTCGACCTCATCTAAAATTGCATAGTGATGTTCCCGCTGGACTAAATCCTCTTCTTTATAGGCCATGTTGTCCCTGAGATAATCAAAACCAAATTCATTATTGGTACCATAGGTAATATCACAGTTATAGGCTTCTCTTCGCTCAGCAGGAGTCATTCCACTTAAAATTACTCCAACTGACATTCCTAAAAAGCGATAAATCTGGCCCATCCACTCACTATCTCTTTCGGCCAGATAGTCGTTAACAGTTACCACATGGACTCCCTTACCACTTAAAGCATTGAGGTAAACAGGCAGAGTTGCCGCCAGAGTCTTACCTTCACCGGTTTTCATCTCTGCAATCTTACCCTGATGAAGCACTATTCCTCCTATCAGCTGAACATCATAGTGGCGGAAACCGGCATCAGTTGATCTCTGTGCTGCTTCTCTAACAACAGCAAAAGCCTCGGGTAAAAGGTCATCCAGGCTTTCTCCGTTCTGATGTCTATTTTTAAATTCTTCAGTCTTGTCCTTTAATTCCTGATCACTTAGTGCCTGCATTTCAGGCTCTAAGGAATTAATTTCTTCTACAATTGGTTCCAGTTTTTCCAGTTCTTTTTCATTTGGATCTTTAAATAAGTTCTTGAGGAACTCAAGCATTTATCTTCCTCCCTAAATTTAGCGACTAAATAAATAGTAATCGCACTTTTTAATGTCATAATTTCATTTTTGCAGTCTTCTTTGTCCTGCTAACTCAATCAAAATAATTATATCATCTTAAATACTAAAACTCAATTAAAGGCAGATTAGATTATTTATTTGTGCTTTTGCTCACTATAACCAGGTCCAAAAAAATTGAAAAAGGGACACCCCGCCAGGAGCATCCCTCTTTATTTAAAGTTATTTATTTTTATTTACTCTTATTCAATCCTTATCTTAACCGAATGTCGGCTCAATCAGACCGTAATTTCCATCCTTGCGCTTGTAAACCACATTTGTTTCTTCTGTATCAGCATTGTGGAAAACAAAGAAGTCGTGATCCAGGAGGTCCATCTGCATACAGGCCTCTTCTACATTCATCGGCTTCATTGGGAAGCGCTTGGTTCTGACCACTTGAGGCTCAAATACATCAGTATCAATATTTTCCTCATCATTACCGAGCTGATGATTTAAAACCTGTTCCTTGCGCTTTTCCTTGTATTCTTCTTTGTATTCCTGTTTTTTCTCAATGTATCTATCGTGAATCTTAGTTTTATATTTTCTAACCTGACGCTCAAGTTTATCCATTACACCATCGATAGAAGCATACATATCACCGGAAGCTTCCTCACCTCTGAGGATTAAACCCTTAACAAAGGCTGTAACTTCGACAATATGTCTTTCTTTTTCTACTTCCATGGAGATCTGAACTTCCATCGGTTCTCCATTGAAATACTTCTCCAGCTTCTCTACCTTCTCCTCTGCGTGCTTCTTTAGAGCCGGGGTAACATCAATGTTTTTACCATAGGTCATAATTTTCATGAAGCTCACTCCTCTCATACAGCTATTATTATTATATTTTACTTTTCTCTGTATATTATATTATTCTACAAAGTGAAATTAATTCCTGCTTAAAAAATTAATTATTAAAAATCTTAATATAATTTTAATCTGCTCAACCGCTCTGCTGCTACTCAGATCAATTATCCCCGGAAATTCTTAGTCTAACTTGACAGGCACTGAAGCAGCTGTCAGCACATAGACATTTTGGGCTCCCATTTCTTTTAACACAAAGTGCGAAATCTCCGAAGAAGTTGTACCGGTTGTAATGATGTCATCAATGATTAAAATATTTTTATCCTTAAAAATAGATGGATCAACCTTTTCTTTCAGCTCAAAGGCTCCTTCCAGCTCAAGTTTTCTGGCTTTTTTGGTTAAGGTATAGAGCGGCAGCGAATTTTTAACTCGATAAAGCACATCTTTGTACTCGATCTTTACTTTTTTAGAAAGCTCTTTGGCCAGCCTTGCCGCCTGATTATAACCACGGTAGGTTTTGCGGTCCCCGTGCATTGGTACTGGAATTAAATAGTCGATCTCCCTGTCTTTAAAATATTCATCATAATAAAGAAATAACATTTGTGAAAATGGCTCAGCCAGATCCGGGCGGTGGCCGTATTTATATTCTAAAAGAACTTCCCGTGCATAACCCGAATAGGTGAAAACACTGCGGGCAAAATTATAAGGCGGCCTTTCCTTTTTACATTCCGGACAGGGCTGTCCCTCGATCAGTGTTGCCGGGACAACCTCCCTTCCACAGACCGGACAGGCCTCGGTGATAAAAGAAAACCGTGCCAGACAGCGGTCACAGATCCCCTCAATTTCTGAGTGATCATATCTCCGTCCACAGGCCAGGCAGACCGGCTTTTCGGGATAAACTAAATCTTTTAAAACATCCAGTACTCTCAATTTTAATTAACAACTCCTTTTAAGTTGTAGTGCTCCCGCAGATCATCTATCTTCTTTCTGGCCCTCTGCAGTGCATTATCAACTGTTTTGACATTAATATCGAGGTCATCAGATATTTCCTGATAGGACTTACTGTCTAAATAGAGCATGAATACATTCCATTCGAGATCTGTTAGTTCTTCTGAAAGCTCATCTATAATAGTTGTTAGAGTTTCCTGACAGATAAATTTTTTCTCCAGGTTTTCCCCTTCATCAGGTAAAATTTCATTAAAAGTTCTTCCTGTTTCATTTCCATAGTCCAGACTTTTATCCAGTGAAGCAGAAGTATTTAAAGGCATGTGTTTCTGTCTGTTTGCTTTTTTAATGGCAGATACCAGCTGTCTGTGTACACAGAGCTGAGAAAAGCCTCTAAAAGAAGCACCTTTATCTTCCTTAAAATCCCGGATTGCCTTATACAGGCCAACCCGCCCCTCCTGAATCACATCATCACGGTCCAGACCTTTGATAAAAAAGAATCTGGCCTTAGCATAGACAATATCCATATTTTGATCTATTAGATATTCTATTGCAAAATCGTTTCCAGCCTGGGCCATCTCTATGATCTCTTCTTCTTCCTTCTCTTTAAACAAGAATATCCCTCCCATCCTGGTCTCAGTTACCCTCAAAAACTCATCAAATCCTGAAATGAAATTCCCAGTTCCAGCATCGTTACTCCTAATAGTAAGAGGGTCAGCAGAATAAGAATTTGCAGTTGACTATTTTTCATCTTTACTCTGCCTTATCTTTTTGATTAAATTTGTTGTTGACTTTCCTTTGACTTCAGTAATCAGAACTATTTTGCCACCATAGCTGTAGACTGTTTCCGCCTCTGGAAGATCTTCAATTCTGTAATCGCCACCCTTAACATAAATCTGTGGTTTGATCTCTTCCAGTAATTTTTTAGCATCTGCTTCTGAAAAAAGTATTAAATAATCAACCATTTCCAGTGCAGCCAGCATTTCCAGTCTTTCAGCTTCCGGCACAAAGGGGCGTTTTTTGCCTTTAAGTTTTTTAACTGAGCTGTCACTATTTACTGCCAGCACCAGCTTATCCCCCAGAGAAGCAGCCTTTTTTAAATAACGAATATGACCAACATGCAGGATATCAAAACAGCCATTGGTAAAAACTATTAATTCTCCCGCCTCTTTTCTGGCCTTAATTTCTTTTTTTAAAGCATCCAGTTCCATTATCTTAGCTGTCATTTTTATTCACTTCCCTGATTAATTCTGAGGCTGTAACTGAAGCAACACCACTTTTACGAACAACAATCCCGGCAGCATAATTGGCAATTCTAATTGCAATCTCTACCGGTGCCTCTGCTGCCAGTGCCAGGATCAGAGTTCCGACTACCGTATCTCCAGCACCTGTTACATCAAAAACTTCGGAAAAATTAGCAGCAGTAATATGGTCTATTTTATCTCCGGGCGCAAAAAGGGTCATCCCATCTCCACCCTGAGTTATCAGCAAATATTTTAATTCAAGTTCTTTTCTCATTTTAAGACCGGCTTTTTCTACTTCGGCCTGAGTCTTTAAATCCTCCCCGTAAATAGCAGAGGCCTCTTCCAGATTGGGAGTTGCAATTACAGCTCCCTTAAACTGGTCCAGCTGGTAGCGGCTGTCCACAGCCGAATTTTTTCCGGCAGCATCAGCGGCTTCCACAAATTGAGCTGTACTGTTTTGATTAAAGATTCCATTTCCATAATCAGAAAATAAAACTGCATCACTGGCAGCTATATTTTCCTTAAGGTAAGAAGTTAACTTCTGCTGAAGCTCGGGACTGATGTCAAAACTTTTAACCTTATCAACCCGGACCACCTGCTGGCGGACAATCTGTTCTCCCCCGGCCAGGATTCTTGTTTTCTCAGCCGTTGGACGGCTCTGGTCTTTAAAAACACCTGCCGTCAAAATCTGACGCTGTGCCAGCTCTTCGTTCAGAGCTTCTGCAGCCAGGTCGTCTCCAACAACTCCCAGCAGATCAACCTCTGCTCCCAGACTGGCAATATTGGCGGCCGCATTGGCCCCACCACCGGGAAGGACTTTTTCCTGCTGGTGTTTTAAAATCAAAACAGGTGCCTCCCGGGAAAGACGCTCCGGGTCAGCAATAATAAATCTATCTGCGATTAAATCGCCCAGCACCATAATTCTTTTTTCTTTAAATTTTTCTATATATTTAATTAATTCTTCCGAACTGTAATTGTCCATGACTGCCCCCTACATCTTAAAGTTGAGTCCAAAATTAATAACTCTATTGCTGAGATCCCAGTACTGATTACCGATACTCAGCTCAAAATCACTGCGGGGACCAATATTATATCTGGCTCCACCTCGATAATAACTGTGGTCAGTTAAATTATCATCAACAAAATAGTAGGTCTGCCAGAAAAAATTCAAATCTGAGTTTAAAGTGGTAGCTGAAATACCAACACCTTTACCAAAACTCTCGTTATCAACCTGATCTGTCACCATCAGGTGCAGATCCATTCTAAACTCCTGCTGAGCGATCATGTTTAAACCAACATCTGCTCCAATATGAAAGCCATCACCATCAAAAGCCAGGTTGAGCTTTCCCTGATGACCGCCATTGAGGCTGAACTTTGGTTCTAACTGCAGAGTATCTATCTCCATTGAATCACCTGAAATCAGATAATTTACCGACTGCAGCTCGGCTGCTGTAGTGGCGGCCGAAAAAATTGTCATCAGCATAACTGCTGTAATCATTAGGATCATTATTTTTTTAGTCATTCTATCTCTCCTCTACTGTATTTATATTATATATTAGATAAAGCAAGATTTAAAATCAGCTTATTCATCTTCCTGATCAATTATTACTCCATTAGAAATTAAACGGTCAGCACTGGGGCTGTTCATCGTAAAACCTCTAATTACCATCCTGGCTGAAGCACCGCCATCAAGGTTCATTGCCTCAACCGCACCCAGTTCCTTTAAGATTTGAGCTGTTTCTTCCAGACTCATCCCAATACTTAGTTTCTCCTGTCTGCCGTCAATAGTCAGCATCAGCAGGTGGTTGTCTGAAGTTAAGCCGAGAGCAGTTCTTGGAGCCCTGCCGTTTAAAATGTCAGGCTGAAATTTTTCTTCCTCACCTGTAATCTTAATTTCTCCATCTGCTAAAAGCCGCGGGCCTCCGCCAACAGCATAGAGTATATCTTTTTCCTTCAGCTCAGGTGAAAATTTATTTTTAAACTCTGCCCTTTTGTCTTTAAGTTCCGGAATCATATTGATCAGTTCATTTTTCTCAGCGCCAACCCGCAGCACATAACCATCTGGTGGAATCGGAGTCTTGATTCCCGCCTCAGTCTCGGTACCCAGAATCTCACCTGAGCGGACTACTATATCATAATAACCCTCTGCTAAAGCCGGCATCTCGCCGCCATAATAACTATTATAGACTACAGCCTCCTGAGCTCCGGCCGATCTATTAACTCCATTTACTTTAAAGCTTTCAGCAAGCTCAGCAACTTCAAATTCTCCTTCCCAGTCTACCTGAGAAAAAGAAAGACCTTTATCCTGATCAATCAGCAGTGCGGTCCGCTGATAAAGCGGCTCACTGACCAGCACTCCATCCAGATAGAGCAGGCCGAGTGGTCTGCCGCTGTAGTGAAAATAGCCGCCGTTAACTCCTGCCAGAGCAGAATGACTGCGGATAATATCACCCAGATCTTCTCTTCCCGGTACAACCCCCTGGGCCAGCACCGGTTTTAAGTTCAACTCTTCAACCGAAAGATCATAATCAACAACTGTAATTACGCGCGGACCAGACCAGCTCATCTGTCTGATTTCTTTAAAATGTAAACCTCTATTAATTCTGGCAGTAAATTTGAGCTCACTATCTATCAGCTCATTCAGCTCTGCCATTTCTGCCCGATCATAATAATAATTTATAATTTCCTGATAATCATAATCAGCCTGGGCCAGGGGAACAATTCCTGCCCGGGGTCTGCTGAGATTTTTTAGAGAAAAATCACTGTTATAATAAAATTCATTATTTCTAACCAGCACCTGTCCACTGGTTGCTGCCGCAGCCTCTTTAAATACAGGACTCAGGCGGCCAAAGTTTAGATTGCTTAAGTTTTCCAGCCTTGCCCCCTGGGTCTCCAGCTGGTAAAGCAGTGAAGTTCTGTAGAGCACAGCCTGAGCCTTAAGTGCTTCCTCAGGCGCCCCGGCATTAAAGGTGCTCTGCAGCAGGTAGGCTGTCAGCTCCTCCAGCTCTGTTTTGTAGCTGAATAAAACTGAACTGCCAAGCGGTCCAAATTGAAACTCTCCCTGCATTTTTTTATCCTGGGCTTCAAATTCTCCCCTGATTTTAAAGACATGAGCCTCTCTAATTTTCTCACCTTCAGCACTGTAAAAATTAAGTCCTTCTCCAATTTCCTGATTAGCTGACTGAGCTGCTGGCTGATTTTCAGCAGCTGTTCCTTCCGATTCAGACAGCTGGTTCTGAAGCTCAATCTCCCTCACCCAGCCGTTAAAACCTGCTTCCTGCAGCTGCTGCTGAAATTTCTCAGCCCCAGCGCGCTCTGAAAAAGCACCGGCAAGGACCTTAAATAATTCCTCTTCCTCTTTGACGATAATCTGTTCTTCAAAATCTATTTTTACCTGGTTTTTAAACTCATGGGCATTTTCCACTGAAGAGCTGGCCATTATCTGAACTCCCCAGCCGCTTTTCAGCTCAGTTTGCTTAAGCTCAACCTCTCCCTGAGTTATGTAATATTCTTTTCCCGCTTCCAGTCTGAAATCCTCAGCTCCAGCAGCCGTCAAAACTGCATCCCCTTCAGCCTGCAGTCTGATCTCAGCTGTTGGCGAAAAAATGGGGACTGTTATCTGCTGTTTGGACTGAATAAAATCAACAAGTCCGGACTGATAATATTCTGCCGAAACCGGTACCACTGCCAGAGTCAGAAAAACCAGCACAAAAGCAATAATTTTTAAAGTAAATGATTTCAGTTTAATCACAATTTTCATCTCCATTTATAATAATCCTTTTAATTATAATAATCGTCCTCTGAATCTTTTTACCCTACTTATATATATTTAATCTCAAAGCCTCAAATCCTGCTTAAAATTTGATTAAATTTCGGTATTTTTCCTCTAATTGAGCTTTATGTTATAATAAAGGCACAGAAACTGATAAATATTACTGAATAAGATAAATTAAGCGAAATCAAAATGCTCTTTCAAACTCTTTTTAAGAGCTTAAAACAACAATTTAACAGCCAGGAAAGGAAATAATTATGAAAAACTCTAACTTAAATATTACTGTTATCGATGGTTATCTTGATGAGCCCTCCTGTCTCGGGGTTCCACCCTATGTTTCTCCCCATGTCCGCTACCTCTGGGGAGCACTGCTGGAAGCAGGAGTCAGTGAAGATAAGCTCAGCTATCTGACAATTGACAGCCTGAGAGAAAATAAAGAAAAAGAACTCAAAAAAATGGAAGCAGAAGATATTGTGATCATGATTGCCGGGACCACAGTCCCCGGACATTATCTGGGCGGTCAGCCAGCCACCGCAGCAGAGATCAAAGAAATTGGCGAAAAAGTTTTTTACCCGACCAAAGTTTTAGGTGGTCCAATAACTTTAATTGAAAAGATGAAAGATAAATTTGAAAATGACTTTGATATCTTAGCTTCAGAAATTGCTGCAGTCGATATTTTTAAAAGGCTCGAGCAGATAGAAATTGAGCCCGCTGAAACTGAAAAATATATCAATAAATTTGCCTTAAGCGGCAGCCGCCTGCTGAAAAGACATCCCAATTATCCAAAAATCATTGCCGAGCTGGAAACTTTTCGGGGCTGCCCCCGCCTCAGCCACTGCGCTTTCTGCAGTGAGCGTTTAAAGAAAATAAGCTACAGCCGCAGTCCTGAAAGTATTGCAGCTGAGGTTAAGGCCCTGGCTGCAGAGGGAATCCACCACTACCGTCTCGGCAGTCAGACTGATCTCCTCTTATATGGTGCCGAGCTTAAAGACAGGAGCTTTATTTTAAAACCAGCTCAAATCAGAGAGCTCTACCGGGGAATCCGCGGTGCTGATCCTAAACTTAAGGTACTGCATATGGATAATATGAATCCGGCAGAGATTGCCCGGCACCCAAAAAAAGCAGCTGAAATCATTGAAATCATCAGCAAATACAACACCGCCGGTGATACAGCAGCATTCGGCCTTGAGTCTGCTGATCCGGAAGTTTTAAAGAAAAATAATATTGACAGCAGCAGTGAAGATAACTATTTTGCCATTAAATTAATGAACGAAATCGGCGTCAGAAGAGAAAATGGAATCCCCAAACTGCTGCCAGGTCTCAACTTTCTCCACGGCCTGATCGGTGAAAGTAGAAAAACTCTGGACTATAACTATCAATTTCTAAAAAGACTGCTGGCCGATGATTTAATGCTCAGAAGAATCAATATCAGACAGGTTGTCCGTCTGGGCAGCTACCCTGAGGTCAAATACTCCCAGGGTGAATTTAAAAAATATAAGGAAAAAATTAACCGAGAAATTAACCAGCAGATGCTGAAAAAAGTATTCCCGGCCGGAGTTATTTTAACTGACCTCTACTCAGAAAAGAAAAAGGGCAGCCTCAATTACTGTCGGCAGCTGGGAACCTATCCGATTCTAACTGCGGTCATCGATCAAAAAGACGACTTCTTTGAACAGGCAAAAGTCGTTGACCACGGTTACCGCTCAATTACTGCCCTCAAGTGGCCAAAAAAATTCAGCGACTACAGTAAAAAAGAGCTGGAGGCCATCCCGGGAATAGGCAGTAAAAGAGCTTCCCGACTGATTCTGGAAAAACCAGCAACGAGAAAAGAACTGGCTGCTCTGCTGGGACCAGACTTTGATCAGAAAACTCTTTCTCAGTTTTTTAAGTTCTAAACCTGACTAAAAATCTGCTGTCAGCTCCTTTAAATACTCTTTAAATTCAGGGCCCAGGTCTTCTCTGGCCAGGGCCAGCTCAACTGTGGTCTTTAAAAAACCCATCTTGTTGCCGACATCATAGCGTCTGCCTTCAAAATCATAACCATAAACAACCCGCTTATCAAGCAGGGTTTTTAAGGCATCAGTCAGCTGAATTTCTCCACCCTTACCTGGAGCAGTATTTTCTAAAATATTAAAAATATCCGGTGTAATAATATAACGGCCTAAAATAGCCAGGTTGGAAGGTGCTTCCTCAACTGAAGGTTTTTCGATCATATCATCAACCTTATAAACAGCTCCATCTTTACGGCTGTAATCGACTATTCCATATTTGCTGACATCCTTTTCGGCCACTGTCTTACAGCCAAGAACAGCAGTTTCCTTTTCCTCGTAAACCTCCATCATCTGCTGAATAACAGGTTTTTCAGAGTGAATTATGTCATCACCCAGTAAAACAGCAAAGGGATCATCACCAACAAAGGTTTTGGCACATAAAATCGCATGCCCGAGCCCTTTCTGCTCCTTCTGCCTAACAGAATGAATGGTGATCATTTCCGAAATATCCTCTACCATATTTAAAAGTTCAGTTTTACCCTGCTTTTTTAAGGCTGCTTCCAGAGCCTGGGACTTATCAAAGTGATCTTCAATACTCTGCTTGTCTTTAGAAGTTATAATTAAAATATCTTCAATCCCTGCTGCAACAGCCTCCTCAACTATATACTGAATAGATGGTTTATCTACAATGGGCAGCATCTCCTTCGGCTGAGCCTTGGTTGCCGGTAATAACCTGGTTCCCCAGCCGGCTGCCGGAATTACTGCTTTTTTAATCTTCATTTTACCACTCCCCAATAATTTTTAGCTTGCGTTAAATGCTTTGCTTAAACAATATTTCTATCATTAATATTATAACATTAAATAATATAAATGTTAAAAACTGTAGGAAAACTGGAGTCCATAGCGCTGATCCTGAATTTCAAAATCATGAGCCACAAATAAATCAACTTCTATCGGCTTTAAACCCAGCAGATAGAGGCGGGAATTAAAGGCCGGTCCAACTGCCAGTCCTTCCTCTGTCCAGTCATGATCACTGTAGAAATCAACAAAAAGATAGCCACCAATATCAGTCAGCTGCAGAAAACTTAATAGTTCCATCGGCAGCTGCAAATTATAGTTATAATTAAAGTTTAAAGAAGCCTGCAGATGGGTATTGCTGTCCAGCTTCTGTCCCCTGTAAATCAGTGGAGACTCTACATACTCACTGCTGTTATAGATAACTTCGGTACCGATGCTCCAGGCCTCAGTAAAGTCATAATTAATCAGGTTTGAGCTCAGAACATCAAAGTCTCCTTGACTCTGGTTTAAAAAGAGGTCATTTTCGGACTGCCACTGAAAACTTCTGCCGAGATAACGGAAGTCATTGCCAAAAAGCAAATATTCATGACCCTGCCGCCTGCCGTAGCCGGCTGACAGGTTAAAGCGCCTGCCGAAATATTTAAGCTCAGCCTCATAGTCATTTTTGGTGGCTGAATCATAATCGTTTCTATATTTTAAGTAGAAATCAAAGCCGTCAGTTAATTTCTTGACCCGCAGGGCTGCCGAATAGGCATCCTCCCAGCTTTCTGCCCCCAGCACAGACAAGCGCAGACTGTTGTAGTAGATCTCAGCCCCAACCTGAAAATCATCCAGTGGACTGCGAATTAAATCCTGACTGAAGGGTGAAAAATCTCTCCCATAATAAATCAAAGGACTTATTCCTCTCTCTTCGACAACCAGTCGGTCAAATTCCAGGTCACGCAGAATATTATCGAGATCATAGGTCTCTCTGGCTGCAGGCTGGCGCAGCGGTATTCCTGCTTTTTTCAGCTCTTCTTTTAAGCGGGGCATTCTTTTTATTGTCTGCTGATAACCAATATCCACCAGCCTGCTGGCATAATTAAAATCCATAAAGGTATAATTTTCCACATCAGCCGTGATTACAAAATCAGCATAGCGGTCCAAAATCTGACCTGAATACTGATTCTGAATAATTTCTATAAAACGGGTTGCTGATTGAAAGGCTCCTCCAGAATCATACTGCCCTTCATTCTGAGGTGTGTCAGTAGCTATGATGAAATCTGCTCCCAGCAGTGAAGCTGATTTTGCAGGAGATGACTCCAGCACCCCGGCATCCATAAAATAGTGATCTTCTTGAGTATGGATCGGAAAATACCCGGGAATTGAATAGGAAGCCTGCAGGACTTCGGAAATTCTGCCCTCTGTGGCCAGGTATTTTTTGCCTGCTGCCAGATCAAAACTGAGCTGAGCTGTTGGGATCAAAAATTCTTCCAGCCTTTTTTGGGGACCAACTGCTTCCATAAAAGTATTTACCTTTTTACTGTTCAGCAGAGCTCCTCTGCCAAAATTAAAAAGACGGGTAAAGGGAGTATCAGTTACAATTTCTTCAATCTGCTCCAGCGAAAGGCCGCTTCCATAAAGAGTTGCAATAATTGAGCCCATACTGGTACCTGTCATTAAATCAATAGGTATATTATTTTCTACCAGGGCTTTGATGATTCCGAGATTAGCAATTGCTCGAGCCCCACCACCTGAAAGGGCAAGCCCCACAGCTGGTTCTTTTCTGGCATCAATTTTGTCTTTAAACTGCTGATAATTTTCCACCAGGTAACTTTCTCCGTCAAACTCCACCTCTGTCAGCTGATTTTCCTCTGTCAGCTGATCTTCGCCGGCTGCAGAGTCTGGCTCCGCTTCAGCCAGAAGAAGGCCGGAAAAAGCAGTGGTGAAAATAATAACTAAAATAAGAATAAAAAAAGATTTTTTCATGCTAACACCTCTATTCTTAAAAAGCCGAATAATACAGTAAAGGGAGGCAGAGCCTCCCTTTTTATTTTTTATCTGCCTCTATTTTTTTATAAGCGTCTCTTAATCTACCAGTTTATTCTACCGATGACTTTAGAAGCTGTCCATTATCTCCTCAACTTCAGCCATTAGCTTTTCCTTAAAATCTGCCAGTTCCTTTTCTGCTGCTGCCTGATCTTTTTCGCGAACAGCAAAATAGAATTTAAGTTTGGGCTCGGTTCCGGAAGGTCTGATAGTCAGTTTAGCATCCCCCTCCAGCAGATACTGGAGTACATTTGATTTAGGAAGCTTAATTTCTTCTTCCCGGTCCTCATCGAGATAACGGCTTGTAGAAAGTTTATAATCCTTAACCACTTTTACTCTGCGGCCGGCAATTTTTTTCGGACTTTCTTCTCTGAGGCTGGCTATTGTTTTAGTAATCACTTCCTGGCCTTCTTTACCTTCCAGGCGAATTGATTCTAAATCTTCCAGATAATAACCATATTCTTCTCTCAGCTCTGCCAGACGGTCCAGCAGATTTACTCCTTCTTCCTTATACTTAAGAGCCATAATTGCTGCCAGACCGGCTGCAACTGCTGCATCTTTATCACGAGCATGTTTTCCAATTAAATAACCAAGGCTTTCTTCAAAACCAAGAATAAATTCTTTTTCCCCTGATGCTTCAAACTCTGTAATCTTTTCCCCAATAAACTTGAATCCTGTCAGCACATCAAGCACTTCTACTCCGTAATCAGCAGCAATACCTAACACCATATCTGTCGAAACAATTGATTTAATAATTGCACCATTATCCGGAAGAGTACCTGCAGCTTTAGCTTCTCTTAAAAGAAAGTCGGCAAATAAAACTCCAGTTTCATTACCATTTAAAAACTGATAGCTGCCGTCCTCAGCTCTGACCACGGGTGCCATTCGGTCACAGTCAGGATCAGTTGCCAGAATTAGCTCAGCATCTTTTTTCTCAGCTAGCTTCAAGGCCATATCAAAAGCTTCTCTATCTTCAGGATTTGGACTTTCTACAGTAGAAAAGTCAGAATCCCCATCTGCCTGTTCTTCGACAACATGCAGATTAGAAAATCCTAAATTACTGAGAAGTTTTGGAACTACAGTACTTCCTGTTCCATGTAAAGGAGTATAAACTACTGATAAATCACTGCCCTTCTCTGCTGCTAGATCTGTATCGGGTAAAATATCCATTAAAGTTTTTTGATAACTATCATCAATTTCGGCTCCAATATAATTTAATAAGCCCTGATTGACTGCCTCCATCTCATCTATAGTTTTGACAATAGAAAAGTCATCTATCTCTTCAATCTCGGCGATAATATCTCTTGCCTGCTCAGGCACTACCTGTCCCCCATCTTCCCAGTAGACCTTATAACCATTATATTCTGATGGATTATGGCTGGCCGTTACTACTATACCGCCAATTGCATTTAACTCTCTAACTGCATAAGAAAGTTCCGGAGTCGCTCTCATTCCGGTAAATAAATATGTTTTGATTCCATTGGCAGCGAGCACAAGTGCTGCTTCCAGTGAAAACTCTGGTGAATTATGTCGAGAGTCATAGGCAATTACAACACCTTTTTCCTGACCATCATCACTGTAGTTAATTATATAATTGGCCAGTCCCTGAGTGGCTTTCCGGATCACATATTTGTTAATTCTGTTGGTTCCGGCCCCCATTTTCCCTCTCATGCCACCTGTACCAAATTCAATATTTTTATAAAAACGATCTTCAATTTCTGCTTCATCATCCTGAATGGCTTCCAGTTCTTCTTTAGTTTCCGCATCAAAATAATCACTTAAAAGCCAATCGCGATATCTGGACATATAACTCAAAATTGATCAACTCCTTTGTTGATAAACGATCTAAAATTATTTGTTCTACTCATTGAAAATATTATATCACAAATAATTTTTATTATAAAGTTTTTAAAGAATTAAGAAAAATTAGAGTTTATATTTAAAATGCAAAGAAAGCTTGCGGCCGCTTTTATCAGTCCTCCCAGACTTTTGATTATTTAACTGCTGATCAAACTGCAGTCTGGTGTCCAGATCCAGATTCTCATTAAAATTCCAGCCCCATTTTAGCGAAAGGCGGTTCAGCCGGTAATCATCTTCGGGACTGCGCTCATATTCTGTCCACTGTTTCTGCACTAAGATTTCGTAATCATGTTTTTCACTGAAATCAAACTGCAGGGTGTACTGCAGTCGGGCCAGCTGATAGTCTTTGGTCTCTGATTCCAGATAATCTTTATCCCGAAGCAGCAGCTTAAATCTATTACGCAGTCTTTCAGTTAAATAAAAGGTGTAATTACCCTCCAACTCTAAATTTAAATTATCATAGGTCTGGCTGTGTTCATAAATCCGCTGCTGCCGCTGTCCCTTTAGATAATAATATTCTCCGGGGGCAAGCTGCTGTTTATAGCGCAGCCACTGCTTATCATACTGGTAATAATCAACAGTATCTTCCTCATCCTCTTCCAGAATACCGGGGTCAGTATAGAGCTTATCTCCACTTTCAAAACTACCGCTAATTTCCGGCTGATAGTTTCTGGCTGCTGCCGGGACAGTAAAAAGACCGCAAAAAATTGAAAAGATCAGTATTAAGTTAAGCAGTAGAGCAAAAATAGTTATTGTATTCTTTTTCACAAAAATCACCCTTTTTCTTTACCTTTCACGATAAAAAGAAAAATTCCTGCATCTTTGTGAAAAAATATTCAAAACCCCATCCATTGGCTGGACGGGGTTCCTAATCAATATTTTAATTTAAAGGGAGAGGCCAAAATTAATGCTCTGATCGATAAATTCATAACCAACAAAGAAATCAAAACAGTCTTCTTTTTTCCTGAGGCGGAGATTAATTTCCTCCCATTCTTCTGTATCCAGATCATAACTGCCGTCACTTTCGATGGCCCAGGCTGAATCCGGGTAATTACCTTTAAGATCAAGGGAAAGCGAAGGCTTAAGCAGCCGCTCCTCTTCCTCTCTGTCATCCGGCAGCGGAGACTCCCCATAAACTGAATCTTCTTTGTAAAAGAGCCCGGCCTGCAGCAGGAATTTTTTATTTAATTGCCTGCGGTAGCGGAAGCCAGTATTTAAAACTGAAAAATGATAGTTCTGATCATAACCACTCCGATAATGATCAAGACGGTAATTGTGGCTTAAATGATAGGAAAAACCGCCCGGCAGCTGCCAGCTGTTATTATAATCTAAATTAAGCCTCTGTTTATTTAACTCGACTCCTCCATTTTCTACCCTACCGGTGCCGAGCGCAGCTTTAAAAGAGTAAAAGGAAGGAAATGAGAGGTCAAGGTAGGGATAATAATTATAGTCTTCTCCATCTACATATTTTAGATTCCAGTTTAAAGCTGTCTCACTGTGGCTGAAACTATACTTTTCTTTGATCAGCTCCTGGCTGTCATATTCCCGCCTCAGAGAAGCGCTAATTCCGTTCTGAAAGCGGTAGGAGGCTGTATGAACAGTTTCTACAACTTCTTCCAGCTCTGGATCATATTCTTTGAAAAGCCTAAGCTTTAAGCTGCTTGCAAAGCTGTAATCTGCATCAAGAAAATATCTGTTGATCGGCTCTTCTGGCAGCAGATCTCTGATCAATCCAGTCTCCAGTCTTAAGTTTCCAGGTTGATAAAGCAGAGAACTTTCAAATTCCTTCTCCTCAGTTTCTAATTCTTCCTCTTCTAAGTCATATTCATAAAGATAATAATAGCGGTTTTTAAAACTTAAATTATCTGTAAAGCGGTGCAGATTAAGATATTCTCGACGCTCATTCCGCTCCTCACCGGAGCCAGCCCGCCAGTAATAAATCTTACCACTGTTCTGCTCGCCGATCTGGTAGGGGTAGGAAAATTCCACCGTAGCTCCCCTTTCAGTATCATAACCAAGCTCAGGTAAAGGGAAGGTATTGCTCAATTCTTCTCCTGCTTCACCTTCTGGATCATAGGTCACAGAATAATATGGAAAGTAAAAAACAGGTATATTGGCTATGTAAGGAACTATATGATGAATAGTAATCGTATTATCAGGATTAATTCTGACCTCTTTAGCCTTAAAATGATAGTGCGCTTCCGGACGACTGCAGGGAGTAAATTCTGCTGACTGCATGACACCTTCTACTGGTGAAGCCGAAAGTATATTTAGCTCCGAACCAGAAAAATATATCTGGCCAACACTTCCTTTCGCATCGTAAAGACTTCCCGTTTCCAGTTGATAATTATACTCCAGGCTGTCACCCCGCAGATCATCTTTATCAGATTCAATTAAAACATTTTTATAAGCTTTTAACTTTTTATTTTCGGTATCAAGTTCAAATTTATCTGCTCTAACAGTAAAATCAGCTGATTTGAAAACAGGTGAACCTTCAAAAACTACCAGACCTGTTTGCTCAATAAAAGTAATTTCTTCTCCTTGAACAACATAATCTGCTGCAGATACTGAAAACGAAAGTAAAAAAAGAAAGGCAAAAACAAGCAGCAAAAATCCTCCAATTTGATTTAACTGACAATGTCTATAATTATTTTTCTGCAAGATTCTAACTCCTTTTCAAATCAGTTTTCTGCTCATCTAAAATAATATGAAAAAACCCGCCTTTCTGGCAGGTTAGATCTATTTTAAAACTATACCCCTAATTTCTTTTTCTTCAATCAGCTGGATATATAACTCTGAACCAGCAGGAATTGTCTCATCTTCACCTTCAACAAAATAACCGACAACTACTCCCGGCAAACCAAGAAGGGCCGTTCCCAGCACACTGGCACCAATAGCCAGTTTCTGTGATTCGTTCTCTTCTCGGGCCTCATCTTCAATTGCAACATCCAGTGAACTACCATCAATAGCAGTCAGTTGAGGAAAACCAATTTTAATGTCTCCATCCTGACCCATTTTCCCGGCTTCTTTAATTTCTGTAACTTCCAGCTCTCCTGTAGTACCTGCAGGTATGATTAAAACATCCCCAATTTTAATATCTTCTATCACCTGATAGGGAACTTTCTTACCCCGGCTGGCAGTTTTAGAATCAATTTCTTCCAGTAATTCGATCCTGATTAGCTGATCCTCTCTGCTTTTTACAAGCTGAATTGGCATTTCCCGCCCGCTGATTGTTAGCTGATAAAGCTCCTTAATCCTTTCTTTAAGTGGGCCTTCAGTAACTTGACCACTTACCATCTTCTCTAAATTACTGATTCGTTCAAGCAGATTAGATCTCCCGATTTCTCCACTTATTGCCCACTCAACTGTATTAAAGAGAAAAACAAGAGAAGGAGACTTTTCTGTTGTTTCAAAAAGATCTGAAATTATTTTTTCTGTTCTTTCGACAATGGATCCCGGCTGTTTTTTTTGATATAAACTCTGTTCAACATCACTAACCCGTTCTAAAATCGGCTTATCCGACACAGAACCATATAAAAGCCTTTCCGCATCTGCCAGACCATCGAGTGGAATAATCCCCGCAGCCTGCAGCTGGGAATAAGGCAAAATAGGTGTCATAATAATTGAAAATACTAAAATCAGTACTGTAATTTTTTTTATATTTATTGACAAAATACTGCACCATCCTTAAAAGTTTATTTCGAAAGAAGCACTAATATTTCTTTCGCTATCATCCTTATTTTCGTCATTTTCGATTAATTCATAACCAAGATTCAAACCATAATTTTCATCAAAAGTTACTCCCAGACCTAAATCCCAGGCTGTCTGAGATTTTAAAGTTGACTCCAGGTCCTCTGGGTTCAGCAGTTTATAGGAAGCACTAAAAGTTGCCAAATTATTAAAATCAAGCTCAACACCAGTTATTCTCTGAGTCAGTTCGTCATTTAAATCAATCTGATAGCTGGCTCTAATTGTTCCCATTGGGTCATTATACTGCAATCCAAAAACTGTAGTATCAGCATTTAAGTCATAATCATCATTAAATGTATTTAAATCATTATTTTCTATAAAATCAGCAGAAACTGTAAGCCGATCACTGGTTTGATAGGCAAGTCCCAGACTGCGCCGACTTTCATTTTCTTCTCTAAAAACTCTCTCAGAACTGGCAGGTGTTAATAGGTTTTCCTCACTGTTAATAGTAAGATTCGGATTGGCTTCCGAATCAACCGTGGAAGAATTTACACTCTGCACCTCCCACCATTCTCGGTTAGCAAGACTGTAACCTGCTCTAATCAGAGCTCGCGAGTTAATGGCATATTCAAGCTGCAGCTGGGTTTCACTAATGACTTCATCATCAATAATCTGCTGACTATAATCCGTATTAAAATTAAGATCAGATAAAAGCTGTAAACCTGTATTCTGCTGGCTTCCATTACCAGTAAGATTAAAGCTGCTGTTGTCTATTTCAATATCTTCGATGTTGGTTGTACTTTCAAACTGAGAAGCAATACCCAGCAGTTCTTCCCTGGCAGAATCGGAAAACGACTTTTCCTGAGACAGGTCCAGACTTTTAAGATTTTCTGTTTCAGGATCAGTATTGGTCTGATCTGCTTCCTTAGCCGAAATATTGAAAGTAAAAATTAACAAAATAATGGCAGTAAATATCAATACCCTCTTCATCTTTCCCTGCCTCCTTTCTTTTATAATTACACACTTTAATTATAACAGATCTGGCCTGAATAATCCAGATAAGAAAACCTTTTATTTTCCAATTTATTATATTTGTCTATTTCGATATAGTATTATATAATCT